>Ga0183097_10098_pt1 | contig 319495 bp, 278 predicted proteins | sample BioMet8_FD_128883 | JGI IMG/M metagenome (GOLD analysis project Ga0183097, IMG submission 128883) | Microbial communities from bioreactor (seeded with sewage sludge) at Lawrence Berkeley National Lab, California, USA - Biofuel... | ecosystem: Engineered > Bioreactor > Anaerobic > Unclassified ... | reverse complement strand
GTCAAGGACCAGCTCAGCGCACTCGCGTTTAAACTCTGGGGTAAATCGGCGTGAATTCATTTTTTGCACCTCATCAGTTATTTAATTTATAACCTCTGAACGTGTCTAAAACTATTAAACCACTTCATGCCCGACCCGAAGCCTGAAGGAATAAGCTGAGGGTACCGCGCAGCGGCGATTTTCCTGCCGGGAGCCCGGGTTGCCAGGGCGGTGGCGGTGAACCGCCCTGGCACGTTCACCTGTATCGTCGTTACAGAGTAGCAATCAACATAAAGTGAACGGAATAACCACTACTGCTTTATGTTCCCCCTCACCCCAGCCCTCTCCCTCAAGGGAGAGGGGGTATTCTGTGCCAACCTGTAATTTGTGGGGAACCCTCAGCCCACAGGGAGAGGGTGCAAGCACTAAAACCCGTAACGCGTGTTACCGTTTTGCTTCTGCCATTGCCTTAAACACCTCTGCAACCGCAACTGCCCCCGGATCCATCACACCGTCCAGATTATCTTTGTTCACATACGACGAACGTCCCGCGCCAGCTTTCACCATTTTCGCCGTTGCATCCGCGCCCTGCAGTGCGGCCCGCGCCGCCGCCTGAAGATCGCCCTTTTGCAGTGCCTCCAGCGCCGGTTGCAGCGCGTCGATCAAGGTGCGATCGCCGAGATCCGCCCCGCCATACTGCTTCACCTGCGCAAGCCCGCTCAGCAATGCCTGCGGCAACGACTGCCCGTCATGCCGCTTTTGTCCTGCCGCCGTGAAGAAGATCGACATTAATACGCCGCTCGATCCCCCCATCACCGTTGCCAGCCGTTCACCTACCAGTAACAGCAGCGTCGACACGTCATTAAGCGGAAGCGCGTTCTCTTCCAGACGCTGCGCAATATCCCGCGCCCCTTGCGCAAAGGTCGAACCCGTATCGCCATCACCCACTTTGGCATCCAGCGCATTGAGTCGGTTTTCCAGCGTAATCAACGTGTTTGTTACCAAAAACACATACTCGCCCACCTGCTGATTGGTCGACGGGGTATATTCCACGCGATCGTGGATCGCGCTGTGCGGGATCGTGCGCAAAGGCGCAAAAGCGACGGGTTTCTGCCAGCCCAGCGTTTCCACCTCCTCAGCGATCGCTTTTTCAAACAGATCGTTGAGCTTCAGTAGCGTCAGCGAAAAGCCCTTCATATCCAGCGCACTGACCAGCGGTGCCGGGCCAATCAGATACGCAATTGTGTCCTTCAGTGCCGAATGTGCCAGCTCTTTGGTCAGTAGCGCCATTTCAAGCGCCGACACGCCGCCGAGGTTGTTAATCAGCACCGCAAAGCGCCCCTCACCAGCCTGTGCTTTAAGTGGTGTCACCAGCGTGTCGATAATGGCTCTGCTGTTTTGCGTATCTACGACGGAAGCCCCTGGCTCACCGTGAATACCCAGCCCCAGCTCCACGTGACCTTGTCTGATGCGTCCTTCCTCATCATCACTGCCTGGCAGGTTGCAGGTTTGCATCGCAACCCCCAGACTCCAGAGGTTATCGCAAGCCTGTTGCGCAATGTCCCGTACTTCACTCAGCGATTTCCCGTGCTCCGCCGCGTAACCTGCAATCTTATGCACCAGCGCCGTACCGGCAATACCGCGCGGCTGCTTGTTATCCGGCAGGGCGATGTCGTCCGCCACAATCACCATCTCCACCTTCAGGCCGTAGCGTTTCGCCTTTTCAGCGGCCAGGCCAAAGTTAAGCCTGTCGCCAGTGTAGTTTTTCACAATCAGCAGGCAGCCACGGTCGCCCGTTACCGCCACAATGGCATTGAGCACGGCATCAACACTCGGCGAGGCGAACAGATCGCCACACACCGCCGCCGTCAGCATCCCCTTACCGACAAACCCGGCGTGCGCTGGTTCGTGGCCGGAACCACCGCCGGAGATCACCGCCACACGGCTTTTATCCCAGTCGCTGCGTGCCACCACACGAATGGCCGGATCGATATCGAGTTTGACAAGATTCCCGTGCGGGGCAGAAATCAGAATGCCTTCAATGGCATCGTTGACCAGTTGTTTGCGGTCGTTAAAAAAGAATCTGGACATAGTTTCCCTGGATGTTGTGAACCGTATGCAAAAGCATAGTCCGCGCTGGGCAATACGCCGCAAACTCAGGAATTTACTGAGCCAAAATGCCGTCAGGTTGCCTATACTCCACCCAGGACTAAGAGAGGACGCGTATGATGAGTACACCATTGTTAATTGCCCGGACGCTGGAAAAAGAGCTGTTTTTACTGCCGGCGATGGCAAACCGCCACGGCCTGATCACCGGAGCCACCGGGACGGGGAAAACCGTCACCCTACAGAAGCTGGCTGAGTCGCTTTCAGAGATTGGCGTGCCGGTTTTTATGGCCGATGTAAAAGGCGATTTAACCGGGGTGGCTCAGGAAGGCACTGCGTCGGAAAAACTGCTTGAGCGCCTGAAAAACATTGGCATCACGGACTGGACGCCACATAACAATCCGGTGGTAGTATGGGATATCTTTGGTGAAAAAGGCCACCCGGTGCGTGCCACTGTCTCCGACCTTGGCCCTCTGTTGCTGGCTCGTCTCCTCAACCTCAACGATGTGCAGTCGGGTGTGCTGAATATTATCTTCCGCATTGCCGACGACCAGGGACTGCTGCTGCTCGATTTCAAAGATCTGCGTGCCATTACGCAATACATCGGCGACAACGCCAAATCCTTCCAGAACCAGTACGGCAATATCAGCAGCGCCTCAGTGGGGGCTATCCAGCGTGGTTTACTGACGCTGGAGCAACAAGGTGCCGAACATTTCTTCGGTGAACCGATGCTGGATATCAAAGACTGGATGCGTACCGACAGCAACGGCAAAGGCATCATCAATATTCTGAGCTCAGAGAAGCTCTACCAGATGCCAAAACTCTATGCGGCAAGCCTGCTATGGATGCTCTCTGAGCTCTACGAACAATTGCCAGAAGCGGGCGATCTTGAGAAGCCAAAGCTGGTGTTCTTCTTTGACGAAGCGCATCTGCTGTTTAACGATGCACCCCAGGTGCTGCTGGATAAAATTGAACAGGTTATCCGCCTGATCCGCTCCAAAGGCGTCGGCGTCTGGTTTGTTTCGCAGAATCCGTCGGATATCCCGGATAACGTGCTGGGGCAGCTCGGTAACCGCGTGCAGCACGCCCTGCGCGCCTTTACGCCAAAAGATCAGAAAGCCGTTAAGGCCGCCGCACAAACCATGCGCGCCAATCCAGCGTTTGATACCGAAGCCGCCATCCAGGCGTTAGGCACCGGTGAAGCGCTGATTTCCTTCCTGGATGCGAAGGGCAGTCCGTCCGTGGTGGAACGCGCGATGGTGATTGCGCCCTGCTCACGGATGGGGCCAGTGACTGACGACGAACGCAACGGGCTGATTAACCACTCGCCCGTTTACGGTAAATACGAAGATGAAGTGGATCGAGAATCCGCATTCGAGATGCTGCAAAAAGGGGTACAGACGGCCACGGAATCACAGGATGCTCCCGCCGCCAAAGGCCAGTCCGCTGGCGTGGATGACGGCATTCTGGGCGGGCTGAAAGATATCCTGTTTGGCAGCACCGGGCCGCGCGGCGGTAAGCGTGATGGCGTCGTGCAGACAATGGCGAAAAGCGCGGCGCGGCAGGTGACCAATCAGATTGTACGCGGCATGCTGGGGAGCCTGTTAGGCGGTCGCCGCCGCTAAGCGGGGAACCCACGGGCGATCAAGTGCCGAGCCCTGCACGCCGTGCTCGTGCAGATAGCGGTCAATTTCCACCATCCCCGTCCAGCGGTTCTCGCACCAGAGCGGTGCCAGAAGCGTTGGGCGGCGGGCGCTGGCGGAAATGCGGTGGTAAATAATCTCCGGTGGCGTATGGCGAATCATCTCCCCCGCCGTCACCGTATACTCGTCAAGTTCAATACCGTTTAACCGCCCGGCTTCCCAGGCTTTGGCCATAATGCTGCCCTTCACAATATGCAGCGGATGCAGTTTGATCCCGTCCACGCCAGTCTCAACCACCTTTTCCAGCGTCTCCAGACCGTGCTGTTGCCCTTCGCCGGGCAAACCCACAATCAGATGCGAACAAACTTTCAGACCGCGCTCGCGCGCCAGGCGCGTGGTGCGCTGGTAACAGGCGAAATCATGCCCACGGTTGATACGGTGCAGGGTTTTGTCGTGCGCCGTTTGCAAGCCCAGCTCCAGCCAGATCTCATACCCCTGCTCTTTGTATTCGCTGAGCAGATCCAGCACCGCGTCCGGGACACAGTCCGGACGAGTACCGACACACAAGCCAACAATACTGGCCTGGCTGACGGCCTGCTGATACATCGAGCGGAGCACCTGAACTTCCGCCCAGGTGCTGGTGTAGGCCTGGAAATAGGCCAGATACTGCTTTGCACGGTTCACCCGGCTTGCCTGATGAGCAAGCTGTTCCGCAATGGAATTGTGCTGCTGTGCTTCATCAGCAAACGAGGCGACGTTACAGAATGTGCAGCCACCGCGCCCGATAGTGCCATCGCGATTCGGGCAGCTAAAACCACCGTGCAGCGTCAGCTTGTGAACCTTTTGCCCATAGCGCTGCAAAAGATCCCCACCAAACATATTGACTAATTTCTGTAACTGCATAATCTGATAGACCGTCCCGAAGAAAGGGGACAAGCCTGCCATTTTTAGCCTCTGTCGGCGATGACCTGGATCAATCGCCCTGGGCTGCCTTTATCTATCTGAATAAATAATCAGGATTACTGCAATTTTATTCACGCCAGGCGTGATTACTTTTCCTTATGTTCTGATGGTTTTTTTCATTTGCAGCGTCAACACTGAAAAACAGTGTCTTTATGCGGGTTTACGACCAGTACCAGATTATTATTCTGCTAAAAAAATGTTATTCAGCACGGTACATTGCTAATACCGCTTTCATATAGTGAGTCAGATCACACTCCACGATGCCCTGCCGGGGCGTTTAGTTGTTGTAAAAATAGTTAAATGCCATTTAAATACAACAACATAACCACTCTTTAGCACATTTTTGTATAAATAAGATTGCCATTTGACCTGTGTACCAATTCCCGATAAGTTGGAAATCCGCTGGAAGCTTTCTGGATGAGCGGCCTGCTCATCATATTTATGCAGTAATTGAGATTCCCTCTGAAGCAAGTCCTCAAACTTGTTTACCTGCGCGAAAGGATGAAAAAGAGGGCGAATGCGAGGTACGCGTATGAAGCGCAAACCCCGTCGCCATGCTCTTTCTGTGCCTGTGCGCCACGGTTCAGTGGGAAGCCCGACGAGCCTGGGGAGGTTCACTGATATGTTGTACGATAAATCCCTTGAGAAGGATAACTGTGGTTTCGGCCTGATCGCCCACATAGAAGGCGAACCTAGCCACAAGGTAGTGCGTACCGCCATTCACGCACTGGCCCGTATGCAGCACCGTGGAGCCATCCTTGCCGATGGTAAGACCGGCGACGGTTGCGGTCTGCTGCTGCAAAAACCCGATCGTTTCTTCCGTATCGTTGCGGAAGAGCGCGGCTGGCGTTTAGCCAAAAACTACGCTGTCGGTATGCTGTTCCTGAACCAGGATCCTGAAAAAGCTACCGCCTCACGCCGCATCGTCGAAGAAGAACTTCAACGTGAAACCCTGTCTATTGTCGGCTGGCGCGATGTGCCAACCAACGAAGGGGTGCTCGGTGAAATCGCCCTCTCCTCGCTGCCTCGTATTGAACAGATTTTCGTCAACGCGCCTGCGGGCTGGCGTCCACGTGATATGGAACGCCGTCTGTTTATCGCCCGCCGCCGCATTGAAAAACGTCTCCAGGAAGATAAAGAGTTCTACGTCTGTAGCCTCTCGAACCTGGTGAACATCTATAAAGGTCTGTGTATGCCGGCTGACCTGCCGCGCTTCTACCTGGACCTGGCGGATCTGCGTCTGGAATCGGCCATTTGCCTGTTCCACCAGCGCTTCTCCACCAACACCGTACCACGCTGGCCACTGGCTCAGCCGTTCCGCTACCTGGCGCACAACGGCGAGATCAACACCATCACAGGTAACCGCCAGTGGGCACGCGCCCGTACCTATAAGTTCCAGACACCGCTGATCCCTGACCTGCACGACGCAGCGCCGTTCGTCAACGAAACCGGCTCTGACTCCAGCTCAATGGATAACATGCTGGAACTGCTGCTGGCAGGCGGTATGGATATCGTTCGCGCCATGCGTCTGCTTGTGCCACCAGCCTGGCAGAACAACCCGGATATGGATCCAGAGCTGCGCGCGTTCTTTGACTTTAACTCCATGCATATGGAGCCGTGGGACGGCCCGGCGGGCATCGTGATGTCCGACGGTCGTTTTGCTGCCTGTAACCTGGACCGTAACGGTCTGCGTCCGGCGCGCTACGTCATCACCAAAGATAAGCTCATCACCTGTGCCTCCGAAGTGGGTATCTGGGATTACCAGCCTGACGAAGTGGTCGAAAAAGGTCGCGTCGGCCCTGGCGAACTGATGGTTATCGACACCCGTGGCGGGCGCATTCTGCACTCCGCTGAGACCGATAACGATCTGAAAAGCCGCCATCCGTACAAAGAGTGGATGGAGAAAAACGTTCGTCGCCTCGTGCCGTTCGAAGATTTGTCGGATGAAGATGTTGGCAGCCGCGAAATGGACGATGACACCCTCGCGAGCTTCCAGAAACAGTTTAACTACAGCGCCGAAGAGCTGGACTCGGTTATCCGCGTGCTCGGCGAAAACGGCCAGGAAGCGGTCGGCTCAATGGGTGATGACACCCCGTTTGCCGTGCTCTCCAGCCAGCCTCGCATCATTTATGACTACTTCCGCCAGCAGTTTGCGCAGGTAACCAACCCGCCAATCGATCCGCTGCGTGAAGCACACGTGATGTCGCTGGCGACCAGCATTGGCCGTGAGATGAACGTCTTCTGTGAAGCGGAAGGCCAGGCACACCGTCTGACCTTTAAATCACCGATCCTGCTGTACTCCGATTTCAAACAGCTCACCACCATGAAAGAGGAGCACTACCGCGCTGACACGCTCGATATCACTTTCGACGTGACCGAAGCGACTCTCGAAGAGACGGTGAGTGCGCTGTGTGACAAAGCTGAACTGATGGTGCGTAACGGTACCGTTCTGCTGGTGCTGTCTGACCGTAATATCGCGAAAAACCGTCTCCCGGTACCTGCGCCAATGGCGGTGGGTGCGATTCAGACGCGTCTGGTCGATAAGAGCCTGCGCTGCGACGCCAACATCATTGTGGAAACCGCAAGCGCCCGCGATCCGCACCACTTTGCCGTGCTGTTAGGCTTTGGTGCAACGGCGATCTACCCGTACCTGGCTTACGAAACGCTGGCTCGTCTGGTCGACACCCGCGCGATTGAAAAAGAGTACCGTGCTGTGATGCTGAACTACCGTAACGGCATCAACAAAGGTCTGTACAAGATCATGTCCAAAATGGGCATCTCGACAATTGCATCTTACCGCTGTTCGAAGCTGTTTGAAGCGGTCGGTCTGCACGACGATGTTGCTAACCTCTGCTTCCAGGGCGTGATCAGCCGCATCGGCGGTGCCGGTTTTGCTGACTTCCAGCAGGATCTGGTGAATCTGTCGAAACGCGCCTGGCTGGCACGTAAGCCGCTGGATCAGGGCGGTCTGCTGAAATACGTTCACGGTGGCGAATACCACGCCTATAACCCGGACGTGGTGCGCACGCTGCAACAGGCTGTTCAGAGCGGTGAGTACAGTGATTATCAGCAGTATGCTGAACTGGTCAACAACCGTCCGGCAGCCACCCTGCGCGATCTGCTGGCACTGAACCCGGGTGATGATGCGGTCAGTATCGACGACGTTGAACCTGCGTCCGATCTGTTCAAGCGTTTCGACACCGCAGCGATGTCTATCGGCGCGCTGAGCCCGGAAGCCCACGAGGCGCTGGCCGAAGCCATGAACAGCATCGGCGGTAACTCGAACTCCGGCGAAGGCGGTGAAGATCCTGCCCGTTACGGCACCAATAAAGTGTCCCGTATTAAGCAGGTGGCATCCGGTCGCTTTGGCGTGACGCCAGCGTACCTGGTCAACGCCGACGTGATTCAGATTAAAGTCGCTCAGGGTGCAAAACCGGGCGAAGGCGGTCAGTTACCGGGTGACAAAGTGACCCCGTACATCGCCAAACTGCGCTACTCGGTACCGGGCGTGACGTTGATCTCCCCGCCGCCGCACCACGATATTTACTCTATCGAGGATTTGGCGCAGCTGATTTTCGACCTGAAACAGGTCAACCCGAAAGCGATGATCTCCGTGAAGCTGGTTTCCGAACCGGGTGTCGGCACCATCGCAACCGGCGTGGCGAAAGCCTACGCTGACCTGATCACCATCGCCGGTTACGACGGTGGTACCGGGGCAAGCCCACTCTCCTCCGTGAAATACGCGGGCTGTCCGTGGGAGCTGGGGCTGGTGGAAACCCAGCAGGCGCTGGTCGCTAACGGTCTGCGTCACAAGATCCGTCTGCAGGTGGATGGTGGCCTGAAAACTGGCCTCGACATCATCAAAGCGGCGATCCTGGGTGCGGAAAGCTTTGGCTTCGGTACCGGCCCGATGGTTGCGCTCGGCTGTAAATACCTGCGTATTTGCCACCTGAACAACTGCGCAACCGGTGTTGCTACCCAGGACGAGAAGCTGCGTAAGAACCACTATCACGGCCTGCCGTTCAAAGTGACGAACTACTTTGACTTCATCGCCCGTGAAACCCGTGAGCTGATGGCGCAGCTGGGCGTGAAACGCCTGGTGGATCTGATTGGCCGTACTGACCTGCTGAAAGAGCTGGAAGGCTTCACCGCCAAACAGCAGAAGCTGGAGCTGTCTAAGTTGCTGGAAACCGCACAGCCGCATGCTGGCAAAGCGGTCTACTGCACCGAGAACAACCCGCCGTTCGACAACGGCGTGCTGAACGCGCAGTTGCTGCAGCAGGCGAAATCGTACGTGGATGAGAAACAGAGCAAAACGTTCTGGTTTGATATCCGCAACACCGACCGTTCTGTTGGCGCATCGCTCTCCGGTTACATCGCGCAAACGCACGGCGACCAGGGTCTGGCAGCCGATCCGATTACCGCACACTTCAGCGGTACCGCGGGTCAGAGCTTCGGCGTGTGGAACGCCGGTGGCGTTGAGCTGTACCTGACTGGCGATGCCAACGACTACGTTGGTAAAGGCATGGCGGGTGGTTTGCTGGCGGTGCGTCCTCCGGTGGGTTCTGCCTTCCGCAGCCACGAGGCGAGCATCATTGGTAACACCTGTCTGTACGGTGCGACTGGCGGTCGTCTGTTTGCAGCGGGTCGTGCGGGTGAGCGTTTCGCAGTGCGTAACTCCGGTGCCATCACCGTAGTGGAAGGCATTGGCGATAACGGCTGTGAATATATGACGGGCGGGATTGTTTGCGTAATGGGTAAAACCGGCGTGAACTTCGGCGCAGGCATGACAGGCGGTTTTGCTTACGTCCTGGATGAAGACGGTGAGTTCCGCAAACGCGTGAACCCGGAACTGGTGGAAGTGCTGGATGTTGAATCGCTTGCCATCCACGAAGAACACCTGCGCGGTTTGATTACCGAACACGTGCAGCATACCGGTTCTTCGCGCGGCGAAGAGATCCTGGCGAACTGGCCAGCGTTCTCTGCGAAATTCGCGCTGGTTAAACCGAAGTCCAGCGATGTTAAAGCACTGTTGGGTCACCGTAGTCGTAGCGCAGCAGAGCTGCGTGTGCAGGCGCAGTAAGGGGTAGCAATGAGTCAGAACGTATACCAGTTTATCGACCTGCAGCGTGTTGATCCGCCAAAGAAACCGCTGAAGATCCGTAAAATTGAATTTGTGGAAATCTACGAGCCGTTTTCAGAAGGCCAGGCCAAAGCACAGGCAGACCGCTGCCTGTCCTGCGGTAACCCTTACTGTGAATGGAAATGCCCGGTGCACAACTACATCCCGAACTGGCTGAAACTCGCCAACGAAGGACGTATTTTTGAAGCCGCCGAGCTGTCTCACCAGACCAACACCCTGCCGGAAGTGTGCGGCCGTGTGTGTCCTCAGGATCGTCTGTGTGAAGGTTCCTGTACGCTGAACGACGAGTTTGGCGCGGTGACTATCGGTAACATCGAGCGCTATATCAACGATAAAGCGTTCGAGATGGGCTGGCGTCCGGATATGACCGGCGTGAAGCAAACCGACAAACGCGTGGCGATCATCGGTGCGGGCCCGGCAGGTCTGGCCTGTGCAGACGTTCTGACCCGTAACGGCGTGAAGGCGGTGGTCTTTGACCGTCACCCGGAAATCGGCGGTCTGCTGACCTTCGGTATCCCGGCCTTCAAGCTGGAAAAAGAGGTTATGACTCGCCGCCGTGAAATCTTCACCGGTATGGGCATTGAGTTCAAACTGAATGTGGAAGTGGGCCGCGATGTGCAGCTCGACGATCTGCTGAAGGACTACGACGCCGTGTTCCTGGGCGTAGGGACCTATCAGTCCATGCGCGGTGGTCTGGAAAACGAAGATGCGCCAGGTGTTTACGACGCTCTGCCGTTCCTGATTGCTAACACCAAGCAGATTATGGGCTACGGCGAAACCGCCGATGAGCCTTACGTCAGCATGGAAGGCAAACGCGTGGTGGTGCTGGGTGGCGGTGATACCGCGATGGACTGCGTGCGTACCTCCATTCGTCAGAATGCAACGCACGTCATCTGTGCCTATCGTCGTGACGAAGAGAACATGCCGGGCTCTAAACGCGAAGTGAAAAACGCGCGTGAAGAGGGCGTGGAGTTCCAGTTCAACATCCAGCCGCTGGGTATTGAAGTGAATGCCAACGGCAAAGTGAGCGGCGTGAAGATGGCGCGCACAGAAATGGGTGCGCCAGATGCGAAAGGCCGTCGTCGTGCGGAGATCGTTGCCGGTTCCGAGCATGTGATCCCGGCTGATGCCGTTGTCATGGCGTTCGGCTTCCGCCCTCACAGCATGGAGTGGCTGGCGAAGCACAGCGTTGAGCTGGATTCTCAGGGCCGCGTGATTGCGCCGGAAGGCAGCGACAACGCGTTCCAGACCAGCAACCCGAAAATCTTCGCCGGTGGTGATATCGTTCGCGGTTCTGACCTGGTGGTGACGGCAATTGCCGAAGGCCGCAAGGCCGCTGACGGGATTATGAACTTCCTGGAAGTGTAATACCTTTCTGACTCCCCAGTCCTGGAGCCACATTCAGGGATGGGGAGTCTGTTCTACTCCCCCGCTTTTCATATCGCCTCTGTCACGGCAGGATGGTCCGAAAGTCTGGATAGCCAGGCCGCCTGTCCCACCGGCGACCTGTATTACACGACTTGCGTTACCAGTTATAGCGCACGTTTAGACTGCCGTTTAGATCGCTGTAGTCATTATTCCCTTTCTGACCCATCACCTGCCCTGTCACGCTCCACTGGCTGTTCAGGTTGGCTTTAATGCCCACTTTCAGCTCAGCGCGGTTAGCTGGAATATCCTGATCCACGCTCATGTCGTTGAACGACACGCTGGTGTCATCGCTGGTGTACAACCAGTTGGCTTCCATAAATGGCTGAATGACTGACCCTTTACTGTTGTGCAGTTTACCGTCGACACGCAGGCCGAGGCGCGTGTTCCAGCTGTTGCTGTCCTGGTCGTCGATGCGCGTACCGCTGTGGTCAGTGAGGCTGTCGGCGCTGTAATGTTGCCACGTTGCCTGTGCTTGTGGCGTCAGGCTGACGGTGTTGCCGTTTTGTAGCGCGGTATCGTAGCGGTAGCCGGTTTCCAGCGAGATGGCACTGGCGCTGGAGTCGTAATCCTCCGAACCAATACCGTCGTTATCAACACTGTTGTTGTAGAAGCCGTACTGATACCAGCTATCCACATACATCCCGCTATGATTTTTCGCATCCGCAAACCAGGTGGCATAAACACCCAGGTTATAGCCATCGGTATGGCCTTTAGCGGAGAACTGGCTGCCGTCCGCGCCTTTGTTACCGGTGCTGTCGGTGTCGGCGTTGACATAGCTGCCCATCCCCCCAACGGCCAGGCTCTGCTCACCGTTGCGCCAGGTCAGGACGTCACCGCCAAGCTGGAACTGGGAGTAGTTATTGTTGATATCAACATTACCGTCCGCCGCCTGCGAGTCCGAGGTACCGGCCTTAAAGCGCATCCAGACGCTACCGTCTTCGTTGTGGTACTGGCTGCCTTCGCGGTCGTAGAGCGTCTGCATTTGCAGGTTACGCACCATCCACTGGTTGCCAAGGTAAGCACCAATGTCGGCACGGTACTGTGGCGTGACGTCGCCACCATCACCACCGTCATCCGATGGGGTCGGTGTTAACGTTGTCGAGTTCAGATACCAGTTACCGTCGTCATGCTGGTACAGGCGGTATTCATACGCACTCATCATCACGCGCCCCTGCATCTGGAAACTGGCGTCATTGCCGCTGCCGCCAACGCTGGTACCGCCAACGTCAATCACTTCAATGCCGTTAGTGGTCGCCATACCCGTGTCACCGGAATTGGTGGGGGTAAATGTCACCGCCGTGGTACCGGAAACATCGCCGGAAATCACGAGTTTGTCCGTCGTAGAATTGTCATCACCCATATAGGTGTTCATGTACAGGCTACCGCCGGTACTCCTGTAGTCGCCGTTGATGGTCAGGGTGTGCCCCGTTTCACCGTTCTGGCTCATGGCGATGCTGCCACTGTTATTGACGTTACCGTTGACCGTGCCCGTGCCACCGAACGTCGCGCCGGAGGCAACATTCACGTTCTGGGTGCTGCTCGTCGCACCAATCACGCCGGTATCGGTAAGCCACAACGTGCCGTCATTGACATGGGTATCGCCGTTATAGGTGTTTTCCGCACTCAGAACGAGGGTGCCCTTGCCTGCTTTGGTCAGGGTTTTGCCGTCCCAGTTTGCGTTACCCGTCTGGTCAGACAGTACGCTGGTCACTTCAAAGGTTTTGCCGGCATCCAGGGTAAAAGTGCCGTGCGCCGGGGTCGCCGAGGTGGTGGTCGCATTCCAGCTTAACGCTTGCGTCAGCAGGTATTGCGAATCATCGTCAGGGTTAATCATGCCACTGACGGTCAGGTAATCCGGTGAGTTCGTAAGATCCATCGACAGGCTGGTAAAGTCGCCGCCGATCGCGTTGTCCAGATCCATCAGGGTGATGGTTTCCAGATGCGCATCGGAACTGATGTCCTTCATGCCAGCACCACCCACCTGTAGCGTGCCATCCAGTGTGGCGCTATCACCGATGATCAATGGCTGCTGTGCCGATGTGCTACCAAGCTCGACGTCCAGCGTACTGCCGCTCTGCTGTGTCAGCGTGCCGCTGCCAAGATCCAGCGAGGAGCCCGCCGCCAGCGTCGTCGTGGCACCGGTATCGGTGGTGATGCCGCCAGTGGCGTTGATCGTATCGCCCGCGTCCAGCACCAGACTGGCGTGGTTTGTCACCTCGCCCGTCCCCAACGCATTGACGCTGGCTGCCGTCAGCGTGCCGTCGTTGATGTCGGTACCGCCGCTATAGCTGTTATTGCCTGAGAGGATTAATTCTCCGCCGCCCTCTTTGGTGAGCGTTTTGCCATCCCAACCGGTGGTGCTGCTGGGGTCAAGTGAGCTGTCAACGTCTGCCAGGTCGGCGGCGACGTTAAAGCTGCCGTCCGGGTTGCTTAACGTAAAGGTACCGTTGGCATCGGTGGCCGCACCGTCACGATCGGCGTACCAGGAGAGGGAAGCCGCCAGCTGATACTGCGAGCTGTCGCTGGCATTGATGCGACCATCCACGGTCAGGAAGTCGACCTCTTTTGCGTCAATTCCGGCAATGGTCAGGTTATCGAAATCGCCGCTGATGGCGCTGTTAGCATCAATCAGGGTGAACGTATTCGGGTTATTTTGCAGCGGGTCAGTGACGTTACCAATGCCGGTGATGTTCAGTGAGCCGTCCAGGTTAGCGCTGCCAGCGGTGATGATCGGGCTGCTGGCGCTGGCACCCAGGTCGATATTGAGCGTGCTACCGTCCTGCTGTGTGAACGCGCTGCTGCCAAGATCCAGCGTTGTCCCCGCTGCCAGCGTCGTCGTCGCACCGGTATAGGTGGTGATACCGCCAGTGACATTGACAGTATCGCCCGCGCCCAGCACCAGGGTAGCGTGGTTTGCCACCGCCCCCGTCCCCAGCGCATTGGCGCTGGCTGCCGTCAGCGTACCGCCATTGATTGTCGTGCCGCCGGTGTAGGTGTTATTGCCGGCGAGGGTCAGCGCGCCGTCGCCCTCTTTGGTCAGGGTTTTACCGTCCCAGTTTGCGTTACCCGTCTGGTTAGCCAGCGTCCCCGTGACCGTAAAGGTGTCGCCCGCATCCAGCGTGAAGTTGCCGGAGGCCCCGGAGGCGCTATGCGTACCGTCTGCATACCATGTCAGGCCCATGTTCAGCGTATATTGGGTGTTGTCAGTGGGGTTGATACCTGTGCTGTAGGTGAGATAGTCCGGCGTGGCTGCCGCGGCGTCGATTGTGACGCTATCAAAATCACCGACAATCGCATTCTGCGCGTCGATAATAATCGCCATCGCACCCAGTTCGGTATCAGAGGTGTAGGCCTGCGGTGACGGAGTCGAATGGATATACAGCGTGCCGTCAAGCGCGGCATCTTTGGTGGTGATCAGCGGAGTGGTGGCATCTGTCTGGGCGATGTTGAGCACACTGGTGCTTTGCAACGTCAAACCGTTGGTGATGGCCAGCGTATTGCCACCCATAGTAATGGTACCAGCGTTATCCAGCGAGCCGAGAGTGTCGGCGATGGTGTCGTCAGCCATGGTCCACGTACTGCTGTCATCAAGCGAGAGGCGACTGCCCGACGCCGTGACGCTGCCGTTTTTTATCGTGGAACCGTTGAAGTCCAGGGTGGATGCCGTTTTGCCTGCGACAATGTTGCCGTCAAATGTAGAGTCGGAAGCATTGATAGCCACGTCGCTGTCCAGTTGAAGGGCGGTTGGCGCGGTAAACGTACTGTTGCCGTCTATTATGATGGCGTCGTTATTGGTCAGGGTGGCACCGCTGACAACATGCAGCGCTGCGGCAGCACTGGAGTTGACCGTCGCACCATGGACTTTCAGTGTGTTATTTTGCCCGGTGACCTGGATTGCATCATTATCGGCAGTGATGTTCGACGTGGCGGAACCGGTAATGTTAGCCGTTGATCCCTTAACAACAATGCCAATGCCGTTAGATGTTACGGTGGTGCCCGTAAGCGTTAGCGTCGAGCCGCTGTACGCCTGAATCGCCGAACCATAGCCACTGTTCATGGGATCGGCGACATAGTCGTTCGTTACGCTGGAATCGGTAATATTGACCGTACTCGCGCCAGCAAATATGGTGGGACTGTCGGTGGCTGCGGAAGCGGTGGTGACTGTGCTGTCGGACATATCCAGAGTGGCGCCCTGGCTCACGCTTATCTGATTCGCCCCCAGCTGGAGGTTGCTACCGTTCTCTATAATCAGGTGACTACCCTCCTGCACATAGATAGATTGTGCGTTGGGCATGTACCCGGAGTAGGTGCCTGCTGTTGCTGTCACGTCGACGCTGTCCAGCGTCAGCTTTGACTGATTCTGCAGCCCAATCAATAGATAGTCGCCGTTACCAGACACTTCGCCACCATGAAGTTCTGCCTGACCGCCCGTTTCCAGGTTGAGCGCTGAAGTATATTCCCCGTCAGCCTCCACGGTGGCGTCGTAAAGAGTAAGCTGGGCACCGTTATTCACTTCAATTGCGGGTGAAACTGCGTGACCACCAGAATCCGGCAGGTAATTACCACCACCGTGTGTTGTAATGGTAATAGCACTCCCTTCTTCGTTACTGGCGGAAACGCCGAGGCCCGACACATACAGCGCGCTGCCGTGATCCTTTGATGAGTAGTCAATGGTGGCGCTGGTGATGGCGTTCTCGCCCACGGAGGTATACTCTTCCGTATTCCCGGCCATGGCAAACGGGCTGGAAACACCGAGCGCGGCGATCAGCGCCTGAGCCAGCAAAGTGCGTTTTGCTTTCAGCGCCGGCTGTGCTTCAGGTTGTGTATCCGGGGAGGTTTTTATATTGTTGACGCCTGCCTGCGTTTTAAGTTTACTGTCGCCACACGCCAGCTCTGAAGTAACAACGTACATATTCCGCACGGCACTCCAGACAATACTGTAGATTTTATTCATATGTTACATCCATTAACATTGATATTAACTGCAGGATGATGATTCACCTTGCAATGATAATTAATAGCTCATCAGACCGACGAGGATTGAATACTGAAAGCGTTATAGGTTACGGTAAAAAAATAGCTGTATTAGCCTGCTGACGTTACCCGCTATAGTTCACGGTTCACACCGAACCGATCGTTGCCGGTGCCACTGGCAAGCGGTTTGATGCCAGTTGCCCTCTCGTCGTAACTGTCTACACGAGCCGTGGTTTCGTTTGCATATATCCCCTGGCTCACGGATGATGATTATCCCTTGGTGAGCCCGCTGCCAGTATAATCGGGAAATAATATCTATTATTGAGAAATAAGAGCGTAATAACGATTTTCAGAATTTATAAAGATGACCGGAATAGAAAACTTATCAATGTTATTTTCAAAACAAAAAATAAAACAGAATAAAACAAAGCAAAATGCATTCACCAAATAAATGGTTTTATCTAAATAATAGCAATGTTACCTCTGTTACAACGTTTATGCCGTTTGGGGGATTTTGGAATGCCACCCATAAAAAAGGCCCTTTCGGGCCTTTTTAAGTAATCTATTTCACCACTCGCAACGCGGGGCGTCCACCACGAGGTGGCGACGGAGGCGTATCATCGCCATCATCGCCATCGTCACTTCCCGGCTTATTGCCATCAATGACAGACATCACGGGTTCACCTTCAGCGCTGTCGTCATTCAGGCTGGCAACATCCTCGTCGTATGCCGCTTCCGGCTCGAACATGGTACCTGCGCCGTTTTCACGTGCGTAAATAGCCAGCACAGCAGCCAGCGGGACAGAAACCTGGCGTGGCACGCCGCCAAAGCGTGCATTAAAGCGCACTTCGTCATTTGCCAGCTCCAGGTTACCCACCGCACGTGGCGCAATGTTCAGCACGATCTGTCCGTCACGCGCGTATTCCATTGGAACCTGCACGCCCGGCAACGTCACATCCACCACCAGGTGCGGCGTGAGCTGGTTATCCAGCAGCCATTCATAGAAGGCGCGCAGCAGATACGGACGGCGTGGAGAAAGTTGTGACATTTCCACAGTCATTAGCCTCGGCCGAGACGCATTTCACGTTCCGGTTCAGTTAAAGATGCCAGGAAAGAGTCGCGTTCAAATACGCGAGTCATATAGCCTTTCAGCTCTTTCGCACCCGGGCCGCTGAACTCAACGCCCAGCGTTGGCAGACGCCACAGCAGAGGAGCCAGGTAGCAATCCACCAGGCTGAACTCATCGCTCAGGAAGAAAGGCTTCTGACCAAACACGGGCGCAATCGCCAGCAGCTCTTCACGCAGTTGTTTACGTGCAGCATCCGCTTCAGAGGAGGAACCGTTGACGATAACGTTCATCAGCGAGTACCAGTCTTTCTCGATACGTTGCATGTACAGGCGGCTTTCACCACGCGCAACCGGGTAAACAGGCATCAGTGGCGGATGCGGGAAACGCTCATCAAGATATTCCATAATGATGCGGGATTCCCACAGGGTCAGCTCACGATCTACCAGCGTCGGTACGCTTTGGCTCGGGTTGAGATCGATCAGATCCTGAGGTGGGTTATCCTTTTCCACATGCTCGATCTCAAAACTGACACCCTTCTCGGCCAGCACGATACGAACCTGATGGCTATAAATGTCAGTAGGACCAGAAAACAGCGTCATTACCGAACGTTTGTTGGCAGCGACAGCCATGAAAACCTCCAGGTATATTCAGAATTTTTACTGCTACCAGCCCCAACAGGGCCAGCCAGATGTTGTATCGCCCATCCCAGGGAAAACACATTGTTCAAGAATCGAACAAAAATCGAGTATTCACCGATATTTGGGCAGAAAATTGGATGATAGTTTACCAGATTTTATGACCTTTGTGGTGAGGGGATTCTGGAAATACGGAAAAAGAGGAGATATATGCATTGATTTTGTGGATAACCTAAGCATTATCCATAAAAAAACCCGCCGAAGCGGGTTTTTCGCCAATCGTTCTGCGTAAGCAGAAAGCAGATTAACGTTTGGAGAACTGTGGACGACGACGTGCTTTACGCAGACCCACTTTCTTACGTTCAACCTGACGAGCGTCACGAGTAACGAAGCCAGCTTTACGCAGTTCAGAACGCAGGGATTCGTCGTACTCCATCAGAGCGCGGGTGATACCGTGACGGATCGCACCTGCCTGACCGGAGATACCACCACCTTTAACGGTGATGTACAGATCCAGTTTTTCTACCATGTCAACCAGTTCCAGCGGCTGGCGAACTACCATGCGGGCAGTTTCGCGACCGAAGTATTGTTCCAGAGAACGCTGGTTGATTACGATTTTACCGTTGCCCGGTTTGATAAACACGCGAGCGGCGGAGCTTTTGCGGCGACCAGTGCCGTAGTATTGATTTTCAGCCATTGCCTATAATCCCGATTAGATGTCAAGAACTTGCGGTTGCTGTGCCGCGTGGTTGTGCTCGTTGCCTGCATAAACTTTCAGTTTACGGAACATAGCACGACCCAGTGGGCCCTTTGGCAGCATGCCTTTAACCGCGATTTCAATCACACGCTCAGGACGGCGAGCAATCATCTCTTCAAAGGTCGCTTCTTTGATACCACCGATGTGGCCGGTGTGGTGGTAATACATTTTGTCTTCGCGCTTGTTGCCGGTTACAGCAACTTTTTCTGCGTTCAGAACGATGATGTAATCACCGGTATCAACGTGCGGAGTATATTCCGCTTTATGCTTACCGCGCAGGCGACGAGCCAGTTCGGAAGCCAGACGGCCCAGAGTTTTACCGGTCGCGTCAACAACATACCAGTCGCGCTGTACGGTTTCTGGTTTAGCTGTAAAAGTTTTCATTAAAAGCTTACCCAAATAATAAGTTACACGTTGGTGAACACCCAAACGTTTAGTCAGTTGAGGTTCACACGACAAAGTCCGGCAAACCTACCCCTTCGAATAGCTAATGCCGACACATAGAAAGTTTCGGGAAAAAAACCTTCTCGTAACGTGGGGTCGCAAGATTATAGAGAAGTTGAGGTCAAAGATCGACCCCTAAATGTGATTCAAAACGGGTTTTTCGGGGGGTGGATGTTGTGCGCTCTGGTGCTCTCACCCCCCGCTCCTCTCCCACCGGGAGAGGGAAACATGGATTACGGCATATGCTCCAGCTTCAGGTATTCCTCGCTCTGCATCTCCTGCAGGCGCGACAGGCAGCGCTGGAATTCAAATTTCAACCGCTCGCCCTGATATACCTCATATAAAGGAACCTCTGCACTCACCACCAGCTTGACGTGACGTTCGTAAAACTCATCCACCAGTGCAATGAAGCGCCGCGCTTCATTCTCCATCAACGGCGTCATTACCGGGACATCCAGCAGCATCACGGTGTGGAACAGGCGCGAAAGCGCAATGTAATCGTGTTGGCTGCGGGCATCCACACAAAGCGTCGCAAAAGAGACCGCCAGGGTTTGGTTCTCTACCCCCTGCGTTTGCAGCGGACGATGGTTAATCTCCAGCGCAGGGGCGTTATCACGTGCCGCTCCCGCCAGTGCCAGCCACAGTTTATTCATCTGACTGGTGGTTTCATCGTTTAAAGGGGAAAGCCACAGATGCGCCTGCGTCAGCGTGCGCAGGCGGTAATCCACTCCGGCATCGACGTTCATGATATCGCAATGCTGCTTAATGGCATCAATGGCAGGCAGGAAACGCGCCCGCTGCAGGCCGTTGCGGTATAGCTCATCCGGCGGGATATTCGAGGTGGCAACCAGCGTAATCCCGCGCGCAAACAGCGCTTTCATCAGGCCACCTAACAACATGGCGTCGGTGATATCAGAAACAAAAAATTCGTCAAAGCAGAGCACATCCGTTTCAGCCTTGAAGCGATCGGCAATAATCTCCAGTGGGTCACTTTTGCCCTGCAGCGCCGTCAGCTCTTCGTGAACCCGCAGCATAAAACGGTGAAAGTGCAGACGTTGTTTACGCCCCCCCGGCAGGCTCTGGTAGAACATATCCATCAGCCAGGTTTTACCGCGCCCGACGCCTCCCCACATATATAAGCCGCGCACCGGGGCGTTAGCCTGCGGCTCTTTTTTCCCAAGAAACCGACCGAATGCCGCCTTCAGCCCGCCGTGTTGTACGATTTCAGCGGGTTTGGCCGTGAGCTCCTGATAGATCACATCCAGACGGTTGACCGCTTCACGCTGAACATCGTCCGGCTGATGTGAGCCCTCATTCAGGGCATGAAGGTAACGCGATGAGGGGGACAGACTTTGCATAATCTTGTTGTTATTCCTTCGGTTAAACCTCACCAGCAGGCATGGCTGATGAAAAAAAGGCCGTTCTACACTACGCGATGATACGTCAGGATTCCACTTCTGCAGAAATAGCGGTTATAGTGGCGTTATCAGGCACAGGCAGGAGCCGAGCCAACACCCTACGGAACCACAAGACAACGGGAGAAGTTCATGACCTGGGAATATGCGCTAATCGGTTTAGTCGTCGGCATCATTATCGGTGCTGTGGCCATGCGTTTCGGTAATCGCAAATTGCGTCAACAACAGTCACTGCAGTACGAACTGGAAAAGAACAAAGCTGAACTGGAAGAGTATCGCGAAGAGCTGGTCAGCCACTTTGCCCGTAGCGCCGAGCTGCTGGATAACATGGCAACCGACTATCGTCAGCTGTATCAACATATGGCGAAAAGCTCCAGCAGCCTGCTGCCAGAGATGACGGCGGAGACGAACCCGTTCCGCAACCGTCTGGCTGACTCTGAAGCTGGTAACGACCAGGCACCGGTTCAGATGCCACGCGATTATTCTGATGGCGCGTCCGGCCTGCTGCGCGGTGGCGCAAAACGCGATTAATCGCACAACCTGAATTTATTTTACGGGCGCAGCGATTGCGCCCGTCCTTTCTCCCTGACCCCAGCTATTATTTAGTCAATTACCTCATTGTTCAGCGGTTTAAAATTCAATAACATCAGGATGTTTTTGGGGCCGTTCTTCTTTCATTCCAGGATACGAGAGTCAGCGTCGATGAACAAAAAAAACCAGCTGTTGAGCGCTTTAGCGTTAAGTGTCGGGTTATCTCTCTCGGCATCCTTCCCTGCTTCGGCCACGCTGCCTGCGCAGGTTCCGGGACAAACTGCCATTCCCAGCCTCGCGCCGATGCTGGAAAAAGTGCTACCTGCGGTAGTCAGCGTGCGAGTCGAAGGAACAGCGCGGCAAAACCAGCGCGTACCTGAAGAACTGAAGAAGTATTTCGGTGATGAGTCTCCCGACCAGTCAGCCCAGCCTTTTGAAGGTCTTGGCTCTGGGGTCATCATTGATGCGGCTAAAGGCTATATTCTGACCAATAACCACGTCATCAGCCAGGCGGATAAAATCAGCGTTCAGCTGAATGACGGGCGAGAATTTGACGCCAAACTGATCGGCGGCGATGACCAGAGCGACATTGCGCTATTGCAGATGCAAAACCCGGGCAACCTGACACAAATTACGATAGCGGACTCCGATAAGCTGCGTGTTGGTGATTTTGCCGTCGCCGTCGGTAACCCGTTCGGTTTAGGACAAACCGTCACTTCGGGTATCGTTTCCGCGCTGGGACGTAGCGGACTGAATCTGGAAGGGCTGGAAAACTTTATTCAGACCGATGCCTCGATTAACCGCGGCAACTCCGGCGGAGCACTGCTTAACCTCAACGGTGAGTTGATTGGCATCAACACCGCCATCCTTGCGCCGGGCGGCGGCAGCATCGGGATTGGTTTCGCCATTCCCAGCAATATGGCCAAAACCCTGTCACAACAGCTGATTCAGTTTGGCGAAGTCAAACGCGGTCTGCTGGGCATTAAGGGGATGGAGATGAGCGCGGATATCGCTAAAGCGTTCAACATCAACGTTCAGCGCGGGGCATTTGTCAGTGAAGTACTGCCAAATTCCGGCTCGGCAAAAGCAGGCGTGAAATCCGGGGATGTGATCGTCAGCCTCAATGATAAACCACTGAACAGTTTCGCTGAGCTGCGTTCGCGCATTGCAACGACTGAACCCGGTGCCAAAGTGAAGTTAGGTCTGATTCGTGATGGCAAACCGCTGGACGTTGAAGTGACGCTGGATAAGAGTACGTCCTCTTCCGCCAGTGCTGAGCTTATCGCCCCGGCACTGCAAGGGGCAACGCTAAGCGACGGGCAGCTTAAAGACGGCACAAAAGGCATTACCGTTGATACCGTCGAGAAGAGCAGCCCAGCCGCACAGGCGGGGTTGCACCAGGATGATGTCATCATCGGTGTAAACCGCAACCGCGTGCAATCTATCGCGGAGATGCGCAAGGTGCTGGAGAGTAAGCCAGCGGTCATTGCCCTGCAGATTATGCGTGGCAATGAGTCTATCTATATTCTGTTGCGCTAATCATGTGTGATTCCGGGCATCTGGCCTCGTGTGATGTCCGGATAACTCATGTTATGCTGCAAATCGTTCCTTTTTTAACGACACGCGCATCATGCTTTTAAAGCTCTTTCGTTCCATTGCCATCGGTTTGATCGTTGCTGGCCTGCTGTTAGTGGCTATGCCGTCTTTACGTCAGTTCAACAAGCTGACGGCCCCCCAGTTTGACAGTACGGATGAAACACCGGCCACCTACAACCAGGCCGTTCGCCGTGCGGCACCTGCCGTGGTTAACGTCTATAACCGTGGCCTTAACAGCTCAAGCCATAATCAGCTGGAGATCCGCACGCTCGGTTCCGGTGTGATTATGGACGAGCGTGGTTACATCATTACCAACAAACACGTGATCAACGATGCCGACCAGATTATCGTCGCATTGCAGGATGGCCGCGTGTTTGAGGCTCTGCTCGTCGGCTCTGACAGCCTGACCGACCTGGCGGTACTGAAAATCAACGCCACGGGCGGCCTGCCGGTCATCCCGATTAACCGCAAACGTACGCCGCACATTGGCGACGTGGTGCTGGCGATTGGTAACCCGTACAACCTGGGTCAGACCATCACTCAGGGGATTATCAGCGCCACCGGTCGAATTGGCCTGAACCCCTCCGGGCGGCAGAACTTCCTGCAGACCGATGCGTCAATCAACCACGGTAACTCTGGCGGCGCGCTGGTCAACTCGCTGGGCGAGCTGATGGGCATCAACACCCTCTCGTTCGATAAGAGTAACGATGGCGAGACGCCGGAAGGTATCGGCTTTGCCATTCCGTTCCAGCTGGCCACCAAAATTATGGATAAGCTCATCCGCGATGGTCGGGTGATCCGCGGCTACATCGGTATTGGTGGGCGTGAGATTGCGCCAATGCACTCGCAAGGTGGCGGTATCGATCAGATCCAGGGCATTGTGGTCAACGAAGTCTCCCCTGGCGGTCCGGCGGCTAACGCAGGTATTCAGGTCAATGACGTCATTATATCGGTGAATGGCAGTCCGGCGGTATCGGCGCTGGAGACGATGGATCAGGTCGCAGAAATACGTCCTGGCTCTATCATTCCGGTCGAAGTCATGCGCAACGATAAGAAGCTGACGATTCAGGTAACGATTCAGGAATACCCGGCCACCAACTGACAGACATAAAAAAACGGAGCACCTGGCTCCGTTTTTTTTGCCGGGTAGCGCGAACGCTTACCCGGCCTGTAAGGGAAAGTCCGTTTTACTTGTTAACGAACTCTTCACCCAGAGTGATATCTTTCTTCAGCGTGTCCAGCATGCCTGTCATCGCGTTTTGTTCGAACGCGCTCAGCTTGCCAATTGACTGATGTTCTTCGATACCGTTTTTACCCAGCAGCAGTGGCTGAGAGAAGAAGCGTGCGTGTGCGCCGTCACCTTCAACATAAGCACATTCAACAACACCTTTCTCACCCTGCAGGGCGCGAACCAGTGACAGGCCGAAACGTGCAGCCGCCTGGCCCATAGACAGAGTTGCAGAACCGCCACCCGCCTTCGCTTCCACCACTTCGGTGCCCGCGTTCTGGATACGTTTGGTCAGGTCAGCCACTTCCTGCTCGGTGAAGCTTACGCCAGGGATCTGCGACAGCAGAGGCAGAATAGTCACACCAGAGTGACCACCGATAACCGGTACTTCAACGTCGGTTGGCTGCTTGCCTTTCAGCTCAGCCACGAAGGTGTTGGAACGGATGATGTCCAGCGTGGTCACGCCAAACAGTTTGTTCTTGTCGTAAACACCGGCTTTCTTCAGCACTTCTGCCGCGATAGCAACGGTGGTGTTCACTGGGTTAGTAATGATACCGATACAGGCTTTCGGGCAGATTTCAGCGATCTGCTGTACCAGGTTTTTCACGATACCCGCATTGACGTTGAACAGGTCAGAGCGATCCATACCGGGCTTACGTGCCACACCCGCGGAGATCAGCACAACATCAGCACCCTGCAGCGCAGGACGTGCATCTTCACCGGAAAAGCCTTTGATTTTCACAGCTGTCGGGATGTGGCTCAGGTCAACCGCCACACCTGGGGTTACCGGAGCAATATCGTACAGGGAGAGTTCTGAGCCTGAAGGCAGTTGGGTTTTCAGTAGTAGGGCAAGCGCCTGGCCGATACCACCAGCAGCGCCGAGGACTGCGACTTTCATCCTAAACTCCTTATTATGGTTAACTTAAGTATCTGTAACTCCGTTGCGGCGACCATAATTCAGCAGGTAAATAATTACAATTTTCGTAGCTAAAGAATTTGAGGTCACTCGACTTTCTCTATCGTCAGAATGCTATCTGACAACAGACGGCAACGATTTAAGAGGTGGTTACAATACACCCTGCCCCGCCACCAAAACAACATCAATTTGATAACATTTAATTTACTTTTAAGCTTATTTGCGTGGCGTGACCCAGGCATGTTTTCTGATAACGAAATCTGATAAAATCACTCCCTTTCATAACATTATTTCAGCCTGGGTTCAGGCAGATTGTTTGCATAAAAATTCATCCACATGCATAATAATGTTGTTTATACCGTTATATTCCGGGTGACTTATGCGAAGCTCGTCTAAGCAAGAAGAATTAGTAAAGGCGTTTAAAGCGCTACTCAAAGAAGAGAAATTCAGTTCTCAGGGAGAAATTGTTCAGGCGTTGCAGGAACAAGGCTTCGATAATATCAATCAGTCGAAAGTCTCCCGTATGCTGACCAAATTTGGCGCGGTGCGTACGCGTAATGCCAAAATGGAAATGGTCTATTGTCTGCCTGCCGAACTTGGCGTGCCGACAACCTCCAGCCCACTGAAGAATCTGGTTCTGGATATCGACTATAACGATGCCGTTGTCGTGATCCACACCAGCCCGGGTGCCGCACAGCTGATTGCCCGCCTGCTGGACTCCTTAGGTAAAGCAGAAGGTATCCTCGGCACCATCGCCGGTGACGACACCATCTTTACCACTCCGGCAAATAATTTCTCCGTCAAAGATCTCTACGAAGCGATTCTGGTTCTGTTCGAACAGGAACTGTAATCCTCTCTCCCCGTAGCACGGCTGCGGGGATTGTTCTGCTCCCGCTGCGTTTCCCCCTGTTTTCTCCCCTCCCTGCTTTGCCAAATAGTGCTTTTTACCACCCACTAACATTCACGCAGTGAATATCACCTCAATAAATCGCACAAAAAATCAAAAGCCAGTATCCCTCTGATTTAGTTAGACATAGCAAGAAGATGTGACGAAAAAATGACCATCACTATGCATTTTGGTTATAAAAATCACGTTTATTAACTCTTAATAACCATTGAAACAATTAGTCTGGTATTAATTTTTATCGTTATTAGTGTATACTTGATTTTGTGATGAGGGTCACGAAACAAAGACCCCAGTAAAAAATTCGACGAGGTAAAGAATCATGAAAATCAAAACTACTGTAGCGATGCTGAGCGTCCTGTCTGTTCTGTCATTCGGTGCTTTTGCGGCTGACTCCATCAACGCCGATCAGGCGCAATCCCGTCAGGCAATTGGCACAGTGTCTGTTGGTGCGGTCAGTGCGTCTCCGATGGACATGCATGACATGCTGAACAAAAAAGCGGAAGAACAGGGTGCGTCATCCTATCGCATCATTGAAGCGCGTACAGGCGACCACTGGCACGCAACCGCTGAGCTGTACAAATAAGTTTTAGTCATACCCGAAAACATCATTCTCCACTCAACGGCACCTGGCATAAAAATAGCAGTTCAACCCTTCTCGCCGTTGAGTACACCCTGCTCAGGAGTAAAGACTATGAAAACCCAATTAATCATCGCAACCCTCGGCCTGGCATCTGTACTTTCTTTCGGCGCGAGCGCAGCCGTTCACCAGGTCAATGCCGACCAGGCACAGACTCTACAGTCGATGGGGAGTATCTCTGTCACATCCGTAACCGGCTCTCCGATGGATATCCGTCAGGAGCTGGCAGCCAAAGCTGAAAAAGCGGGTGCCAGCAGCTATCGCGTCACCGAACTGAACCAGGGTGACCACTGGCATGCTACAGCGGAACTGTATAAATAAACCCTCGTCGTATCTCATCATACGACTTGCCCCTGACCAGAAGGTCAGGGGCTTTTTTTAACGCTTAAATCAGTGGCGCACGTTAAAACGTAACTGTCCTTCCAGCTCTTCTTCTGCTTCATCAAACAATAAAACCAGCGCGCCAAAACGTCTGCGCAGCTTATCAGGCAGATGGATAAACTCTATCTCCAGCGGTAACGGCAACTGGCTGTCGATGACCACTTCCCACAGCGTATCCAGATTCGTGACGCTTTCCTGTTCAAGGTCAAACACCTGGATAAATTCACGATAGAAGTCTTCCTGACTGTCAATCTCGTCAAAATCAAACGTATAGATTTTCATTACCAGCCACCCAGTCCAGGCGAGCGGCAAATGCCGCCCTGTCTATTATAATCCCCCGATATGCAGGGTTTTGACTTCCAGATACTCTTCCAGCCCCAACACAGACCCCTCACGCCCCAGACCTGACTCTTTTACGCCACCAAAAGGTCCCAGCTCTGTGGATACGGCACATTCGTTGATGCCAATCATCCCGCTTTCGATGGCCTGTGAGACGCGGAACACCCGCGACAGGTTCTGGGTATAGAAGTAAGCCGCCAGGCCATATGGTGTGTTATTGGCGCGCTGGATCACTTCATCTTCTGAGGTGAAACGGAAGCAGGCCGCGACAGGGCCAAACGTCTCTTCCCCTGCCAGCTTCATGCCTTCATGGCAGTCTCCGAGCACGGTTGGCATCCAGAAATTACCGCCAAGTGGGTGTGCCTTGCCGCCTGCCAGTACGGTCGCGCCGTTGGCAATCGCATCTTCAACGTGTTCCCGCACTTTGTTGACCGCCGAAGGTTCAATCAGCGGCCCGACGACGACCCCTTCTTCCAGACCATTTCCGACCTTCAGCGCGTTCACCGCATCAGCAAGCTGATTAACAAACTTGTCGTAAACGGTTTCCTGAATATAGAAGCGGTTAACGCTGACGCAGACCTGCCCGGCATTACGGAATTTGTTGGTAATCGCCCCTTTCACAGCTGCATCAATGTCCGCATCCTCAAAGACGATATAGGGAGCATTTCCTCCCAGCTCCATTGAGACTTTTTTCATTGTCTCTGCGGCGTTTCGCACCAGCGTTTTGCCCACAGAGGTCGACCCGGTAAACGTGATTTTACGCACGTCGTGGCTGGCCATGATCGCATCGCTGATTTCATGCGTGTTTCCCGCTACCGCGTTAAGCACGCCATCCGGCACACCCGCCTGTTTTGCCAGCGCGAGTAATGCAAAGGCGCTGAGCGGAGTGTTGTTTGCCGGTTTGATCACCCCCGTACACCCTGCTGCCAGCGCCGGGCCTAACTTGCGGGTAAGCATTGCCATCGGGAAGTTCCACGGCGTAATCGCCGCCACCACGCCGACAGGTTCGCGGGTTGCCAGAATGCGGGAGCCGGGTTTGACGGGTGGAATAATTTCACCATTCGCGCGTTTGGCCTGCTCGGCAAACCACTGGATAAAGCTGGCAGCATACTCGACTTCACCTTCTGCTTCTTTCAGGGGCTTACCCTGTTCGGTGGTCATTAACCGCCCGAGCCAGCTTTTATTCTCAATAATCAGTTCATACCAGCGATAGAGGATGGTTGAACGCTCTTTCGCGGTTCTGGCGCGCCATGAAGGGAAAGCTTTAGTTGCGGCGGCAATCGCCTCTTCGGTTTCGGTTTTACCGGCTTTCGCCACTTTTGCGATCACTTCACCGGTGGCCGGGTTGAGCACATCAAAGGTCGTGTCCAGCGTTTTCCAGATGCCGTTGACCAGATAGCCGGTCTGAAAAAGGATGTTGTCCTGAAGAGCCAGGGTAGTCATGTGTCCTCCCTTTCTGAATGTAAGAGCCTGCAGAACTAAGTATAGCTACAAAAAAACCGACGCTTTTGGCGTCGGTTTTTTCTTTAATCAGCTATCGGTCAGCGCATTTTCGTAACGGTGCAGCATAAACACCAGCCGCCCTACCGGCTCCGTCACCTGAGGTGGCGCTTCCCAGACCTTCAGTTTCTCCTGGTAGATATCCAGCTCTTCAAGCAGTTGCTTAAAGTAGCGACGGCGTTTGTCATCACTGGATGCGGAGAGCACGTGGTCGGCAGTGCGGCGCAGCTGACGGTGAAAGGCAGACAGATCGTCGTTGATCGGCACGGGGGCATTACGCAAGCGCTGATGTGCGATGATCATCGTTAACGCCAGGCGGAACTTGCCAATATCGTCCGGAAATTTATTCAACAATAAGAACAGTTGCTGATAAAGCGCGGGCAGGTGGTTCTCTTTTCGGCGCGCAGTGTTTGTCGTCAGAGACGATACGGCAGCCGACACGAACTGATTCAACAGCACACGGCCGGTTCGCGCCTGAGAGTTATCCCGCACCAGCAGGATCACCATCATTGCCAGAAAACACCCCACCAGCTGTCCTAGTGCACTGTCAAGGAACTGGCTGAAATGGAACGTCATCGGGTTATCCAGCACAATGATGTTGATGGTGCTTGCCAGCGCCCCCAGCGAGCCAATACGGCGTTTCTGAACCTCAATACCAATGAAGAACGCCAGCACCGCAAGGCTAATACAGAGCAACAACATGCTTTGCTGAGTCGACGGGATAATCACCAGGAAATAGAACGCACCTATCGGCAGCGCAGCGATTGTGCCGTACAGAAAGTCGATAGCAACCATACGCGGGTTGGGCAGACGCATTGCCAGCGACGTGACAACGGCAATCATCACCATAGCCCCACTACCGGACGTCCAGCCCGTCCACAGCCAGAACAACGTGCCGAGCATACAGGCAAGCGTGGTGCGCCAGAAATTGACCATTGCGTGGTGACGCTCGGCCGACTCTGCTTTGATCACCACTTCTCCCTGTAACACTTCCTCTTCAGCGGCACTGATTTTGGCATTGCCGATCACGCCGCGTTTAAGCAACAGATAACGCGTCGCCGCGCCGACCCAGGTGTAAATCGTCACCGGGGTGTCGCGCTCCCCGGTCCAGGCGATCACCCGTCGCATACGCTTGAGCTGTTTATGCACGTCCTGCACCGTCTCTACCGGCTCGGCAAACAGCTCACGGAAAGTATCGGTTATCGCTTCAGGGCGGGTGTTTTGAATCAGATACGTTTCACACGCCTGTGTAATCAGCGTTAAGGCGACGGTATTGATCGCTTTAAGGCGGCGGTTAGCACGCGCCCAGCGAGAGGACTCCATGTTCAGGTTACTGCGCATCCCATCCAGGGCCGTTGTGCGGCGCACCAGCCCACCCCAGGCTTTATCGACCTCAATTTTGTCACCATGCGCAATGCACAGCTGCATCAGTTGGTACTGGGAAACAATTAACGCATCCAGCTCGCGATCCACTTCCTGCTTGATGGAGCGCGGTGAGAAAAGCAGGTCAGCCACGATGGCGCAGACGATACCAATGACAATTTCGCTACAACGCTCCACGGCAAACTGTGGCGCGAGCAGCGGGTTGGCCTGGATGGTAATGATGATAATCAGTGCGGTATAGCCGGAGAGCCCCCAGGCATAGGAGTTTTCCACTTTTACCAGGGAGGAGATCCAGGTGCAGAAGCCCGCCCAGATACAGCACACCATCAGCATCAACAGCGGCGTGCGGATCATCAGAATAATAATGGCGAGTGCCGCAATACAACCGATAAACGTCCCGACGATACGCAACATCCCACGGTAGCGAATCGCGCCGGAGTAGGGTTCTCCCCCCGCCGCAAATGCAGGGCCTGCCGCGACAATCGCTGCCGTCAGCACCGCCCAGCGTGGCGTTTCCAGCTGGAAGTGAAAGCCGACAAACAGCGCCAGCACGATGGCACACGCCAGCTTCACGGCGAAGCGGATGTGCTGGCTGGCGATGGAAAAGATACCCATAACGATTAACCAAACTCACGCAGGCGATGCGCTATTTTACGGAAGATGGAATCCTGGCTGGCATCGCGATCCTTTGCACCAGTAATGACCACAGTTGCCGTAGTACCCGCAGGCCACAGGTTGCCCTGCTGTTCATCCAGATGGATACGCACCGGCACACGCTGTGCCAGACGTACCCATTCCAGATTGGAATCTACCGTCGCCATCCCTTTCTTGTCGTTGGTACTGCTGGCGTTCGTGACACCGGCAGCAACGCTATCCACAGTACCTTTAAATACGCGGTTGCTGCCGAGCGGCGTGATCTCCGCGCGATAGCCCGGACGCACCCCTTCAAGCTTGGTTTCTTCCATATAGGCAAGCACGTAGAAGGAGTTCTGTTTCACCAGCGCCACGGCAGTCGAGCCACGGGTAATAAATTCACCGGTATAGACGTTGAGGTTGGTTATCCAGCCATCCGAAGGTGCGCGAATAACCGTACGCTCCAGATCCAGCCTTGCCAGATCGCGCATCGCTTCGGCTTTCGCTAACTGATGCAGTACGGTTTGCAGCACGTTGTTGGACTGGTCAATCTCTTCGCGGGACATCGCCTGGACACCCAGCTGGTTACGACGACCGGCCTCACGACGTTTTTCAGCGGCCAGCGCCTGGTAATAGGCTACGTCCGCTTCTGATTCTTCCAGCGCTTTCTGATAACGAGGCTGGTCGATAGTGAACAGCACCTGGTCTTTTTTCACCAGCTGGTTGTCGTGTACGTTCACCGCGGTGATAAGCCCGGCCACATCAGGGGCAATCGCCACCACATCGGCGCTGAAACGCGCATCGCGCGTCCACGGTGATTCGGTGTAATAAACCCAGGCGCGAAAGATAGCGATGAACGCGAGGGTAACCAATGCCATTGTGATGGCGGTACGGGAGATTTTTCTTGTTAGCGTTTTCACATCAACCTCAGACAAACAGGCGCGATATCAGGTAAAACAGGCAGCAATACAGCGCGGTATTGAACAATGCAGGATGCCAGACGAAATCGTAGATCCCGGTAGGGACCAGCACCCTGCGCACCAGCCAGAAAATCGCCAGTGATAAAAGAAGCTCAAAGAATATCGGTGGGAACGACAAACCGAACACCACGATAACGGGAAACAGACTCATGTTGACCTTGATAAGAGAGAGTGCAGGCGACAGATTTTTTTAGCGCACGCCACCGCAGAAGAGCAAGAAACGCCGGGCGAGAGTGGCGCAGTCGTTATGTAATTAATAATATATTAACGTAACTGTTATGCTGTTATCTATAATATGTGATCTAAATCACTTTTAAGCCAGAGTGAATAATGGAACGTTTAAAACGCATGTCGGTCTTTGCCAAAGTGGTTGAACTTGGCTCTTTTACCGCCGCAGCACGGCAGCTTCAGATGAGCGTCTCTTCCATCAGCCAGACGGTGTCAAAACTGGAAGATGAGCTTCAGGTCAAGCTGCTCAACCGCAGTACCCGCAGCATTGGGCTGACGGAGGCGGGTAAAATTTACTATCAGGGCTGTCGCCGCATGCTGCATGAAGTGCAGGATGTTCACGAGCAGCTCTACGCCTTTAACAACACGCCTATCGGCACCCTGCGCATTGGTTGTTCTTCAACTATGGCACAAAATGTTCTCGCTGCCATGACCGCAGAAATGCTTAAAGAGTATCCGGGGTTAACCGTCAATCTGGTGACGGGCATTCCGGCCCCGGATCTGATTGCCGATGGTCTGGATGTGGTGATCCGCGTAGGCGCATTGCAGGACTCCAGCCTCTTCTCTCGTCGGCTGGGCAGTATGCCAATGGTGGTTTGCGCCTCGAAAAGCTATCTGGCGCAGTACGGCATACCAGAAAAACCCGCCGACCTCAGTAACCACTCCTGGCTGGGATACAGCGTGCGTCCGGATAATGAATTTGAGCTGATTGCTCCGGAAGGACTTTCTACCAGACTGCTCCCTGAAGGCCGGTTCGTGACCAACGATCCAATGACCCTCTCCCGCTGGCTGGTTGCCGGTGCCGGGATCGCCTACGTACCGTTGATGTGGGTGATCAACGAGATCAACAGCGGTGAGCTGGAGATCCTGTTCCCGCGCTATCAGTCCGATCCGCGCCCGGTCTACGCTCTGTATACAGAGAAAGACAAGCTGCCGCTCAAAGTACAGGTCTGCATCAACTATCTGACTGAGTATTTTGTGAAAGTGGCGGAACTGTTCCAGGAAATGCGGGGGAGAAGGAAGGAGTAATTCAACAGCGCCTGAACGAATATCTGGCATGAATATTCTCTGAATGACTATAGCAGTCATTCAGGAATTCCCCTTCCCGACTATCAGGAATAGTTAATTGACACTTTTGCTACCCGTCATTTATCTTGTAGTCGTCTGAAATTCAGACTGTTATATTTTTGTTATACATATAAACAATAAAAATATATTTCTCAGGATCACTTTAAACAAGGAATAACAATGAATCTATTTGAAATGACACCGCCTTCACGGAGGCGCTACGGACTCGCCGCATTCATTGGCCTGATTGCAGGGATTGTCTCCGCATTTGTAAAATGGGGGGCTGAAGTCCCGCTTCCACCACGTAGTCCCATCGATTTATTCACCGGTGCATGCGGGCCAGAACAACTAATAAGAGCAGCAGGTCAGATCGATTGCTCACGCAATTTTTTAAACCCTCCGTATGTATTTCTGCGCGACTGGCTGGGGATTATTGATCCTAACGCGGCCGTTTATACATTTGCCGGACATATATTTAACTGGGTTGGCGTGACGCATATTATTTTCTCAATCGTCTTTGCCGTAGGTTATTGCATAGTTGCAGAAGTCTTCCCGAAAATAAAACTCTGGCAAGGCTTGCTGGCCGGTGCATTAGCTCAGCTGTTTGTCCACATGATCTCATTCCCGCTGATGGGGCTTACCCCACCGCTCTTTGATCTTCCGTGGTACGAACACGTTTCAGAAATCGTAGGCCATCTGGTCTGGTTCTGGTCAATTGAAATTATTCGTCGTGATCTGCGCAACCGCATCACTCACGAGCCGGATCCTGAAATCCCGTTAGAGCATTTACGTTAAAAAAAAGGCGCTACTTTTTGAGTAGCGCCTTTTTTTCATACTGCTTCCGATCAGGCGGTACCGCCCACCGTCAGATTATCCACTTTCAGCGTTGGCTGACCGACGCCCACTGGCAGGCTCTGGCCCTCTTTACCGCAGACGCCCACACCGTTATCCAGCTTCAGGTCGTTACCGACCATAGAGATTTGCTGCATGGCTTCAATACCGGAGCCAATCAGGGTTGCGCCTTTTACCGCTTTGGTCACTTTACCCTTCTCAATCAGATAGGCCTCTGAAGTGGAGAAGACAAACTTACCGGAGGTGATATCCACCTGACCGCCGCCAAAGTTTGGCGCGAAGATACCGTAATCCACGGACTCGATAATCTCCTGCGGCGTGGATTTGCCCGGCAGCATGTAGGTGTTGGTCATACGCGGCATCGGCAGGTGCGCGTAAGATTCGCGACGACCGTTGCCCGTTGGCGCAACGCCCATCAGGCGTGCGTTGAGTTTGTCCTGCATGTAGCCTTTCAGCACACCGTTTTCGATCAGCACGTTGTACTGGCCAGGTGTACCTTCATCATCAATTGCCACAGAGCCACGACGGTCACGCATCGTACCGTCATCCACGATGGTACAGAGTTCAGAAGAGACAAGCTGACCCATCTGCCCGCTGAATACAGAAGTGCCGCGACGGTTAAAATCACCTTCCAGGCCATGCCCCACCGCTTCGTGCAGCAGCACCCCCGGCCAGCCCGCGCCCAGAACCACCGGCAATGTGCCCGCCGGAGCAGCGACCGCAGAGAGATTGACCAGCGCCATACGCACGGCCTCTTTCGCCCACGCGTCCGCGCGCACTTCACCGTCGACATCGCCCAGGAACCAGTCATAACCAAAACGACCGCCGCCGCCGCTTGAGCCGCGCTCACGCTTGCCGTCATCTTCCACCTGTACACTGATGGAAAGACGTACCAGCGGGCGCACATCTGCTGCCAGCGTACCGTCGGTTGCGGCTACCAGAATCAGTTCATATACACCGCTCAGGCTGGCAGACACTTCCTGCACGCGTTTATCCGTAGCGCGCGCGACGTTGTCCACGCGACGCAGGATATCCAGCTTCTCCTCGCGGCTCATGCTCTGCAGCGGGTCGATGCTGGTATAGAGTGCAGAGTGCTGCACTTCACCCAGCGTTTTCACGCGACCATCGCCGGTTTCACGCACGATGGTACGCGCGGCATGCGCACTCTGCTCCAGTGCGTTCAGGCTAATCTGGTCGGCATAGGCAAAACCCGTTTTCTCGCCGCTGACGGCGCGCACGCCGACGCCCTGATCGATGTTATAAGAACCATCTTTGATGATGCTGTCTTCTAAAACCCAGGATTCGTGATAGCTCGACTGGAAATAGAGATCGCCGTAGTCGAGACGGCGTTCGGTCAGTTGACCGAGAATGGAGAACAGGTTCTGATGGCTCAGGCCGTTCGCTGCGAGCAAATGTTCACTTACCAGGTTCAGACTCATCGTATTGCTACTCGTTCGTTGCCGCCCGGGGCGGTATAAAGATCATATTTATTGAGAGTGAGGCAATTACCTGCCCACGTCAAATCATTGCTGTGCATCTTTGCGCGGCTGGCGCAGCACTTCATTAATCTGCGGTTTATCCACTGGCCCCGTAATGCGGTAGCGCAGAATAGACACTTTGCTCCACAGCGGCCCCAGCACCTTGCTGGCGGCGAACACTGCCGCCCCGATTATCGGGTTCACCACAAAGGCCGTCGCAACACCCACGGTGGCGGAAATTTCCGGTGCCACCACAGCTTCCATATCCAGCTCGCGACGCACGAGATCCACCGATCCTTTCATCGCGATATCCGCTTCCAGGCCATCCACCAGGGTGTCGTCTGTGTGCAGCACGCCGTCCTTGATCCACGCCGTACTGCGGATGGAGTCATAATAAAAGCCTTCGCTGAAGGTATCGCTAAAGTCAAAACGCAGCTTACGCAACAACGCATCAAAGCTCAGCAGACGCAGGATCTGTCCGGCATGACCGGTACTTACGTCAGCAATTTCGCCCTTACCGATGTGGGTTTTCAGGATACCGTTAAGCGAAGCTTCATCAGGCTTCCACGGTGCCGCACGCCAGTGCAGGTCGTAATCCATATCGAAGGACGAACCACGAAGCGGGGTACTGACACCAAAGAAACCCGTCGCCGCATCCAGCTTGTTGCCCTTAATGTTACCTTTCAGTGAGGTACGCTGTTCGCCCGGAGTATTCACCCATTCGCCCTCGGCCGTCAGACGGCCAAAGCCGGTATCCACCAGCCCGCCGGAGAGGCTCATGGTATTGCCCCGGACGGCAAAATCCCCGTCGATACGGCCATACTTTTGTCCCCATAGCCAGCACTCGGCACAGCGCAATTGCACATCGGGCCAGCCGCTGAAATCCACGCGGGACGTGTTACTCAGAGGCGACGTATTTGCCAGTGGGTCTTTACCGTTCTCAGTAGCCGGGTTGTAGTAGAGATAGCGGATCGCCGCCTGCCACGGCGCGTTCTTACGCATCGCCAGCGTGGCGTTAATTTCCCTGCCTTGTGCCTCCACTTTCGAGCCGTTATCCGTCGGCCTGGAGACAATGCTCAGGTTATTCCACTGCTGCCCACCCAGCGTCAGTGAAGGGGTGCGTATAGTGATGGCCTGGGGGAACTGGGCGGAATCACCCACGTTTTGCCCAACCCCTTGCTGGAACAGTGCCAGCCATTGTGCGCCATCCATCGGCGGGAGATTCAGCTCAACACCCGCCTGTTCTGGCAATGGCGGTGTGCTTCGGCTGTCCGTCGTCCAGATGGCTCTGTCGAGCGTGAGTTTCCGGTTAAGTAGCCAGCGGCTGTTGAAGTGGTTTGCCCCCCCCGCGCTGCCGGTCAGTTCGAAGCTGTTCAGGTTGCCATCAACGTTAAGCTTCACCGGTAACGACTGTCCGGCTTTTTTATCCAGCGGTACAGGTAACTGGCTACTCAGGTTTTTCAGATCGCCCGTGATGTCGACTTTATAATGCGCACCGGCGTGATAAGGCAGATCAATCGCCACTTTGCCATTCCAGGAAGCCGCACCATCAAGCGATTCACCTATCGCTTGTGGCAGTACATCCATACGCGACGGCTGCCAGTGAGCATCCATGTTGATGGCCACCTGATAGGCTTTTTCACCCTCAGTGGTCGAAAAATCAATATTGATCGGCTGGTTAAACCAGGTGGCTTTAAGCGGCTCACTTTTCAGGTTACCGTTCACAAAGCTGAACTGTCCGCTAAGGTTTTTCAGGGTACTTTCAAGCGGTTTGATATACAGGCTGTTGTTATTGAGACGGACGTCGCCTTTCGCCGTGGTCATCTTGCCATCCAGCGGGATATCGAGATGTAAGCGAGCATTCACATCGCCATCAAGCTGCAGCTGTTGAAGCGTGGCACCCAGCGACTCTTTAAGCGGAGTCTCCTCAAAGTAAGGGCCAACCGCTTTGCCCGGGCCGTTGATATCGGCATCAATGAGCAGTTTCTCTTTTGAGTAATCCGGGATATTTGCCGTCAGATTGCTGGCCGTCACACCGCCCAGCGCAACGTTGTCCGACTTCATCCACAACCCGTCATTGAGAAAGTTGAGTTCAATATCGAGGTTTTTAAGCGCAGGCCAGTCCGGCTGGAAGGCAAAGGTCGCCTTGTGCAAAGGCACCAGCACCTGGAACTGACCTTCGTTATGTTTGTACGGGAACAGATGCGGGTTGCCGCCGTAGACCAGCGTGGCGTTATCCGCCTGTCCCCCCTGGATCGCGCCACTCAGGTAATCCACCAGCGCTTTACCCATCAGGTTTTCCGGGAAGTAACGCCAGGCCTGTGAACCGTCGTACGTACTGATCCCCGCCAGAATACCCAGCCACGGCTCTTCACCTGTTGGCTGAAGATAGCGGAAATCACCACGTGCGTGTACGCCTTTGGCTTTCACATCAATATGGCGGCCATCCAGCTGAAAACCTTTATCATTATTCTGCCAGTTGAGAATAGCGCTACCTTTTTCAATTTCCAGCGGGGCGCGGAAAACCGTTTCGTAAGGCATTTTGGCGTCATGCATATCGGCCGTCAGCCTGCCGTTCTCAACGCTCCCTTCCAGCTTGCCGCTAAAGTGCTCTGCTCCCGGCAGTAATTTCCACTGCTTCCAGGCCAGATCTTTCCACGTGGACTGAAAACGGGTTTTCTCCGTTGCCTGTAACGGGATATCCAGCGCCAGGGTGTCTATTTTCCCGCTCGGCTGTGTCGCCAGCCAGATAGCCCCCAGATCCGGAGAGAGCTTTGTTGCCATTGAGCGAAGCCCTTCTACCGCCGCCAGATCCAGGTTGCTGGCACGGATGCGCAGCTCATCGCTGCGTTTACTGTTCGCGCCGCCAACATCCTGTTCCGGCATCCAGGCCAGCGTCAGCGCACCGCGCGGCCAGGGCTTGCTGTCCATCGTGATACGCGTGTCCGGGATAGCAAACTGCCAGCCCCCTTTCTCCTGCGTGACGTGTGCGGTGAGGTTATCTACGGAAAGCCGATGCTGTTGGTTTTCACCTTTCCAGCTCGCCCCTCCCTGCTTTAGCCAGATATCACCACTGGCGAACCCCCCTTTCGTCAGGGTCATCCAGCCTTCAAGGCTAAAGCGAGCCGTTTCCAGCTGCATGTTTTGCTGTAACCAGTCTCCCAGCCACGGCTTTACATCTACGTCGTCGGCCTGCAGCCACACCTTGCCGTTGTTCAGCAAACCGTTGTCGTCACGCAGATCCATACGCACCTGCATGACACCATGTTGACCATTCAGACTGGAGAGATTGAGCTGCCCTTCAGCACGGTGGCGATCTTTGCCGTTGAGCCAGGTCAGCTGTGGGATCGTCAGCTCAGCACGCTGGCCCGAAAGGGTAATAAAGCTCACTTCGCTGTCGCGCAGATCGAAATGATCGAACTGACGCAGGAAGAGATCGCTGATGTGGTTGGTTTCAAGGCCCTGATCGCTGTCGCCACTGCTCAGCGGCGTATTGGTCAGTAACTGGAGTTGATAAAAGGTGAGATCGCGAAACTGCCAGCGCAGATGCAGCAAACTTTGCCAGACATCCAGCGCCAGGGTCACGCGTTTGATTTTCAGGTAGCCACCGTCTTTCAGGCTGGCATTGATATCCCGGACATCAAGCGTCGGGCCAAAGTTCTGCCAGTTAGCACTGACCTGGCTCACGTCCACCGGTATACCAGTGGACGATTCGATTTTCGCCAGCACCTGCGGACGCCAGCTGTTCAGATGCGGCAAAACGAGGCGCAGCCCGCTCACGAGCAACGCGACAATCACGACAAGCGTTGCCCCTGTAAGCAGTAAAATCCCCGGCAATCGCCTCACGCATCTCTCCTTGTCAGCCTTTGATCTCGCAGCGCACTGCGTTTTACATCATCACCACGTCAAACTGTTCCTGGTTATAGAGTGGCTCGATTTGCACTTTTACCTGCTTGCCGACAAAGATTTCCACTTCCGCCAGCGCGTGTGACTCTTCGCCTTTCAGCGCCTCGGCCACCGCAGGGGAAGCATAGACCAGAAAACGGTCTGAGTCGTAGGCGTGATGAACGCGGACGATTTCACGCATGATTTCGTAACAAACGGTCTCCACCGTCTTTACCGTGCCACGGCCGTGACAGGTCGGGCATTCATTACACAGCACATGCTCCACACTTTCGCGGGTGCGCTTACGCGTCATTTCCACCAGACCCAGCTGCGAGAAGCCATTGATACTGGTTTTTACGCGATCTTTACTCAGCGCTTGCTCCAGCGAATGCAGCACACGTCGACGGTGGTCTTCATTATTCATATCGATAAAGTCGATGATGATAATGCCGCCCAGATTACGCAAACGAAGCTGGCGCGCAATGGCCTGCGTCGCTTCAATATTGGTATTGAAAATGGTGTCATCCAGGTTGCGATGGCCAACAAATGCCCCGGTGTTGATATCCACGGTGGTCATCGCCTCGGTCTGATCGATAATCAGATAACCGCCAGACTTCAGCTCAACCTTGCGCTCCAGCGCACGCTGGATCTCATTTTCGACATCATAGAGATCGAAAATCGGCTGACGGCCAGAGTAATGCTCCAGCAGGCCTGGCATTTCCGGAATGTACTCTGCGGTGAATTCCAGCAGCGCTTCATACGTCAGGCGGGAGTCCACGCGAATTCTGTCGAGCTGTGCATCGGCAAAATCACGCAGGACGCGCTGAGCAAGCGCCAGCTCACCGTACAGCTGATAGCGGGTCTGGTTGCGTTTTTTACGCTCCATCACTTTCGTCCAGACGCGCTTCAGATAGGCGGCATCGGACGCAAGGTCTTCTTCGCTGATCCCTTCCGCTGCAGTGCGGATGATGAACCCGCCCTGTTCATCGCAGTAAGCGCTGACCACTTTCTTCAGGCGCTCGCGCTCGCTTTCACTCTCAATACGCTGGGAAACACCCACGTGCGATGCGCCAGGCATAAAGACCAGATAACGGGAAGGTAACGTGATGTCAGTAGTCAGACGGGCACCTTTGGTACCGAGGGGATCTTTCACCACCTGCACCATCAGATCCTGGCCCTGACGTACCAGCTCGGAGATGTCGCGCACGGCGAACTGCTTTTGCTCTTCGCCAGCCACGCACTCGGTGTGCGGCATGATGTCGGAGGCATGTAAAAATGCCGCCTTATCCAGTCCAATATCTACAAAAGCCGCCTGCATCCCCGGCAGTACACGACTGACACGACCTTTGTAGATATTGCCTACTATTCCGCGCCGCGCTTCACGCTCAATATGAATTTCCTGAAGAATGCCACCATCAATGTAGGCCACACGGGTTTCCGATGGCGTTACGTTTACCAACAATTCAGCCGTCATAATCATCCCTTCCCTCACGCAGTGAGTTAAAATTGCTCAGCAACTCATACGTTTCCACCAGCGGTAAGCCGACTACGGCGTGATAGCTGCCATTAATCTTCCTGACAAAACAGCCACCCAGCCCTTGAATACCGTATGCACCTGCTTTATCCATAGGTTCACCGCTGGCAATATAAGCGGCGATCTCGTCGTCGGTAAGCACTCTGAACGTGACGTCCGTCACCACCAGGCAATCCAGCACGTTCTGGCTGTCCGCCAGCGCCACGGCCGTCATCACCTGATGCGTTTGCCCGGACATTTTGCGTAGCATGCGCGCCGCATGCTCTGCATCGTGCGGTTTCTCAAGCACCTCACCGTTAAGGATAACGATGGTATCTGCCCCCAGGACCGGTAAGTCACGCGGTGTTTGTGCTACACCGGCCTGCGCTTTCTCTCGTGCCAGACGAGAAACGTACTGCTGAGCACTTTCGCCCTCAGCACGTTTTTCTTCGATGCCAGTCACGATGCGCTCAAAGGAAACCCCCAGTTGAGTGAGCAGTTCCTGGCGGCGCGGAGAACCAGAGGCAAGATATATAGACGTCATAGCAACCTTTTACTGCACAGCAAACTGCTGGCGAATTTTACGCATCAGCAAAAACAGCCACGGCCAGAGCACACCGTTTACTACACTACTCCAGAACACTTCCGGTCGGAAAGAGACGTTTATCACTAAAAACTCTGCCCAGAAAACAACGATATCCGCAGCAAGCGATAACAACATCACCACCAGAGCCTGTTGCCAGAGCGCGAGGTTACGAAAGAGCTGGAATTTGAGTGCGACGAGATACGCAATAATGCTCATGGATAAGGCACGTACGCCCAGCGTCGAGCCACTAATGAGATCCAGTATGGCACCCATCACAAAACCCGTGCCGACATTTACCCGGTGCGGCAGGGCAAGGATCCAGTAGAGCAAAATGAGCAAAACCCAGTTTGGCCGGAAAACGAGAATGTTGTCCGGCCAGGGCATGATTTGCAGTAACAGCGCAATGAGAAACGAGAGCCAGATAACCCAGCGTCCCTGGCTACGATAACTTGCCACTACTGCCCTCCCACAGGGAGTTGCGGTGGTGGCGGCGCATCCAGAGGCGGCTGCGTTAACCCCGTCGCAGGTGCAGGTACTGGTGCTGGAGGCCCCATTGAGTCTACCGGAGGGAGAACCTGTGGCATCATCTGCATCAGGCGCTCATTCGCTACACGATGCACATCTTCCGGCGTCATTGGGTTAGTCCCGTTACGATCGGCACCCCACAGCAGCAGCAGGTAGCGCAGACGCTGTAAACCCGCCGTTGGACGCGCCTGAATCACGGTGTAAGCACGCTGTGTATCAAGCTTCACGGAAGAGACAACCGCAACCGGATACCCTTCAGGGAAACGACCACCCAGACCGGAGGTCACCAGTACGTCACCCACACGGATATCCGTGTTGGCAGGCAGGTGTTCCAGCTGCAGATCGTCCGTACAGCCGTTACCGGCCGCAATGACGCGGATGTCGTTGCGCAGCACCTGAATCGGTAACGCATGCGTGGCATCACAAATCAGCAGAACGCGGCTGGTTAGTTTGGCAACAGCAACCACCTGGCCCACAACGCCTTTATCACTGATAACAGGCTGACCTTCATACACACCGTTGGCGCTACCCTTGTCGATCACCACCTGATCGCTGTAAGGATCGTTGACGGTGGAGATCACCTGCGTAACCATTTTCTGCTCATCCTGACGCAGCGGTGAGCCAAGCAGTTCACGCAGACGCGCGTTTTCCTGCTTGTATTGCCCCAGCATCAGCAGCTCGCTGTTTTTCAGCAGCAGTTCCTGGCGTAATGCCCGGTTTTCGAGTTCGAGTTGGTCACGCGAAGACAGCGTTTGAGAAACGGAGTCGAGTAATTCACGGGGACCATTTGATACAAAGTAGAAAGGACTGACGGCGGTATCCATGTACGTTCTGATCTGGCTGAACGTACCGAGGCGGCTATCGGCAATAATGACCCCAAGCGCAACCAGAACCGCCAGGATGAGGCGAAACTGTAGCGATGGGCCACGGCTAAAAATTGGCTTCATAGGCTATGCGTATTCTCGCGTCAGAGAGAAAGGGTAGCGATGCGCTACCCTTTCACAATGACTACTCTTCGCTGAACAAGTCGCCGCCGTGCATGTCGATCATTTCCAGCGCCTTGCCACCACCGCGGGCGACGCAAGTCAGTGGATCTTCTGCAACTACGACAGGAATACCTGTCTCTTCCATTAACAGGCGGTCGAGGTTACGCAGCAGCGCACCACCACCGGTCAGCACCATACCGCGCTCGGAGATATCGGACGCCAGTTCTGGTGGGCACTGTTCCAGGGCAACCATCACCGCGCTCACGATACCGGTCAGCGGCTCTTGCAGCGCTTCCAGGATTTCGTTGGAGTTCAGAGTGAAGCCGCGTGGAACACCTTCAGCCAGGTTACGGCCACGAACTTCGATTTCACGAACTTCATCGCCAGGATAAGCAGAACCGATTTCATGCTTGATACGCTCTGCGGTGGCTTCACCGATCAGAGAGCCGTAGTTACGGCGAACATAATTAATAATGGCTTCGTCGAAACGGTCACCACCGATACGCACGGAAGAGGAGTAAACCACACCGTTCAGGGAGATAACGGCCACTTCAGTGGTACCACCACCGATATCAACCACCATAGAACCGGTCGCTTCAGAGACGGGCAGACCCGCACCAATGGCTGCAGCCATTGGCTCTTCAATCAGGAACACTTCACGCGCACCCGCACCCTGAGCGGATTCACGGATTGCGCGACGTTCTACCTGTGTTGCGCCAACCGGCACACACACCAGAACACGCGGGCTTGGACGCATGAAGCTGTTGCTGTGAACCTGCTTGATGAAGTGCTGAAGCATTTTTTCAGTCACGAAGAAGTCAGCGATAACGCCGTCTTTCATTGGGCGGATTGCGGCGATGTTGCCTGGGGTACGGCCCAGCATCTGCTTCGCGTCATGACCCACTGCGGCCACGCTTTTTGGCGAGCCTGCACGATCCTGACGAATGGCCACAACGGAAGGCTCATTCAATACGATGCCTTGTCCTTTTACATAGATAAGGGTATTCGCGGTACCCAGGTCAATGGACAGGTCATTGGAAAACATGCCACGAAATTTTTTCAACATACTAAGGGATAATCCTGAAAGCTGGGGCGGAAAACAAAATCCGCTTACTTTACCAACCACACGCAGCAGCGACAAGGCGCAAAAATCATCTGCTACGGTGAAAATTAGTGCAGTACGTTTCCTTTGTTACAAATTAATCCCCTGAGTCCCTCAGGGCTGAGTAAACAGTGCGTCCCTCACTTTCATTTGTAACTCTTTAAGGTCGTTCACTGGCTTTTTGCTCGTCATACTCAAAGCTACAGGCGCGATATTCTACGTGAAAACAAATTAAACGGCAGGTCAAACAGAGTATCTTTGCAAATATTTTTTCACATTGGTGTCAAGCGGCTGAGAGGTAGCAAAAAAATCCCCCTGACCTCCCGTCACACCGCGCTCTGTCAACATCTGCCATTCGCTTCTCGAACGCACACCCGTGGCAAATACCTGCGTTTGCGTTCCTTTGCACGCTTCCACCAGGCTCTGCACCAGCAGCTGGTTTTCTGTACGCTTTTCGATATTCCTTACCAGCCCTGGATGCAGTTTCAATAATTCAACATCCAGCTCCTTGATCCAGTTGGTGCTGACCAGCGTCAGACCCGCCTGCGTGACTGCCACACGCGCACCGAGTGCATTGATCAAACGTACCACCGGGCGTAACCGGCTGATGTGTTGACCTACATCTGCCTCTGCAAGTTCAAAAATAATGTGTTTGCGTTGCGATTTTTCGCATTGCATTAATGTATCGCGCAACCAGCGTTGAAAACGCGGGCGAATTAACGACTCCACGGTAACCTGTAGCGCAAGGGTCTCTTCAGGCCAGAATGACAAAAACGGAATCAGCCGGGTAATTTGCTGGCGGTCATATTCTTCGGAAAGACCAAATTGCAGCACTATGGGCAGGTATTCCGCAGAGATAACCTCTTCCGTACCGTCAAATATACGACACAGTAATTCGCGGTGATGGACATTGCCGTTTTTCATGACCGCCGGTTTTTGGTAGATACGTGGCCCACCGCGACTCAGCATTTGCTCAATCAGCGTTCGCCAGCGCACATTACCGCGCCCTTTTTCCGGTAGCGAGTCGTCATAAACCGCCCAGCCATTCGCCCCCTGCAACACGGCGTTGCGGGTTGCCGCTTCTGCATGTTCCATCACCTGTTCTGTCGACTGCCCCCCGCGCCAGGCACAAATCCCTATATGCACCATGTCGTCTCTGTCGAGCATTTTGCTCTGTGGCAGCGCATCCACGGCCTTCAGCAGTTGGCTGGCAATGCTTTCCGACTCCTTCAGCGTGCGGTGAGGTAACAGTACGGCAAAGTCGCTGCGGTGATAACGAGCCAGCAGCGACCCAGGGTAGCGCATAATAAAAGTGGAGAGCAGGTTGATAAGCGTAAAGAGATTTTCTTCCGCCACATTCCTTCCCCAGGTATCGCGAAGCAGATCGAAATCGGGCAGACGGATCATCATGACCACCCCGTGTGTCCCCACTTTTTCCGGATCGTCCAGCAATGTAGCCAGCTGGTTATCAAAGAACAGGCGGTTGTTCAGACCCGTTTTATTATCCTGCGCAGCATAGGATCGGATCAGCGTATCCATCCGGCTACGCTGATCGCTGGCAAACTGGATTTCGGAAAGCAGTACATCCAGCGCACTGCTGGTGTGTGACGGCCATTCATAGACCGAGCCGCGCACCTGCGGGCCGCGTTCACCGTTCAGTATCCGCACTGAACGGGTCTCCAGTAACTCCTGGCCGGAGAGCTGACGACGCAGCCAGCGAACCGCGAGGAAAATCAGCAGCACAATAAAGGCCACAGAGAGCGTCAGCGGTGCGGTGGTCATTAATGAATGGAAGTAATTAGCCATCGGGTCCAGATAGACCATACGGATAGCCATGCCAGGATGTTTAAGCGAATGTACCGTTACTTCCCGATACTGACTTACGGTACCGGCTGGACGATAGCTTCCCTGTCGGGCATGGCTGAAAACCGTCAGCTTTCCCTGTGTGATGTCGACCTGGACAATATCAACAGGCACCATCAACTCATCCAGCTCAAGCGACAGCGCCGGGAATGAGGTGGTGATCAGGCGAGTATCAATAACCGATGCAACCGACTGAACCCGATCAACCAGCTTGTCCTGAATTGCGTTATAAAAGCTCAGGGAGCAGCCAATCAGGGTGACAAAAATGGTAAGCCCCGTTAGCAGCGTGATAAAAGCTGAGAATTTCGTCGTTAATCGCATCCTTGAGATTACTCCGTGGGTTGATGTGGTAGCGAGTAAGTACTAACTTGCATTTCAGATGCGACATACTATCAAACCAAATGTATCTGGCAATTTATTGCGTTACATCGGCATTGCATTTCAATGAGCGAGTATAGTCTCAGAAATTATTTTCCTGTCACCATAGTAACGAGGATCCTGTATGCAGGCTTTGATCTTAGAACAACAGGACGGCAAAACCCTTGCCTCGGTGCAAACCGTTGAGGAGAGCCGCCTGCCGGAAGGTGAAGTAACCGTCGACATCGACTGGTCCAGTCTGAACTATAAAGATGCCCTGGCCATCACAGGCAAAGGTAAAATCATCCGCAATTTCCCGATGGTGCCAGGCATCGATTTTGCGGGCCGCGTGCATACAAGCGAAGATCCCCGCTTCCATGCAGGGCAACAGGTGCTGCTCACCGGTTGGGGCGTAGGCGAGAATCACTGGGGTGGTCTGGCAACGCAGGCGCGTGTTAAGGGCGACTGGCTGGTGCCGATGCCGAAAGGTCTGGATGGCCGCAAAGCGATGATCATCGGCACTGCAGGCTTTACCGCCATGTTGTGCGTGATGGCGCTGGAAGATGCCGGTATCCGTCCTGAGTCCGGTGAGATTGTGGTGACCGGTGCCAGCGGGGGTGTCGGCAGCACTGCGGTAGCGCTGCTGCATAAACTTGGGTATCAGGTTGCTGCGGTATCTGGCCGCGAAAGCACGCATGACTATCTGCGTCAGCTCGGCGCAAGCCGCATCCTCGGCCGCGAAGAGTTTGCCGAAACCCGTCCGCTGGAGAAACAGATCTGGGCAGGTGCGGTAGATACCGTTGGCGATAAAGTCCTTGCGAAGGTGCTGGCGCAGATGAACTATGGCGGTTGCGTAGCGGCCTGCGGTCTGGCGGGAGGATTTGCCCTGCCAACGACAGTGATGCCATTTATTCTGCGTAATGTGCGTCTGCAGGGGGTGGACTCCGTCATGACGCCAGCGGTGCGCCGTGCAGAGGCCTGGGAGCGTCTGGTGCATGACCTGCCGGAATCGTTCTATGCCCAAAGTGCAACCGAAATCACCCTCAGCCAGGCTCCTGAGTATGCCAGTAAGATTATGGACAACCAGTTCCACGGTCGCGCGCTGGTGAAAATTGTCTAATCTTCAAATTTTCGTGACATATTCGCGATAAGCCCTCTCCTCCGTCATGCTTAGAAAAACGCATGACGGAGGATGCCATGAAAAACCGAAAACTGACGGAAGCCGACGTAACGGCGGAATCTGTCTTTATGTTACAGCGCCGCCAGATCCTGAAAATGCTTGGCATTAGCGCCACCGCCCTGACGCTTACCCCTGCAGCGCATGCCGACCTTCTCGACTGGTTTAAAGGCAACGATCGTCCGAAAGCCCCTTCCGGCGCGCCGCTCACCTTTACGAAACCCGCCCAGTGGCAAAACACACTCACGCTGACGCCGGAAGACAAAGTCACCGGCTATAACAACTTCTACGAATTTGGCCTTGATAAGGCCGATCCTGCCGCCAACGCGGGGGGAATGAAAACCGATCCGTGGACGCTGAAAATTGATGGCGAAGTGGCAAAACCGCTGACGCTGGATCATCACGATCTCACCACCCGTTTTCCACTGGAAGAGCGTATTTACCGCATGCGCTGCGTGGAGGCATGGTCAATGGTCGTGCCCTGGGTAGGTTTCCCGCTGCATAAACTGCTGGTGCTGGTTGAACCCACCAGCAACGCGAAATATGTTTCCTTCCAGACGCGCTATGCCCCGGACGAGATGCCGGGACAAAAGGACAGGTTTATCGGGGGCGGGCTTGAGTATCCTTACGTAGAGGGATTACGTCTCGACGAAGCAATGCATCCCCTTACGCTGCTAACCGTGGGTGTTTACGGTAAAGCGCTCCCGCCGCAAAACGGCGCACCCATCCGCTTAACCGTGCCGTGGAAATATGGCTTTAAAGGGATCAAATCCATCGTCAGCATTAAGCTGACCCGCGAACGTCCACCGACCACCTGGAACCTGGCCGCGCCAGACGAATACGGCTTTTTCGCCAACGTCAACCCGCATGTGGATCACCCACGCTGGTCGCAGGCCACCGAGCGTTTTATCGGCTCGGGCGGCGCGCTGGATGTGACGCGTCAGCCCACGCTGCTGTTTAACGGCTATGCGGATGAAGTGGCCTCCCTCTATCGTGGACTGAATTTACGGGAGAACTTCTAAGTGCGTTTAACCGCAAAGCAGATAACCTGGCTGAAAGTCATCTTACATTTAGCAGGATTGCTTCCTTTTATCTGGCTATTCTGGGCCACCAGCCACGGCCTCTTTAGCGCTGACCCGGCAAAAGATATTCAGCACTTCACCGGTAGGATGGCTCTGAAATTTTTACTGGCAACCTTGCTGGTATCACCGCTAGCGCGCTACGCTAAGCAGCCATTATTGATACGAACCCGTCGGCTTTTGGGGCTATGGTGCTTTGCCTGGGCCACGCTGCATCTGACCAGTTACGCGCTGCTGGAGTTAGGGATTAACAACCTGGCACTGCTGGGTCGCGAACTGGTGACGCGTCCTTATCTGACGTTAGGTATCGTCAGCTGGCTGGTTTTACTGGCATTAGCGCTGACATCAACGCAGTTTGCGCAGCGAAAACTGGGCAGGCGCTGGCAACTGCTGCACAACTTCGTCTATCTTGTCGCGATCCTCGCCCCCATCCATTACCTGTGGTCGGTGAAGATCCTCTCCCCGCAGCCGATCCTCTATGCGCTGCTGGCTCTGGCGCTTTTAGCGTGGCGTTATAAGAAGTTCCGCCAGTGGTTGCGATAGTTCGCGAAACTGTGCGTTTTCCCGCAGATTGCTTATCAACCGCGAATCTTTTTCGGATAGCGGTTGATAATCTTCCCTGATAAGACCAGTATTTAGCTGCCAAATGCTACGAAATCGTTATAATGTGCGACTTCGGTTTTCCGAACGGGGGTTTTAGGCCTCTGAAAAGATGACAATCGTGCTTTGAAGGTATATTTTGTTTTTTACCGGAAAATCACAGGAGATAGCGGCATAATGGCTGATAAATTCCAGATCTTAGTTTTGAACGGACCGAACCTGAACATGCTCGGTACCCGTGAGCCAGAGAAGTATGGCACGCTGACATTGAGTGAAATTGTTAACCGTCTTGGCACGGAAGCAGCCTCACTGAATGTAGATTTGGACCATTTTCAGTCAAACGCGGAGTACGCACTCATCGACCGTATTCATCAGGCTAAAGACAACGTGGACTATATCCTGATCAATCCGGCCGCGTTTACGCACACCAGTGTTGCTATTCGCGACGCACTGCTCGCGGTAAGTATCCCGTTTATCGAGATCCACCTGAGTAACGTGCACGCCCGAGAGCCGTTCCGCCATCATTCCTACCTTTCGGATATCGCCGCTGGCGTTATCTGCGGGCTGGGCGCTGACGGTTATTCATACGCTTTACAGACAGCGGTAAAACGTTTGTCACAATCACACTAAACAAGAGTACGGAACCCACTCATGGATATTCGTAAGATTAAAAAACTGATCGAGCTGGTTGAAGAATCAGGTATCTCCGAACTGGAAATTTCTGAAGGCGAAGAGTCTGTACGCATCAGCCGTGCAGCGCCAGCCGCTAGCTTCCCGGTAATGCAGCAAGCTTACGCTGCGCCAGTGCAGCAGCCTATGCTCTCCGCAGCCGTTGCGCCAGCAGCAGAAGCCGCGCCTGCAGCCGCTGCAGAAATCAGTGGTCACATCGTACGTTCCCCAATGGTTGGTACTTTCTACCGCACCCCAAGCCCGGACGCGAAAGCGTTCATCGAAGTGGGTCAGAAAGTCAATGTAGGCGATACCCTGTGCATCGTTGAAGCCATGAAAATGATGAACCAGATCGAAGCAGACAAATCAGGTACTGTGAAAGCGATTCTGGTCGAAAGTGGTCAGCCGGTAGAATTTGACGAGCCGCTGGTCGTCATCGAGTAACGAGGCGAACATGCTGGATAAAATTGTTATCGCCAACCGCGGCGAGATCGCACTGCGTATTCTTCGTGCCTGCAAAGAGCTGGGTATTAAGACTGTCGCTGTGCACTCAAGCGCGGATCGCGATTTAAAACACGTATTGCTCGCGGATGAGACGGTCTGTATTGGCCCGGCTCCGTCCGTAAAAAGCTATCTGAATATCCCGGCTATCATCAGCGCCGCTGAAATCACTGGCGCGGTGGCAATCCATCCGGGTTATGGCTTCCTCTCTGAGAACGCCAACTTTGCTGAGCAGGTTGAACGCTCAGGCTTCATCTTCATCGGCCCGAAAGCTGACACTATCCGCCTGATGGGCGACAAAGTGTCTGCAATCACCGCCATGAAGAAAGCCGGTGTACCAACCGTACCCGGCTCTGACGGCCCTCTGACCGACGATATGGATGCTAACCGTGCTCATGCTAAACGCATTGGCTACCCGGTTATCATCAAAGCGTCTGGCGGTGGCGGCGGTCGCGGTATGCGCGTTGTGCGCAGCGATGCTGAACTGGCTCAGTCCATCTCCATGACCAAAGCTGAAGCGAAAGCCGCTTTCAGCAATGACATGGTGTACATGGAAAAATACCTGGAAAACCCACGCCACATCGAAATTCAGGTGCTGGCTGACGGTCAGGGTAACGCTATCTATCTGGCAGAACGTGACTGCTCCATGCAGCGTCGTCACCAGAAAGTGGTCGAAGAAGCACCAGCACCGGGCATTACCCCGGAACTGCGTCGCTACATCGGCGAGCGTTGCTCCAAAGCGTGTGTCGATATCGGCTATCGCGGCGCGGGTACCTTTGAGTTCCTGTTCGAAAACGGCGAGTTCTACTTCATTGAGATGAACACCCGTATTCAGGTTGAACACCCGGTTACCGAAATGATCACCGGCGTTGACCTGATCAAGGAACAGCTGCGTATTGCAGCGGGTCAGCCTCTGTCCATCAAACAGGAAGAAGTTGTGGTTAAAGGCCATGCGGTAGAATGCCGTATCAACGCCGAAGACCCGAATACCTTCCTGCCAAGCCCGGGTAAAATCACGCGTTTCCACGCGCCGGGTGGCTTTGGTGTACGTTGGGAGTCTCATATCTACGCCGGTTACACCGTACCGCCGTACTATGACTCAATGATCGGTAAACTTATTTGCTACGGCGAAAACCGTGATGTGGCAATTGCCCGCATGAAGAACGCCCTGCAGGAGTTGATCATCGACGGTATCAAAACCAATATTGACCTGCAGATGCGCATCATGAGCGATGAGCACTTCCAGAATGGTGGGACTAACATCCACTATCTTGAGAAGAAACTCGGTATGTACGAGAAGTAAGACTGCTGCAACGCTAAAAGGCCGGATTATCCGGCCTTTTTTATTTCTGGGGATTGCAAAGCCCCATCATGTACAATCCCCGCTTTCTTCATCCACAAGGGACAAAAAATGGACAAGCGTTTTGTTCAGGCCCATAAAGAAGCGCGCTGGGCGCTGTGGCTGACCCTTCTCTATCTTGCCGTTTGGTTAGTAACTGCTTACTTACCAGATTCAGCTGTTGGTATTACCGGCCTGCCGCACTGGTTTGAAATGGCGTGTCTGCTGGTACCGTTGATTTTTGTTCTGCTCAGCTGGCTGATGGTGCGCTTTATCTTCCGTGATTTTTCGCTGGAGGATAATGATGCAAACTGAAATCATCACCGTGCTGGTTATCTATTTAATTGTGGTGTTTGGTCTCTCTTTCTACGCCATGCGCAAGCGCAGCACCGGGTCGTTCCTGAGCGAATATTTCCTCGGCAGCCGTTCGATGGGCGGATTCGTGCTGGCCATGACGCTGACCGCCACCTATGTGAGCGCCAGTTCGTTTATCGGTGGGCCGGGTGCCGCTTACAAGTACGGGCTGGGCTGGGTATTGTTGGCGATGATTCAGGTACCGACCATCTGGCTGTCGCTGGGGATTCTGGGCAAAAAATTTGCCATTCTCGCCCGTCGCTACAACGCCATTACGCTTAATGACATGCTGCAGGCACGTTACCAGAGCCGTGCAGTGGTCTGGATTGCCAGTATCAGCCTGATTGTCGCCTTTGTGGGTGCAATTGCCGTCCAGTTCATCGGTGGTGCGCGTTTACTGGAAACCGCCGCCGGAATTAAGTACGAAACCGGGTTGCTCATCTTCGGGATCACCATCGCGCTGTATACCGCGTTTGGCGGCTTCCGCGCCAGCGTGCTAAACGACACGATGCAAGGCATGGTCATGCTGATTGGTACCCTGGTACTGCTGGTTGGGGTGATCTATGCGGCAGGCGGTTTACACAATGCAGTACAAACGCTTGAGCAGATTGACCCTAAACTGGTGAGCCCACACGGTGCTGACGATATTCTGACGCCTGCCTTTATGACATCCTTCTGGGTTCTGGTCTGCTTCGGTGTCATTGGCCTGCCGCACACAGCCGTACGCTGTATCTCCTATAAAGACAGCAAAGCCGTTCATCGTGGCATTGTGATTGGTACCATTGTCGTGGCATTGCTGATGCTGGGGATGCATCTGGCTGGCGCGCTGGGACGTGCTGTATTACCGCACCTGAGCGTGCCGGATCAGGTGATCCCAACGCTGATGGTCGAGGTTCTTCCACCGTGGGCCGCCGGGCTGTTCCTCGCCGCGCCAATGGCGGCAATCATGTCCAATGTGAACGCACATCTGTTGCAGGCTTCAGCCACAATTATCAAAGATCTGTGGCTCAGCGCGCGTCCGGCTAAAATGCATAATGAGCATAAGCTGAAACGCATCTCCACCTGGACAACGTTAGTGCTCGGCATCCTGATGATGTTAGCCGCATGGCGTCCGCCAGAGATGATTATCTGGCTGAACCTGCTGGCCTTCGGCGGGCTGGAAGCTGTCTTCCTCTGGCCACTGGTGCTTGGCCTCTACTGGGAGCGCGCAAATGCTGCCGGAGCGCTGAGCGGAATGATTGTCGGCGGCGTGCTCTATGCCGCCCTCGCAACGTTTAAAATTCAGTATCTGGGCTTCCATCCCATTGTGCCTGCGTTACTGTTAAGTTTACTGGCGTTTGTGGTGGGGAACCGTTTCGGTCAACCCGTCCCACAGCCCGCTATGATTTCTACTGATAAATAAAGAGTTTTGCCATGCCGTGGATCCAACTAAAACTGAATACAACCGGTGCTAACGCCGAAGAGCTGAGCGATGCGCTGATGGAGGCCGGTTCGGTCTCTATCACCTTCCAGGACACGCATGATACGCCAGTCTTTGAGCCGCTGCCGGGCGAGACGCGCCTGTGGGGCGATACCGACGTTATTGGCCTGTTCGATGCAGAAACCGATATGAAAGAGGTTGTCGCCATTCTGGAAAACCACCCGCTGCTGGGCGTGGGCTTCGTGCATAAAATTGAGCAACTGGAAGACAAAGACTGGGAACGCGAGTGGATGGATAACTTCCACCCGATGCAGTTCGGCAAGCGCCTGTGGATCTGTCCGAGCTGGCGTGAAGTTCCCGATGCCAGTGCGGTCAACGTGATGCTTGATCCAGGTCTGGCATTTGGTACCGGCACTCACCCAACAACGTCCCTGTGCCTGCAGTGGCTGGATGGCCTGGATCTGGACGGCAAGACGGTGATCGACTTCGGCTGTGGATCCGGGATCCTCGCCATTGCGGCACTGAAACTGGGTGCGGCGAAAGCCATCGGGATCGATATCGATCCGCAGGCAATTCAGGCCAGCCGCGATAACGCAGAGCGTAATGGTGTATCCGACCGTCTGGAACTCTATCTGCCGGACGCACAGCCAGAGGCCATGAAAGCCGATGTCGTGGTCGCTAACATTCTGGCAGGCCCATTGCGTGAACTGGCACCGTTAATCAGCGTGCTGCCCGTTGAAGGCGGTCTGCTGGGGCTTTCTGGTATCCTGGCAAGCCAGGCAGACAGCGTTTGCGAAGCCTATGCCGATCTGTTCGCGCTCGACCCGGTGGTTGAGAAAGAAGAGTGGTGCCGTATTACTGGTCGTAAAAAATAATCTTCTTCTGGCGTGGTCATCTGACCACGCCCACCTCTGCCTGTATATTTCCCCCGCTCCTGACCCTCTCTGCGGAGCAACTGGCGAAATTCACCCATACGATGCAGCATGACAACAACCGCCCGGTGCAGCCGCTTCATGGCCGCGTCATTGTTGAATAACGTACATTTTTCGCACTGAGATCATGTTCTAAAATGCGATGCAGATCGCAAAGATGCGGGATAATCTGCTGCTAAAAACAGCAGATTATCCCGATCAAGTGATTCATTTATTCAGAAATGATGAGAAGTTACGGGAAATTGTAAGCGACCATAAAATAACCTAATCAACATAACATAATGATTTAAATAATGAATAATTCTCACCAGAACGGCTGAGCGGCGATTCCTTGATCTACAACAGAGGATTGTTCAAAGTTTGGCCTTTCATCTCGTGCAAAAAATGCGTAATATACGCCGCCTTGCAGTCACAGTATGGTCATTTCTTAACTCATGCGCATCGGACACCACCAGCTCAGAAATCGCCTGATCGCAGCCCCTATGGCAGGTATTACCGACCGGCCGTTCAGGACGCTGTGCTATGAGATGGGAGCAGGTTTAACCGTATCCGAGATGATGTCGTCTAACCCGCAGGTGTGGGAAAGCGATAAGTCCCGCCTTCGGATGGTGCACATTGATGAACCCGGTATTCGCACCGTGCAAATTGCCGGAAGCGTACCTGAAGAAATGGCAGATGCCGCGCGTATCAACGTGGAAAGTGGTGCCCAGATTATTGATATCAATATGGGTTGCCCGGCCAAGAAAGTGAATCGCAAGCTTGCAGGTTCAGCCCTTCTGCAATACCCCGATCAGGTGAAGTCAATCCTGACGGCGGTTGTCAGCGCAGTGGACGTCCCTGTTACGTTGAAGATTCGCACGGGTTGGTCGCCGGAACACCGTAACTGTGTAGAGATTGCCCAACTGGCCGAAGACTGTGGCATTCAGGCCCTGACCATTCATGGACGCACCCGCGCCTGTTTGTTCAATGGTGACGCTGAATACGACAGCATTCGGGCAGTTAAGCAGAAAGTTTCCATTCCGATTATCGCGAATGGTGACATTACTGACCCGCTTAAAGCCAGAGCTGTGCTCGACTATACGGGAGCTGATGCTCTGATGATAGGACGTGCCGCTCAGGGAAGACCCTGGATCTTTCGGGAAATCCAGCATTATCTGGACACTGGGGAGCTGCTTGCTCCACTGCCGCTGGCAGAGGTTAAGCGCTTGCTTTGTTCGCATGTTCGGGAATTGCATGACTTTTATGGTCAGGCAAAAGGGTACCGAATTGCGCGTAAACACGTCTCCTGGTATCTCCAGGAGCACGCTCCAGATGACCAGTTTCGGCGCACATTCAACGCCATAGAGGATGCCAGCGAACAGCTGGAGGCGTTGGAGGCATACTTCGAAAATCTTGCGTAATGAAATAAAGAGCTGACAGAACTATGTTCGAACAACGCGTAAATTCTGACGTACTGACCGTTTCCACCGTTAACTCTCAGGATCAGGTAACTCAAAAGCCCCTGCGTGACTCGGTTAAACAGGCACTGAAGAACTATTTTGCTCAACTGAATGGTCAGGATGTTAATGACCTGTATGAGCTGGTACTGGCTGAAGTTGAACAGCCACTGTTGGACATGGTGATGCAATACACCCGCGGTAACCAAACCCGCGCTGCGCTGATGATGGGTATCAACCGTGGTACTCTGCGTAAGAAACTGAAAAAATACGGCATGAACTAATTTCGATTAGCTAATTGCTTGTTTAAAAAGGCGCTCTTCGGCATGGGGAAGCGCCTTTTTTATTGCCCGCATTCACGACCGTCAACGCTTTGTAAACCTTCTCTTTTCTCGCTTTTAAACCGCCGCGTTTCGTGTATATTTCCACCACCTTACAGGTTCTCTTCTCCCGGAATGACACAATGATTCGTAAATACTGGTGGCTCGTGGTCTTTGCTATCTCCGTTTTCATTTTCGATGCGTTGCTGATGCAATGGATTGAACTAATGAGCACCGAAACCGATAAGTGTCGTAATATGAATTCCGTGAATCCACTCAAACTCGTCAACTGTTCTGAGCTCGACTAACCTCCTGACATCACCTATAACTTTGTTATCACACATAAAATTAAGGGCTTTAAATCACTTTTAGTCGTTATCTGACGGTGATAATGTCTCAGCCCTTCCGAACCACTCTAGCGTAACGCCTCTCAACGAGTAGAACAGACCATGCTGGTTAGCCAATACAACCAATTCCTCGTCTTCACCTCCTTTGTTGTCGCTATCCTTGCTGCCTATACCGCGCTAAATATGGCCGCGCGCGTCGCCGGAAGCCAGGGTGCCGCAGCCCGTATCTGGCTGGCCGGTGGCGGTATTGCAATGGGCATTGGCGTATGGGCTATGCACTTTATTGGCATGCTGGCGATGGATCTCTCCATGAGCATGAGTTACAACGCCACGTTGACGGTGCTCTCGATGGTCATCGCCATTGGCTCGTCAATGTTTGCGCTGTGGCTCGTCAGTTGCGAGAAGTTACGTTTGCGCCGCCTGTTGCCCGGCGCGCTAGCGATGGGCGCAGGTATTGTCGCCATGCATTACACCGGCATGGCAGCGCTGGAGATCACTCCCGGTATTATCTGGGATAAAACATGGGTGGCCATTTCGGTCGTCATCGCGCTTGCCGCTTCACTCGCCGCATTGTGGCTGACCTTCCGCCTGCGTCACGAAGCCGCACAGGTTGCCCTGATGCGCCTGGGGGCCGCCATCACGATGGGGATTGCCATCGCCGGTATGCACTATGCCGGTATGAAAGCCGCACAGTTTCCGATGTCGACGATGGCACACCACCACGGGATTAACGGCAGCTGGCTGGCGGTTCTGGTGAGCGTGGTTGCGCTCTCCATTCTGGGGATCACATTACTCGTATCCATGCTGGACGCCCGCCTTCAGGCGCGCACCTCTTTGCTGGCCTCTTCTCTTGCAGAAGCTAACCGGGAACTGGCCCAGTTGGCGCTGCACGACACGCTGACGCGTCTGCCTAATCGCATCCTGCTGGAAGACCGTCTCGATCAGGCCATCAGCAAAGCGGACCGCGAAGGGATACATTTTGCCTTGATGTTCATGGATCTCGACGGTTTCAAAGCCATCAATGATGCCTATGGCCATGATGTCGGCGATAAGCTGCTGGTCGCCGTTACGCAGCGTTTGCTGCTCCCCCTGAAAGGCCAGTTCACTCTGGCACGTATCGGGGGTGATGAGTTTGTCCTGCTGACCGAGGCGGAAGGCCCGGATGATGCGGCGTCTCTGGCAAGTTCACTGGTTCGTGCCATTGATAACCCGTTTAATCTGGATCCTTATGAACTGGTGGTAACCCTCAGCATTGGTATTGCACTTTACCCTCACGACGGCAAAACCGATCGTGAACTGATGTTTAACGCGGATGCGGCGATGTACCACACGAAGCATATGGGCCGTAACGGTTATCACTTTTTCCAGCCCTCCATGAACACCCTGGCGCAGTCCCATCTCCAGCTGATGAACGATCTGTGGCTGGCCGTCGAGCGTGCTGAGTTACGCCTGCTCTACCAGCCCAAATTCCATGCCCCGGCAGGCCCAATCCTCGGTTTTGAGGCGCTGCTGCGCTGGCAACACCCAAAGCAGGGGTTACTGACGCCAGAGTTGTTCCTGCCGCTGGCAGAAAAAACAGGCCTGATCATTCCTATTGGCAACTGGGTGATCAACGAAGCTTGTCGTCAGCTGCGTGAATGGCACCTTCAGGGGCATCAGAGCTGGTCGATGGCCGTGAATCTGTCGACACTGCAGTTTGAACAACCTTCGCTGGTTAAGACGGTTCTCGGCTGCCTGGCGCGTCACAACGTGCCGCCGGAAATGCTGATCCTTGAAGTCACTGAAACAACGGCAATGAGCAACCCGGAGGAGAGCGTTCGGGTGCTGACAGAGCTAACAGATGCGGGCGTGAAAGCGTCGATTGATGACTTTGGTACAGGGTATTCGAGCCTGTTGTATCTCAAACGCTTACCTGCCTGTGAGTTGAAAATCGATCGTGCTTTTGTGAAAGAGTTAAGTGGCGAAAGCGATGATGCGACAATTGTTTCGGCAATAGTCGCTCTGGCAAAAACGCTGAACCTGAAAGTCGTGGCTGAAGGTGTGGAAACTGAAGAGCAGCAAACGTTTTTGACGGAGCTGGGCTGTAACACCCTTCAGGGCTATCTGTTAGGTAAACCGGTTAGTGCGCTGGATATTGAAGCACTTTGCGAGCACGGAGAAATGTTACCTGACGCTGAACCGTAAATATCATCATAAGGCGGTACTCGCGTAACATGCAGTGTCGCCAGAATGTTATCAACCAGCGCAGGAGCTTGTTGATAAAGATTAAAACTGTCTTTATTCATTAACCAGTTTTTAATTATTCCGCTAAAAAAACCATGAAAAACGATCAACGTCAGTTCAACATTCACCTGTGGTGAAATGAGTTTCTGCGAAATGCATTTTTCCAGCGAAACACGCAGAGATTCATAGTTAAAGCCAATACGTCTTCTGATTTCACACTCTGAAATCATATCGCTATTAAATTCACATTTATGATACAGGATCTGTAAAAGTGCACACTGGCGGGGTTCGTGCGCAATATATTGCAATGCAGTGATGAATTTTTCACGAATGACTAACAACGGATCATCATTTTCGGAAAGAGATAACCGGTCGTGAATAATTTCACGAAACGGTAATTGCTGCTCCCAGATAGCATTAAATATTTCTGATTTACTGGTGAAATGCCAGTAAACCGCCCCGCGTGTAACCTTTGCAGCATCAGCGATATCCGTCAGCGTCGTGTTGGCTACACCACGCGTGGCAAACTGCGTGATAGCCGCTTCAAGCAGTTGCTGTCGGGTTTTTTGAGCCTCTTCTTTCTTTTTACGTGCCATAGACCTCTACTCATTACTCACATGGTTGATGCATTGTTTGAAAATACAGGCTGGGTTTTGTAAGCAAAAGTATTCCCTAAAATTCATTTTAGTTTTGCACAAAAAAAGTCAATTCAATGAATTTATAATTTATATGAATGTATAACGACAATTAAATTCACAATGCAGATGCATTAAACTCTTAAAATCTCATTTATCCGATAAACTTATCAGAAACATACTGTTGAATTTACCGGGTCCGATTCTGATTTTTGTATCGCCGCCCATTTATTCGCACTTATAAATTAAAAAACACTAAATACCCTCATTATTATATACAGCTACATTTTGTTTTGTCTCCCCTGCCCCGATCGCCGATCCACGAACGAATATCGGTTAATGGGTATTTAAAGGAACAGTAATGACGAATCACTTCAGACTCTTACCTTTATCCGGTTTTATTGTCTGCGCCGCACTGCTCACCGGATGTGATGGGCAGGAAAACCAGCCACAACATCCGCAAGCGCCTCAGGTCAGCGTTCATATTGTGAAAAGCGCACCACTGGCAGTGACAACTGAACTTCCTGGCAGAACGGACGCTTTCCGCGTCGCGGAGGTTCGTCCCCAGGTTAACGGCATCATCCTGCGTCGCAACTTTACGGAAGGTAGCGATGTGCAAGCGGGCGACTCGCTTTATCAGATTGATCCCGCAACGTATCAGGCGGCGTATGACAACGCCAAAGGGGAGCTGGTAAAAGCACAGGCGGCAGCGAATATTGCCCACCTGACGGTGAAACGTTATCTCCCGCTGGTCGGCACGCAGTACGTGAGTAAACAGGAGTACGACCAGGCGGTGGCGACGGCTCAACAAGCTGATGCCAGCGTTGTGGCCGCACAGGCAGGCGTCGAAAGTGCGCGTATCAATCTTGCCTATACCAAAGTCACGTCCCCTATCAATGGCCGTATCGGTAAATCCAGCGTGACTGAGGGGGCGCTCGTCACCAACGGGCAGGCGACCGCACTGGCAACGGTACAACAGCTTGATCCGATTTATGTCGACGTCACACAGTCCAGCAATGATTTTATGCGACTCAAGCAGACGAGCCTGCAAAAAGGGGATACCACCAGCAGCGTCGAATTGCTGATGGAAAACGGTCAACCTTATCCGCTGAAAGGTACGCTGCAGTTCTCAGATGTCACGGTCGATGAAAGTACCGGCTCGATTACCCTGCGCGCCATTTTCCCAAATCCTCAACACCTGCTGTTACCGGGCATGTTTGTCCGCGCGCGCATTGATGAAGGTACGCAGCCGGATGCCATTCTGATTCCACAGCAAGGGGTGACACGTACACCACGTGGTGACGCAACCGTACTGGTTGTTAACGATAAAAACCAGGTTGAGTCACGTACGGTCGTTGCCCCACAGGCGATTGGCGATCGCTGGCTGGTGACGGAAGGGCTGAAAAACGGTGATCGTGTTATTGTCAGCGGCTTACAAAAAGCCAGACCAGGCACCACCGTCGTCGCCACACCCGACACCGCTGATAATCCTGCCAGTTAAGGGACGACAACATGGCTAATTTCTTTATACAAAGGCCGGTTTTCGCCTGGGTACTCGCCATCATTCTGATGATTGCGGGCGGGCTGGCTATTCTCAAACTTCCTGTTGCACAGTATCCAACCATTGCACCACCCGCCGTTGCCATAACAGCAACCTACCCGGGTGCTGACGCCCAGACGGTGCAGGATACCGTGACCCAGGTTATCGAACAGAACATGAACGGTATCGATAACCTGATGTACATGTCCTCCACCAGCGATTCCGCAGGTAGCGTCACTATCACGCTAACCTTCGAGTCAGGAACAGACCCGGACATTGCGCAGGTTCAGGTTCAGAACAAACTTCAGCTCGCCATGCCGTTGCTGCCGCAAGACGTACAGCAACAAGGGATTGGCGTCGAGAAATCCAGTAGCAGCTTCCTGCTGGTTGCTGGCTTTGTTTCAGACAATAAAAATCTCACCCAGGATGATATCTCTGACTATGTCGCTTCTAACGTCAAAGATGCGATTAGTCGAACCACGGGGGTAGGTGATGTTCAGCTGTTTGGTGCCCAGTACGCGATGCGCATCTGGCTCGACAGCAATGCGATGAATAAATACCAGCTGACGCCGCTGGATGTTATCAACCAGTTGAAAACACAGAATGACCAGATTGCAGCGGGCCAGTTAGGCGGAACCCCGTCTGTTCCGGGCCAGCAACTGAACGCCTCCATCATTGCGCAAACCCGCCTTAAATCACCGGAAGAATTTGGCCGCGTGACGCTGAAGGTGAATCAGGACGGTTCTATGGTTCATCTGAAGGATGTGGCGCGCATTGAACTGGGTGGCGAAAACTACAATATGGTCACCAGGATCAACGGACAGGCGGCAACCGGTCTGGGGATTAAGCTCGCAACCGGTGCAAACGCACTGGATACAGCTGCAGCCATCAAAAGCAAACTGGCACAACTGCAACAGTTCTTCCCGCAAGGGCTAAAGGTGGTCTACCCGTATGACACCACGCCTTTTGTGAAAATCTCTATCCATGAAGTGGTGAAGACACTGTTTGAGGCGATTATTCTCGTCTTCCTGGTCATGTATCTGTTCCTGCAAAACCTGCGGGCGACGCTCATCCCCACGATCGCGGTTCCGGTCGTCCTGCTGGGTACCTTCGCGGTTCTGGCGGCGTTCGGGTTCTCCATCAACACCCTGACGATGTTTGGGATGGTGCTGGCGATAGGTCTGTTGGTCGATGACGCCATTGTGGTGGTCGAGAACGTCGAACGTGTCATGGTTGAGGACAAGCTGCCGCCAAAAGAGGCAACGCAGAAGTCGATGGAGCAGATCCAGGGCGCACTGGTGGGCATTGCAATGGTGCTCTCGGCAGTCTTTATTCCAATGGCCTTTTTTGGCGGATCGACGGGGGCCATCTATCGTCAGTTCTCGCTAACGATTGTTTCGGCAATGGCGCTGTCCGTGCTGGTCGCGCTGATCTTAACGCCAGCGCTATGTGCAACATTACTTAAACCCGTCTCCAGTGAACATCACGAGAAGAAAGGTGGCTTCTTTGGCTGGTTCAATGCGCTCTTTGATAAGAGTGTGGAACATTACAGCAACAGCGTGAGCGGTATTTTACGTAAGACCGGGCGCTATCTGGTGGTGTATGTGATCATCGTTGGCGGCATGGCGGTACTGTTCCTGCGCTTACCCACCTCATTCCTGCCTGAAGAGGATCAGGGGGTGTTTATGACGATGGTTCAGCTCCCCGCTGGCGCGACACAAACGCGAACTCAGCAAGTGCTCGATCAGGTTAATGATTATTACCTGAACAAAGAGAAGGCCAATGTTGAATCCGTCTTTACCGTTAACGGTTTTAGCTTTAGCGGCCAGGGTCAGAACTCCGGTATCGCCTTTGTGAGCCTGAAACCCTGGGAAGATCGGCCTGGTGCGGAAAATAGCGTTGAAGCGATCGTTAGCCGTGCAACGAAAGCATTCAGTCAGATAAAAGATGGCCTCGTATTTCCATTTAACCTGCCAGCAATCATCGAGCTTGGTACCGCAACGGGCTTCGACTTTGAGCTGATTGATCAGGCAAACCTGGGCCATACACAGCTAACTCAGGCACGTAATAAGCTGCTTGGCATGGTTAAAGAGCACCCAGACCTGCTGGTACGCGTACGTCCTAACGGACTGGAAGATACCCCTCAGTTCAAGCTGGATGTCGATCAAGAGAAAGCACAGGCGCTGGGCGTCAGTCTCTCTGACGTCAATCAGACGATCTCGACGGCCTTAGGGGGAACCTATGTAAATGACTTTATCGATCATGGACGCGTGAAGAAAGTTTACGTGCAGGCCGATGCTCATTTCCGCATGCTGCCAGGGGATATCAACAACCTCTATGTGCGCAGCGCAAATGGCGAGATGGTACCTTTCTCCGCCTTTAGCAGTTCTCACTGGGTGTACGGCTCACCTCGTCTGGAACGCTACAACGGGATGCCGTCTATGGAGATCCTCGGCGAATCCGCACCGGGTAAAAGTACCGGTGAAGCGATGGTCATGATGGAGAGCCTCGCAGCGAAACTGCCTTCCGGTATCGGCTATGACTGGACGGGAATGTCATATCAGGAACGGCTTTCAGGTAACCAGGCACCTGCGCTGTACGCCATATCACTGATTGTGGTGTTCCTGTGCCTGGCTGCCCTTTATGAAAGCTGGTCCATTCCTTTTTCCGTCATGCTGGTTGTACCGCTGGGGGTCATTGGTGCGCTTCTGGCGGCGTCTCTGCGCGGGTTGAACAATGACGTTTACTTCCAGGTTGGCCTCCTGACAACGATTGGCTTATCGGCCAAAAATGCCATTTTGATCGTTGAGTTTGCCAAAGACCTGATGGAGAAAGAGGGTAAAGGCATTATTGAGGCAACGCTGGAAGCCTCAAGGATGCGTCTTCGCCCTATCCTGATGACTTCGCTTGCCTTTATTCTTGGCGTTTTGCCACTGGTGATTAGCCGTGGAGCCGGGAGTGGCGCACAAAATGCCGTCGGGACAGGGGTCATGGGAGGCATGCTTTCTGCAACGCTCCTGGCTATCTTCTTCGTACCTGTTTTCTTCGTTGTTGTCCGGCGACGGTTTACAGGCCATAAAGATTAATGAATACCTGAAAGGCACCCCCGGTGCCTTTTTTATTTTTAACTGAAACAGTGAATTAGGTATCTTATAATCACAGCGTTATTTGCATTAAGTAAAAATGCCCCCCTTACAACACCCTACTTTCGCCATTAATCCATCCGGGTATGTCATTTTTCTCCACGATTTTTACAATCAACATAATTTGAGATTATTCCCCATGCAACGTGGGCTTATCGCAGTGGTAAAATAGCCTCCAGTTCGTTAATAGCCCTCCTGGCTTTATAGCGGATGAGAAATAATACTGAGGTAACATCATGAAAAGATTCATTTCCGTTGCACTACTCGCTGCGCTGCTTGCTGGGTGCGCGCACGACTCACCATGTGTGCCGGTATACGACGATCAGGGCCGACTGGTTCATACCAATACCTGTATGAAGGGTACGACCCAGGATAACTGGGAAACCGCGGGTGCTATCGCTGGTGGTGCTGCTGCAGTGGCTGGTTTGACGCTGGGTATCGTTGCCCTGACTAAGTAACCCCCAGGGGCATCACTCTTTGAAAGCGCGGCTCTGTCCGCGCTTTTTGCTTTTAAATAGTGCAGCATTTTTAGATAAGTAAAAAAATAGCCCCACCATTTCTCTACAGATTAATTTTAGCCTGAAGCCAGTCACATCTTTTTTGTGTATCTATTTAAATTTCATATTCCATCGTGATGATTTTCACATATTAATTACATTTAATACCCTGCCAATATTCACGCCAGAAACTACCTGATGTTTTTAGCTAACAGATAACCAAACTTTTGCTCTGATTTGTGGCGCAGGTTGTAATTTCGCACCGTTTCGGGGCATTCGATTTATTTAACCCTGTCTACACTCAGCATTATGCGTTCACTTGTCTCTTATTTTGTTGAGCGCAAAACCTGGCATTACGTTTGCTTTATAAACGTTGGCCAATGCCACAGACAGGTCAAAGCGTTTAAAACGCCTCTATAACGATAAATTTCGCCACACAGGATGCATTATGAAAAAGACGATGATAGCCAGCCTGGCCGCCGCGGGCGTGTTGTTTGCTGTAGCGGGTCAGGCCCATGCGGGTACGACACTGGACGCCGTGAAAAAGAAAGGGTTTGTACAATGCGGTATCAGTGACGGTTTGCCTGGCTTCTCTTATGCCGATGCGAACGGCAAATTTACGGGTATTGATGTTGATGTCTGCCGTGGCGTAGCCGCTGCCGTTTTCGGCGATGACAGCAAAGTCAAATATACCCCGCTGACGGCGAAAGAACGTTTCACAGCGCTTCAGTCTGGCGAAGTTGATATGCTCTCCCGTAATACCACCTGGACCTCCTCCCGTGACGCGGGAATGGGAATGTCATTTACCGGGGTCACCTATTACGACGGCATTGGTTTCCTTACCCATAATAAAGCGGGCCTGAAAAGCGCCAAAGAACTGGACGGTGCGACCGTTTGTATTCAGGCTGGTACCGATACCGAGCTTAATGTCGCTGATTATTTCAAAGCGAATAACATGAAGTACACCCCAGTGACCTTCGATCGTTCTGACGAATCAGCCAAAGCACTGGAGTCCGGTCGTTGCGATACGCTGGCATCCGATCAATCGCAGCTGTATGCCTTGCGTATTAAGCTCAGCAACCCTGCGGAGTGGATTGTCCTGCCTGAAGTTATCTCCAAAGAGCCTCTTGGGCCGGTTGTCCGCCGTGGCGATGAAGACTGGTTCTCTATCGTTCGCTGGACATTGTTCGCCATGCTGAACGCAGAAGAGATGGGCATCAACTCGAAGAACGTTGATGAAAAAGCAGCCAACCCTTCCAACCCGGATATGGCACATTTGCTGGGTAAAGAGGGTGATTTCGGCAAAGACCTGAAGCTGGATAACAAGTGGGCCTACAACATCATCAAACAGGTTGGTAACTACTCTGAGATCTTTGAACGCAATGTGGGATCGGAAAGCCCGCTGAAGATCAAACGTGGCCAGAACAATCTCTGGAATAACGGCGGCATTCAGTACGCACCGCCAGTTCGTTAAGCATTTGCTGTAACGGGCACTGCGCACGCAGTGCCCAGTCCAGAGTCATGGTTACCGAGGTTTCTTTATGTCCCATCACCGCCCAATCGTAAAAGGATCGTTATCCTTTTCTCATCCCGCGGTCCGCGCCTGGCTATTCCAGATTATTGCTATCATCGCGGTTGTGGTCATCGTCGTTTATTTAATTCATAACACGGTTACCAACCTGAATAATCGCGGTATCACCTCCGGCTTTGCATTTCTGGATCGCAGCGCGGGTTTTGGTATTGTTCAGCATCTTATTGATTATCAGGAAGGAGATACGTACGGACGCGTGTTTGTGGTCGGCTTACTGAATACGCTGCTGGTTTCAGCACTCTGTATTGTTTTCGCCTCCATACTGGGATTCTTTATTGGCCTGGCCAGATTGTCAGAAAACTGGCTGCTGCGAAAACTGTCGACAATTTATATTGAGACGTTTCGCAATATCCCGCCACTGTTGCAGATCTTTTTCTGGTATTTCGCCGTACTGCGTAACCTTCCAGGTCCACGCCAGGCTGTCGATGCATTCGGCCTGCTTTTCCTGAGTAACCGTGGACTTTACATTCCCTCACCACAGGTTGCGGAAGGGTTGTATGCTTTTATCGCCGCCATTGTGCTTGCTCTTGTGATCTCTGCAGGGCTATTCCGCTATAACCGTAAACACCAAATCAAAACGGGTCAGCTTCGTAAGACATGGCCAACTGCGGTTGCCCTTATCATCGGTCTGCCGTTACTGACACACTGGCTGTTTGGTGCCGCGTTGCACTGGGATATTCCGCATCTTCGTGGTTTTAACTTCCAGGGTGGGATGGTATTAATCCCTGAACTGGCATCCCTGACGCTGGCGCTTTCGATTTATACCTCTGCATTTATTGCTGAAATCATTCGCGCGGGGATCCAGGCCGTGCCATATGGGCAGCATGAAGCTGCACGCTCTCTGGGATTACCGAATACGGTGACGCTTCGTCAGGTCATTATTCCGCAGGCTTTACGGGTCATCATCCCGCCACTGACCAGCCAGTACCTCAATATTGTCAAAAACTCGTCCCTGGCAGCAGCCATTGGCTACCCCGATATGGTGTCACTGTTCGCCGGAACCGTACTTAACCAGACCGGGCAAGCCATTGAAACCATCGCCATTACCATGTCTGTCTATCTGATCATCAGCCTGGCGATCTCGTTGCTGATGAACCTTTATAACCGCCGTATCGCCCTGGTTGAGCGCTAAGGAATTCTGATGACTAAAGCAATATTGTCGCACTCCTCGCGTCCTGCCCGCTCGACAGGTGGGCGCGTTATTCTCTGGGCACGTAAGAACCTGTTTTCCAGTTGGAGCAATAGCCTGCTGACAGTTGTCTGCCTGTGGCTCATGTGGGAATTAATCCCACCATTGCTGAACTGGGTCTTTTTGCAGGCGAACTGGGTGGGTTCAACTCGCGCTGACTGCACGAAAGCAGGCGCATGCTGGGTATTTATCCACGAGCGTTTTGGCCAGTTCATGTATGGATTGTACCCGCACGAACAACGCTGGCGGATTAACCTGGCGCTTGTTATCGGTTTGCTCTCTATCGCCGTGATGTTCTGGAAAAAACTGCCTCACCGTGGCCGCTACATTGCCTGCTGGGCAGTTGCCTATCCCATTATTGTATGGGTGCTGTTGTATGGCAGCGTTCTGGGGCTGGATCGTGTTGAAACTCGCCAGTGGGGCGGCCTGACGCTAACGTTGATCATCGCCTCCGTCGGGATAGCCGGCGCACTGCCGTGGGGAATTTTACTCGCACTTGGACGGCGTTCAAAAATGCCGGTCGTACGTGTGCTCTCCGTCATTTTCATTGAGTTCTGGCGTGGTGTGCCGCTTATCACCGTTCTGTTTATGTCTTCGGTGATGTTGCCGTTGTTTATGGCAGAAGGCACGACGATCGACAAACTGATCCGGGCTCTCGTCGGGGTAATTCTGTTCCAGTCGGCCTATGTCGCTGAGGTAGTACGCGGTGGTCTGCAGGCATTACCTAAGGGTCAGTACGAAGCAGCGGAATCACTGGCATTGGGTTACTGGAAAACGCAGGGGCTGGTGATACTCCCGCAGGCACTCAAGCTGGTTATTCCTGGTCTGGTCAACACGATCATTGCGCTCTTTAAAGATACCAGTCTGGTGATCATCATCGGACTGTTCGATCTCTTCAGCAGTGTGCAACAAGCCACCGTTGACCCTGTCTGGCTGGGCATGTCCACCGAGGGATATGTCTTTGCTGCTCTGATCTACTGGATCTTCTGTTTTAGCATGTCGCGCTATAGCCAGCATCTGGAAAAGCGCTTTAACACCGGGCGTACACCGCACTGAGGAAATTATGAGCCAGATTACTATGACACCCGCCGACGCGATGATTACGCTGGAAAACGTCAATAAATGGTACGGACAGTTTCACGTCCTGAAAGACATTAATCTTAAGGTAAAGCAGGGTGAACGAATCGTACTTTGCGGCCCTTCAGGTTCAGGGAAATCAACGACCATTCGCTGTATTAACCACCTTGAGGAACATCAGCAGGGTCGCATTGTTGTTGATGGCATTGAGCTGAATGAAGACATCCGCAACATCGAACGCGTGCGTCAGGAAGTGGGGATGGTGTTTCAGCACTTTAATCTGTTCCCCCACCTGACCGTTTTGCAGAACTGCACGCTGGCACCGATTTGGGTGCAAAAGATGCCGAAAAAGGAAGCCGAGGCGCTGGCGATGCACTATCTGGAACGCGTGCGTATTGCAGAGCACGCCAATAAATTCCCTGGGCAGATATCAGGTGGTCAACAACAGCGTGTGGCTATCGCCCGTTCACTGTGCATGAAACCCAAAATTATGCTGTTCGATGAGCCAACATCCGCGCTGGATCCAGAAATGGTGAAAGAGGTGCTGGATACCATGATTGGGTTGGCCCAATCCGGGATGACCATGTTGTGCGTAACACATGAAATGGGGTTTGCCAGAACTGTGGCCGACCGGGTGATCTTTATGGATCGTGGAGAGATTGTTGAGCAGGCACCACCGGATGAATTCTTTGCGCATCCGAAGTCCGAACGTACCCGGGCATTTTTGTCACAGGTGATTCACTAACCGTTTGATCTGCCCGGTGACGCTACGCTTACCGGGTTGACTGGTTTACGGAAAATATAACGCAAAAAGGCCATCCTTACGGATGGCCTTTTCACTTGTTTGATGTCTGGCAGTTCCCTACTCTCACATGGGGAGACCCCACACTACCATCGGCGCTACGGCGTTTCACTTCTGAGTTCGGCATGGGGTCAGGTGGGACCACCGCGCTAAAGCCGCCAGACAAATTCTTTTACTTCTTGCCGAACTTTAACCTAAGTATAAAGTGGTGCTGATACCCAGAGTCGAACTGGGGACCTCACCCTTACCAAGGGTGCGCTCTACCAACTGAGCCATATCAGCACGCTAAATTTGATGCCTGGCAGTTCCCTACTCTCACATGGGGAGACCCCACACTACCATCGGCGCTACGGCGTTTCACTTCTGAGTTCGGCATGGGGTCAGGTGGGACCACCGCGCTAAAGCCGCCAGGCAAATTCTGTTAATCTGTATCAAAGCTGAAAATATTCTGTCTCTTCGCCGAAACAGCTTCGGCGTTGTAAGGTTAAGCCTCACGGTTCATTAGTATCGGTTAGCTCAACGTATCGCTACGCTTACACACCCGACCTATCAACGTCGTCGTCTTCAACGTTCCTTCAGGACTCTCAAGGAGTCAGGGAGAACTCATCTCGGGGCAAGTTTCGTGCTTAGATGCTTTCAGCACTTATCTCTTCCGCATTTAGCTACCGGGCAATGCCATTGGCATGACAACCCGAACACCAGTGATGCGTCCACTCCGGTCCTCTCGTACTAGGAGCAGCCCCCCTCAATTCTCCAGCGCCCACGGCAGATAGGGACCGAACTGTCTCACGACGTTCTAAACCCAGCTCGCGTACCACTTTAAATGGCGAACAGCCATACCCTTGGGACCTACTTCAGCCCCAGGATGTGATGAGCCGACATCGAGGTGCCAAACACCGCCGTCGATATGAACTCTTGGGCGGTATCAGCCTGTTATCCCCGGAGTACCTTTTATCCGTTGAGCGATGGCCCTTCCATTCAGAACCACCGGATCACTATGACCTGCTTTCGCACCTGCTCGAGCCGTCACTCTCGCAGTCAAGCTAGCTTATGCCATTGCACTAACCTCCTGATGTCCGACCAGGATTAGCTAACCTTCGTGCTCCTCCGTTACTCTTTGGGAGGAGACCGCCCCAGTCAAACTACCCACCAGACACTGTCCGCAACCCGGATCACGGGTCTACGTTAGAACACCAGCCATTAAAGGGTGGTATTTCAAGGTCGGCTCCACGCAGACTGGCGTCCACGCTTCAAAGCCTCCCACCTATCCTACACATCAAGGACCAGTGTTCAGTGTCAAGCTATAGTAAAGGTTCACGGGGTCTTTCCGTCTTGCCGCGGGTACACTGCATCTTCACAGCGAGTTCAATTTCACTGAGTCTCGGGTGGAGACAGCCTGGCCATCATTACGCCATTCGTGCAGGTCGGAACTTACCCGACAAGGAATTTCGCTACCTTAGGACCGTTATAGTTACGGCCGCCGTTTACCGGGGCTTCGATCAAGAGCTTCGCGTTGCCGCTAACCCCATCAATTAACCTTCCGGCACCGGGCAGGCGTCACACCGTATACGTCCACTTTCGTGTTTGCACAGTGCTGTGTTTTTAATAAACAGTTGCAGCCAGCTGGTATCTTCGACTGATTTCAGCTCCACCCGCAGGGGCTTCACCTACATATCAGCGTGCCTTCTCCCGAAGTTACGGCACCATTTTGCCTAGTTCCTTCACCCGAGTTCTCTCAAGCGCCTTGGTATTCTCTACCTGACCACCTGTGTCGGTTTGGGGTACGATTTTGTGTTACCTGATGCTTAGAGGCTTTTCCTGGAAGCAGGGCATTTGTTACTTCAGCACCGTAGTGCCTCGTCATCACACCTCAGCGTTAAAAAACGACCGGATTTACCTAATCGTTCCGCCTACATGCTTAAACCGGGACAACCGTCGCCCGGCTAACATAGCCTTCTCCGTCCCCCCTTCGCAGTAACACCAAGTACAGGAATATTAACCTGTTTCCCATCGACTACGCCTTTCGGCCTCGCCTTAGGGGTCGACTCACCCTGCCCCGATTAACGTTGGACAGGAACCCTTGGTCTTCCGGCGAGCGGGCTTTTCACCCGCTTTATCGTTACTTATGTCAGCATTCGCACTTCTGATACCTCCAGCATGCCTCACAGCACACCTTCAACGGCTTACAGAACGCTCCCCTACCCAACAACGCATAAGCGTCGCTGCCGCAGCTTCGGTGCATGGTTTAGCCCCGTTACATCTTCCGCGCAGGCCGACTCGACCAGTGAGCTATTACGCTTTCTTTAAATGATGGCTGCTTCTAAGCCAACATCCTGGCTGTCTGTGCCTTCCCACATCGTTTCCCACTTAACCATGACTTTGGGACCTTAGCTGGCGGTCTGGGTTGTTTCCCTCTTCACGACGGACGTTAGCACCCGCCGTGTGTCTCCCGTGATAACATTCTTCGGTATTCGTAGTTTGCATCGGGTTGGTAAGCCGGGATGGCCCCCTAGCCGAAACAGTGCTCTACCCCCGAAGATGAGTTCACGAGGCGCTACCTAAATAGCTTTCGGGGAGAACCAGCTATCTCCCGGTTTGATTGGCCTTTCACCCCCAGCCACAAGTCATCCGCTAATTTTTCAACATTAGTCGGTTCGGTCCTCCAGTTAGTGTTACCCAACCTTCAACCTGCCCATGGCTAGATCACCGGGTTTCGGGTCTATACCCTGCAACTTAACGCCCAGTTAAGACTCGGTTTCCCTTCGGCTCCCCTATACGGTTAACCTTGCTACAGAATATAAGTCGCTGACCCATTATACAAAAGGTACGCAGTCACACCACGAAGGTGCTCCCACTGCTTGTACGTACACGGTTTCAGGTTCTTTTTCACTCCCCTCGCCGGGGTTCTTTTCGCCTTTCCCTCACGGTACTGGTTCACTATCGGTCAGTCAGGAGTATTTAGCCTTGGAGGATGGTCCCCCCATATTCAGACAGGATACCACGTGTCCCGCCCTACTCTTCGAGTTCACAACCTGTGCATTTTCGTGTACGGGGCTGTCACCCTGTATCGCCGGACTTTCCAGACCGTTCCACTAACACACAAGCTGATTCAGACTCTGGGCTGCTCCCCGTTCGCTCGCCGCTACTGGGGGAATCTCGGTTGATTTCTTTTCCTCGGGGTACTTAGATGTTTCAGTTCCCCCGGTTCGCCTCGTTAACCTATGTATTCAGTTAACGATAGTGTGTCGAAACACACTGGGTTTCCCCATTCGGACATCGCCGGGTCAAAGGTTCATATCACCTCGCCGGCGCTTTTCGCAGATTAGCACGTCCTTCATCGCCTCTGACTGCCAGGGCATCCACCGTGTACGCTTAGTCGCTTAACCTCACAACCCGAAGATGTTTCTTTCGATTCACCATCGACTTGCGAAAATTTGAGAGACTCGAACACACCATTAAGATGTGTCGTTTCAATTTTCAGCTTGATCCAGATTTTTAAAGAGCAAATATCTCAAACGTGATTCCGCAGAATCAGTTTTGAGATAGTTCGGCAGGTGACTTTCACTCACAAACCAGCAAGTGGCGTCCCCTAGGGGATTCGAACCCCTGTTACCGCCGTGAAAGGGCGGTGTCCTGGGCCTCTAGACGAAGGGGACACTGAAGTCTCAATCGCAAGACGCCTTGCTATTTACTTTTCATCAGACAATCTGTGTGAGCACTGCAAAGGCAGGTTCTTTAAGGTAAGGAGGTGATCCAACCGCAGGTTCCCCTACGGTTACCTTGTTACGACTTCACCCCAGTCATGAATCACAAAGTGGTAAGCGCCCTCCCGAAGGTTAAGCTACCTACTTCTTTTGCAACCCACTCCCATGGTGTGACGGGCGGTGTGTACAAGGCCCGGGAACGTATTCACCGTAGCATTCTGATCTACGATTACTAGCGATTCCGACTTCATGGAGTCGAGTTGCAGACTCCAATCCGGACTACGACGCACTTTATGAGGTCCGCTTGCTCTCGCGAGGTCGCTTCTCTTTGTATGCGCCATTGTAGCACGTGTGTAGCCCTACTCGTAAGGGCCATGATGACTTGACGTCATCCCCACCTTCCTCCAGTTTATCACTGGCAGTCTCCTTTGAGTTCCCGGCCTAACCGCTGGCAACAAAGGATAAGGGTTGCGCTCGTTGCGGGACTTAACCCAACATTTCACAACACGAGCTGACGACAGCCATGCAGCACCTGTCTCAGAGTTCCCGAAGGCACCAATCCATCTCTGGAAAGTTCTCTGGATGTCAAGAGTAGGTAAGGTTCTTCGCGTTGCATCGAATTAAACCACATGCTCCACCGCTTGTGCGGGCCCCCGTCAATTCATTTGAGTTTTAACCTTGCGGCCGTACTCCCCAGGCGGTCGACTTAACGCGTTAGCTCCGGAAGCCACGCCTCAAGGGCACAACCTCCAAGTCGACATCGTTTACGGCGTGGACTACCAGGGTATCTAATCCTGTTTGCTCCCCACGCTTTCGCACCTGAGCGTCAGTCTTTGTCCAGGGGGCCGCCTTCGCCACCGGTATTCCTCCAGATCTCTACGCATTTCACCGCTACACCTGGAATTCTACCCCCCTCTACAAGACTCTAGCCTGCCAGTTTCGAATGCAGTTCCCAGGTTGAGCCCGGGGATTTCACATCCGACTTGACAGACCGCCTGCGTGCGCTTTACGCCCAGTAATTCCGATTAACGCTTGCACCCTCCGTATTACCGCGGCTGCTGGCACGGAGTTAGCCGGTGCTTCTTCTGCGGGTAACGTCAATTGCTGTGGTTATTAACCACAACACCTTCCTCCCCGCTGAAAGTACTTTACAACCCGAAGGCCTTCTTCATACACGCGGCATGGCTGCATCAGGCTTGCGCCCATTGTGCAATATTCCCCACTGCTGCCTCCCGTAGGAGTCTGGACCGTGTCTCAGTTCCAGTGTGGCTGGTCATCCTCTCAGACCAGCTAGGGATCGTCGCCTAGGTGAGCCGTTACCCCACCTACTAGCTAATCCCATCTGGGCACATCTGATGGCAAGAGGCCCGAAGGTCCCCCTCTTTGGTCTTGCGACGTTATGCGGTATTAGCTACCGTTTCCAGTAGTTATCCCCCTCCATCAGGCAGTTTCCCAGACATTACTCACCCGTCCGCCGCTCGTCACCCAGGAGCAAGCTCCCCGTGTTACCGCCCGACTTGCATGTGTTAGGCCTGCCGCCAGCGTTCAATCTGAGCCATGATCAAACTCTTCAATTTAAAAGTTTGATGCTCAATGAATTAAACTTCGTAATGAATTACGTGTTCACTCGTTGAGACTTGGTATTCATTTATCGTCCGAGGACGTTAAGAATCCATGTCACTTTGAGTGCCCACACAGATTGTCTGATAAATTGTTAAAGAGCAGTTGCAACGCGGCTTTCAGCTCACCGTTGCGAGGTGGCGTATATTACGCTTTCCTCTTTCAGAGTCAACCCGTTATTTCAGAATTTTTCTCTTCAACCGACCGGGTTGTTTGTGAAGTGATTCACATCCGCCGTGTCGATGGAGGCGCATTATAGGGATCCCATTTTTTAGCACAAGCATTTTTTAGATCTTTTTTTCTGACTGTCGATTTTCCGTTCTTTTCGCTGGAATCCCGCCCGATCTGCTTAAATATTGACGCATTTTGCCTTGCCTCGATCCAATAATATGATCAAAGTCTTCTGTATAGCGCCCATCTCGTCGAGGTAGATATGTCTGCAGTATTACGTCCTTATAAAGATCTGTTCCCCCAAAAAGGCGATCGTGTGATGATCGATGCCAGTAGTGTCGTCATTGGCGATGTCCGAATCGCCGATGACGTCAGCATCTGGCCTCTCGTTGCGATCAGGGGGGATGTTAACTATGTGGCAATTGGCGCACGCACCAATATTCAGGACGGTAGCGTTCTGCATGTGACCCACAGATCCTCATATAACCCGGAAGGCAATCCCCTCATCATCGGAGAGGATGTTACCGTTGGCCATAAAGTGATGCTCCACGGCTGCACTATCGGGAATCGGGTGCTTGTTGGTATGGGATCAATCCTGCTGGATGACGTCATAGTAGAAGATGACGTGATGATTGGTGCCGGGAGTCTTGTCCCGCAAAACAGACGCCTGGAAAGTGGCTATCTCTATTTAGGCAGCCCGGTAAAACAGATCCGCCCCTTAAAAGAGGCGGAGATCGAAGGATTGAAATATTCAGCGAATAACTACGTGAAATGGAAAGATGAGTATCTGGCTCAGGACAACCAGACCCAGCCCTGATCGTCTTCCTGCTGATCGCGGATTAAATCGCTGGCTTCTTCTTCAAGATCCCAGCGATTTTCGCAAAATACCTCTAGCGGGTTTGAACCACCAAAGCGACTCAGCAGCACTTCTCCACTGATAGCACAAGTAAGTTGCATTCCATGTACCAGCACCGGGAAGCAGACCGCTTGTTTACTCTCATCCCAGTTTTCCCGGTCAGGAAAGTGGATCGCCTGATTCACGCCGTGAGCTCCTGTTTCAGCTTTTCAATCACCGGTTCCACCGCAGGTAACACGCCGTGCCAGAGCAATACCGCATGTGCTGCCTGTCCCACCAGCATACCCAGACCGTCAGCCAGATGTTTCGCGCCGTGTTGTTCACACCACATCAGGAAAGGCGTTTTACCTTTCTGATAAAACATATCGTAAAAATACATGTGGGCATTTACCAGCGACGCAGGGATCGCTGGCACTTCACCAGCAATACCGCTGGAAGTGGCATTAATGACAAGATCGAATTCGCCATCGGCAAGATCATCAAGCGCGACTGCGCTCACACTGCCAGTATGTGCGAACACCGCCGCTAACTCTTCTGCTCGGGAGAAAGTTCGGTTGGTAATAGTCACCGCACAATCCAGTGAAAGGAGCGGCAACAGCACGCCCCTCGATGCCCCGCCAGCACCGATCAACAAAACCCGAAAACCGGGTTTGATAAATGACAGTCTTTCCAGATCGCTAAGTAAACCAATCCCGTCAGTGTTGTCACCCAGGAGTCGGCCATCCTCAAGTCGCTTAAGCGTATTCACCGCACCAGCAAGAGAAGCGCGCTCGGTCAGCTCATCCGCACGTTCGAAAGCTTCTTCCTTAAAGGGTACCGTCACATTTGCACCTTTACCGCCCGCCTCAAAAAAGGCATCCAGTGTAGTAACAAATGCATCAACGGGTGCCAGCACGCGGCCATAGGGATGATCTATCTGCAGTTGTTCAGCAAACTGCTGATGGATCAAAGGCGACTTACTGTGTGCAATCGGATTACCAAAAACAGCATAAGTTTCCATCATATTACCCCTGGCGAAAGCGTTCGCCGGTCAAGGCGTCACGAATTTCTGACGGATTCAGGCGACCCCCAGTTTCACCGACGGCGACCGGAAAATCATTCCCGAACTGCGCCAGTACTTCTTCAGTGGTTCGGCAAGGAGGCAGCCCGGTCAGGTTAGCGCTGGTTGAGACCAGTGGTTTGCCAAACGCCATACATAGCGCCACCACCAGCGGATGATCCGTTACACGCACGGCGAGGGAATCAAAGCGCCCGGTTAACCAACGCGGCGTGGTCGGCTTCGCCGGGAAAACAAAGGTCACTGGCCCGGGCCATACGGAGAAGATGGTCTCACGCTGCGCCGGAGTCAGCATGGAATCATCAATATAAGGTTTAAGCTGCTCGTAACTGGCAGCAATCAAAATCAGCCCTTTTTCGACAGGTCTTTGTTTTAATGCAAGTAAGCGGCTCACAGCCGTTTCGCTGTCAGGATCGCAACCGACTCCAAAGACAGCTTCTGTTGGATAAGCGATGACTTCTTCATTTTTCAGAACATCCACCGCATGCGCGATGGAGCCCGATGGCAGGTTATTATTCACTGTTTTGATCCGCCGAAACCGGCTTTCCACATTGTTTACTGGCGCAGAAGCGTTTCATGCCTTGCGCCGTTTTCTTCTCTATAAGTAGCGGATAATTGCAATGGGAGCAGATCCCCGCTACCGGTTTGAAATTGATAACGAACTGGCATTCAGGATAGCGATCGCAAGAATGGAAGGTCTTACCAAAACGGGAGCGTCGCTGTACCAGTTGCCCGCGCTGACACTGAGGACACGCAATGGCCGTTTCATCTGGCTTATCAATTTGCTCTGTATGTTCACATTCGGGGTAACGGCTACACCCAATAAACATCCCGAAACGGCCTTGCCGTAACGCTAACTCACCGCCGCAGAGAGGGCAAAGCTGCCCCTCCAGAATTTTAACGATATGTCCATCCGCCTGGCTTTTCAGGGGACGGACATAATCACATTCCGGATAGTGTGAACAACCGAGAAACGGACCGTGTTTCCCGGACCGAATGACAAGTTCAGCCCCACACTGTGGGCAGGGCTCGTTTTTATGCACCGTGAATAGTGCGGATTTGGCCATAACAACTCTTGGTGCTGCACATTGAATTAGTGCAGCATACCTTCATTCACTTCAAAGAGTAATTCTTCCATTTGCTGATAGGCATTTTCACAGCCCGGAATATTAAACAGAACCATCAGGATCACCCATTTCAGGTCTTCCAGTTCGAACTCTGCCGTATCCAGCGCCATGACGCGCTCTATCACCATTTCTCTCGTTTCGAGGTTTAGCACCTGAATCTGCTCAAGGAATAAGATGAATCCCCGGCAGCTGGCGTCCAGTCTTTCACACTCTTCAGCTGTATAGATGCGCACTGACAATGGGTCAGAGGCAAGCTGCATCGGTTCGGCGAGGCCTTCCTGATAATCAGCCAGTTTCTCCAGCCACATCAACGCATTATAAATATCTTCCCGCTCAAATCCCGCATCGGTAAGATCCCGTGTCAATTTGTCCTGATCCACTCGCATTTCTGCTTCGTTATGGATGTAAGTTTCAAACAAATACATCAGTACGTCGAACATGGCATGCCCTCCTTAATCGGACATAGCCGCCGGGTACAGCTGCGATCCACCCTGCTAACTCCAGTTCGAGTAGCTGTGCTACCGTTACTGGCACAGGTTGGCCGGCACGTTCAGCGACAACGTCAACAGGTGTTACCTCATCTCCTACGTTAGCCAGGAGCTTAGGAAATGGCAATGCCACCTTCTCCTGATCTGATGAATAATGTTGCTTTTCGGGATCGTCCGGCAACCAATGCAGCCCATATTGCAAATTATCAAGAATGTCCTCTACACCAGTCACTGGCGTGGCACCTTGTTTTATTAGCCAGTGTGGTCCTTCGCATCCGGGGTTACCTATTGGACCAGGTAAGGCAAACACTTCTCTCCCCTGTTCAAGCGCACACCTTGCCGTCACAAGTGAACCGCTTCGTAATGCCGCTTCAACCACCAGCACTCCCAGGCTTAGTCCGCTGATAATTCGGTTACGGCGTGGGAAATGACCAGGTCTGGGCTGCGTTGACAGTGAGAACTCGGACACTATCGCCCCTTCGGATGCTATAAGACGCTCAGCCAGGGGCTGATGCCTGCGCGGATAAATGCTAAAAAGCCCGTTACCCAACACTGCCACACTGCGTCCGTTTACTGACAACGCCGCGTTGTGAGCTACGCCGTCAATTCCGCATGCCAGCCCGCTGGTAATGGTGAAACCGGATTGTGAAAGCTGCTCACACAGGATCTTCCCCCAGCGCTCGCCATACCAGGAAGGCGTACGGCTTCCAACCACGGCCAGTTGAACAGCGCTGAGGGCGGTAAGATTACCTTTAACGAATAGTGCCCCGGGATAATCAGGAAAAGTGCGAAGTAAAGGGGGATAAAGAGGATGATTTGCAGTCAGTAGATGGTTTCCAGACTGTTCAAGCCACACCAGGCTGCACTCAAGCTCATGTTCACCGAGCGCAAAAAACCGCTTTGCCTGTGTTACCGACAACCCGGCCTCTCTGATAGCTGCACCATCGATCGTTGACTGCTTAAGCAGCCATGATGCCGCTTCCAGCATCGCATCACCACATAGTGAACCTATGTTGATTAACCGTAACCATATCTCTGTGGATGTCATCCTTTTCCCTGCCATAAGCAGCCTCAGCAATCTTTGCGATTGGTCACTGATGCTGTCAATCGATGGGGGATTTGTCTAGAATAGAGGTAATATTCTTATCAACTCCTGAACACGACTCTGGAAATTTATGGCAGTTTTGCAAGTGTTACATATTCCGGACGAGCGCCTTCGCATCGTCGCTGAACCGGTTAAAGAAGTGAATGCAGAAATTCAGCGTATCGTCGATGATATGTTCGATACCATGTATACCGAAGAAGGTATTGGCCTTGCGGCAACGCAGGTAGACATTCACAAACGAATTATCGTGATTGATGTATCAGAGAATCGCGACGGTCGACTGGTGCTTATCAACCCTGAGTTGCTCGAGAAGAGTGGCGAAACAGGTATTGAGGAAGGTTGTCTGTCCATTCCAGAACAGCGCGCTTTAGTGCCGCGTGCCGAGAAAATCAAAATTCGCGCCCTGGATCGTGACGGTAACCCGTTCGAACTGGAAGCAGACGACCTGCTCGCAATTTGTATTCAGCATGAGATGGATCACCTGGTCGGTAAACTGTTTATCGATTATCTCTCTCCGCTGAAACAGCAGCGTATTCGTCAGAAAGTAGAGAAACTGGATCGTTTGCGCTCTCGCGCATAACGTCCCCCCGGATACAAGGAATAACGTGTCTAAAACACTACGTATTATCTTCGCGGGTACCCCTGATTTTGCAGCGCGTCACCTTGACGCGCTGCTATCTTCTGGCCACCAGGTTGTGGGTGTCTTTACTCAACCGGACCGCCCTGCTGGTCGCGGTAAAAAGCTGATGCCGAGCCCGGTAAAGGTATTGGCCGAAGAACATGGATTACCTGTTTTTCAGCCTGCATCCTTACGCCCTCAGGAAAATCAACAGTTAGTCGCTGACCTGAACGCTGACGTGATGGTGGTAGTCGCTTACGGCTTAATTCTGCCAAAAAGCGTGCTTGATATGCCGCACCTGGGTTGTATCAACGTTCATGGTTCTCTGCTCCCTCGCTGGCGCGGGGCGGCACCTATTCAACGCTCTCTGTGGGCAGGCGATGCTGAAACTGGCGTCACAATCATGAAGATGGACGTAGGTTTAGACACGGGCGATATGCTGTATAAACTGGCCTGTCCAATCACTGCAGACGATACCAGTGCCACGCTATACGACAAACTGGCAGATCTTGGTCCGCAGGGTCTTATCGAAACCTTGCAGCAGCTTGCTGATAACACTGCAAAACCTGAAGTTCAGGATGAAGCGCTGGTGACCTATGCAGAAAAACTGAGCAAAGAAGAGGCTCAGTTTGACTGGTCACTACCTGCTGCTCAGCTTGAACGTTGCATTCGCGCCTTTAATCCGTGGCCAATGAGCTGGATGATGATTGATGACCAACCGGTAAAAGTCTGGAAGGCCTCTGTGATTGACAGCAGTGTGTCTGCGGCTCCAGGAACGATCGTCGAAGCGAACAAGCAAGGCATCCAGGTCGCGACCTCAGAAGGTATTTTGAATCTTGAGTCACTGCAACCTGCGGGTAAGAAAGCGATGAGCGCTCAGGATCTATTAAATTCTCGTCGCGAGTGGTTTATCCCTGGCAATCGTCTTGCCTGAGAAAATTTCTTCTTAAGGCCCGGAGTTTCCGGGCATTTTTATTTTTACGGTTATGAAAAAACAAAATCTACGCAGTCTGGCGGCACAGGCCGTTGAGCAAGTTGTCGAGCAGGGTCAGTCACTGAGCAATGTCCTGCCTCCACTACAACAAAAAGTGTCCGATAAAGACAAAGCACTGCTTCAGGAGCTGTGTTTTGGCGTCCTGCGCACTCTTTCTCAGCTTGAGTGGTTGATTAATAAGCTGATGTCACGCCCAATGACGGGTAAGCAACGTACCGTGCATTACTTGATCATGGTTGGCTTCTATCAGCTTCTTCATACCCGTATCCCGCCTCATGCTGCGCTCGCTGAAACGGTGGAAGGTGCCGTTGCGATTAAACGCCCGCAACTGAAAGGATTGATCAACGGGGTATTACGCCAGTTCCAGCGACAGCAGGAAGAGCTTCTGGCTGAATTTGCTCAAAGCGAAACGCGTTTCCTGCACCCTGACTGGCTTCTGAAGCGTCTTAAGAAAGCGTATCCACAACAGTGGCAGAACATTGCTGACGCCAATAACCAACGTCCACCGATGTGGCTGCGCGTCAACCGTAACCACCATACCCGAGACGCATGGCTGGCTTTACTGGAAGAAGCCGGGATGAGTGGATTCCCCCATGAGGCCTACCCTGACGCCGTTCGTTTAGCCTCCCCAGCGCCAGTACATGTACTACCCGGTTTTGAAGAGGGTTGGGTGACCGTACAGGACGCCTCGGCACAGGGCTGCATGACATGGCTTGAACCGAAAAACGGTGAGCAGATCCTCGATCTTTGCGCCGCACCTGGCGGCAAAACAACCCATATTCTGGAAGTCGCTCCGCAAGCTAACGTGATGGCAGTAGATGTCGATGAACAGCGTCTGTCACGCGTCTATGACAACCTGAAGCGTCTGGGGATGAAAGCGCAGGTCAAACAGGGCGATGGGCGTAAACCTGCAGAATGGTGTGGTGAGACGCAGTTCGACCGTATTTTGCTGGATGCCCCCTGCTCCGCAACCGGCGTGATTCGTCGTCATCCTGATATCAAGTGGCTACGTCGCGATCGTGATATTCCAGAGCTTGCTCAGCTGCAATCTGAAATTCTCGACGCCATCTGGCCGCATCTGAAATCAGGCGGGACGCTGGTCTATGCAACATGTTCCATACTTCCGGAAGAAAACAGCCAGCAAATTGCAGCCTTCCTTAAACGTACCCCTGATGCTGCACTGCATGACACAGGGACGCCAGAGCGTCCTGGTCAGCAAAACCTGCCTGGCGCAGAAGAAGGTGATGGCTTCTTTTACGCTAAGCTAATCAAAGAGTGATGTTGAGAACAGGTCACGAGAGATGAAAATTATCATTCTGGGCGCAGGACAGGTTGGCGGGACGCTGGCGGAAAATCTTGTCGGCGAAAACAACGATATCACGATCGTCGATACGAATGGCGATCGGCTACGCGTTTTGCAGGACAAATTTGACCTCCGCGTTGTACAGGGCCACGGTTCACACCCACGCGTGCTTCGCGAGGCCGGAGCCGATGATGCCGACATGCTGGTTGCAGTAACCAGTTCGGACGAAACCAATATGGTCGCGTGCCAGGTGGCCTATTCACTGTTCAACACGCCGAACAGGATTGCCCGTATTCGCTCCCCGGACTATGTCCGGGACGCAGAAAAACTGTTTAATTCAGAAGCCGTACCTATCGACCATCTGATTGCGCCAGAACAACTGGTTATCGACAATATATACCGCCTGATCGAGTACCCGGGTGCTTTGCAGGTTGTTAACTTTGCCGAAGGGAAAGTGAGCCTGGCCGTGGTTAAAGCCTATTACGGTGGACCATTGATCGGTAACGCACTGTCTACCATGCGCGAGCACATGCCGCATATCGACACCCGCGTCGCGGCCATTTTCCGCCATGACAGACCTATCCGCCCGCAAGGCTCCACCATTGTGGAAGCTGGCGATGAGGTCTTCTTTATTGCCGCGTCGCAGCATATCCGTGCCGTGATGAGTGAGCTTCAGCGTCTCGAAAAGCCGTACAAGCGTATTATGCTGGTCGGCGGGGGCAATATCGGTGCGGGCCTGGCTCGTCGACTTGAGAAAGATTACAGCGTGAAGTTGATCGAACGCGATCAGCAACGCGCATCTGAACTGGCGGAAAAGTTACAGAACACGATCGTGTTTTATGGTGACGCATCGGATCAGGAATTACTGGCCGAAGAACATATTGATCAAGTTGATCTCTTCATTGCCGTCACCAACGACGACGAAGCGAATATTATGTCCGCTATGCTCGCCAAACGTATGGGGGCAAAAAAGGTCATGGTGCTTATCCAGCGCCGTGCCTACGTCGACCTTGTTCAGGGAAGCGTGATTGATATCGCCATTTCACCGCAGCAAGCCACAATTTCCGCATTGCTCAGTCATGTCCGTAAAGCAGATATTGTCGGTGTTTCATCGCTTCGCCGTGGTGTCGCTGAAGCCATTGAAGCGGTCGCGCACGGGGATGAAACCACGTCACGCGTAGTGGGTCGCTCCATAGATGAAATTAAATTGCCGCCAGGTACGATCATTGGTGCCGTAGTACGTGGAAATGATGTCATGATCGCCAATGATAATTTACGTATCGAGCAAGGTGACCACGTCATTATGTTCCTTACCGACAAAAAGTTTATTACCGACGTCGAACGTTTATTCCAGCCAAGTCCATTCTTCCTTTAATGATTCGGGTGCCTGTAAAAGAGCACCCGCACATTAACCATTTAATTTATATGCCTTTTATTTTTCATAAGGTTTATTTATCTCCAATGGAAATTGGCTAATCATTTGTTAAACTTATAACCGTCAGCTGGCACAAGGAGAACATAATGAGTTTTATTAAAGAATTTCGCGAATTTGCGATGCGCGGGAATGTGGTGGATCTGGCTGTGGGTGTCATTATTGGTGCAGCGTTCGGTAAGATCGTTTCATCATTAGTGGCCGACATTATCATGCCACCTTTAGGATTGCTGATCGGGGGGATTGATTTCAAACAATTCGCCGTCACGCTCAGGGATGCGCAGGGGGATGTCCCGGCGGTTGTAATGCATTACGGCGTGTTTATTCAGAACATATTTGATTTCGTGATCGTGGCGTTCGCCATTTTTATGGCCATCAAGCTCATCAACAAGCTTAACCGTAAAAAAGAAGAACCGGCTGCAGCGCCAGCACCAACGAAAGAAGAAGTCTTGCTGACTGAAATTCGCGACCTGTTAAAAGAGCAAAATAGCCGCTCTTAATCAGTAGCTAAAAGCAGGAAGGCCAGTGGTAAATAAGCGATTCGCTTGCTTGCCACTGGCCTCCCAGTTACCCCGTTTTGCATGTTTGTTTTTACGCAGATAACTTCCTTTCCCTTTTTTACTTTTCTCAACACGCTGTCTGAAAAGCGGGTCGTGAAGTAAAGCTTCAATGGCGTTATCCTTAATTTGCCCCTTCGTATGCTGATAGTGACTCATCATTTCTCCTGAGTTTGGTTTAAGTCGTCGGAAGTCTAGACCCGGGCGTTCTAAAAATCAACAATGCTGATTTTCTCCACTGGCTCCCTGTTCAAGAGCTTCCAGAATTGAGCAATAAATACTGCTGTGAGCAGTACCGCAACAGGCATCATTTAATCGCTGCAGTGAACGCTGCATCGTCTGAAGTTCCTGAATACGTGCTTCAACTTCATCAAGCCTGGCTTGTACGATGCTTTTAGATTCCTGGCAGGTATGATGTTCAGGATCGATGCGGATCGATAATAACTCACGGATCGATTCCAGCGTGAAGCCAAGCTGCCGTGCGTAACGGATAAACCGCAGACGTTGCAAATCATTGTCGGTATAGAGACGGAATCCACCTTCTGTCCGTACCTCATGATCAATCATCTGCTGTTTCTCATAGTATCGGATTGTATCCGGCGTTACGTTAGCAAGTTTTGCAAGCTCACCAATACGATACATAACTACTCCTCGTTTATTCTCTGCATCAACCTTTCGCAATACTCGCCATGCAAAAAGTCAGTATTCATGCCAGACTGGCGGAGCTTAAGCTCAATCAGCGCCAGGCGTCGGCTAAGTTCGCTATGCCTGGGGTCATCCTTACGAATACCTTTAAGTAAATCAGTAAGCTCAACGGCCTCTCTGCGCTGTTCAAGTTCAGGTGGCAAACAGCCTGCATTTTTAAGTAACCGGTATCCAGCCCGTAATTCGGGTGCAATGTGCGAATCATCGTCCAGAACTAGCGGCTCGCCGCTTCCAGGAAGATTATCGAATTCACCTTTTCTTTGGGCATCGCTGATATGGCGTTCTGCCCACTGGTCGAGCAACCACATCATGAGCTCCAGGGGATGAACAGAAAAGATACAGCCATTGTAGATAAGTGGGGATCCTGCGGATATAAAAAAACCCGCCGGAGCGGGTTTTTTTACGTTACTGCAGATTACTCTGCAGCAGCTTCTGCTTTCTCTGAACGATCAACCAGCTCGATGTAAGCCATCGGCGCGTTGTCGCCTGCACGGAAGCCACACTTCAGAATACGAGTGTAACCACCGGCACGGCTCGCGAAACGCGGGCCCAGTTCGTTAAACAGTTTTGCCACGATCTCGTTATCACGAGTACGGGCGAATGCCAGACGACGATTAGCAACGCTGTCAGTCTTGGCAAGAGTAATCAGCGGCTCAACTACGCGACGCAGCTCTTTCGCTTTAGGCAGGGTCGTCTTGATGATTTCATGACGAACCAGTGAACCTGCCATGTTGCGGAACATAGCCTGGCGATGGCTGCTGTTGCGGTTCAGTTGACGACCACTCTTACGATGGCGCATGACCTTATCCTTCTCAGTAAAACCTTAACCTGTGATCCGGTTACTCGTCAGCAATGCTTGCCGGTGGCCAGTTTTCCAGGCGCATGCCCAGAGACAGACCACGTGAAGCCAGCACGTCTTTAATCTCGGTAAGAGATTTTTTACCCAGGTTCGGCGTTTTCAGCAACTCAACCTCGGTACGCTGTACCAGATCACCGATATAGTGGATAGCTTCTGCCTTGAGGCAGTTAGCAGAGCGGACAGTCAATTCGAGATCGTCAACAGGGCGCAGCAGGATCGGATCGAATTCTGGTTTCTCTTCTTTCACTTCCGGCTGACGTACATCACGTAAGTCAACGAAAGCTTCCAGTTGTTCTGCCAGGATGGTTGCCGCACGACGAATCGCCTCTTCAGGATCGATTGTGCCGTTGGTTTCCATTTCGATGACCAGCTTGTCCAGGTCGGTACGCTGTTCTACACGCGCTGCTTCAACATTGTAGGCAATACGCTCTACAGGGCTGTAGCATGCGTCGACCAGCAGACGGCCGATTGGGCGCTCATCTTCTTCCGAATGAATTCGGGCAGAAGCCGGCACATAACCACGACCGCGCTGAACTTTGATACGCATGCTAATAGCTGCGTTCTCATCGGTCAGGTGGCAGATCACGTGCTGCGGCTTGACGATTTCAACATCACCGTCGTGGGTGATGTCGGCTGCAGTCACAGGGCCAATGCCAGATTTATTCAGAGTAAGAATAACTTCATCTTTACCCTGAACTCTCACCGCCAGCCCTTTCAGGTTGAGCAGGATTTCAAGGATATCTTCCTGAACGCCTTCTTTGGTGCTGTACTCATGAAGTACACCATCAATCTCAACCTCGGTCACCGCGCAACCCGGCATCGATGAGAGCAGAATACGGCGCAGTGCGTTACCCAGAGTATGGCCAAAGCCACGCTCTAAAGGCTCAAGGGTCACCTTGGCGTGCGTCGAACTCACTTGCTCGATATCTACCAGGCGCGGTTTTAGAAACTCTGTCACAGAACCCTGCATTGTGTCCTCTCTTTGGTACTAAGCTTTACTTGGAGTAAAGCTCGACGATCAGGTGTTCGTTAATGTCCGCAGACAGATCAGAACGTTCTGGCTGACGCTTGAACGTACCTTCCATCTTGCCAGCATCAACTTCCAGCCAGGTTGGCTTTTCACGCTGCTCAGCTAGCTCCAGAGCGGCTTTCACGCGAGATTGCTTTTTCGCTTTCTCACGAATGCTAACAACGTCATTCGCTTTAACCTGATAAGAAGCGATGTTAACAACACGACCGTTTACCATGATTGCTTTGTGGCTAACCAGCTGGCGTGATTCAGCACGAGTAGCGCCGAAGCCCATACGGTATACAACGTTGTCCAGACGACCTTCCAGCAGAGCCAGCAGGTTTTCACCTGTGTTGCCTTTCAGACGTGCTGCTTCTTTATAGTAGTTACGGAACTGACGCTCCAGCACACCGTACATACGGCGAACTTTTTGCTTTTCACGCAACTGCACACCATAGTCAGACAGACGCGGTTTACGCGCACCGTGCTGGCCAGGAGCTTGTTCAATTTTACACTTGGTATCGATCGCGCGAACGCCAGACTTAAGGAATAAGTCGGTGCCCTCACGACGGCTCAGCTTGAGCTTAGGACCCAAATATCTTGCCATTTTCTATCTCCAACTAACCTAAAAAACGGAGCGTTATACGCGACGTTTTTTCGGCGGACGACAACCGTTATGAGGGATCGGAGTCACATCAGTAATATTAGTGATGCGGAAACCAGCGGCGTTCAGAGCGCGAACAGTAGATTCACGACCCGGACCCGGACCTTTAACCATAACTTCCAGATTCTTGATGCCGTATTCTTTTACGGCTTCTGCGCAACGCTCTGCTGCAACCTGAGCTGCAAACGGAGTGGATTTGCGAGAACCACGGAAACCGGAACCACCGGCTGTTGCCCAACCCAATGCGTTACCCTGACGATCAGTAATAGTAACGATGGTGTTGTTGAAAGAAGCATGGATATGAGCCACGCCGTCAGAGACTTGTTTTCTTACACGTTTACGTGCACGAACTGGTGCCTTTGCCATTATTCAATCACCCCGATTATTTCTTGATCGGTTTGCGCGGACCCTTACGGGTACGTGCGTTGGTCTTAGTACGCTGACCGCGCACTGGCAGACCACGACGATGACGCAAACCGCGATAGCAACCAAGATCCATCAGGCGCTTGATGCTCATGCTGATTTCACGGCGCAGATCACCTTCAACGACAAATTTGGCAACTTCGTCACGCAGCGTGTCGATTTGTTCTTCAGACAGCTCACTGATCTTAACATCTTCAGCGATACCCGCTGCAGCCAGAATGGCTTTAGAACGGGTCTTGCCGACGCCGTAGATCGAAGTTAATGCGATCACAGCATGTTTCTGATCAGGAATGTTAATGCCTGCTATACGGGCCACTATGCACTCCTACTATTTAATATGTACGTACCATGCTGAAAAGCCCGTTTTCAGGATACTCAAATGGAAACGTACAGACATACAAAAGATTGGCTGGCTAATCTAGCCAGCTCAACCCAACTTTGCAAGAAAAATATGCGAAATAATCAGCCTTGGCGCTGTTTATGCTTCGGCTCGGCACTGCAAATCACACGGATGACGCCATCACGCTTAACGATTTTGCAGTTACGGCATAATTTCTTGACGGAAGCACGAACTTTCATTTTTACTCTCCGTAACTTCTCAGGCGACCAGTTAGCGGCCGTAGCCTTTCAGGTTCGCCTTCTTCAATGCAGACTCATACTGACTGGACATCATCAGAGTTTGCACTTGAGCCATAAAGTCCATAATCACGACAACAACGATAAGCAGCGAGGTCCCACCGAAGTAGAACGGCACTTTCATTGCATCACGCATGAACTCCGGGATCAGGCAGATAAAAGTAATATAAAGCGCACCAACCAAAGTCAGGCGAGTCATTACTTTATCGATATACTTCGCCGTTTGCTCTCCCGGACGAATTCCTGGTACAAATGCACCGGACTTCTTCAGGTTATCTGCTGTTTCACGCGGGTTGAAGACCAACGCCGTGTAGAAGAAACAGAAGAAGATGATCGCAGACGCATAGAGTAACACATAAAGTGGTTGCCCAGGCTGCAAATACAGCGAAATTGTTGTCAGCCAGTTCCAACCAGTACCGCCCCCGAACCATGACGCGATGGTTGCCGGGAACAGAATAATACTGGAAGCGAAGATCGCCGGGATTACCCCCGCCATATTCACTTTCAGCGGTAAATGTGTGCTCTGTGCAGCATAGACACGACGACCTTGCTGACGTTTAGCGTAGTTCACCACAATGCGGCGTTGACCACGTTCTACGAAGACAACAAAGAACGTCACTGCAAATACTAATACTGCAACCAACAGCAACAGGAGGAAGTGCAGGTCGCCTTGACGCGCTTGCTCGATAGTATGGGCGATGGCTGGCGGGAGACCCGCGACAATACCGGCGAAGATAATGATTGAGATACCGTTACCGATACCACGCTCAGTAATCTGTTCGCCGAGCCACATCAGGAACATCGTCCCTGTGACCAGACTTACAACAGCGGTGAAGTAGAATGCAAAGCCTGGGTTTAAAACCAGGCCCTGCATACCAGGCATATTCGGCAGACCGGTAGCAATACCGATCGACTGGAATATTGCCAGCACCAGAGTACCGTAACGGGTGTACTGACTAATCTTACGACGTCCAGACTCCCCTTCTTTCTTCAGTTCTGCCAGGGCCGGATGAACGACCGTCAGCAGCTGGATAATAATGGATGCCGAAATGTACGGCATAATACCCAGAGCGAAGATAGAAGCACGGCTGAGAGCACCACCAGAGAACATGTTAAACATTTCAATGATGGTGCCTCGCTGTTGCTCAAGCAGTTTGGCAAGTACAGCGGCATCGATACCAGGGATCGGAATAAAAGAGCCAACACGGAACACAATCAGCGCGCCGATAACAAACAGCAGTCTGCGTTTCAGCTCGCCAAATCCACCTTTGGCACTTTGAAAATCTAATCCCGGTTGCTTAGCCATCTGCTACTTATTCCTCAATTTTACCGCCAGCAGCTTCGATAGCAGCACGAGCACCTTTAGTAACACGCAGGCCACGAACAGTTACCGGAGTAGATACTTCACCAGCCAGGATCACTTTCGCGAACTCGATCTGGATACCGATAATGTTAGCCGCTTTCAGCGTGTTCAGGTCTACAACGCCGCCTTCAACTTTCGCCAGGTCAGACAGACGGATTTCCGCTGTGATCGCTGCTTTGCGAGAGGTGAAGCCGAACTTCGGCAGACGACGGTACAGTGGCATCTGACCACCCTCGAAACCGCGACGTACGCCACCGCCAGAACGAGAGTTCTGACCTTTGTGACCACGACCACCGGTTTTACCGAGGCCAGAACCGATACCACGACCCAGGCGTTTACCCGCCTTTTTAGAGCCTTCGGCCGGAGACAGAGTATTTAAACGCATCTCTTACTCCTCAACTTTAACCATGAAGTAAACCGCGTTGACCATACCGCGAACAGCAGGAGTATCCTCGCGCTCAACGGTATGACCAATACGACGCAGACCCAGGCCAAGCAGCGTTGCCTTGTGTTTCGGCAGACGACCGATTGCACTGCGGGTTTGAGTGATTTTAATAGTCTTTGCCATGGTCAATTACCCCAGAATTTCTTCAACGGATTTACCACGCTTGGCAGCGACCATTTCTGGAGAATTCATATTTTCCAGGCCATCAATAGTTGCACGAACCACGTTGATCGGGTTGGTGGAACCATAGGCTTTAGCCAGAACGTTATGAACTCCAGCAACTTCCAGAACGGCGCGCATTGCACCACCGGCGATGATACCGGTACCTTCTGAAGCTGGCTGCATGAATACACGAGAACCCGTGTGAACACCTTTAACTGGGTGCTGCAGGGTGCCGTTGTTCAGCGCGACGTTAATCATATTGCGACGGGCTTTTTCCATCGCTTTCTGGATCGCTGCTGGAACTTCACGCGCTTTACCGTAACCAAAACCAACGCGACCGTTACCATCGCCTACTACAGTCAGAGCTGTGAAGGAGAAAATACGACCACCTTTAACGGTTTTAGATACGCGGTTTACCGCGATCAGCTTTTCCTGCAGTTCGCCAGCTTGTTTTTCGATGTGAGCCATCTTACACCTCTACCTTAGAACTGAAGGCCAGCTTCACGGGCAGCATCTGCCAGTGCCTGGACACGACCATGATATTGGAACCCGGAACGGTCAAAGGATACATTGCTGATGCCTTTTTCCAGAGCGCGTTCAGCAACAGCTTTACCTACAGCTGCAGCAGCGTCTTTGTTACCGGTGTACTTCAATTGTTCTGCGATAGCTTTTTCTACAGTAGAAGCAGCTACCAGAACTTCAGAACCGTTCGGTGCAATTACCTGTGCGTAAATATGACGCGGGGTACGATGTACCACCAGGCGAGTTGCACCCAGCTCTTTGAGCTTGCGGCGTGCGCGGGTCGCACGACGGATACGAGCAGATTTCTTATCCATAGTGTTACCTTACTTCTTCTTAGCCTCTTTGGTACGCACGACTTCGTCGGCGTAACGAACACCCTTGCCTTTGTAAGGCTCAGGACGACGGTAGGCGCGCAGATCTGCTGCAACCTGACCGATCAGCTGTTTATCAGCGCCTTTCAGCACGATTTCAGTCTGAGTCGGGCATTCTGCAGTGATACCGGCCGGCAGCGGATGCTCAACAGGATGTGAGAAGCCCAGAGACAGGCCTACTGCATTCCCTTTGATAGCTGCACGATAACCTACACCAACCAGCTGAAGCTTTTTAGTGAAGCCTTCGGTAACACCAACAACCATTGAGTTCAGCAGGGCACGCGCGGTACCAGCCTGAGCCCATCCATCCACGAAACCATCACGTGGACCGAAGGTCAGAGCGTTATCTGCATGTTTAACTTCAACAGCATTGTTGAGGGTACGAGTCAGCTCGCCGTTTTTACCTTTGATCGTAATAACCTGACCGTCGATTTTTACATCAACGCCGGCAGGAATAACGACCGGTGCTTTAGCAACACGAGACATTTTTTCCTCCGATTAGGCTACGTAGCAGATAATTTCGCCACCAAGACCAGCCTGGCGCGCTGCACGATCAGTCATAACACCTTTAGAGGTAGAAACAACTGCGATACCCAGACCAGCCATAACTTTAGGCAGCTCATCTTTTTTCTTATAGATGCGCAGGCCTGGGCGGCTGACACGCTGAATGCTTTCTACAACAGCTTTACCCTGGAAATACTTAAGAGTAAGTTCCAGTTCCGGCTTGGTGTCGCCTTCAACTTTAAAATCTTCGATAAAACCTTCTTCCTTCAGCACGTTGGCAATTGCCACTTTCAGCTTGGCGGAAGGCATGGTGACCGCAACTTTGTTCGCGGCCTGACCGTTACGGATACGGGTCAGCATATCCGCGATCGGATCTTGCATGCTCATCTGTCTTTACTCCCGTGATTCAATTGGTAATTACCAGCTAGCCTTTTTCAAGCCTGGTACTTCACCGCGCATGGCGGCTTCACGCAGTTTGATACGGCTCAACCCAAACTTGCCCACATAACCATGTGGACGACCTGTTTGACGACAGCGGTTACGCTGACGAGACGGGCTGGAATCACGCGGCAGAGACTGCAGCTTGAGAACAGCATTCCAACGATCTTCGTCGGAAGCGTTCACATCAGAAATGATCGCTTTCAGTTCAGCGCGTTTAGCGAAGAATTTATCAGCTAAAGCTACGCGCTTTACTTCGCGTGCTTTCATTGATTGCTTAGCCATTCAGTAACCCTACCTTACTTGCGGAACGGGAAGTCAAAGGCAGCCAGCAGAGCACGGCCTTCTTCGTCAGATTTCGCAGTAGTGGTAATGGTAATATCCAAACCACGCACGCGGTCGACTTTATCGTAGTCGATTTCTGGGAAGATGATCTGCTCACGGACACCCATGCTGTAGTTACCACGACCGTCGAAAGACTTAGCGGACAAGCCACGGAAGTCACGGATACGTGGAACAGCAATAGTGATCAGACGCTCAAAGAACTCCCACATGCGTTCGCCACGCAGAGTTACTTTACAGCCGATCGGATAGCCCTGACGGATTTTGAAGCCTGCAACTGATTTGCGTGCTTTGGTGATCAACGGCTTTTGACCGGAGATTGCTGTCAGGTCAGCTGCTGCGTTATCCAGCAGTTTCTTGTCAGCGATCGCTTCACCAACACCCATGTTCAGGGTGATCTTCTCGACCCGAGGGACTTGCATGACAGAATTGTAGTTAAACTCAGTCATGAGTTTGTTAACTACTTCGTCTTTGTAGTAATCATGCAGTTTCGCCATCGTACTACTCCAAATTACTTGATAGTTTCGCTGTTAGACTTGAAGAAACGGACTTTTTTGCCGTCTTCGAATCTAAAGCCTACACGGTCAGCCTTGCCGGTAGCCGCATTGAAGATTGCAACGTTAGAAACCTGAATAGCAGCTTCTTTTTCAACGATGCCGCCTGGTTGGTTCAGGGCCGGAACCGGCTTCTGATGTTTCTTAACCAGGTTGATACCTTCAACGACAAGTTTGCCGGAAGACAGAACATTTTTTACTTTACCGCGTTTACCTTTATCTTTACCGGTTAACACGATAACTTCGTCATCACGACGGATTTTCGCTGCCATGATTCGCTCCTTAGAGTACTTCTGGTGCCAGAGAGATAATTTTCATGAACTTTTCATTACGAAGTTCACGAGTTACCGGCCCAAAGATACGCGTGCCGATTGGCTGCTCGCTGTTATTGTTCAGAATAACGCATGCATTACCATCGAAGCGAATGACAGAACCGTCAGGGCGACGAACACCCTTCTTGGTGCGCACCACTACCGCCTTCAGCACATCACCTTTTTTGACCTTACCACGTGGAATTGCTTCCTTGATGGTGATCTTGATGATGTCGCCTACGCCTGCGTAGCGACGGTGCGAGCCACCCAGAACCTTGATACACATTACGCGACGTGCACCGGAGTTGTCGGCGACGTTCAGCATAGTCTGTTCTTGGATCATTTTAGTGCTCCGCTAATGTCAACTACTACCTGAGACTCTAAAATCAGAGCCGTTAAAAAGCCCCATATCGAGGGCGCGGCATTATAACACCGCTTCTACAATATGGGTAGAAAAAATAAACGGCTCATCGCTGAGCCGTTTATTCGTATTGAGAATGCGTACTGTATTACAGAACCGCTTTCTCTACAACGCGAACCAGCGTCCAGGACTTAGTCTTGGACAGTGGACGGCATTCACGGATTTCAACCTTGTCGCCGATACCACATTCGTTGTTCTCGTCATGTACGTGCAGTTTGGTCGTACGCTTGATGAATTTACCGTAGATCGGGTGTTTCACAATACGTTCGATAGCAACAACGATGGATTTCTCCATTTTGTCGCTAACAACACGACCTTGCAGAGTACGGATTTTATCGGTCATTACGCACCCGCCTTCTGAGTCAGTAAAGTCTTAACGCGCGCAACATTGCGACGCACTTGCTTCAGCAGGTGAGTCTGTTGCAGCTGGCCACTTGCAGCCTGCATACGCAGGTTGAACTGCTCACGCAGCAGGTTCAGCAGCTCAGCGTTCAGCTCTTCAACGCTTTTTTCACGCAGCTCTTTTGCTTTCATTACATCACCGTCTTAGTTACAAAGGTGGTTTTGATAGGCAGTTTCGCTGCTGCCAGGCCGAAGGCTTCACGGGCCAGCTCTTCCGGAACACCGTCCATTTCATACAGGACTTTACCCGGCTGAATCAAGGCAACCCAGTACTCCACGTTACCTTTACCTTTACCCATACGAACTTCCAGCGGCTTCTCGGTGATCGGTTTGTCCGGGAATACACGGATCCAGATCTTACCTTGACGCTTAACTGCACGGGTCATTGCACGACGTGCTGCTTCGATCTGACGTGCAGTCAGACGACCACGGCCAACAGCTTTCAGACCGAAAGTGCCGAAGCTAACATCCGTACCCTGCGCCAGACCACGGTTGCGGCCTTTGTGCACTTTACGGAATTTTGTACGCTTTGGTTGTAACATCAGCGACGCTCCTTATTTACGGCCTTTACGCTGCTGCTTTTTAGGTTGAGCAGCCGGTTCCGGTTGTTCAACAGCAGCCATACCACCCAGGATCTCACCTTTGAAGATCCATACCTTAACGCCGATTACACCGTAAGTGGTGTGCGCTTCAGAGGTGTTGTAGTCGATGTCAGCACGCAGAGTGTGCAGCGGTACGCGACCTTCACGGTACCATTCGGTACGTGCGATTTCCGCGCCGCCCAGACGGCCGCTAACTTCAACTTTGATACCTTTAGCGCCCAGACGCATTGCGTTCTGTACAGCACGCTTCATAGCACGACGGAACATAACACGACGTTCCAGCTGAGAAGTGATGCTGTCAGCAACCAATTTAGCGTCCAGTTCAGGCTTACGAACTTCAGCGATATTGATCTGTGCAGGAACGCCAGCGATATCCGCTACGACCTTGCGCAGTTTTTCTACGTCTTCGCCTTTCTTACCGATCACGATGCCAGGACGAGCAGTGTGAATGGTTACACGAATGCTCTTAGCCGGACGCTCGATAACGATACGAGATACGGACGCTTTAGCCAGTTCCTTAGTCAGGTACTGACGTACTTTAAAATCGCTGTCCAGGTTGTCAGCGAATTCTTTGGTGTTCGCAAACCAGGTAGAGTTCCATGGTTTTACAATACCCAGGCGAATACCATTAGGATGTACTTTCTGACCCATTGCTAGTCTCCAGAGTCTCAGCGATCGGACACAACCACAGTAATGTGGCTGGTGCGCTTCAGGATGCGATCTGCACGACCTTTCGCACGCGGCATAATGCGCTTCATGCTTGGGCCTTCATCTACGAAAATTTTCGCGACTTTCAGATCGTCGATGTCAGCGCCATCGTTGTGTTCAGCGTTAGCAATGGCAGATTCCAGTACTTTCTTGACCAATACCGCAGCTTTCTTGTTGGTATAGGTCAGGATGTCCAGGGCCTGCGACACTTTCTTACCGCGAATCAGGTCAGCAACAAGGCGAACCTTCTGTGCAGAAGAACGAGCATGGCGATGTTGAGCTAAAGTTTCCATCTCTTCCTCCTACCTTATTTCTTCTTCGCTTTTTTATCAGCAGCATGGCCGCGATAAGTACGAGTCGGTGCGAATTCACCCAGTTTGTGACCAACCATTTCGTCGGTAACAAAGACTGGAACGTGCTGACGACCATTATGGACAGCGATGGTCAAACCGATCATGTTAGGAAAGATCGTTGAACGACGGGACCAAGTGCGCAGGGGCTTCTTGTCTCCGCTTTCCACCGCTTTCTCTACCTTCTTCAGCAAGTGCAGGTCAATAAAAGGACCTTTCTTGAGAGAACGTGGCATGGCTTATCCTCTAAAATTATTTGCTACGGCGACGTACGATAAATTTATCAGTACGCTTGTTGCTGCGGGTCTTCTTACCTTTGGTCTGAACGCCCCACGGAGTTACCGGGTGCTTACCAAAGTTACGACCTTCACCACCACCATGTGGGTGGTCTACTGGGTTCATCGCAGTACCGCGAACGGTAGGACGAACACCACGCCAGCGTGCAGCACCAGCTTTACCCAGAACGCGCAGCATATGCTCAGCATTGCCAACTTCGCCCAGAGTAGCGCGGCAGTCTGCTTCGACTTTACGCATTTCACCAGAACGCAGACGCAGGGTGACATAAGCACCATCACGTGCAACGATCTGAACGTAAGTACCAGCGGAACGCGCCAGCTGACCGCCTTTACCTGGTTTCATTTCTACGTTATGAACGGTAGAACCAACCGGGATATTGCGCATCGGCAGGGTGTTGCCTGCTTTGATTGCAGCATCAACGCCAGACTGAATCTGGTCGCCAGCTTTCAGGCCTTTAGGGGCCAGGATGTAACGGCGTTCGCCGTCTTTGTACAGAACCAGCGCGATGTTCGCGGAACGGTTCGGATCGTACTCAAGACGCTCAACAACTGCTGGGATACCGTCTTTGTTGCGTTTGAAGTCAACAATACGATAAGCCTGCTTGTGGCCACCACCGATGTGACGAGTGGTGATACGGCCATTGTTGTTACGACCACCGGATTTGCTGTTTTTTTCCAGCAACGGAGCAAAAGGTTTGCCCTTGTGCAGCTCAGGGTTAACCACTTTAACTACGTGGCGACGACCCGGAGATGTCGGTTTACATTTAACAACTGCCATTGTATTACTCCTCCGACTTACTCAGCGCCGCCAACGAAGTCCAGATTCTGGCCTTCTTTCAGGGTGACGTAAGCTTTTTTCCAGTCGCTACGACGACCGATACGCTGTCCGTGACGTTTAACTTTCCCTTTAACTACCAGGGTGTTAACGACTTCGACTTCGACTTCAAACAGTTTCTGCACAGCAGCTTTGATCTCTGCTTTGGTCGCGTCTTTAGCAACTTTGAGAACGATGGTGTTAGTTTTTTCCATCGCAGTAGACGCTTTTTCAGAAACGTGCGGTGCACGCAGCACCTTCAGCAGACGTTCTTCACGAATCATGCCAGCATCTCCTCAACTTGCTTAACAGCATCAGCAGTCATTACGACTTTGTCGAAGGCGATCAGGCTAACCGGGTCGATACCAGTCGCGTCACGTACGTCAACCTTGTGCAGGTTACGTGCGGCCAGGAACAGGTTCTCGTCCAGCTCACCGGTGATGATCAGCACATCTTCCAGAGCCATGTCTTTCAGTTTCTGAGCCAGCAGCTTAGTTTTAGGCGCTTCTACAGAGAACTTCTCGACAACGATCAGACGATCCTGACGTACCAGCTCGGACAGGATGCTTTTCAGCGCGCCGCGGTACATCTTTTTGTTAACTTTTTGACTGTGGTCCTGCGGACGCGCAGCGAAGGTCACGCCACCTGAACGCCAGATCGGGCTCTTGATAGAACCTGAACGCGCACGGCCGGTACCTTTCTGGCGCCACGGCTTTTTGCCGGAACCAGTTACTTCAGCACGAGTCTTCTGAGCACGAGTACCCTGACGAGCACCAGCTGCATAAGCAACAACAACCTGGTGAACCAGCGCTTCGTTGAAATCACGACCGAAGGTAGTTTCGGAAACAGTCAGCGCGCTCTGCGCGTCTTTCAATACTAATTCCATTGCTATCCCCTTACGCCTTCACAGCTGGTTTAACGATCAGGTCGCTACCGGTTGCACCCGGAACCGCACCTTTAACCAGCAGCAGGTTGCGCTCAGCGTCAACACGTACTACGTCCAGGCTCTGAACGGTTACACGTTCGTTACCCAGCTGACCTGCCATTTTCTTGCCTTTGAACACTTTACCCGGAGTCTGGTTCTGACCGATAGAACCCGGAACGCGGTGAGACAAGGAGTTACCGTGAGTAGCGTCCTGGGTACGGAAGTTCCAGCGCTTAACGGTACCAGCAAAACCTTTACCTTTAGAGGTACCGGTTACGTCAACTTTTTTAACGTCAGCAAACAGCTCAACGCTAATGTCCTGACCTACGGTGAACTCTTCGCCTTCAGCAAGACGGAATTCCCACAGACCACGGCCAGCTTCAACGCCAGCTTTAGCGAAGTGACCCGCTTCTGGTTTGGTTACACGGTTAGCTTTTTTAGCACCAGTGGTCACCTGAACAGCGCGGTAGCCATCGTTAGCCAGATCTTTAACCTGAGTAACGCGGTTTGCTTCAACTTCGATTACGGTTACTGGGATAGAAACGCCATCTTCAGTGAAGATGCGGGTCATACCCACTTTTTTACCGACTAAACCAATCATTGTTTCAACCTCTCAATCGCTCGATGACCTGATTAACCCAGGCTGATCTGCACGTCTACACCGGCAGCCAGATCCAGACGCATCAGAGCATCAACGGTTTTCTCGGTTGGCTCAACGATGTCAACCAGACGCTTGTGAGTGCGGATTTCGTACTGATCACGCGCGTCTTTGTTAACGTGCGGAGAGATCAGAACGGTGAAGCGCTCTTTGCGGGTCGGCAGCGGGATCGGACCACGGACTTGCGCACCAGTGCGCTTAGCAGTCTCGACGATTTCCGCGGTTGATTGATCGATCAGACGATGATCAAACGCTTTAAGGCGGATACGGATTCTTTGGTTCTGCATGAGACCAGAGCTCCAATTATTTTATAAACGAAAATGATTACTCCTCAAACCCATTACGATTGATGGGAGAGTGTAACCGTTCTTACGTAGCTCCCCAATTGGGAGCATTGTTGAGCAACAAAATTCTGTTACTCCGGTTCAGATTGAACCCGCCGTCAATTACGACAAGCCCGCGCATTATACGTAAATCTGGGCAAGACGCAAGTACCGTTTAGAAATTAAGCGCCAAAGGCTCTCTGTGCGTAGGACTTCGCAACATTTTAAGTAATGTATCGTCCGTAGCCTCTTCTTCTGAAACGACTACGCAATTCCTCTGTTTACACATTGCCGGGCATTCGCAATACGGAGAGCATGCCCTGAAACGTTAATTGAGGTTTACATCATGCTTGCTACCCTCCCCTTTCTGCTGACCTATTTTTCGCTTTCAGGTTTACTGGTGCGTGAAGATATTCGCTCCGGTACTCTCCCTGATAAATTTCTCTGCCCACTGTTATGGGCCGGCCTGGCCTATCAACTTTGCATCCATCCTGATTTTCTCCCGAGCGCAGTGGTCGGGGCGATGGCGGGGTACATCGGGTTTGCAGTTCTCTACTGGGGTTATCGGCTTATGTGCCGCCGGGAAGGGATGGGCTACGGTGATGTAAAATACCTGGCGACATTAGGAGCATGGCATGGATGGAGTATTTTGCCGGTACTGGCACTCGTTGCCGCACTCATGGCACTTCTGTACCTTCTTGTTCTCTCTTTGTTAAAGCCTGAGAAACAGATATTAAAAAACCCACTGCCTTTCGGGCCATTTCTGGCGGCAGCGGGTTTATGTATCGGCTGGCAGAACCTGATTACTCTTCCACTTTAATTTGCGACTGAAGGTAGTTCTGCAAACCAATTTTGCCGATGAGATCCAACTCAGTTTCTAGCCAGTCGATGTGGCCTTCCTCATCGATCAGGATCAGGATCATCATATCGCGGCTAACGTAGTCATGAACACTATCCGCATAGGCAATGGCTTCACGAAGATCTTTTGCGCCATCAAGTTCCAGCGCAAGGTCGGAACGCAGCATCTCTTCCACATCTTCACCGATGCCAAGCTTGCCGAGATCCTGCAGATTGGGAAGGCCTTCAAGGAATAAAATACGCTCAATATATTTATCGGCGTGTTTCATCTCATCAATGGATTCATGGTATTCAACATCGTTGAGGCGAGTCAGCCCCCAGTTTTTGAACATTCTTGCATGGAGAAAATACTGGTTGATTGCGACAAGCTCATTTCCCAATAATTTATTGAGATAACTTATGATTTTAACATCACCTTTCATTATATAGTCCCTCCGCTTCCACTCATTGAAGCGTAGATCGGGCTACAGGGATGTCAAAAAAAAGATGGAGGGTTATGCGATCTCTTTGAACTCCGGGATCTGCATCAATTCGTCCTGCATGATCTCACGCGCTGCGCGAACGCACTTACCGCATTGATTTCCCACTGGAACAAATTTGCGAAGTTGCTGGAACGACTGAGGCTGGAACTGGCGAACGGCCTGACGTATTTTTTTGTCACTTACACCATTACATAAACAAACGTACATAAACACTCCCGTTCAAAATATGCGCAAATTGTAAGTGAGAATGGTTATGATTACAATAGCACAAACGACAGGATACGGGGCGGGGGCGGACAAAAAATGCGAAAACTTGTGACAGGTACAGAACTGCAGAAAACAAAAAGGACGCCGAAGCGTCCTTTTTTATTCAGGGATAATTAATTAGCCCAGAACTTTAGCAACAACGCCCGCGCCAACGGTACGGCCGCCTTCACGGATTGCGAAACGCAGACCGTCGTCCATCGCGATTGGGTGGATCAGCGTCACAACCATCTTGATGTTGTCGCCTGGCATTACCATCTCTACGCCTTCTGGCAGTTCGATGGTACCGGTCACGTCAGTTGTACGGAAGTAGAACTGTGGACGGTAGCCTTTGAAGAACGGAGTATGACGGCCGCCTTCGTCTTTGGACAGAATGTACACTTCAGATTCGAACTTGGTGTGTGGCTTGATTGAGCCTGGCTTCGCCAGTACCTGACCACGTTCGATTTCTTCACGTTTGATACCACGCAGCAGAACACCAACGTTCTCACCAGCACGGCCTTCGTCCAGCAGTTTGCGGAACATTTCAACGCCAGTACAGGTAGACTTCGCAGTCTCTTTGATACCAACGATTTCAACTTCTTCGCCAACTTTGATGATACCGCGCTCTACACGACCGGTAACAACGGTACCACGACCGGAGATGGAGAATACGTCTTCGATTGGCAGCAGGAATGGCTTGTCAATCGCACGCTCTGGTTCTGGGATGTAAGAATCCAGGAAGCCAGCCAGTTCGATGATTTTCGCTTCCCACTCTGCTTCGCCTTCCAGCGCTTTCAGAGCAGAACCACGAACGATTGGAGTATCGTCGCCTGGGAAATCGTACTGAGACAGCAGTTCACGAACTTCCATCTCTACCAGTTCCAGCAGCTCTTCGTCATCAACCATGTCGCACTTGTTCAGGAACACGATGATGTAAGGAACGCCTACCTGACGACCCAGCAGGATGTGCTCACGAGTCTGAGGCATAGGGCCGTCAGTCGCAGCAACAACCAGGATCGCGCCGTCCATCTGCGCAGCACCGGTGATCATGTTTTTAACATAGTCGGCGTGGCCTGGGCAGTCTACGTGTGCGTAGTGGCGAGTCGGGGTGTCATATTCAACGTGGGAAGTGTTGATGGTGATACCACGAGCTTTTTCTTCTGGTGCGTTATCGATCTGGTCGAATGCACGAGCAGAACCACCGTAGGTTTTTGCCAGAACGGTAGTGATTGCAGCGGTCAGGGTAGTTTTACCATGGTCAACGTGGCCGATAGTACCAACGTTGACGTGCGGTTTTGTACGTTCAAATTTTTCTTTAGACACGGCTATATTCCTTACTATAGTGCTCTCCCCTTTGGAGAGAGCACGGGACTTAGGTTTTAATCCTGTGGATTACTTACCACGGGCTTCAATAACGGCCTGAGCAACGTTGTTAGGCGCATCATCATACTTCAGGAATTCCATAGTGTATGATGCACGACCTTTGGTCAGAGAACGCAGCTGAGTTGCATATCCGAACATTTCAGACAGTGGAACTTCAGCGTGGATCTTAACGCCAGTTACTTCAGATTCCTGACCACGCAGCATACCGCGACGACGGCTCAAGTCACCGATAACGTCACCGGTGTTCTCTTCAGGAGTTTCTACTTCAACCTTCATGATTGGCTCAAGCAGAACTGGTTTTGCTTTCTTAAAGCCTTCTTTAAAGGCAATAGACGCAGCCAGTTTAAACGCCAGTTCAGAGGAGTCAACGTCGTGGTAAGAACCGAAGTGCAGACGAACACCCATGTCAACAACTGGATAGCCAGCCAGAGGGCCCGCTTTCAGCTGTTCCTGGATGCCTTTATCAACGGCTGGGATGTATTCGCCAGGAATTACACCACCTTTGATGTCGTTGATGAACTCGTAACCTTTCGGGTTAGAGCCCGGCTCCAGTGGGTACATGTCGATCACAACGTGACCGTACTGGCCGCGACCACCAGACTGCTTAGCGTGTTTACCTTCAACATCGGTAACTTTCGCACGAATCGCTTCGCGGTAAGCAACCTGAGGTTTACCCACGTTAGCTTCAACGTTGAATTCACGCTTCATACGGTCAACGATGATGTCCAGGTGCAGTTCACCCATACCTGCGATGATGGTCTGGTTAGATTCTTCATCAGTCCATACGCGGAATGATGGGTCTTCTTTTGCCAGACGGCCCAGAGCCAGACCCATTTTTTCCTGGTCAGCTTTGGTTTTTGGTTCAACCGCGATGGAGATTACCGGCTCAGGGAATTCCATACGCTCCAGAATGATCGGGTGATCCTGGTCACACAGGGTGTCACCAGTAGTCACGTCTTTCAGACCGATAGCTGCAGCGATGTCGCCCGCACGAACTTCTTTGATCTCTTCACGTTTGTTAGCGTGCATCTGTACGATACGGCCAAAACGTTCACGCGCCGCTTTCACGGAGTTCAGGATGGTGTCACCGGAGTTAACCACACCAGAGTAAACGCGGAAGAAGGTCAGGTTACCCACGAATGGGTCGGTAGCAATTTTGAACGCCAGCGCAGAGAACGGCTCTTCATCACTTGCGTGACGCTCAGCCGGAGTATCTTTACCGTCGTCCAGGATGCCGTTGATCGCAGGAACGTCAACCGGGGATGGCAGGTAGTCAACTACCGCATCCAGCATCGCCTGAACACCTTTGTTCTTGAACGCAGAACCACAGGTTACCAGGATGATTTCGTTGTTCAGAACACGCTGACGCAGAGCTTTTTTGATCTCTTCTTCAGTCAGTTCTTCGCCACCCAGGTATTTTTCCATCAGCTCTTCAGAAGCTTCAGCTGCGGATTCGATCAGGTTCTGGTGCCATTCGTCAGCCAGATCCTGCATTGCAGCTGGGATATCTTCGTATTCGAAGGTAACGCCCTGGTCTGCATCGTTCCAGTTGATGGCTTTCATTTTCACCAGGTCGATAACGCCGGTGAAGCCTTCTTCAGCACCAATCGCCAGCTGCAGCGGAACAGGGTTCGCGCCCAGACGGGTTTTGATCTGACCAACAACTTTCAGGAAGTTAGCACCCATACGGTCCATTTTGTTAACGAACGCGATGCGTGGAACTTTATATTTGTTCGCCTGACGCCATACGGTTTCAGACTGTGGCTGAACACCACCAACTGCGCAGTAAACCATTACCGCACCGTCAAGAACACGCATGGAACGTTCTACTTCGATGGTGAAGTCAACGTGGCCCGGGGTGTCGATGATGTTTACGCGGTGCGGTTCGTACTGCTTAGCCATACCTGACCAGAATGCAGTAGTCGCTGCGGAGGTGATAGTAATACCACGCTCCTGCTCCTGTTCCATCCAGTCCATGGTGGCTGCGCCGTCATGAACTTCACCGATTTTGTGGTTTACACCGGTGTAGAACAGAATACGTTCGGTAGTCGTGGTCTTACCGGCGTCGATGTGCGCACTGATACCGATGTTACGGTAGCGTGCGATGGGTGTTGTACGAGCCATTTGATTCCTCGTTTATATCTTTAGGCGTTCAGTTAAGTTACCCAGAGCGGGCAGCTTCTCTGAAGCGCCCGCCTGGTGACTAATACTCCGAAGGGATTACCAACGGTAGTGTGCGAACGCCTTGTTGGCTTCTGCCATACGGTGAACGTCTTCACGTTTCTTAACTGCAGTACCTTTGTTGTCTGCAGCATCAGAAAGTTCGTTCGCCAGACGCAGAGCCATGGATTTATCACCGCGTTTACGAGCAGCTTCAACGATCCAACGCATTGCCAGGGCATTACGACGAACCGGACGAACTTCAACTGGAACCTGATAAGTAGAACCACCAACGCGGCGGGACTTAACTTCTACAGTTGGGCGAACGTTGTCGAGAGCGACTTCGAAAGCTTCCAGTTCATTTTTACCAGAACGCTGAGCCAGGGTCTCAAGCGCGCTGTATACGATTGCTTCTGCAGTAGATTTTTTACCATCTACCATCAGGATATTTACAAATTTTGCCAGCAGTTCTGATCCGAATTTCGGATCTGGAAGAATTTTACGCTGACCAATGACGCGACGACGTGGCATGGGAATACTCCGTTGTTAATTCAGGATTGTCCAAAACTCAAAGAGTTTAGTGTGACATTAAGATAAATCAGTTTGGCCTTACTTAACGGAGAACCATTAAGCCTTAGGACGCTTCACGCCGTACTTGGAGCGAGCCTGCTTACGGTCTTTAACACCTGAGCAGTCCAGCGCACCACGAACGGTGTGGTAACGAACACCCGGAAGGTCTTTAACACGACCGCCACGGATCAGGATCACGGAGTGTTCCTGCAGGTTGTGACCTTCACCACCGATGTAGGAAGTCACTTCGAAACCGTTAGTCAAACGCACACGGCATACTTTACGCAGTGCGGAGTTTGGTTTTTTAGGAGTGGTGGTATATACACGAGTACATACGCCACGTTTCTGCGGGCAGGCTTCCAGTGCAGGCACGTTGCTTTTTGCAACTTTGCGTGCACGTGGTTTGCGTACCAGCTGGTTAACTGTTGCCATTAAATAGCTCCTGGTTTTAGCTTTTGCTTCGTAAACACGTAATAAAACGACCTCATACAATATGAGGACGCGAAATTTTAGGGCTACGTCGAAAAGGTGTCAAGAAATATACAGCGATCTCAAATCACCAGTTCATTTGACTGGCGTGCGTCACAGTAAGATTGACGAAATCAGTATAGCCAACCACGTCAATTTTGGCTGAAATTTGACCAGCCAGCCCCCGCGCATCAAGATCGTCTTTCAGCGCAGAGACCGTTATGGGGGCATTAATGAGGATTTCAACGAAACGGCTGCCTTCGAGTGCAGCAAGAACGCCATCCTGAATCAGCAGCAGGTCATCACCTTCGCACAACATGCTCAGTAATGCGTCGATATCACATTGCCACGGAGAACGGCTCAGGGTGTGGAGCATGGCAGCCTCAGAAAGTCAGAACAGTGTCGTAGTGAGAAAGTTGTTCACGCAGTGCGTCAGACGCCAGGATCGTCACGTCCAGAACGAAAGGCGTATTATCTTTTAACCCGCGCGCAGCCAGAGAGTCGGCACACAGATAGATGTTTTCGATATCGTAAAGCGGAAGCACTTTAAACGTCGCGATGTAATCACGAGCAAGGATTGCCTGAGGCTGTTGTCCTGCCAAAAGCTGAAACACCCCGTCTCCTAAAAAGAAAACGCCGATATCTTCGGTTAATGCAGAAGTCGCGAGCAGTGCATCCAGCCCTTCTCTGCCCGACGCACTACCGTGCGGAGCAGAGGTAAAAACAAACGCTACACGCTTCATCAGAATTGCACCACTCTGTCGCAGGTTAGCGCAGCCTGTGCCAGCGCCCCCAGACCACTTAATGAAAAGCCAGGCTGTAAATTGGCCCCGGACAGGCCGAGACGGGCAGCCTCTGTCGTATCCGTCACGCCGCGACGCAATGCCGCCGCCACGCAGATATGCAGCTCAACGCCCTGCTTTTCGTTTAATGCCTGCCACGCACGCACGAGGTCAAACTCATCGCTCGCCGGTGACGTAAACTGGTTCGCGTTATACACCCCTTCCCGATAGAAGAAGACGCTCACCAGTTCGTGTCCAGCCTCCAGGAGCGCATGAGCAAACTGCAGCGCGCTGCTGGCCTGCTGAGTGCCATACGCCGGGCCTGTCACCATTAACGCAAAACGCATTACTTGTCTTGCCCCAGGAAATCACCACTTTTGAACTGGCGAATGTAGAGGTAGACCGTATGCTTGGAGATATTCAGACGATCGGCCACCTGGTTGATGGCATCTTTAATGTCGAAAATGCCTTTCTCGTAGAGGTTCAGCACGATCTGACGATTTTTGGCGTTGTTCGAGACGTTGCGATCGGCATTCACTTCTTCAATGGTGAACTCGAGCGTCTGGGTCACGAGATCTTCCACGGAGGACGCAAAGTTAACAGAAGATCCGACGTCCGGCGTTTCTGGTGGAATAAAGGTACTCATGATTTGCGAGAATGGCACATCAAGGTTTATGTTGATGCACAGCAGCCCAATCACACGGTGTTCGCGGTTTCGAATCGCGATGGTTTCGGATTTCATCAGCACGCCGCTTTTGGCGCGGGTGAAATAACATTTGGAGACGCTGCTGTCCGCGCCAGTCATGTCATGCAACATACGCAATGCAAGGTCGGTGATTGGCGAACCAATTTTACGGCCAGTATGCTCACCATTAGCAATGCGGATGGCGGAACACTTCAGATCCTGCAGGGAGTGCAATACGATTTCGCAGTGGGACCCAATGAGCATCGCTAACCCGTCCACCACCGCTTCGTAGGATTTCAGAATATCGAAATCGGTCTGGTCGAAAGGACGTTGATCCAGCAAATCAAGTTCACTGGTTTCGTTGGTTAAAAGCGACCTGGACATGAAAAAAACACTCCTTTTCAGGAGCCTGTCGTTACGTTTTCAGGGCAGGCTCATTATCTACACGGACAACTAAATTAATACAGCGTGTGTAACGCTTTCCAGTGTTAATTATATCTGCCCCACAATAAAAAAAACCGCCGCCTTTAAGGCGGCGGTTTTCACGACATTACTTCTTGGTGTCTGCTGCAGCTTTCTCGTCTGCAGGCGCTTCTGCTTTAGCATCCGCTTTTGGCGCTGGCTTGATGTCCAGCAGTTCTACGTCGAAGACCAGCGTAGAGTTTGCAGGGATACCCGGAACGCCGGTTTTGCCATAAGCCAGATCTGGTGGGATGACCAGCTTGATCTTACCGCCTTTCTTGATGTTCTTCAGACCTTCAGTCCAGCCCGGGATAACACCGTCCAGACGGAAGGAAAGAGGTTCACCACGGGTGTAAGAGTTATCGAACTCTTTACCGTCGATCAGCGTACCTTTGTAGTTAACCACAACAGTATCGCTGTCTTTTGGTGCGTCACCGGTACCTTCTTTCTCGACTTTATACACCAGGCCAGTAGAGGAGGTTTTTACGCCCTTCTCTTTAGCAAAAGTATCGCGGTAGGCTTTGCCTTTTGCTTCGTTGTCTTTTGCATCAGCTTCCATCTTGGTCTGGGCAGCACCTTTCACGCGCGCTTCAAACGCCTGCAGAGTCTGCTCGATGTCCTGGTCAGACAGTTTGCTCTTATCAGCAAACGCATCCTGAACACCCGCGATCAGCTGAGCTTTATCCAGTTTGATGCCCAGTTTCTCTTGTTCTTTCAGAGAGTTTTCCATGTAACGTCCCAGAGATGCGCCAAGTGCATAGGCGGATTTCTGGTCGTCATTTTTGAACGCCGCTTTGCTGTCTGCAGTCGCAGCAGGCTTCGCAGCAGTGTCAGCTGCGAAAGACAGCGGCGCATTCAGCGCAACAGCCATCGTCGTCGCCAGCAGCGTTACTTTAAACAGTGATTTCATCCATATCTCCAGGGCCTGGGGACTCTCACCCCAGCATTAAACGTAAATGAGTTACGTACTATAAAACGTTGCGGAAGAAATCTACAGACAGACACCCCCGATTATCGCCACTTTTAAGACTATTTTTGTTTAAATAAGTTTCTTGCCAATGGGATGGATACTGTACTTCAGGATAAACTCAGTTAAACTTCGCCGCCGCTGGCCCATTATGGCGAATCAGAAATAGACGAGGTGAATGATGAAGGACACATTGATCGAAGCGAGACTGGCTGAGCTGGAAAGCCGCCTGGCTTTTCAGGACATCACCATCGAAGAGCTTAACCAGACCGTGACCGCGCACGAGCTTGAAATGGCAAAACTGCGGGATCACATGCGTTTGTTAACCGAAAAGCTGAAGGCTACGCAGCCCTCTAACATTGCCTCTCAGTCAGAAGAGACGCCACCACCTCATTACTGAGGCGTAAAAAAAGCGGGATTATCCCGCTTTTTTTGTGCCCGGTGGCGCGAAGCTTACCGGACCTACAAATACCCTATGGATTTCGAGTCGCTGGAAGGCGGCAAGCTTGAAAATCCCCGGGAGCATAGATAACTATGTGACCGGGGTTTGAAAGCGCAGCCAACACACCTGCGGCTTGAAAGACGACGGGTATTAGTGGCAACCGCAGCCGCCGTTACCGCAACCACCTTTACCGTGCTCGTGAGCATGGTCGTGATCGTGGCCGTGACCACCGCAGCAGCCATCGTGGCCGTGATCGTGGTCATGATCGTGACCGTGCGCACCGTGAACGTGGCCATGAGCCAGTTCTTCTTCGGTTGCTTCACGGATAGCCACAACTTCTACGTTGAACTTCAGGTTCTGGCCAGCCAGCATGTGGTTGCCGTCAACCACAACGTGGTCGTCTTCAACTTCTGTGATTTCAACCGGCACAGGACCCTGGTCAGTTTCAGCCAGGAAACGCATGCCAACCTGCAGTTCGTCAACGCCCATGAACACGTCTTTAGGAACGCGCTGAACCAGGTTGTCGTCGTACTGACCGTAAGCGTCGTTCGCGCCTACAGCAACGTCAAATTTGTCGCCAACTTCATGACCTTCCAGCGCGGTTTCCAGGCCGGAAATCAGGGAACCGTGACCATGCAGGTAGTCCAGCGGCGCACTCACCGGAGACTCATCAACCAACACACCGTCTTCTGTACGTACCTGATAGGCCAGGCTGACCACCAGGTCTTTTGCTACTTTCATGATATCTCCTGAGCGTGGGAAAATTGCTGGCGCAGATTGTAGCGGAAATCTGCACCTGTGTACCCTTTAGCTTAAAAAAACTCAGGGCATATCGCTAGTCCGGATGAAAAATGCCGATCACTTGCTCTTCTTTGCGAACGTGATCGCGAGCTTCCTTGTCGGCTTCACGCATCTGGTGACCACACTTAACACACTCAACAACATCAATATTATTTTCACGCCACATGGCCAGCGTGTCTTGCGCCTGGCAGGTCGGGCACTTTGCACCCGCGATAAAGCGTTTACGTACAGCCATCTTTCGTTACCCTTTATTCAAATTCATCCCAGCCATCCAGCTGGCGTCGTTCCTGTTGCATCTCGCGCTGGAAAATCTCTTCCAGCTCACGACGCGCTTCCCGCACACGAGAAATCTGCGCCGTGTCGGTATGCACCGGCATCAGTTCACGCAACATCCGCATATCGAGCCTGCGAAAATGCATCTGCGCACGCTGGGCCTGATGGGGATGCATGCCCAGCGAAATCAGCGCCTTGCGCCCCAGTTCCAGCGCACTGGAAAACGTCTCGCGGGAGAAGTGTTTCACACCCGCCTGCAAAAGTTCGTGAGCTTCCACACGTCCCCGTGCGCGCGCCAGAATATGCAGGTGCGGGAAATGCTGCTGACACAACTCCACCAGCTTCATCGTATCTTCTGGATCATTACAGGTAATGACGATGGATTCTGCCGCTTCAGCCCCGGCGGAACGCAACAGTTCAAGTTGCGTCGCATCACCGTAGTAAACCTTGTAGCCATATTTTCGCATCAGGTTTACCGCGCTGATATCACGTTCCAGCACCGTGATACGCATTTTGTTCGCCATCAATAAACGCCCAATCACCTGTCCGAAGCGGCCAAAACCCACGACAATCACCTGAGGCTTATCATCTTCCACCCACGGGGTTTCATCTTCGTCTTCTGCCGGGTTAAACCGCCGCGACAGCAGTTTATCCACCAGCTTCATCAACAGCGGCGTGGCCATCATCGACAGCGTGACCGTCACCAGCAGCAGCGCCATCTGGTCATCTTTGAACAGCTTCTGGGACGATGCCGTGGAGAACAGCACGAACGCAAATTCTCCCCCCTGGCTTAACACGCTGGCAAACTGCATTCTCTCTGAGCTACGCAGCCCGTAAATGCGTGCCAGTACATACAACACCAGTGTTTTAACCGCCATCAGCACCGCAACGCTCACGGCCACCCACAGCAGATGGGTATAGAGCACGCCGAGATTGAGCGCCATGCCCACCGAAATAAAGAACAGTCCTAACAGCAGCCCTTTAAACGGATCAATGGCAATCTCCAGCTCATGACGATATTCACTCTCGGCAAGCAACACCCCAGCGATGAACGTACCGAGCGCCATCGACAGCCCCAGCGCATCCATAAACAGCGCCGAACCGAGCACCAGCAGCAACGTCGCGGCGGTAAACACCTCGCGCACGCCAGACGCAGCAATAAAACGGAACACCGGGCGCAGTAAAAAACGTCCGCCAATCAGCATCCCGGCAAAGGCCAGCACCTTCATGGAGACTTTCACCCAGTCGAAATGATCGCCGCCTGAACCCGCCAGCAGTGGTACCAACGCCAGCGCCGGGATCACCGCCAGATCCTGGAACAGCAGTACCGAAAAACCCAACTGACCCGCCTCACTGCGGTTCATCCCTTTGTTACGCATCAGCTGCAGTGCCATCGCCGTCGAGGACATTGCGAGACCTATCCCACCAATCACCGCCGCCTGCCAGGCGAAATCAGTCAGCATCAACAGACCAGCCAGAATGGTGGCACTGAACAGCACCTGTGCCGCACCCACACCAAAAATGGAACGCCGGAGCTGCCACAATTTAGACGGATTCAGCTCAAGGCCGATGATGAACATCAGGAACACCACGCCCAGCTCGGAGAAGTGGAGAATTTCATCCACATCACTGATAAACCCAAGCCCCCAGGGGCCAATCGCAATTCCCGCCAGCAAATACCCGAGCACCGCACCGATGCCAATACGCGACGCCAGCGGTACGGCCACCACGGCGGCAAATAAAAAGAGCACGCCCGCCAGCAGCAGGTTCGATCCTTCCATCAGCGACCTCCTGTCGGGATCGGCGATGCCAGCCATTCGCCATAGGCCCGGGCATGACTTGCCAGCTCCTTTGGATCCTGACGTCGCGCCCAGTAGATAATAATCGGGCTCATCCAGTGCATACGGCACATCGCCGCCGTCAGTTCGAATGGCCGCAGGATATCGCTCATCGGATAACGGTTCAGCCCGTCATAGCGGTAAGCGCTCTCTGGCTCACCGGTGGTAATGACGCTACGCCAGTACTTTCCCGCCAGCTGGTTGCCCCCCACTCCGCTGGAGAAACCCCGGCTTAACACGCGGTCCAGCCACTCTTTCAGCAATGCCGGACAGCTGTAGGTATAGAGCGGATGCTGGAACACAATCACGTCATGCTGGCGCAGCAGTTCCTGTTCATGGGGAATATCGATAAAGAAATCAGGATAGTGCGCGTAGAGATCGTGCACCGTCACATTGCTGAGCTGAGTCGCCGGCTTAAGCAGCACCCGGTTCGCCACCGAGTCCTGAGATTCCGGATGGGCATACAGCAGCAGCACTTTTGCTGTCTGAGACATCACTCCCCTCCCGGTTCTGTTTCTGTTTTTGTGTATCGTTGTCGTTTTGGGCTACCATGACGGCCCGGTGGGGAAAATGATCCACACCTTACATTATCATAATGACAAATTAACATAGTCGGAACATACGGCGCTTCTATGATTGTTTTTTCCTCGTTACAAATTCGTCGCGGCGTGCGCGTCCTGCTGGACAACGCCACAGCCACCATCAACCCGGGTCAGAAAGTGGGCCTGGTTGGCAAAAACGGCTGCGGTAAATCCACCCTGCTGGCGCTGCTGAAAAACGAGATAAGTGCCGATGGCGGTAACTTTACCTTCCCCGGGAACTGGCAGCTTGCATGGGTCAACCAGGAGACGCCTGCGCTGAGTGAACCGGCACTCGACTATGTTATCGACGGCGACCGTGAATACCGTAAGCTGGAAGCGGAACTCAATGCTGCCAACGAGCGTAACGACGGTCACGCGATTGCCACCGTTCACGGCAAGCTGGATGCCATCGATGCCTGGACTATCCGCTCCCGCGCCTCCAGCCTGCTGCACGGTCTGGGCTTTAGCAACGAGCAGCTCGAACGCCCGGTTAGCGATTTCTCGGGCGGCTGGCGTATGCGCCTTAACCTGGCGCAGGCACTGATCTGCCGTTCCGACCTGTTGCTGCTCGATGAACCGACTAACCACCTCGATCTCGATGCGGTTATTTGGCTGGAGAAGTGGCTGAAAAGCTATCAGGGCACGCTGATCCTGATCTCCCACGACCGCGACTTCCTCGACCCGGTGGTGGACAAAATCATTCATATCGAACAGCAAACGATGTTCGAGTACACCGGTAACTACAGTTCTTTCGAGCGCCAGCGCGCGACGCGCCTTGCTCAGCAGCAGTCCATGTATGAGAGCCAGCAGCAGCGTGTGGCACACCTGCAAAGCTTTGTTGACCGTTTCAAGGCCAAAGCATCGAAGGCCAAACAGGCGCAGAGCCGCATCAAGATGCTGGAACGCATGGAGATGATTGCCCCGGCACACGTGGATAACCCGTTCCACTTTAATTTCCGCGAGCCGGAGAGTCTGCCCAACCCATTGCTGAAGATGGAAAAGGTCAGCGCTGGCTATGGGGATCGCATCATCCTCGACTCCATCAAGCTCAACCTGGTGCCGGGTTCACGTATCGGTCTGCTGGGGCGTAATGGTGCCGGTAAATCGACGCTGATCAAACTGCTGGCAGGCGAGCTTAACCCGGTCAGCGGTGAAATCGGGCTGGCGAAGGGCATCAAGCTTGGCTACTTCGCCCAGCATCAGCTGGAATTTTTACGCGCGGATGAATCCCCGATTCAGCACCTGGCGCGGCTGGCCCCACAGGAAATGGAGCAGAAGCTGCGCGACTATCTCGGCGGTTTTGGCTTCCAGGGCGATAAGGTCACCGAAAACACCGAGCGCTTCTCCGGCGGCGAAAAAGCTCGCCTGGTACTGGCACTGATTGTCTGGCAGCGCCCGAACCTGCTGCTGCTCGATGAACCAACGAACCACCTGGATCTCGACATGCGTCAGGCACTGACCGAAGCGCTGATCGAGTTCGAAGGCGCACTGGTTGTCGTCTCGCACGATCGCCACCTGATCCGCTCCACCACCGACGACCTCTACTTAGTCCACGACGGTAAAGTCGAACCGTTTGACGGCGACCTGGAAGATTATCAGCAGTGGCTGACAGATGTGCAAAAGCAGGAAAACCAGCCGGAAGAGTCCGCGAAGGATAACGCCAACAGCGCACAGGCACGTAAAGACCAGAAGCGCCGTGAAGCGGAACTTCGCACCCAGACACAGCCGCTGCGTAAAGAGATCGCCCGTCTCGAAAAAGAGATGGAAAAACTCAATGCTATGCTCGCCACCGTTGAAGAGAAGCTGGGCGACAGCGGACTGTATGACCAGAGCCGCAAAGCCGAGCTGACTGACTGCCTGCAAACCCAGGCGAAAACCAAATCCAACCTCGAAGAGTGTGAGATGGCATGGCTGGATGCGCAGGAACAACTGGAAGCGATTATAGTAAATAACTGACAAGAATTAGCATCGCATCGTTATGACTCAAATCATTCCATCAGACTTCGACCTCGCCGTTGAAGAGAGCGCAGAGTTTGTGCCCATGCGCGGTGTGGCGAATCGCCACCTGCAGACCATGCTGCCGCGCCTGATCCGCCGCAAGGTGCAGTTCACCCCACACTGGCAACGCCTGGATTTGCCGGACGGTGACTTTTTGGATCTCGCCTGGAGCGAAGAACCGGAGCAGGCCAGACATAAACCCCGCCTGGTGGTGTTTCATGGTCTGGAAGGCAGTCTGTACAGTCCTTACGCGCACGGATTAATCCAGGCCGCGAAAGACCGTGGCTGGCTCGGCGTGGTCATGCATTTTCGCGGATGCAGCGGCGAGCCAAATCGCCAGAAGCGTATCTACCACTCGGGTGAAACGGAAGACGGCACCTGGTTTTTACACTGGCTGAGAGAGAACTTTGGTACGGTGCCAACGGCGGCCGTAGGGTATTCGCTGGGCGGAAATATGCTGGCCTGCCTGCTGGCAAAAGAGGGTGAAACGGTCCCGCTGGACGCAGCCGTAATTGTCTCTGCCCCCTTCATGCTGGAACAGTGCAGCTACCATATGGAAAAAGGGTTTTCCCGGGTGTATCAGCGTTATCTGCTCAATCTGCTGAAAGCCAATGCAGCGCGTAAACTGAAGGCCTATCCGGATACCTTGCCGGTCAGCTTGCGTCAGCTCAAAAAGGTGCGCCGTATTCGCGAGTTCGACGACCTGATCACCGCCAAAATTCATGGCTTTGCCGACGCAATTGACTACTATCGCCAGTGCAGCGCGATGCCGTTGCTGAGCAAAATCACTCAGCCGACGCTCATCATTCATGCCAAAGATGACCCGTTCATGGATCATCACTCAATACCGGCGCAGGAATTTTTGCCTGACAACGTTCACTATCAGTTGACCGAACATGGCGGTCACGTGGGGTTTGTCGGCGGCACGTTACGTCGCCCGAAAATGTGGCTGGAGGCGCGCATTCCTGACTGGTTAACCGCTTATCTGGACGGTGCAAAATGATCATCCCCTGGCAGGATCTGTCTCCCGAAACGCTCGATAATCTGATTGAAAGCTTTGTATTGCGTGAAGGCACCGATTATGGTGAACATGAACGTTCGCTTGAACAAAAGGTCAGCGATGTAAAGCGCCAGCTCAAAAGCGGCGACGTGGTGCTGGTATGGTCTGAACTGCATGAAACGGTCAATATCATGCCCCGCAACGCGTTTCACGGCTGACCTTTAAACCTTTCCAGTCAGGGAGTTGCTATGTCTGCCAGACATCCGGTTATTGCCGTAACGGGTTCGAGTGGTGCGGGCACCACCACCACCAGCCTCGCCTTTCGCAAAATTTTCGCTCAGCTGAATTTACGGGCGGCAGAAGTTGAAGGCGACAGCTTTCACCGCTACACGCGCCCGGAGATGGACATGGCCATCCGCAAGGCGCGCGATCTCGGCAAACACATCAGTTATTTCGGCCCGGAGGCCAACGATTTCGGTCTGCTGGAGCAAACCTTTCTTGAATATGGCCAGACCGGCAAAGGGCAATCCCGCAAATATCTGCATACCTACGACGAAGCCGTTCCCTGGAACCAGGTGCCGGGAACCTTTACCCCCTGGCAACCACTGCCGGAACCTACCGACGTGCTGTTTTACGAAGGGCTGCACGGTGGCGTGGTCACGCCGCAGCACGACGTCGCACGTCATGTGGATCTGTTGGTCGGGGTGGTACCGATCGTTAACCTGGAGTGGATACAGAAACTGACGCGTGACATCAGCGAGCGCGGTCATTCGCGTGAGGCGGTGATGGATTCGGTGGTACGCTCAATGGAAGATTACATCAACTTCCTGACGCCACAGTTTTCCCGTACCCATATTAACTTCCAGCGTGTGCCGACGGTGGATACCTCCAACCCGTTCGCCGCCAAAAGCATTCCGTCGTTGGATGAGAGCTTTGTGGTTATCCATTTCCGCAATCTCGAAGGCATTGATTACCCGTGGCTGCTGGCGATGCTGCAAGGCTCGTTTATTTCGCACATGAATACATTGGTGGTACCCGGTGGAAAAATGGGGCTGGCGATGGAGTTAATCATGACACCACTGGTGCAGCGGCTGATGGAAGGGAAGCAGATCGCGTAATCATGTCCCCTCTCCCCGTGGGTTGAGGGATCCCCACAAATTACAGGTTGGCACAGAATACCCCCTCTCCCTTGAGGGAGAGGGCTGGGGTGAGGGGGAACATAAAGCAGTAGTGGTTATTCCGTTCACTTTATGTTGATTGCTACTCTGTAACGACGATACAGGTGAACGTGCCAGGGCGGTTCACCGCCACCGCCCTGGCAACCCGGGCTCCCGGCAGGAAAATCGCCGCTGCGCGGTACCCTCAGCTTATTCCTTCAGGCTTCGGGTCGGGCATGAAGTGGTTTAATAGTTTTAGACACGTTCAGAGGTTATAAATTAAATAACTGATGAGGTGCAAAAAATGAATTCACGCCGATTTACCCCAGAGTTTAAACGCGAGTGCGCTGAGCTGGTCCTTGACCATGGCTACTCATTCCGCCAGGCCTGCGAAGCCTCTGATGTCGGTGTCACGGCCATGAGACGCTGGGTCAGACAGCTTGAAATTGAACGTGGTGGCCTGGTTTTATCCGGTCAGGGCATCCCCTCTCCGGCTCCTCCGCTCACGCCAGAGCAGCAGTACATTCGTCAGCTTGAAGAACGGGTTCAGCGGCTTGAGAGGGACAAGGAGATATTAAAAAAGGCTACAGCTTTGCTGATGTCGGACGCCAGCAAGCCCTGAAACTTGTCGCCGCCCTGAGCCAGGAATACAGCGTAAAAGAGCTCTGTGCGGTCCTCGGCGTTTGCCGGAGTCTGGTTTACTACCATCGCAAACGCCAGAAACAACCGGATACGACGCGAATTGCCCTACAGCGAAGGGTGGCCGAGCTACACCGTCTTGGGCGGGGCTCAGCCGGAGCAAGAACGTTGTCTTTACTGCTTCGCCGCGAAGGAGAAAACGTTGGGCGTTACAAGGCCGGGCGACTGATGAAAGAAGCCGGTCTGGTGAGCAGGCAGCCCGGAAAACACCGCTATCGCCTGTGTAACCGGCAGTCTAATCTGGCGGAAAATCATCTCAGTCGCAATTTTACGGTAAATGCACCGGATAATGTGTGGTGTGGAGATATCACTTTTATCAGAACACAAGCGGGCTGGCTGTATCTGGCAGTGGTACTGGATTTATACGCGCGAAAAGTGGTGGGTTGGGCGTTCTCGTCTGTGGCTGACAGCCAGCTGGCGCAGAATGCCCTTACAATGGCCTGGGAAAACCGGGGCCGTCCAAAAGGATTAATGTTCCACTCTGACCAGGGTTCTCAGTATGCCAGCATGTCATACAGGGACATAGCGAAGCTGTACGGCATCAGACTCAGCATGAGTCGCAAAGGAAACTGCTGGGACAATGCCGTTGCAGAGAGGCTGTTCCGGAGTCTTAAAACGGAATGGTTGTTACGTGAAGGCTACCGAAACAGAAGTGAAGCAGTGAAGGATGTGGTTCAGTACCTGAGTGGGTATTACAACCGGGTAAGGCCGCATAAAAACAACGGAGGGTTAACACCTGCCGAGATGGAAAGACAAAGAACCTCAGGTCGTGTCCAAATTAAGTAGACCACTTCAGCATTAGCCTGCATCCCTGCAGGCAATGCCCTCTCGGCGCATCCCTGCGCCTCGCCCCGGCCTTACGGAAACGCTTCGGCGATTTTCAGCCGGACCATGGAGTCGCTATAAGTCTTATATTTCAATGAAATAGTTTAATTGCTTAAGAAGAACAAAATTACTGGGGAACCCTCAGCCCCGTGGGAGAGGGTTACGGTGAGGGCATCTACGCGCACGATGCCCCCGACTTCACGCCTCAATCACTTCATACGAATGCGTGATTTTTACCGCTTTCTCCAGCATTAACGCCACAGAGCAGTATTTTTCAGCCGAAAGATCGACCGCGCGTGATACCGCCGCGTCCTTCAGCGCTGTGCCAGTAACAACAAAATGCAGGTTGATGTGCGTAAACAGGCGCGGTGCCTCTTCGCGACGTTCGGACGTGAGCTTGACTTCGCAGCCGGTCACGTCGTGACGGCCTTTTTGCAAAATCGACACCACATCGATGGCACTGCATCCACCAGCGGCCATCAGCACCATCTCCATTGGACTTGGCGCTTTATCGCCGGAGTTACCATCCATCAAAATCTGGTGCCCGGAAGCGGATTCGCCCAGGAACGTTAAACCTTCAACCCATTTCACACGCGCTTGCATATATTCCTTAACTCCAACGTTGCATTTTTGGTGACAGATTACGCGCGCGTTACATTTCTCGCAATGGAAGGCGACCTGCGTCATGCTGAAGCGAGACACCAGGAGACACGCGGCGAAAGCTATGCTAAAACACTCAGGATGCTACAGTAATACATTGACGTTACACATGTATGCAGAGGACATCAAACTTTACTGGCTGCGAAACGTTACGACAGCCGACTTCCCAGGTATGGGTAAGAATTCGATTGCAACCCCAGAGTCAGGATGCGATTTATGACTCTGGAGACAGCTTATAACAGAGGATAACAGCGCATGGTGCTTGGCAAACCGCAAACAGACCCGACTCTCGAATGGTTCTTGTCTCATTGCCACATTCATAAGTACCCATCGAAGAGCACGCTGATTCACCAGGGTGAAAAAGCGGAAACGTTGTATTACATCGTCAAAGGCTCGGTGGCAGTGCTGATCAAAGATGAAGAAGGGAAAGAGATGATCCTTTCTTATCTGAACCAGGGCGATTTCATCGGCGAACTGGGCCTGTTTGAAGAAGGCCAGGAACGTAGTGCCTGGGTTCGTGCAAAAACAGCATGTGAAGTGGCTGAAATCTCCTACAAGAAATTCCGTCAGTTGATCCAGGTTAACCCGGACATCCTGATGCGTCTTTCTTCCCAGATGGCTCGCCGTCTGCAGGTTACGTCTGAGAAAGTGGGCAACCTTGCCTTCCTCGACGTGACCGGTCGTATCGCGCAGACGCTGCTGAACCTGGCGAAACAACCAGATGCCATGACCCACCCGGACGGTATGCAAATTAAAATCACCCGTCAGGAAATTGGTCAGATCGTCGGTTGCTCTCGTGAAACAGTGGGTCGTATCCTGAAAATGCTGGAAGACCAGAATCTGATCTCCGCGCACGGTAAAACCATCGTGGTTTACGGAACCCGTTAATTCCGGCCAAACGGCGTGTCATCGCAAGGTGTCACGCCGTTTTTGTCTCTATTCCCCCATGTGGCGCAGGCTGATCTACCACCCGGAAGTTAACTATGCACTGCGACAAACGCTGGTGTTGTGCCTTCCTGTGGCCGTGGGTTTGATCCTCGGACACCTTCAACAGGGTCTGCTGTTTTCTCTCGTTCCCGCCTGCTGCAACATCGCCGGTCTGGACACGCCCCATAAGCGATTTTTCAAACGTCTGATTATTGGTGGCTGCCTGTTTGCTGGCTGTAGCCTCGCCGTGCAACTCCTGCTGACCCGCGATATCCCGCTGCCGCTGATTTTAACCGTACTGGCGATGACGCTGGGAGTAACGGCTGAAATCAGCTCACTGCATGCCCGCCTGCTACCTGCCTCGCTGATTGCGGCCATCTTTACCCTTAGCCTCGCGGGTAATATGCCGGTGTGGGAGCCGCTGCTGATCTACGCTCTCGGCACGCTATGGTACGGGTTGTTTAACTGGTTCTGGTTCTGGATGTGGCGGGAACAGCCGCTGCGCGAATCCCTGAGCCTGCTCTATATCCTGCTGGCGGATTACTGTGAAGCAAAGTACACCCTGCTCACCCAGCACACCGATCCGGAAAAATCACTGCCGCCGCTGCTGGCACGCCAGCAGAAAGTGGTGGATCTCATCAGCCAGTGTTACCAACAGCTACATATGCTCGCCGCCAATAAAAACCATGAGTACAAACGGCTGCTCCGCGTATTCCAGGTGGGGCTGGATCTGCAGGAGCATATCTCGGTAAGCCTGCATCAGCCGCAGGAGGTGCAGAAGCTGGTCGAGCGCAGCCACGCAGAAGCGGTGATCCGCTGGAACGCGCAAACCGTTGCCGCGCGCCTTCGCGTGCTGGCGGACGATATTCTGTATCACCGCTACCCGACGCGCTTCAACATGGACAAACAGCTCGGTGCGCTGGAAAAAATTGCCCGTCAGCATGCGGATAACCCGGTCGGGCAGTTTGCCGCATGGCATTTCAGCCGCATCGCGCGCGTGCTACGCACCCAGCGGCCACTCTATCCACGCGACCTGATGGCCGATAAACAAAAGCGTCTGCCGCTACTGCCTGCCCTCAGAAGCTATTTATCCCTGAAATCCGCCGCCCTGCGCAACGCCGCGCGGATCAGCGTCATGCTCAGCATCGCCAGCCTGATGGGTGTGGCGCTGCATCTGCCGAAACCGTACTGGATCTTAATGACCATACTGTTTGTCACGCAGAACGGTTATGGCGCAACGCGGGTGCGTATTCTGCACCGGGCGGGCGGTACAATGGCGGGGCTGATTATTGCAGGCGTGACGCTACACTTTCACGTCCCGGAAGGGTATACGCTGGTGGGCATGCTGGCGATAACGCTGGTGAGCTATCTGATCATCCGCAAGAACTACGGCTGGGCGATGGTGGGCTTTACCGTAACTGCGGTGTATACCCTGCAGCTACTCACGCTGAACGGCGAACAGTTTATTATTGCCAGGCTGGTGGATACGCTGATTGGCTGTCTGATTGCTTTTGGCGGCATGGTCTGGCTGTGGCCGCAATGGCAAAGCGGGTTACTCAGGCAGAACGCCCATGATGCACTGGAAGCAGACCAGCAGGCGATCCGCTTAATACTGAGCGACGACCCGCAACCCTCCCCGCTGGCGTACCAGCGAATGAGGGTTAATCAGGCACATAATGCCCTGTTTAACTCCCTTAACCAGGCCATGCTGGAACCGGGCTTTAACTCGAATTATCTGGCAGACATGAAGCTGTGGGTGACCCACAGCCAGTTTATCGTCGAGCATATCAACGCCATGACCACGCTCGCACGCGAGCATACGATGCTGACGCCGGATCTGGCACAACGCTATTTGCAGTCGTGTGAAATTGCCCTGCAGCGCTGTCAGCAGCGTCTGGAGTATGACGCGCCGGGAGAAACGGGAGATGCAAACATTCTGGAAGCGCCGGAAACGCTCACCCACGGACCGATGAGCACCCTGGAGCAGCATTTGCAGCGCATTCTGGGGCATTTGAACACCATGCACACCATTTCGTCGGTGGCATGGCGTCAGCGTCCGCATCACGGCATATGGCTAACGCGTGTGTTAAAGCGGACGCCATATTGATTGCGTCGGGCAATGAGGTTATCCCCGGACTATCTTCCCGACCGCTGCGGCAAAGCGGTTTAACCCCTCTTCAATATCTTTCTCTGCCACCACCAGCGACGGCGCAAAGCGCATCACGTCTGGCCCGGCATTAAGCACCATCACCCCTTCGTGGGCTGCGGCATGCAGGAAATCGCGCGCACGGCCTTTGTATTGCGGCTTCAGCTCGGCACCAATCAACAACCCCATACCGCGGATCTCGCTGAACACGTCATACTGGTCGTCAATCTGTTGCAGATGCTTCACAAACAGCTCACGCTTCGCACTTACGCCATCAAGCACTTCAGGTGTGTTGATGATATCGAACGCGGCACCCGCAACGGCGCAGGCCAGCGGGTTTCCGCCGTAGGTCGAACCGTGGGAACCCACGTGGAACGCAGAGGCGATATCCTGGGTGGTGAGCACCGCACTGACCGGGAAGCCACCGCCGAGCGCTTTAGCGCTGGTCAGAATATCGGGGGTTACGCCGTAATGCATGTAGGCGAACAAATCGCCGGTACGCCCCATCCCGCTCTGTACTTCGTCAAACACCAGCAACGCCTGATGCGCATCGCACAGCTCGCGCAGCCCCTTCAGGAATTCCGGGGTTGCAGCCGTGACGCCACCTTCACCCTGAATTGGCTCCACGACCACCGCGCAGGTGTGATCGTCCATGACCGCTTTCACCGCGTGCAGATCGTTAAACGGCACGTGGATAATGTCGGCCGGTTTGGGACCAAAGCCGTCGGAGTACTTCGGCTGGCCGCCAACGGAAACGGTAAACAGTGAGCGTCCGTGGAACGCGTTATGGAAGGCAATGATTTTGGTTTTGTACGGGCTGTGACGCGTTGAGGCGTAGTAACGTGCCAGTTTGAATGCGGTTTCGTTGGCTTCAGTGCCAGAGTTCATAAACAGCACACGCTCAGCAAACGTCGCATCGATTATCTTACGCCCCAGGCGCAAAGCCGGTTCGTTGGTAAAGACGTTGCTGGTGTGCCACAGGGTTTCTCCCTGAGTTTTCAGCGCCTCCACCAGCGCAGGATGACAATGACCCAGCGCCGTCACCGCAATCCCACCGGCGAAATCTACGTACTCTTTACCCTGCTGATCCCAGACGCGACTGCCTTTTCCTTTCACCGGGATAAACTCAGCCGGAGCATAAATTGGCAGAATGACTTCATCAAATGTTGCGCGGGTGATTGCTGGTTGTTCAGTTGCCATGTCATGACCATCCATTTTATGTCACATTGATTGTGAAAATATAATCACAAAATATGCATAAAAAATCACAACAAGGCAATAGATATTCAGCGATTAAGGAAATTCGCCAGCAGCTGGTGGCCCTGTTCGCTCAGAATACTCTCCGGGTGGAACTGCACCCCTTCAAGATCCCATTCACGGTGGCGAATCCCCATGATCTCCTGCGTTTCACTCCAGGCAGTCACGTCAAAACAGGCGGGCAGGGTTGGCGGATCAATGACCAGAGAATGGTAGCGGGTGACGGTTAACGGATTATTTAACCCCGTGAACACGCCAGTACCCGTGTGGGTAACCGGTGCCGTTTTGCCGTGCATCACTGTGGCCGCGCGAACGATGGTCGCACCAAAGACCTGAGCAATGGCCTGATGACCCAGGCAGACGCCCAGGATCGGTAGCTTACCCGCATAGTGGCGGATAACGTCCAGAGAGATACCGGACTCCGACGGGGTACACGGCCCTGGCGAGATGACAATTTTCTGCGGGGCCAGCGTTTCAATCTCTGCCAGGCTGATGTCGTCATTACGGCGAACAACGACCTCTGCACCCAGTTCGCAGAAATACTGGTAAAGGTTCCAGGTGAAGGAATCGTAGTTATCAATCAGCAGGATCATGGCGGCTCCAGAACAAAAAGGCCGCTCTATTCTACTCAGTTTCCCGTGCTTCGCTCACCACTTTGCGAAAGATCGCGCTCAGGGCCGTCAAATCCCCCATTGCTCCGTTCTGATTGGCACGCTTCCAGTGGGCCGGATCGATATCGCGCCAGTCCAGCAAGTAACTGGCGTGGATAGCCAGTTGTTCAAAGAAAATGCGCTGTGCAATACCATTACCGCTCATAAAAGGATGCAGCATGTTAATTTCACAATAGTAGTGGCTGATCCTGGCAATAAACGCCTCTTTTCCACATCCCACCAGATAACCTTCATTTTCCAGTTTTTCCATCAATTCGTTACCGGCTTTCTCGATGTAGTCAAAGTGGCAAAACAGGATATCGCCCTTAGAAATATCGACGCGACGGTACTTGCCTGCATTCTCCACGAGTCCGTGATAGAGATGGTAGTGAATGGCGCACAGATGGGGCAACCCGGGCGCATGTGGCCCAAGCGGCAGCGTCCCGATGAGAGAGGCAGAAGGACCATTACCCTCTTCAAGGCGGCAGCTGGCCTGAAAATTCACAGTACGTTGCTGTTCCCAGAGACGGGATTTTTGCTTGTCGGTGAGTTTTTTCACTTAACGCCTCCCTGAATGTGTCCGTTTGCCACAAGTATAAGCAGCAAAACGCGCTTTCGCAGGGAGGGCTAAATAACACGGGCGAAGCGTGCCCGTGTCAAAGACAGTTACGGCAGAACTTTGGCTGAGAGGATAACCACCGGTTTTGACGGCACGTTCTGGTATGGGCCAACGTCGTGGGTAGGTACCTGAGAGATCTTATCAGCGACATCCATTCCTTTCACAATTTTACCGAAGACCGCATAACCGAAGTCACGCTGACCGTGGTCGAGGAAGGCGTTGTCTGCAACGTTCAGGAAGAACTGGCTGGTGGCGCTGTCTTTATCTGCAGTACGCGCCATAGAGATGGTGCCACGTTTGTTCAGCAGGCCGTTGTCCGCTTCGTTCTTAATGGGTGGATTCGGCTGTTTTTGCTGCATTTGCTCGTTAAAGCCACCGCCCTGCACCATAAAGCCTGGGATCACACGGTGGAACGTGGTGTTGTTGTAGAAACCACTGTTCACGTAGTCGAGGAAGTTTTTCACAGAAACAGGAGCTTTCTGGCTATTCAGTTCCAGCTCAATATTCCCGGCAGAGGTCGTCAGCAGGACGTGAGGGTCTCCTTTTGCTGCCAGCGCAGCAGGGGAAACGGCAGAAAGAGCAAACACAGCTGCGACAGCCGCCAGTGTTGATTTGAGCATGAGAATTCCTTAACAAAGCGCAGTATAGAAAGCGAATGGTCTGATTCTAAAGAGCAGTATGAACCGAGGCCAGCCTTTTACCTAATTTTACGAAATTGAAACAGTTGTAACCACGCAAACGATTGAACACACCAGTAAAAGATGTGATTCGCATCACATAAAATATTGTAACGAAGATCTAATTTTCTGGAAAAGATTTAAATAGATCACTTTCGCGACTAAAATCTGCCCGCTCAAACGCAGTCGATGCGTTTTATTTTACTTTGAACAGGCCAGACATGACTAACAGCAATCGCATCAAGCTCACATGGATCAGCTTCTTCTCCTACGCCCTGACTGGCGCGTTGGTGATCGTCACCGGGATGGTGATGGGAAATATCGCAGACTACTTCCAGCTGCCCGTTTCCAGCATGAGTAATACCTTCACCTTCCTCAACGCGGGGATCCTGATCTCCATCTTCCTGAACGCCTGGCTGATGGAAATCGTGCCACTGAAAACGCAGCTGCGTTTTGGTTTTGTGCTCATGCTCGCCGCCGTGGCAGGCCTGATGTTAAGCCACAGCATCGCCCTGTTCTCTGCCGCCATGTTCGTACTTGGCCTGGTGAGTGGGATCACGATGTCTATCGGGACGTTCCTCATCACCCACATGTATGAAGGCCGTCAGCGCGGCGCGCGTCTGCTGTTTACCGACTCCTTCTTCAGCATGGCCGGGATGATCTTCCCGATGGTCGCTGCCGTTCTGCTGGCGCGCAGCATTGAATGGTACTGGGTGTATGCCTGCATCGGCCTGGTCTACGTGGCGATCTTTATCCTGACCTTCGGTTGCGAATTCCCGGTTCTGGGCAAAAAAGCACAGACCACGGCTGAACCTGTCGCGAAAGAAAAGTGGGGCATCGGCGTCTTGTTCCTCTCCATCGCCGCCCTGTGCTACATCCTGGGCCAGTTGGGCTTTATCTCCTGGGTACCGGAATACGCCAAAGGTCTGGGCATGAGCCTGAATGACGCAGGCAAACTGGTAAGCGATTTCTGGATGTCTTACATGTTCGGCATGTGGGCGTTTAGCTTCATCCTGCGCTTCTTCGACCTGCAGCGCATTCTGACCGTGCTGGCAGGGATGGCAACCGTACTGATGTATCTGTTCATCAACGGTTCCCCGGAACACATGCCGTGGTTCATTCTGACCCTGGGCTTCTTCTCCAGCGCGATTTACACCTCGATCATCACCCTGGGCTCTTTGCAAACCAAAGTGGCCTCGCCAAAACTGGTTAACTTCGTGCTGACCTGTGGCACCATCGGCACCATGCTGACCTTCGTGGTCACCGGCCCGATTGTGGCCCACAGCGGCCCGCTGGCTGCACTGCACACGGCTAACGGCCTTTACGCTGTGGTGTTCATTATGTGCTTCGTTCTCGGTTTTGTGACCCGCCACCGCCAGCACGGCGCGGCAGCGGCTTCTCACTAATCCTCCGACGCCCCTTTGCTCTCAGCAGAGGGGCTGTTTCTGGCAAAGCTCACCTCTTCTCCCCCGCTATCCATCTGGATCCAGGTCTGCGCCAGCTGCGTGGTGGCGATAATGCGCCCCTGACGAATCGACCAGCGTACCGGAACCTGACAACGCACCGCTTCAAACCCACTCTCCGCAGGCAGAATAACCAGGTTTGCCGGGTTCCCCGTCCCGATACCGTAATCGCTCAGACCAAAGGTTCGGGCACTGTTATGGGTAATCAGATTCAGGCCGCTGTCGATTTGCGGATAGCCCATCATCTGACACACGTGTAACCCCATATGCAGCACCTGCAGCATATTGCCGGTGCCAAGCGGGTACCACGGATCAAAGACATCATCATGACCGAAGCAGACGTTAATCCCCGCCTCCTGAAGCTCTTTCACGCGGGTAATGCCCCGGCGTTTCGGATAGTCGTCAAAGCGACCCTGAAGGTGAATGTTCACCAGCGGGTTCGCCACAAAGTTAATACCCGACATTTTCAGCAGACGAAACAGCCGCGAAGTGTAAGCGCCGTTATAGGAGTGCATGGCGGTAGTGTGGCTGGCGGTCACACGCGGGCCGATACCCGCCTCATACGCCAGCGTCGCCACCGTCTCCACGAATCGGGACTGTTCATCGTCGATTTCATCGCAGTGAATATCCAGCGGACGGTCATATTTCTTTGCCAGCGCAAAGGCGATGTGCAGCGACTGCACGCCATACTCACGGGTGAACTCAAAATGCGGGATTGCTCCCACCACATCCGCCCCCAGCTTTAACGCCTCTTCCAGCAACGCCGCGCCGTTCGGGTAGGAGAGGATACCTTCCTGCGGAAACGCCACGATTTGCAGCGTGACCCACGGCGCGGCCTCCTGCTTCACCTCCAGCATCGCCTTCAGCGCGGTGAGCGTCGGGTCAGAAACATCCACGTGAGTACGGACGAACTGGATACCGTTAGCAATTTGCCACTTCAGCGTCTTCCAGGCACGCGCCTTCACATCTTCGTGGCTGAGCAGCGCCTTGCGCTCGGCCCAGCGCTCAATGCCTTCAAAGAGCGTGCCGGACTGATTCCAGTTCGGCTCACCCGCCGTCTGGGTGGTATCGAGGTGAATATGCGGCTCAATAAACGGCGGGATCGCGAGCCCTCCACGGGCATTTAAGATCTCGTAACTTTCGGCGCGGGTATCGTCCATTGGCGTGATATCACCAAAACGACCGTTCTCAATGGCAAGTTGCCACAGCCCATCACGACCCGGTAAACGAACATTCTGAACCAGCCAAAGCGGTGTTGTAGACATACCTTTCCCCCGAAAAATGCGGCTGAAATTTAGGAGTACCCATTTTTAAAAATGAGCACCCTGATTGGTACACAAAATCGACGACAACGAAAAGCCTGTGATTTCTATAACTTATAAAAATCCTGACAAATCAGCAATCTACCACCTAAGTAGTAGGTGAAGGCGTATTTGATTTGCATCAATAAGCGCCTCTGCTGAATCGTTAAGGTAGGCAGTAATAGAAAAGAAATCGAGGCAAAAATGAGCAAAGTCAGACTCGCTATCATCGGTAACGGTATGGTCGGCCACCGCTTTATTGAGGATCTTCTCGATAAAGCTGACGCAGCCCGGTTCGATATTACCGTATTTTGTGAAGAACCCCGTAAAGCGTACGACCGTGTGCACTTATCTTCCTACTTCGCCCACCATACCGCTGAAGAGCTTTCTTTGGTACGTGAAGGGTTTTACGAGAAGCATGGCGTAAAAGTGCTGGTAGGCGAACGCGCTATCACCATCAACCGTCAGGAAAAAGTGATCCACTCCAGCGCCGGACGCACGGTTTTCTACGACAAACTGATCATGGCGACTGGCTCATATCCGTGGATCCCGCCAATTAAAGGCTCGGAAACCCAGGATTGCTTCGTTTACCGTACCATTGAAGACCTGAAGGCAATCGAAAACTGTGCCCGCCGCAGTAAACGCGGTGCCGTCGTCGGTGGCGGACTGCTGGGTCTGGAAGCGGCTGGCGCGCTGAAAAACCTCGGCGTTGAAACCCACGTCATCGAATTTGCCCCGATGCTGATGGCTGAACAGCTGGACCACATGGGTGGTGATCAGCTTAAGCGTAAAATCGAAAGTATGGGTGTGAAAGTTCACACCAGCAAGAACACCAAAGAGATCGTTCAGGAAGGTACTGAAGCGCGTAAAACGATGCGCTTTGCCGACGGCAGCGAGCTGGAAGTGGACTTTATTGTCTTCTCTACGGGTATTCGCCCGCGCGACAAAATGGCCACCCAGTGCGGTCTGGCCGTGGCGCAGCGCGGCGGGATCATGATTAATGATTCCTGCCAGACCTCCGACCCGGATATCTACGCAATCGGCGAATGTGCCAGCTGGAATAACCGCGTATACGGTCTGGTGGCTCCGGGGTACAAGATGGCGCAGGTCGCCGTTGACCATATCCTCGGCAGCGAAAACGCCTTCACCGGCGCAGACATGAGCGCCAAGCTGAAGCTGCTGGGCGTGGACGTAGGCGGTATTGGCGATGCGCATGGTCGCACTCCGAACTCCCGCAGCTATGTTTATCTCGATGAGAGCAAAGAAGTCTATAAGCGTCTGATCGTAAGCCAGGACAACAAAACCCTGCTCGGTGCGGTACTGGTCGGGGATACCAGCGACTTCGGTAACCTGCTACAGCTGGTGCTGAACGCCATTGAACTGCCGGAAAACCCGGACGCGCTGATCCTCCCGGCTCACGCCTCCAGCGGTAAGCCGTCTATCGGCGTGGATAAACTGCCAGACAGCGCGCAGATTTGCTCCTGCTTCGATGTCACCAAAGGCATGTTGATTTCTGCCATCAACAAAGGCTGCCACACCGTTGCGGCCCTGAAAGCGGAAACCAAAGCCGGTACCGGCTGCGGCGGCTGTATCCCCCTGGTCACTCAGGTACTGAACGCCGAGCTGGCGAAACAGGGCATCGAAGTAAACAACAACCTGTGCGAGCACTTCTCTTACTCTCGCCAGGAGCTGTACCATCTGATCCGCGTGGAAGGTATCAAAACCTTCGACGAACTGCTGGCAAAACACGGCCAGGGTTATGGCTGTGAAGTGTGTAAACCAACGGTTGGTTCCCTGCTGGCCTCCTGCTGGAACGAGTATGTGCTCAAACCAGAACACACACCTCTGCAGGACACCAACGACAACTTCCTGGCAAACATCCAGAAAGACGGTACCTACTCCGTGATCCCACGTTCTGCCGGTGGCGAAATCACTCCGGAAGGGCTGGTGGCCGTAGGCCGTATTGCACGTGAATTTAATCTGTACACCAAAATCACCGGTTCCCAGCGTATCGGTCTGTTTGGTGCCCAGAAAGATGACCTGCCAGAAATCTGGCGTCAGCTGATTGAAGCGGGCTTCGAAACCGGCCACGCGTATGCCAAAGCGCTGCGTATGGCAAAAACCTGCGTGGGCAGCACCTGGTGCCGCTACGGCGTGGGCGACAGCGTAGGCTTCGGCGTTGAGCTGGAAAACCGCTACAAAGGCATCCGTACGCCGCACAAAATGAAGTTCGGTGTCTCCGGATGTACCCGTGAATGTGCGGAAGCACAGGGTAAAGATGTGGGTATTATCGCCACCGAGAAAGGCTGGAACCTGTACGTGTGCGGCAACGGTGGGATGAAACCACGCCATGCAGACCTGCTGGCGGCAGACCTCGACCACGATACGCTGATCCAGTATCTCGACCGCTTCATGATGTTCTACATCCGTACCGCCGACAAGCTGACCCGTACCGCCTCCTGGCTGGATAATCTGGATGGCGGCATCGACTACCTGAAATCGGTCATCATCGACGACAAACTGGGCCTGAATGAACAGCTGGAATCCGGGATGGCCCGACTGCGCGAGGCGGTGATTTGCGAGTGGACTGAAACCGTCAACACCCCGGCGGCGCAGACTCGCTTCAAACACTTTATCAACAGCACCCAGCGCGACCCGAACGTGCAGGTTGTGCCTGAGCGCGCACAGCATCGCCCGGCGACGCCTTATGAACGCATTCCGGTCACGCTGGTGGAGGAAAACGCATGAGCCAGTGGGTAAACATTTGCAACATTAACGACATCCTGCCAGCAACCGGCGTCTGTGCGCTGCTGGGTAAAGAGCAGGTCGCGATTTTCCGCCCTCGCCACGATGAACAGGTTTTTGCCATCAGCAATATCGACCCGTTCTTCGACGCCAGCGTGCTCTCCCGTGGGTTGATTGCAGAGCATCAGGGCGAGTTATGGGTCGCCAGCCCATTGAAAAAGCAGCGCTTCCGCTTAAGCGACGGGCACTGCATGGAAGATGAGAGCCACTCGGTGAAGCATTACGACATCCGGGTGAAGGATGGCAAAGTACAGTTACGCAGTTAACGATTTTGAGGGAGGCGCAATGCCTCCCTTTTTTAAACTATTTCTTTTATTTTTCAGGATAATCAAACCATGTTTACAGACACTATTAATAAGTGTGCGGCTAACGCTGCGCGCATTGCACGGCTCAGCCAAAATAATCCGCTCGGCTTCTGGGTCAGCTCCGCAATGGCGGGTGCCTATGTGGGTCTGGGGATTATTTTAATTTTCACTCTCGGTAATCTGCTCGACCCTTCCGTGCGTCCACTGGTCATGGGTGCAACCTTTGGTATTGCTTTAACCCTGGTGATCATCGCCGGTTCTGAGCTTTTCACCGGCCACACGATGTTCCTGACGCTGGGCGTGAAAGCGGGCACTATCAGCCACGGACAGATGTGGGCAATTCTGCCTCAGACCTGGGTGGGTAACCTGCTGGGTTCCATATTTGTAGCACTGCTGTACAGCTGGGGAGGTGGGAGTTTACTGCCGGTTGATACCAGCATCGTACACACCGTCGCGCTGGCAAAAACCACACAGCCTGCGATGGTGCTGTTCTTTAAGGGCGCGCTGTGTAACTGGCTGGTCTGCCTTGCTATCTGGATGGCAATCCGTACCGAAGGCGCGGCGAAGTTCATCGCTATCTGGTGGTGTCTGCTGGCGTTTATCGCTTCCGGCTACGAGCACTCCGTTGCCAACATGACGTTGTTTGCCCTTTCCTGGTTCGGCCATCACAGCGATGCCTTCACCCTTTCGGGTATCGGCCATAACCTGTTGTGGGTAACACTGGGCAATACTCTTTCAGGTGCAGTGTTTATGGGGTTAGGTTACTGGTATGCTACCCCTAAAGCGGAGCGTCCGACTCCGGCAAACATCGCAACGGCTCAGGCGAAAGCCCATTCTTAAGAGGTAATGTCGTGGATCACCTGCCTATTTTCTGTCAATTACGCCATCGCGACTGCCTGCTTGTGGGCGGCGGCGATGTGGCTGAACGTAAAGCACGTCTGCTGTTAGAGGCAGGTGCCCGGCTTACCGTAAACGCACTCTCCTTCGCTCCGCAGTTTGACGCCTGGGCGAAAGCTGGAATGCTGACCCTGGCGCAGGGAGAGTTCGACGAGTCCCTGCTCGATACCTGCTGGCTGACCATCGCTGCCACAGACGACGATGAAGTGAACCAGCGCGTCAGCAACGCCTGCGAATCCCGCCGTATCTTCTGTAACGTAGTAGACGCCCCCAAAGAAGCCAGCTTTATTATGCCGTCGATTATCGACCGTTCTCCGCTGATGGTGGCGGTATCGTCCGGCGGAACGTCTCCGGTGCTGGCTCGCCTGCTGCGTGAAAAGCTGGAAGCGGTTCTGCCCCAGCATCTCGGCCAGGTGGCGCACTATGCCGGCCAGCTGCGTTCCCGCGTGAAGAAAACGTTCTCCACCGTCGGCGAGCGTCGCCGTTTCTGGGAAAAATTCTTTGTGAACGACAGGCTGGCGCAGTCGCTGGCAAATCAGGATCAGAAAGCCGTTGAAGAGACGACAGAACAACTTCTCACCGAACCACTGGATCATCGCGGAGAAGTGGTACTGGTGGGCGCGGGGCCTGGCGATGCTGGCTTGCTGACGCTGAAAGGGCTACAGCAGATCCAACAGGCGGATATCGTGGTCTACGACCGCCTGGTCTCCGATGACATTATGAACCTGGTGCGCCGGGATGCCGACCGCGTATTTGTGGGCAAACGCGCAGGCTATCACTGTGTACCACAGGAAGAAATTAACCAGATCCTGCTGCGGGAAGCGCAAAAAGGAAAACGCGTGGTACGCCTGAAAGGTGGCGATCCGTTTATCTTTGGGCGTGGCGGTGAAGAACTGGAAACCCTGTGCAACGCGGGCATTCCGTTCTCCGTGGTACCCGGTATTACGGCGGCGTCCGGCTGTTCGGCCTATTCCGGCATTCCATTGACCCACCGTGACTACGCCCAGAGCGTACGTCTGGTGACGGGCCACCTGAAAACCGGCAGCGAGCTGGACTGGCACAACCTGGCCGCTGAAAAACAGACGCTGGTGTTCTACATGGGACTGAACCAGGCCGCTACGATTCAGGCGAAACTACTGGAACATGGCATGGATGAAGATATGCCCGTCGCACTGGTGGAAAACGGCACATCCATTAAGCAGCGTGTGGTGAAGGGAGCGCTGACGCAGTTAAGTGACCTGGCACAACAAGTTGAAAGCCCGGCGCTGATTGTTGTGGGCCGTGTCGTCGAACTGCGCGAAAAACTGAACTGGTTCTCTAACCACTAACTCATATTTTCCCTTCCCGGGGTAGTCTTTAAACGGACTACCCCCCTCTTACCTGCACCGTTAACATACCGCTCGCAAAATGGAACTTTTCCATTTATTCCCTCGAATTGCATCCAAATAACGTTGTTTAAGACAAGGAATGTGTATGTTCAAACTGGCAAAAGCTGCCGTTCTGGTGGGCTTGTTATCGACCCTTACCGCCTGCACCGGTCACGTTGAAAACACCAAAAATAACTGCAGCTATGATTATCTGCTACATCCGGCGATCTCCATTTCGAAGATCATTGGTGGTTGCGGGCCAGCGGCACAGCAGTAAGCGTTTTTCAGGCGTAAAAAAACCGGGATTACCCGGTTTTTTTGTTTGGTGAAGTGCAGGGGTTGTGCGGCCTGATGCCCTTGCCCTCTCCCAGCGGGAGAGGAAAAAGAGCATTATGGTTTTGCGACAAACCCAATCGCTTCGTACACGGCTTTCAGGGTTTCAGATGCGCGTGCGCTGGCTTTTTCCGCGCCCTCTTTCATCACCTTCTGCAGGAATGCTTCGTCGTTGCGGTAAAGATTGTAACGCGCCTGCAGCTCAGTCAGCATACCGGAAACGGCATCTGCTACTTCACCTTTCAGGTGGCCATACATCTTGCCTTCAAAGTGCTGTTCCAGCTCAGGAATGCTCTGGCCAGTGACGCCGGAGAGAATGTCCAGCAGGTTAGAAACACCCGCTTTGTTCTGCACGTCGTAACGCACAACTGGCGGCTCATCAGAATCGGTTACCGCACGCTTAAGCTTTTTGACCACTGATTTCGGGTCTTCCAGCAGACCGATAACGTTGTTGCGGTTATCGTCAGACTTGGACATCTTCTTAGTCGGCTCCAGCAGTGACATCACGCGCGCACCGGACTTCGGAATAAACGGCTCTGGTACTTTGAACACATCACCGTAAATGGCGTTGAAGCGCTGAGCGATATCGCGGCTCAGTTCCAGATGCTGCTTCTGGTCTTCACCCACCGGAACCTGGTTGGTCTGGTACAGCAGAATATCTGCCGCCATCAGTACCGGGTAGTCGAACAGACCGGCGTTGATGTTTTCAGAGTAACGCGCGGATTTATCCTTGAACTGGGTCATGCGGCTCAGCTCACCGAAATAGGTGTAGCAGTTCAGCGCCCAGCCCAACTGGGCATGCTCCGGTACGTGAGACTGAACAAAGATCGTGCTTTTTTCCGGATCGATACCGCAAGCCAGATACAGCGCCAGCGTATCCAGCGTGGCTTTACGCAGTTTCTCAGGATCCTGACGCGCAGTGATCGCATGGAGATCCACGATGCAGTAAATGCAATGGTAGTCATCCTGCATGCTTACCCACTGACGCAACGCACCCATGTAGTTACCAATGGTCAATTCACCTGACGGCTGTGCGCCACTAAAAACGATGGGCTTAGTCATTTTTCAATTCCTGATGTTCACTGTGCGAAAGCCCGAGTGCGGGCAACAAATCTTTGAAGTGGTCGAACACTACGTCCGGTTCACTCAGCGTAATGGCTTCACCGTAGTTGTAGCCATAGGTTAATCCAACGGAAGGACAACCCGCTGCTCTGGCAGCCAGAATATCATTGCGTGAATCGCCAACAAAGAGCAGCTCCGCAGGGGCTAAGGATAATTTTCCTGCCACCAGCAGAAGCGGTTCCGGATGCGGCTTTTTGTTCTTCACGTCATCGCCGCCCACAATCACGGAGAAATACTTCGCGATATCCAGTGCTTCAAGCAGTGGCGCAACAAACGGCGTCGGTTTGTTAGTCACCAGCCCCAGCGGGATACCTTTGGCGTGAAGCGCACTCAGCGTTTCGGCAACATCCGGGAACAGGAAACTACCCTCTTCCACGGTTTCTTCATAGAAACGATCGAACAGTTTACGCAGAACACGCTGCTGTTCTTCCTGCGGAATGTCGGCGTGATCGACGCTCGGTTTTCCCTGTGCAGAACGTTGCGACGCACGCTCCTGGCGGGCCCAGGTCAACGCGCGCTCCATCAACACATCGGCACCGTTACCAATCCACGTCACGACGCGATCTTCGCCCGCAACGGGTAATTCGAGAGCATACAGCGCCTGGTCGACGGCGCTGCTTAAGCCTGGCGCGCTGTCAACCAGCGTGCCGTCGAGGTCAAATGCTACACCCCGGGTTGCCTGCAATTTATCCATGACTTACCTTTGCCAGTTCACGGCGCATTTCATCAATGACTTTTTTGTAATCCGGTTGGTCGAAGATGGCTGAGCCTGCAACGAACATATCTGCGCCCGCAGCCGCAATCTCACCAATGTTATTCACCTTCACACCACCGTCCACTTCCAGACGGATATCGTAGCCAGACTCATCAATACGGCGGCGCACTTCACGCAGTTTATCGAGGGTCTGAGGGATAAACGACTGACCGCCAAAGCCCGGGTTAACGGACATCAGCAAAATCACGTCCAGCTTATCCATCACGTAGTCGAGATAGCTCAGCGGCGTTGCCGGGTTAAAGACCAGACCGGCTTTACAGCCGTTCTCTTTGATCAGCTGCAGCGTGCGATCCACATGTTCAGAGGCTTCCGGATGGAAGGTAATGATACTCGCCCCCGCCGCGGCAAAATCAGGCACGATACGGTCGACAGGTTTCACCATCAGGTGCACGTCAATCGGTGCGGTGATGCCGTAATTACGCAGCGCCTTGAGTACCATCGGGCCGATAGTCAGATTGGGAACGTAGTGATTATCCATAACGTCGAAATGGACGACATCCGCCCCAGCCGCAAGTGCTTTGGCAGTGTCTTCACCCAGGCGGGCAAAATCGGCCGACAGAATTGAGGGAGCAATCAAAAACTGTTTCATCCGCATCTCCTTGAAGTGTGTTTACCGGCGGGCAAAACGGCTCAGGGGCGATAAAGAGCCAGGAGTTCGTCCACCTTTTTACGTGTGCCGCCGTTGCTGCTAATGCTACGCCGCACCTTGACCTGAAAATGCTTCGCGGCTTTGTACCATTCGCGCGTATCAGGGGTATCGTGATTCGAAATTAACACCGGAATTCTTTTGCTGACCAGCTTTTCCGCCATCTCCGCCAGACGGGCCTGCTCGGCCGGGCTGAAGCTGTTAGTGTGATAGGCGGTGAAGTTCGCCGTTGCAGACAGCGGCGCATAAGGCGGGTCACAATAGACCACCGAATTTGCGTCTGCACGATCCATACACTCTTCATACGAGAGGCAGTGGAATTCAGCATTCTGCGCTTTTTCAGCAAAGTGATACAACTCGGTCTGCGGAAAATACGGGCGCTTATAGCGGCCAAACGGCACGTTAAATTCACCACGCAGATTATACCGGCACAGGCCATTGTAGCCATGACGGTTCAGATAGAGGAACAACAGCGCACGGCGGAAGGGATCCTTGCTCTGGTTAAACTCCGCGCGAAACTGATAGTAGATGTCCGGGTGGTTGTTCTCTGGCGTAAACAGCTTACGCGCCTCTTCCACGTACTCATCAGTACGTCGTTTGACGATGTTATAGAGGCTGATAAGGTCGCTGTTGATATCCGCCAGGATATAACGAGAAAAATCGGTATTCAGGAACACCGATCCCGCCCCCACGAAGGGCTCGATAAGACACTCGCCTTGTGGCAGGTGCTTTTTAATATCATCGAGCAGGGGGTATTTCCCCCCTGCCCATTTCAGAAAAGCGCGATTTTTTTTCATGCTGACTAACTGATTACACCTTCTCCGGCTGTGGAGAAAGCTCCGACAGCATCCTGCGCTTTAAACATTACTTCAGATCGGCCTGCACCTGATGAATCGGCTTCGCCCACGGGTTCTTCGCCTGAACATCGGCTGGCAGTGTCGCAACAGCCCGTTTCGCTTCGTCTTTGGAAGCATAAACGCCGGTTACCAGCACATACCACGGCTGCCCGTTACGGGTCGTCTGATAAACCACATAGTTTTTCAGATTCGATTTCTTCGCCCAACCGTTGAGGTTGTCATAGTTAGACGAACTGCTCAGCTGCAGCGTGTAGTTGCTGGATGGCGCAGACTTCAGAGAACCTACGTTGCCCGCCGTTTTACCTGCAGCGTCGCTGGATGCGGTTGCAGCTGGTGCGGTAGTGGCTGTAGTCGGTGCGGTAGTGGCAGTAGCAGCCGGCGCTGTTGTCGTTACCGTCGCTTTCGGTGCAGCCGTTGTGGCTGGTGCTTTCACCGGCTCACTAACAACAGGTTTCGTCTGAGCAGGTGCTTTTACTTCAGGTGCTTTTACCACGGCCTGAGGTTTGATTTCACGCTTAGGCTCAATCACCGCCTGCTTACGTTCCGGACGCGGTGCAGTTTGTGTCTGGTGCGGTTTGGTTTCCGTAGCGGCGGTTTGCGGCTGAGCGCTACCACCACGAATCGGTGCGACAGTTGCAGGTTCAGTTGGCAGCGTAGAGTTAGCCACTACGTTGTTCACCTGTTCCTGGTTTTGCGGCTGCGTCAGCGCATTGTTCAGGTCACCCTGAACTTCTACACGCTGCTGGCCTTCTGGCGTAGCAGGTGCCTGACCCTGAGCCGGGGTAGAAGAAACTGGCGGCAGAGAAACATCCTGCGGCGTCGTGGTGTTGTTAGTGGCAGTCTGCTCCGTAGAAGCGGCACCTGGCGCTGGCTGTGTGCCGTTCGCCTGAGTGCCCGCATCATTACCAGAAAGGTTGATGCTTTTCTCAGAGGAAGCCGTTTGCTCACTTGAGTTCGTTGACGGTGCTTTCAGCGCGGAGCCAATACCGACAATCAGCAGCACAAGCACCAGAACGCCAAGCCCCATCATGATGTACTGGCGGGACGCCGGTTTCGGCGCTGCCGCTTTTTTACGTTTACGCGGGCGACGCTCTACAGGCTCTTCGTCCATTGAATCTTCTTCGGACTCATAACCCTCTTCTTCTCGCTCATCACGCGCATTGCGGCTACGCGAAGAGCGACGATCGTCTGCATCCAGCTCAACATCGTCAAAGTTGATCTGCGGCTCGTTATCACGTTCTGAAGATTGACGAGAACGACCAGTACGACGATCGCTGGGATCGGGTTTCAGCTCGTCTTCTGGTTTGAATTCATCCATTTAACACCCCACTCAAAGGCTTATGCCAACGACTTTGCATTTCACCTGAAGCTAAACGACCACCTGTTACCGTGGCCTGACCTTTCTAGTTGTTACGACTGCTGACAATCAGCAATAGCGCCAAGAACGACTTCGTGCGGCACTCCGCCGCGCACTTCACTCTTCCCTATTGCAAGTGGGAGTACAAGACGCATCTCACCTGCCAATACTTTTTTATCGCGCATCATGTGGGGTAAATACGCTTGTGCAGACATCACCTGAGGTCCGGTGACCGGCAGGCCAGCACGCTCAAGCAGTGTGATGATGCGCGCCGTCTCTTCCGGTTTGAACTGACCCAGGCGTTCAGAGGTGCGTGCTGCCATGACCATACCGGCAGCAACCGCCTCACCGTGAAGCCAGTTGCCATAGCCCATTTCGGCTTCAATCGCGTGGCCAAACGTATGCCCCAGATTCAGTAAAGCACGTAAGCCCGTTTCACGCTCGTCTGCCGCAACAACTTCCGCTTTCAGTTCACAGCAACGACGAATGCAGTATGCCAGTGCAGCCTCATCCAGGTGCAACAATGCATCCATATTCTCTTCCAGCCAGATGAAGAACTCGCCATCAAGAATAATGCCGTATTTGATCACTTCAGCAAGGCCAGAAGCCAGCTCGCGTTTTGGCAAGGTTTTCAGACAGTCGAGATCCACCACCACCGATGCAGGCTGGTAGAACGCGCCAATCATGTTTTTACCAAGCGGATGGTTGACTGCCGTTTTGCCACCAACGGAAGAGTCGACCTGAGACAACAGCGTGGTTGGGATCTGAATAAAGCGCACACCACGTTGATAGCTTGCAGCCGCAAACCCCGTCAGATCACCCACAACACCGCCGCCCAGGGCAAGCAGTGTCGTATCGCGACCGTGCGGTTTTTGCAGTAATGCGGTAAAGACGGTGTCCAGCACCGCCAGGCTTTTATACTGCTCGCCATCGGGCAGAATCACACTGTCGACTTTCACGCCCGCCTGCTCAAGCAGCTGGCGAACACGGTCGAGATAAAGCGGAGCCAGTGTCTCATTGGTGACCAGCATCGCCTGATCACCCGCTTTCAGTGGTAAGAAGGAAGCTGGGTCGTTAAACAAACCAGCCGCGATGGTGATAGGGTAACTACGTTCCCCGAGAGTAACTGTAATCCTCTCCATGACGCGACATCCACCTTTAATGCTTTTACCCGCAGGCGAGTGTATATAAAGCCAGAATCAGTTGCTTTCCAGCATATGAATAATCTGGTTTGCAACCACTTTAGCGCTCTGATCGTCAGTACGAATGGTCACATCAGCAATCTCTTCGTACAGAGGATTGCGTTCACCGGCCAGGGCTTCCAGAACTTCGCGTGGCGGCGTTTCAACCTGCAGCAACGGGCGCTTTTTATCGCGCTGCGTACGTGCCAGCTGTTTTTCAATGGTCGTCTCAAGATAGACCACTACGCCACGGGCGGAGAGACGGTTGCGGGTTTCGCGAGATTTCACAGAGCCGCCGCCAGTTGCCAGCACAATGCCCTGTTTTTCCGTGAGTTCGTTGATCACTTTTTCTTCTCGGTCACGGAAACCTTCTTCGCCTTCTACATCGAAGACCCAGCCCACATCAGCTCCGGTTCGTTTCTCAATCTCTTGATCAGAATCGTAAAATTCCATATTGAGTTGTTGAGCTAACTGACGCCCAATAGTGCTTTTGCCGGCACCCATAGGCCCAACCAGAAAGATATTGCGTTTCTCTGCCATTTTTTCGGTACTACTAAGACTATTCGTTAATGGTAATCCCCGCTGCGCAAACATCCGGCGTAGCAGGACATGAACTGAAACCTCATATGCAATAGAGCGAGAGTCAGACTAAAAATTATCTCAATACTCCGGCTTGTTTGGCAACTGATTAAATCACCGCACCAGACGCATAAGGCAACAAGACCGTAAGTCCAACTCAAATCGGTACTCCTTGTATGCTAATTCATGCCCCACGTCAAACATCTGCAACAAACTGAATGCAAAATCATTGCGGGGATCGTTACCCATCAGTGAATGCCGACCAGGCGCGGGGTAATAAACACCACTAACTCTCGTCGTTCGTTGTCTTTTCCGTCGTGGCGAAAAAGCTGCCCAAGCCAGGGGATTTTCCCAAGCCCCGGCACGCTATCACTCCCGGTTTTATTCTTTTGTGAGAAAATACCGCCCAGTGCCAGCGTTTCTCCACTTTTTACCTCTACCTGCGTTTCTATCTCTTGCTTATCAATTGCCAGCGTTTCGCCATCGGCCTGCTGCAACACCTGCCCCGGCATGTTTTCACTGATGTGCAGCTTCAGGCGCACGCGGCCCCCAGGCAGGACAATGGGTGTGACCTCCATCCCCAGCACCGCCTCTTTAAATTCCACAGACGTTGCCCCACTGTCTCCGCTGGAGACCTGGTAAGGAATTTCGCTACCCTGCTTGATGCTGGCTGGCTGCATATGTGAGGCCAACAATCGCGGACTGGCGATAATATCGACCTGCTGTTTTTGCTCCAGCGCCGACAGTTCCAGATCCAGTAACCTGCCGTTAATGCGTCCAATGTTAAAACCGACATGAGTCGTGGCGCTGGCAACGGATAAGTCGGAACCCAACGTGGTGATCTGCCCCACTTTGCCCGCTTCCGTAGCCTCCGCAAGATTCCATTTCACACCCAGCTCACGCAGGCTTTTTTCGTTGATTGTCACGATATGTGCCGCCAGCTCTACCTGCGCGACAGGAATGTCCATCTGGGTCGCCCAGTGCTGTAGCGTACCCAGTACCACCTGGTTATCCCGAACCAGCAGGCGGTTGGTGCGTTTGTCGACAGATAAACTCCCCTTTGGACTCAGGAGTTTTTCCGCTGCTTTTTGCAGCGCTTCGGCATCAGCGTAAGAAAAGGAAATGCTCTGTGCTACCAGCGGCGCATCGAGCTGTCGACGCGCCTGTTCTTGCTCCTTACGCGTTTGCTGTTCTCGCTGCCAGGCCGCGGTATACACATAAAAAATGCCCTTATCTTCATGCAGAACAAGCCCGGCACTGGTAACGACCGTCTGAAGTGCCTGTCGCCACGGGACACGCGTCAGGTTGAGCGACAGTGAGCCGCTCACATCAGGCGATACCACCAGATTACGGTTTTCCTGCATAACGAGTGCCTGTAGTACCTGAACGACAGGGATATCATCCACCACGAGCGTGACCGGTTTCGGTGCTGCTACCAGCGAGTTACTGAACACCAGCAACAATAGCGCTATCCTTATTTTCATGCTTTTTCGTTCCTTCTCGTTGCCACGTCCATTGTTCCGGTTCGCATGCTGCCCCCACATCCACGACCAGTTCCGTTTCATTCATCGCCATCACCCGCCAGCCCACAGATAAGCGTTCTTCTGTTTTCAGGCGATGCCAGCGCTTTTGCCCGTCCTGCAAAATGCCCACATCCATACTCCCCCTCACCATTCCGTGATAGTGCCACTGTGCAAGCTCCCCAATGGCGCAGGGATCGTCCGGCGGATGAAAAGGGTCGCGCATCCCGGTCAGTAACAGCGCAGAACAGACGAGCAGGTATCGCGCACTATTCCGCATGTTCTTGCTCCAGCTGCATGTGCAAACGTAGCCCCGCATCATGTGGAGAAATGGCGAAAGCAGAAACCTGCACATCCCGCTTCATCAGGCGGGAAAAGACAGCCGGTATCACCTGCCAGTCAGCATCCAGCGTCAGTTCCCCTCCGCTCTGCAGCGGTTTCCAGTGAACCAGCCTGGTGCCATCAACCTGAAAATCTAACGGCGAAAAAGGTTGCACCACCCGGGCTTCAACCGTTTCAGTCTGGTACGGTACCTTGCTGGCGGCAGGCCACAGCGACACGTTAGTTCGTACGGCATCAGCCACCTGTAACCGGAGTGCAACACACTGCAAATGTACCGGCCTGAGCAGCATTCCCCATGCAGCCGCCCCCAGAAAAACGGTTCCCAGACACCAACCGAGCACCCGACACCCGGGGCGGCTTTCGCACCAGCGTTCAAGCAGGATGTTCACACGCTACCCCTGGCTCTTGAGCTGAAAAGTGAACATCCAGCGCCCCTGGCGATCCTGCTGTAGTTCACCTGCAGGCCCTGAAGTAAAACCCGCTATTTGCCTGAGCGCATCGCGCAGTACAGAAAGCGCCGGGAGCGAGGTGGCATACCCGATAAGCATCAGCGAAGGGGGCTGGTAACGAAGCTCTGTGAGCCAGACCTCGGGCGGGATCACGTCGGAGAGTGATTCCAGCACCGGTTGCCACGTCAGGCGCTGGGGCCGGATCGCGGGTATCGGCCCTGCGGTGGTCTGTCTCTGACGAGACGCAAGTGCATGCTGGACGGATTGCGTTCCCATCAGCTCACTTTGCAGGACTCGCAGTTTCACAACGTTGTTCATCCTCAAACTGAAAAACACCATCAGGACCAGCAGTAACGTTGCCGCAAAAGCTACAGCCCAGAAACGCAGGCATCGCACGCGTCGTTGCTGTCGCCACGGCATGAAGTTTGTCATGTTCATTCAGGAACCTCGCTCATAGCCAGCGCCAGAGCGATGGTGTAGTCGGCCCCACACTCAGGTAACGGCGGCTGGCAACGGACCAGCGTTTCCCACGGATTGCGAACAGCATCAAACAGCGCGATGTCTTCAGAGGTGAGCGCCAGCAGCGCCGCCAGCTCAGTCACATTTTCCGCTTCTGTGGTAAAACGACGCCCCCACTGGTGGCGCATTGCCCACAGCCACTGGTGCTTATCACGCCAGGCGACGCACTGCGCGGGGGCGACTGCCGGGAGAAGATTAGCCAGCGCGCCTGCATCCGGGGTAATCGTCACCAGTCGCAAACGTAGCGTTTTCGCCAGCGACAAAAGCGTTTCAACCTCTTTGTTTTGTGCGGCAGTCACATGAAATGTGTTGCTGAACGTGTCCTGGGCGTAATCGAAGCACAGCGCATCTGCGGGCATTTCCAGCTCACGCGAGAGCGCCGCCCCTAGCCAGGAGAGCTGCTCGCTGTCGCGTAGCGCGATAGCCGGACGAGGCAGCGATTTTTGCAGGGTACGTGCCGCAGGGAACGAGAGAAAGACACGGTGGTAATGCGGCAACATCCGCCGCCAGTCGCGTAAAGCGTCAACCAGTTGTTCTGGCTGACAAATTTTCCCATCCAGGATAATCCCTTCGGCCAGGGGAACCGCCCACCAGCGGCGCAATCTCCAGCCAGACCTCTCCCGGGTCAGCGCCACAGCCAGCACCTTATCCTGTTGAATATGAACGCCTGTTTGCCATGTTTTAAAAGCCATGCTTCACGATCTCCTTATCGCCCGCCAGGTTGACGGCTATATCAATGAATCAGGCTTGCCTTTATACTACCGCGCGATTGTTTAGAAACTGCCCAAGTGAAACCAAATGGGAAATCTCCGGTGAAGTTCGTAAAGTATTTATTAATCCTTGCAGTCTGTTGCATTCTGCTGGGAGCAGGCTCGATTTATGGTTTGTACAAATATATTGAGCCACAGCTACCTGATGTCGCCACGCTTCGTGATGTGCGGCTCCAGATCCCTATGCAGGTCTATAGCGCCGACGGTGAGTTGATGGCGCAATATGGCGAAAAGCGCCGTATTCCACTGACCTTAAAACAAATTCCACCCACAATGGTGAAAGCGTTTATCGCCACCGAGGACAGCCGTTTCTACGAGCACCACGGTGTCGACCCGGTGGGGATTTTCCGTGCCGCAAGCGTTGCGCTGTTCTCAGGCCATGCCTCTCAGGGGGCAAGTACGATTACACAGCAGCTGGCGCGTAACTTCTTCCTCAGCCCTGAAAAGACGCTGATGCGTAAGATCAAAGAGGTGTTCCTCGCGATCCGCATTGAGCAGTTGCTGAGCAAGGACGAGATCCTTGAGCTTTACCTCAACAAGATCTATCTGGGTTACCGCGCCTATGGTGTGGGGGCTGCCGCGCAGGTCTATTTCGGTAAACCTGTAGAGCAGTTGACGCTTAGCGAAATGGCGACCATCGCGGGTCTGCCTAAAGCACCATCCACGTTTAACCCGCTCTACTCGCTCGATCGCGCCACCGCGCGTCGTAACGTTGTCTTGTCACGCATGTTGAGCGAAGGCTACATCAGCCAGACCGAATACAACCAGGCGCGCAACGATGTCATCGATGCAAACTACCATGCGCCTGAAATTGCCTTTGCGTCACCGTATCTCACGGAGATGGTTCGCCAGGACATGGTGAACCGCTATGGTGAAAGCGCCTATGAAGATGGTTATCGTGTTTACACCACGATCACCCGTAAGGTGCAGCAGGCGGCGCAGGAGGCGGTGCGCAATAACGTGATGGACTACGACATGCGTCACGGTTATCGCGGCCCGTCAAACGTGCTGTGGAAAGTGGGCGAAAGCGCATGGGACAGCAAAAAAATCACCCATTCACTGAAAGCGTTACCAACCTATGGCCCGCTGTTGCCTGCGGTGGTGACTCAGGCCGACCCACAGGAAGCGGTCGCGATGATCGCCGATGGAACGTCGGTATCCCTGCGTATGGACGGGATCCGCTGGGCACGGCCTTATCGTTCTGACACCCTGCAAGGCCCGACGCCGCGCAAAGTGACCGATGCCGTACAGACCGGACAGCAAATCTGGGTACGTCAGGTTGGCGATGCCTGGTGGCTGGCGCAGGTGCCAGACGTAAACTCCGCGCTGGTTTCCATTAATCCGCAGAACGGTGCCGTGATGGCGCTGGTCGGTGGGTTTGATTTCAACCAGAGCAAATTTAACCGCGCAACCCAGGCACTGCGTCAGGTCGGCTCCAATATCAAGCCATTCCTGTACACCGCCGCGATGGACAAAGGGTTGACCCTTGCCAGTATGCTTAATGACGTACCTATCTCGCGCTGGGATGCAGGTGCCGGTTCTGACTGGCAGCCGAAGAACTCCCCGGCGGAATATGCCGGCCCAATCCGTCTTCGTCAGGGTCTGGGGCAGTCGAAAAACGTGGTGATGGTTCGTGCGATGCGTGCGATGGGCGTTGACTATGCGGCACAGTACCTGCAACGTTTCGGTTTCCCGGCACAGAACATTGTCCATACCGAATCGCTGGCACTCGGCTCCGCATCCTTCACGCCGCTTCAGGTCGCTCGTGGGTACTCGGTGATGGCCAACGGCGGGTTCCTGATTGACCCGTACTACATCAGCAAAATCGAGAACGACCAGGGTGGTGTGCTGTTCGAAGCGAAGCCGAAAATTGCCTGTGCTGAATGCGACATTCCGGTGATTTACGGTGATACACCGAAATCCAACGTGCTTGAGAACAAGGACATGGAAGATGTTGCCGTGTCTCAGGAGCAGCAGAACACCGTCGTGCCTCAGCCTCAGCTGGAACAGGCTAACCAGGCGCTGGTTGCACAGAGCAGCGCTCAGGAATATGCCCCTCACGTGATCAACACGCCGTTGTCATTCCTGATCAAGAGCGCGCTGAACACCAATATCTTCGGTGAACCAGGCTGGCAGGGTACCGGCTGGCGTGCAGGGCGCGATTTACAGCGCCATGACATCGGCGGTAAAACGGGGACAACCAACAGTTCGAAAGATGCATGGTTCTCCGGTTACGGCCCTGGCGTCGTGACCTCGGTGTGGATCGGCTTTGACGATCATCGCCGTGATTTAGGCCGCACCACGGCCTCTGGCGCGATTAAAGATCAGATTTCCGGTTACGAAGGCGGGGCGAAGAGTGCGCAACCGGCCTGGGATGCGTATATGAAAGCAGTTCTGGAAGGTGTTCCGGAACAGCCGCTGACCCCACCACCGGGCGTCGTCACGGTCAATATCGACCGTAGCACCGGGCAGTTAGCCAATGGTGGTAACAGCCGTGAAGAGTATTTCATCGAGGGTACACAGCCAACCACGCAGGCGGTGCATGAGGTGGGTACAGAGATTATTGATAACGGCGAAACGCACGAACTGTTCTGACGTCTGGAAAAAAGCCGGGTGGTGGTCTCGCCTTACCCGGCCTACAGCGTCAATGCAAAACGGCAACCAATGGTTGCCGTTTTTACTGGTTCCGCTACAAGCGCCCCTGTCCCTTCAACCACTCCCGAACCAGGAACAGCGCACTCACGTTGCGGGCTTCGTTAAAATCAGGATCTTCCAGCAAATCCATCAGATGTGCCAGCGGCCAGCGCACCTGCGGCAATGGCTCCGGCTCATCCCCTTCCAGCGATTCAGGATAGAGATCTTCAGCAACCACAATATTCATTGAGCTGGAGAAATAGGACGGGGCCATGCTCAGTTTTTTCAGGAACGACAGCTCATTCGCACCAAAGCCGACCTCTTCTTTCAGCTCGCGGTTTGCCGCTTCAAACACCGTTTCACCCGGGTCAATAAGCCCTTTCGAGAACCCGAGTTCGTAAGATTCCGTGCCCACTGCATATTCGCGGATCAAAATCAGATGGTTATCGACGATAGGAATAATCATCACCGCTTCACGCGAAGAGGGGCGCATACGTTCATAAACGCGACGCACACCGTTGCTGAACTCCAGATCCACACTTTCAACATTAAACAGGCGTGATTTGGCGACTGTTTCAACATTCAGAATGGTGGGTTTTTGTAGTGGTTTGCTCATCTTGATGGGTCTTTAGTGTGTGAACTGGCTTTATTGTGCGATATGCCGCACGGTTTCGGCAATGTCAATTGTTCTTTATTTACATTTGTGCAACGTAACAAGAATCAATCCTCAATTCAAAACAAAAGTCAAGAGGTTGAAATGTTTCCAGGAATTTGCTGATATCGCGCCTTGACAGGCTTTGCTATCATCATCGGCTACTGGGATGTGCTTCAAAATGCTCAAGTCGACTCCATACTTGCCGATAGCCAACCACAGACTCTCATTCATTGTTAAAGGTGCAATTGATTTTACCAAAAATAATTCGAGTTGCATGAAGGCGGCGACGCGGCGACTCCCCGGAAACATACATAAGTATATAACTGGGGTGAGCGAGGACAAACTGGCTTTGCCAGTTTGAACAGCGCTTGCGCTGGCCCCGAAGGGGCGAGACCACAGGCCGGGTCAAGCCAACGCACAGGCAACCTGAAGTATGACGGGTAAACACCTGTAAGAAGATAAGTAAGATGGGGAAAGCATGAGCACCATTTTGATTGTTCTCGCTGCTATGCTGGCCGGCGTGTTGATTGCAGGGTGGGCGTACAGGCGTCGCGTACAGCGACGATACCGGCTACCTTTTTTAAATGCCTTTGCTGGTGCGACGACGCGCAAACTCACGCCAGAAGAGCGTGCTACCGTTGAAAATTATCTCGAGACACTGAACCGTTCTCAGCTAACGCCTGGGCCAACGGGAGCCAGTTCTGCTCCGGTATCACTCACTCTGAACGCACAAAGTAACACCGTGCTTTGCGTGACGCGTTCAATCACCCGCTATGGCATCACCACCGACGATCCCAACAAATGGCTCTACTATCTTGATTCCGTTGAAGTGCATCTTCCCCCCTTCTGGGAACAGTACATTACCGACGAAAACAACGTTGAGCTGATCCATACCGACTCGTTACCGCTGGTTATCTCGCTTAACGGCCATACCCTGAGTGAATATGTTCAGGAAGCACCACGCTTTGCACTGGAACGGGCAAGTGCGACCCAGGCTTCCATTCGCGGCGAAGAGACAGAGCAGATTGAGCTGTTGAACATCCGCCAGGAGACGCGTGAAGAGTACACCCTGAACCGCACGGATGGCATTCGTGAAGCGATACTGATCGTTACGGCTTTCCTGCTCTTTTTCATCTGCCTGCTGACACCAGATGTGTTTGTCCCGTGGCTGGCGGGCGGTGGCGTTCTGCTTCTGGCGGCCGGGCTGTGGGGGTTATTTGCCCCACCAGCAAAAACATCGTTACGAGAAATTCACTGCCTGCGCGGAACGCCTAAACGCTGGGGTCTGTTCGGTGAGAACGATCAGGAGCATATCAACAATATCTCGCTCGGCATTATCGATCTCATCTACCCGCGCCACTGGCAGCCGTGGATTGCCCAGGATTTAGGGCAAAAAACGGATATTGATATCTACCTTGACCGCCACGTTGTGCGTCAGGGGCGCTATCTGTCCCTGCATGACGAAGTGAAAAACTTCCCGCTTCAGCACTGGCTGCGCAGTGCGGTTATTGCTGGCGGGGCGGCGCTGGTCTTTGCCCTGCTGCTACTCTTTGTGCCGCTGGATATGCCCATCAAATTCACCCTGTCGTGGATTAAAGGCGCGCAAACCGTCGAAGCCACCAGCGTCAATAAGCTGGAAGAAGCAGGCGTGCGGGTGGGTGATACGCTGCGTCTTAAGGGAACCGGGATGTGTAATATCCATACGCCAGGTACCTGGAACACGCGGCAGAACTCTCCATTCATGCCGTTTGATTGCTCGCAAATTATCTGGAACGATGCGCCACCGCTGCCGTTGCCGGAGTCCGAAGTCGTCAATAAAGCGACAGCGCTCACCCAGACGGTCAACCGCCAGTTACACCCGAAACCGGATGATGATTCGCGCGTCAGCCCTGCCCTGCGCTCGGCTATTCAGAAATCGGGTATGGTGCTGCTGGACGACTTTGGCGAAATCGTACTGAAAACACAGGATTTATGTTCTTCTCAGAGTGAATGTGTACGCCTTAAAAACGCCCTCGTGAACCTCGGTAACAGCAAAGACTGGGATTCTCTGGTAAAGCGCGCCGAAACAGGACGACTGGACGGCGTAAACGTGCTGCTGCGTCCGGTCAGTGCCGAATCGCTGGATAACCTGGTGGCCACCTCCACCGCGCCGTTCGTGATGCGTGAAACAACCCGTGCAGCCCAGGCGCTGAACAGCCCGGCACCGGGCGGGTTTGTGATTGTCAGCGATGAAGGTAGCGACCTGGTCGATCAGCCTTATCCACAGGTCGCGCTTTATGATTACCCTGCCCAGGAACAATGGGGTGAGTTTCAGCGTCTGGCACAGATGCTGATGCAAACCCCGTTCAGTGCGGAAGGGATTGTGACAAGTCTCTTCACCGACGCCAACGGCACGCGCCATGTCAACCTGCACCGGATGCCAGACAGCGCCGGTTTGTGGCGTTATGTCGGCACATCCCTGCTGATGATTGCCATGCTGGTGTGTATTTTCTGGAACGGTTTTATGGCACTGCGCCGCTATCAGCGTTCACGCACGCGGCTGGCCGACATCCAGCAATACTACGAAAATTGCCTCAATCCTAAACTGATCCCCGCCCCTGAGAGCCTGATCGGATAACGTCACTGCGCGACAAGTTGTGCTACCCTGTCGCGCACGTTTCTTCTGGCTGGAGTTCCCCCTTTATGCATCTTGATATCGCCTGGCAGGAGGTCGATACCGTCCTGCTGGATATGGACGGCACACTGCTCGATCTCGCCTTTGATAACTATTTCTGGCAAACGCTGGTACCTGAAACCTATGGCGAACAACAGGGGATCTCCCCGGCAGAAGCGCAGGCGTTCATTCGTTCACAATATAGCGCGGTGCAGCATACGCTAAACTGGTACTGTCTGGACTACTGGAGTGAACGCCTCGGTCTGGATATTTGTGCCATGACCACCGCCCAGGGCCCGCGTGCCGTTCTGCGTGAGGATACCGTACCTTTCCTGGACGCGCTGAAAGCAAGCGGCAAGCGCCGTATTTTGCTGACCAACGCGCATCCACATAATCTGGCCGTGAAGCTGGAGCATACGGGTTTGGCTTCACACCTTGATTTATTACTTTCCACCCACACATTTGGTTATCCGAAAGAGGATCAGCGGTTGTGGCATGCGGTGGCGGAAGAGACCGGTCTACAGCCAGAGCGCACGCTGTTCATCGATGACAGTGAGCCGATTCTGGATTCCGCGGCAACGTTTGGTATTCGCTACTGTCTGGGCGTCACCAACCCTGATTCTGGCCTGGCGGAAAAAAGCTATCTGCGCCATCCGGGGCTGAACGACTATCGCCGGATGATCCCCTCACTGACCGTGAAGGAGACGCCATGAAAGAAAAACCCACTGATGGGGTAAGACTGGATAAATGGCTGTGGGCTGCCCGTTTTTATAAAACGCGCGCCCTTGCCCGTGAAATGGTCGACGGCGGAAAAGTGCATTACAACGGTCAGCGCAGCAAGCCGGGCAAGCTGGTTGAACTGAATGCCACCTTAACACTGCGTCAGGGCAACGATGACCGAACGGTGGTGATTAAAGCCATTACCGAACAACGGCGGCCTGCAACGGAAGCCGTGCTGCTGTATGAAGAGACGGCTGAAAGCATTGAAAAGCGCGAGAAGACCGCGCTGGCGCGCAAAATGAACGCACTGACAATGCCACACCCGGACCGGCGACCGGATAAAAAAGAGCGCCGCGATCTGATGAAATTTAAACACGGTGAGACCGAGTAACCCCTCACCTGCACGAGAGACTATTATGGCCCAACACGACCAATTACACCGTTATCTGTTTGAACAATTCGCCGTGCGCGGCGAGCTGGTCACCGTATCCGAAACCTGGAAACAGATTCTGGAAAACCACAACTACCCGCTGCCGGTGAAAACCCTGTTGGGCGAACTGCTGGTTGCCACCAGCCTGCTGACCGCGACGCTGAAATTTGCCGGTGATATCACCGTGCAGCTGCAGGGTGACGGTCCAATGACGTTGGCCGTGATCAATGGCAACAACCAGCAGCAAATGCGTGGTGTCGCACGCGTTCAGGGTGATGTTCCTGAGAATGCGGATCTGAAGACGCTGGTCGGTAATGGCTACCTGGTGATCACCATCTCCCCAGAAGAAGGTGAGCGCTATCAGGGTGTTGTCGGTCTGGAAGGTGATACCCTGGCCGCCTGTCTGGAAGATTACTTCATGCGTTCTGAACAGCTGCCAACCCGCCTGTTCATCCGCACCGGTGAAGTGGACGGTCAGCCTGCTGCGGGCGGGATGCTGTTGCAGGTTCTGCCTGCGCAGGACGCGCAGACCAACGACTTCGAGCACCTGGCAACGCTGACAGAAACCATCAAAGCGGAAGAGCTGTTCAACCTGTCTGCGACCGATGTGCTGTGGCGTCTGTACCACGAAGAAGAAGTGACCGTTTACGATCCGCAGTCTGTGGAATTTAAATGCACCTGTTCCCGTGAGCGCTGCGCTGGCACACTGAAAACCCTGCCAGATGAAGAGATCGACAGCATCATGGCGGAAGACGGTGAAATTGATATGCACTGTGACTACTGCGGTACGCACTACGTATTCAATTCGATGGATATCGCCGAGATCCGCAATAACGCCTCACCGGCGGATCCTCAGGTTCACTAAAACTGTGCTCCTCACCCTGCCCTCTCCCCGTTGCGGAGAGGGTCAGGATGAGGGGTAAATCTCCCGCCCAAGCTGAATCGCATTTCATACTGTAACTCTTACGTAATTTTCCAACATGTATGCGATTACATTCACATTCCTTCCGATAAAATCACCAGTCTTTAACCTTTTAAGAACATTTTCCCCAACCAAAAAGCGATTCCTGCGATAATCTGCCCGCCCTGTGACTGGAGTCGCAGCGTTTTCCGTTAGTAAGGGTTTTGTCCAGATACGTAAATCTATGAGCCCCGTCGCGGTTAACAACCTCAGAAAAACCCTACAATTTCAGGCAGTACATATTGGCTAAGGAGCAGTGATATGCGTGTTACTGGTTTAACCCCGCAAGATCTCAAGGCTTATGGTATTCACGACGTCCAGGAAGTGGTCTACAACCCCGACTACGATACGCTGTATCAGGAAGAGCTCAATCCAGCACTGGAAGGATACGAGCGAGGTGTGTTGACGAACCTTGGTGCTATCGCCGTCGATACCGGTATCTTTACCGGTCGTTCGCCGAAAGATAAGTATATCGTCCGAGACGAAACCACCCGCGACACGCTGTGGTGGGCAGATAAAGGCAAAGGGAAGAATGATAACAAACCGCTCTCCCCGGAAACCTGGCAGCATCTGAAAGGGCTCGTCACTCACCAACTCTCTAACAAGCGTCTGTTTATTATCGATGCTTTCTGCGGCGCTAACGCCGACACCCGACTTTCCGTGCGTTTTATCACCGAAGTGGCCTGGCAGGCGCATTTCGTGAAAAACATGTTTATTCGTCCAACCGACGAAGAGCTGAAGAATTTCACGCCTGACTTCATCGTGATGAACGGTGCGAAATGCACTAACCCACAGTGGAAAGAGCAGGGTCTGAACTCTGAGAACTTCATTGCCTTCAACCTCACCGAGCGTATCCAGCTGATTGGCGGAACCTGGTACGGCGGAGAGATGAAGAAAGGGATGTTCTCGGTGATGAACTACCTGCTGCCGCTGCGCGGTATCGCCTCCATGCACTGTTCAGCGAACGTGGGTGAAAAAGGCGATGTGGCCGTGTTCTTTGGCCTGTCCGGCACCGGTAAAACCACCCTCTCCACCGATCCGAAACGCCGCCTGATTGGCGATGACGAACACGGCTGGGATGACGACGGTGTGTTTAACTTCGAAGGTGGCTGCTATGCGAAGACCATTCGCCTGTCTGAAGAAGCAGAGCCGGATATCTTCCATGCCATCCGTCGCGATGCACTGCTGGAAAACGTCACCGTGCGTGCCGATGGCTCTATCGACTTCGATGACGCATCAAAAACCGAAAATACCCGTGTTTCTTACCCTATCTACCACATCGACAATATCGTGAAACCGGTGTCGAAAGCGGGTCATGCCACGAAGGTGATTTTCCTGACGGCTGATGCATTCGGCGTGTTACCGCCAGTTTCTCGCCTGACCGCCAGCCAGACGCAGTATCACTTCCTCTCTGGTTTTACCGCCAAACTGGCGGGGACCGAGCGCGGCGTGACCGAGCCAACGCCAACCTTCTCCGCCTGCTTCGGCGCAGCGTTCCTGTCGCTGCACCCGACGCAGTACGCTGAAGTACTGGTGAAACGCATGCAGGCTTCTGGCGCACAGGCGTATCTGGTCAACACCGGCTGGAACGGTACAGGCAAGCGTATCTCCATTAAAGATACCCGCGCCATTATCGACGCCATTCTGGATGGTTCTCTGGATAACGCCGAAACCTTTACCCTGCCAATGTTTAACCTGGCGATCCCAACGCAACTGCCGGGTGTGGATACGCATATCCTCGACCCACGCAACACCTACGGCTCACCTGAGCAGTGGCGTGAAAAAGCGGAATCGCTGGCGAAACTGTTTATTGATAACTTCGAGAAGTATACCGATACACCAGCGGGTGAAGCGCTGGTGAGTGCAGGGCCAAGGTAAAGGTAAAAAGGCAACGCAAGTTGCCTTTTTTAATGTTTTCGCCCTCTCCCGGTGGGAGAGGGTCGGGTGAGGGCATCAGACCGCACCTTTACTGTTTAACTCTCTTTCACCTGCCCACGCGTAACCGGCACCGGTAACCATGCGCGAATGCTCAAACCACCCCGCTCGCTGGTACCGATCTCCAGCAACCCGTTATGGTTATCAACAATACGCTGCACAATCGCCAGACCTAAACCCGTTCCGCTGGTACTGCGCGCGCTATCGCCACGCACAAACGGCTGGAACAGATGCTTGCGTTGTTCAGGTTTAATACCCGGGCCATCGTCTTCCACCTGGAACCAGGCACGGTTGAGCTCAGAGCCGCTACTGACTTTAATCCAGCCGTTACCGTAGCGAGCCGCGTTCGCCACCATGTTGGCCACCGCACGTTTAATGGAGAGCGGATGCATGCGTACCTGAATGTCGCCCGCCTGAAGATCGGTATCAATCTCACGCTCGTAGCCACTTTCCGCCGCGACCACTTCACCTAATACCGCATTCAGGTCAGCCATCTCCATTGGCATCTCCTGCCCGGTGCGCAGGTAGTCAATGAACTGCTCAATAATGGCATTACACTCTTCGATATCCTTGTTAATGGACTCGGCGAGATAACCATCGTCTTCGCTCATCATCTCCGTCGCCAGGCGGATACGCGTCAGCGGGGTACGCAGGTCATGGCTGACGCCTGCCATCAGCAACGTGCGGTCGTCCGCCAGTTGCTTCACGCCTGCCGCCATATGGTTGAAGGCACGCGTTACCGAACGGACTTCCGATGCGCCGTATTCACGTAGCGGTGGTGGAATAATCCCTTTACCGACCTGCAGCGCAGCGTGCTCCAGGTCGACCAGCGGTCGGTTTTGTATACGGATAAACAGCCACGCCCCCCCTATCGCCAACAGCATGATGGCAAGGGTGTAACGGAACAGCGGCGAGAAGTCTCCCTGATGGATTTCGGTCAACGGGACGCGCACCCAGATGTTGGGTGACAGCCAGGTTTTCAGCCAGACGACCGGAGAGCTTTTGTTAACCTCAACGCGCACTTCCGTTGGGCCGCCAAGCTGCTGCGCCATTTGCTGACTGAGGAACTCATAATGCTGCGCCCAGCGCAAACCCGCATCTTCCGCCGCTTCATTTGAATAGAGTGAAATGCCCAGCTCACGGTAGATTTCACGACGAAACGCCGGGGGAACCACTAACTGCGTGCCGTCCTCCAGCTGCAGTTTATCAGTCATCAGCATACGGACTTCGTACGCCAGAACCTTATTGAACTGCTGGAGGCTCGGCAGGATCGCAAAGTTCAGCACCACCAGGTAGGTCGTCACCAGGCTGACGAACAGCAGGGTGACGATCAGTAACAGAGTGCGGGCAAACGAGCTTCGCGGTGAGAAGCGCATTCGCCTCATGCTTTAGAACCGTCCGGGACGAACACGTAGCCCAGACCCCACACGGTCTGAATATAACGAGGATGCGCCGGATCTTCTTCCACCATGCGGCGCAGACGGGAGATCTGCACGTCGATGGAACGTTCCATTGCGGAGTATTCACGACCACGCGCCAGGTTCATCAGCTTGTCACGGGAAAGCGGTTCACGCGGGTGGCTGACCAGCGCTTTCAGTACCGCAAACTCGCCGCTGGTGAGTGGCATTGGCTCATCTTCGCGGAACATTTCACGCGTACCGAGGTTAAGCTTGAACTTACCAAACGCAATCACCGCTTCTTCCTGCGACGGTGCGCCCGGCAGCTCATTCGCCTGACGACGAAGAACGGCACGAATACGCGCCAGCAGCTCACGCGGGTTAAATGGTTTTGGAATGTAGTCGTCCGCGCCGATTTCGAGGCCCACAATACGGTCAACCTCTTCGCCCTTCGCCGTCACCATGATGATCGGCATTGGGTTACTCTGGCTACGCAGACGGCGGCAGATAGAAAGCCCGTCTTCGCCAGGCAGCATCAGATCAAGCACCATCAGGTGGAAAGATTCACGGGTCAGCAGACGATCCATCTGCTCAGCGTTCGCCACGCTACGAACCTGGAAGCCCTGCTCGGTCAGATAACGCTCAAGCAGCGCGCGCAGGCGCATGTCGTCATCCACGACCAGAATTTTGTAGTTCTCTTGCATTGTATGTACTCCCAAAGGTTCGGATAGTCTAATAACAGCGTATTCTAAAAAAGTGCACGTGTTCGACCAGCTAATTCTGGTATAAATTCTAGTCGAAATTGTTACAAAGCATATTTAACAGCAGCTTATCTGCACATTTCATCACATAAATCATTATTAATACTGTCTGTTAGACTATTTGATACGTAATGTGCGCAAGGTTTGCAATGAAGCCAGGTCTGAAGGTCACCGCATGAAAACGCCCCTGATCACCCGCGAAGGGTACGAAAAGCTCAAAAAAGAGATGGATTACCTGTGGCGCGAAGAGCGTCCGGAAGTGACCAAAAAAGTCACCTGGGCAGCAAGCCTGGGCGATCGCAGTGAGAACGCCGACTACCAGTACAACAAGAAACGGCTGCGCGAAATCGACCGTCGGGTGCGCTACCTGACCAAATGCCTCGAGAATCTCAAAATCGTCGATTACTCGCCGCAACAGGAAGGCAAAGTGTTCTTTGGCGCATGGGTGGAAATCGAAAATGATGACGGCAATACCCTGCGCTTTCGCATTGTCGGCTATGATGAAATTTTTGGTCGTAAGGATTACATCTCCATCGACTCGCCAATGGCCCGCGCGTTGCTGAAAAAGGAAGTGGGCGATTTAGCCATCGTGCAGACCCCTGCAGGTGAAGCCAGCTGGTACGTGAACGAGATCGCGTACGTTAAATAGTCCGAGAGCGCCCCCCACGGCTGGCATTTTGCCGTGCCAGCCCGTATAACTATCCCCTGATTTTTCGACTCAACAGATGATAAAGCCATGATGAAAGATTCGCTCTGCCGCATTATTGCGGGTGAACTTCAGGCCAGAGCCGAACAGGTAGAAGCTGCCGTTCGCCTGCTTGATGAAGGGAACACCGTGCCGTTTATTGCACGTTATCGTAAGGAAGTCACCGGCGGTCTGGATGACACGCAGCTACGTAACCTGGAGACCCGTCTGGGTTACCTGCGCGAGCTGGAAGACCGACGTCAGGCAATCCTCAAATCCATCGGCGAACAGGGCAAACTGACCAGCGATCTGGAAAAGGCCATTAACGGCACCCTGAGCAAAACCGAACTGGAAGATCTCTATCTGCCGTACAAACCGAAGCGCCGCACGCGCGGGCAGATTGCGATTGAAGCAGGCCTGGAGCCGCTGGCCGATCTGCTGTGGAACGAGCCGTCCCACGACCCGGAAACCGAAGCCGCCAAATTTATCGATGCCGACAAAGGCGTGGCGGACACCAAAGCGGCGCTCGATGGCGCACGTTACATTCTGATGGAGCGCTTCTCCGAAGATGCCACTCTGCTTTCCAGAGTGCGTGATTATCTGTGGAAGAATGCGCACATTGTCTCTGCGGTGGTGGCAGGTAAAGAGGAAGAAGGCGCGAAATTCCGCGACTATTTCGACCACCACGAACCGATCGCTACCGCCCCGTCTCACCGCGCGCTGGCGATGTTCCGTGGCCGCAACGAAGGCGTGCTGCAACTCTCCCTGAACGCCGACCCGCAGTTTGATGAGCCGCCGAAAGAGAGCCACTGCGAGCAGATCATTACCGACCACCTCGGCCTGCGCCTCAACAACGCCCCGGCGGACAGCTGGCGTAAAGGCGTGGTGAGCTGGACGTGGCGTATCAAGGTGCTGATGCACCTCGAAACCGAACTGATGGGCACCGTGCGCGAGCGCGCCGAAGACGAAGCGATTAACGTCTTCGCCCGTAACCTGCATGACCTGCTGATGGCCGCCCCTGCGGGCCTGCGGGCGACGATGGGCCTCGATCCAGGCCTGCGTACCGGCGTAAAAGTGGCGGTGGTTGATGGCACCGGTAAACTGGTGGCCACCGACACCATTTATCCGCATACCGGGCAGGCAGCAAAAGCGGCTGTAGCGGTTGCGGCGCTGTGCGAAAAACACAACGTTGAGCTGGTTGCCATCGGTAACGGTACTGCATCTCGCGAAACCGAGCGTTTCTACCTCGACGTTCAGAAACAGTTCCCGAAAGTCACGGCACAGAAAGTGATCGTCAGTGAAGCGGGTGCATCGGTCTATTCCGCCTCTGAACTGGCAGCGCTGGAATTCCCGGATCTGGACGTTTCCCTGCGTGGTGCCGTTTCAATCGCTCGCCGTCTGCAAGATCCGCTGGCGGAGCTGGTGAAGATCGACCCGAAATCTATTGGTGTCGGCCAGTATCAGCACGACGTGAGCCAGACTCAGCTGGCGCGTAAGCTGGATGCGGTAGTGGAAGACTGCGTAAACGCCGTCGGCGTAGACCTGAACACCGCCTCCGTCCCCCTGCTGACCCGCGTGGCGGGCTTAACCCGCATGATGGCACAGAACATCGTCACCTGGCGTGATGAGAATGGTCAGTTCCAGAACCGCCAGCAGTTGTTGAAGGTAAGCCGTCTGGGGCCAAAAGCCTTTGAGCAATGCGCGGGCTTCCTGCGCATCAACCACGGCGATAACCCTCTGGATGCGTCAACCGTTCACCCGGAAGCCTACCCCGTTGTCGAGCGCATTCTGGCGGCCACACAGCAGGCGCTAAAAGATCTGATGGGCGATAACAGCGCGCTGCGCAACCTGAAAGCCTCTGATTTCACCGACGAACAGTTCGGCGTGCCAACCGTTACCGATATCATCAAGGAGCTGGAAAAACCGGGCCGCGATCCGCGTCCTGAGTTTAAGACGGCGACCTTTGCCGACGGTGTCGAGACCATGAACGACCTGCTACCAGGTATGGTGCTGGAAGGTGCGGTCACTAACGTCACCAACTTTGGTGCGTTTGTGGATATCGGCGTGCATCAGGATGGTCTGGTTCACATTTCATCGCTGGCCGATAAGTTCGTTGAAGACCCGCATACCGTGGTCAAAGCGGGCGATATCGTGAAGGTGAAAGTGCTGGAAGTGGATCTGCAGCGCAAACGTATCGCCCTGACTATGCGCCTGGACGAGCAGCCCGGTGAAACCAACGCACGCCGTGGCGGCAATGGTGGAGCCCGCGAGCAGCAGCGTCCTGCAGCCAAAGCAGCGAAGCCGCGTGGGCGTGACGCCCAGCCTGCGGGTAACAGCGCGATGATGGATGCGCTGGCGGCGGCGATGGGTAAGAAGCGCTAACCCTTCACCCTCTCCCCAATGGGGAGAGGGGTATTTAATTAACTCGCTGACCCAACGTTACTCATCAAATATGAAACCGATTGCATATCCATATTTAAACCACTAATTATCCTTCCGTTAACAAACTCCCGCGTTTTACTTTTTTCCGCATTTCATAAAATATTGAGCAAGGTCAAACAGGCCGTAAATTCATACCCAAAACTACATTCCGTCACAGTTTTATGATTGATGATAAAAACTATTCTCATTATCATCACAGAGTAGATAATTTAACCTCTCGTGGAATCAGGCATTATGCAATTCACTCCAGACAGTGCATGGAAAATCACCGGTTTTACCCGTGAAATTAGCCCAGCCTATCGGCAAAAGCTGCTGTCGCTGGGCATGCTACCCGGCTCATCATTCCAGGTCGTGCGCGTTGCCCCGTTAGGAGATCCTGTTCATATCGAAACCCGACGTGTGAATCTGGTTCTGCGTAAAAAAGACCTCGCATTAATAGAAGTCGAAGCCTTATCCCGATAACAAGCCAGCGGTTTCAGTGAGTTTACGATAATGAAAAAATTAACTATTGGCTTAATTGGCAATCCTAATTCCGGCAAGACCACGCTATTTAACCAGCTGACGGGTGCGCGCCAGCGCGTCGGTAACTGGGCGGGCGTGACGGTTGAGCGTAAAGAAGGCCAGTTCGCGACAACAGACAATCAGGTCACGCTGGTTGACCTGCCAGGCACGTATTCGTTAACCACCATCTCGTCACAAACGTCTCTCGATGAGCAGATTGCCTGTCACTATATTCTGAGCGGCGACGCCGATTTGCTCATTAACGTCGTGGATGCCTCGAATCTGGAGCGCAACCTGTATCTGACGCTGCAACTGCTGGAGCTGGGTATTCCCTGCATTGTGGCACTCAACATGCTCGACATCGCGGAAAAGCAAAAGCTGCGCATAGATGTCGATGCCCTCGCCACGCGCCTGGGCTGCCCGGTTGTCCCGCTGGTTTCCACCCGCGCACGGGGTATTGATGCCCTGAAGATGACCATCGACCGTCACGTGAGCAATCAGGATGTTGAGCTGGTGCATTATGCACAGCCGCTGCTGCGCGAAGCCGGCCAGTTGGCGCAAGAGATGGACAAAAGCATGCCGGAAAAACAGCGTCTGTGGCTCGGGTTGCAGATGCTGGAAGGCGATATCTACAGTCGCGCCTATGCAGGCGATGCGGCAGATAAGCTGGATGTTGCACTGGCACGTCTGAGTGGCGAGCTGGATGACCCTGCGTTACACATCGCCGACGCACGCTACCAGACCATTGCGGCCATTTGCGATGTGGTCAGTAACGCTCTGACGGCTGAGCCAAGCCGCTTTACCGCCGCCGTGGATAAAGTGGTGCTCAACCGCTTCCTTGGTTTGCCGATCTTTTTACTGGTGATGTACCTGATGTTCCTGCTCGCCATTAACATCGGCGGCGCACTCCAGCCGATTTTCGATGCGGGTTCCGTCGCGATATTCGTGCACGGTATTCAGTGGGTGGGTTATACCCTGCACTTCCCGGAATGGCTGACTATTTTCCTCGCCCAAGGGATCGGTGGCGGTATCAACACCGTTCTGCCGCTGGTACCGCAAATCGGCATGATGTACTTGTTCCTCTCCTTCCTTGAGGATTCCGGTTACATGGCGCGCGCGGCCTTCGTGATGGATCGTCTGATGCAGGCGCTGGGTCTGCCGGGTAAATCCTTCGTCCCACTGATTGTCGGTTTCGGTTGTAACGTGCCGTCGGTGATGGGCGCACGTACGCTGGATGCACCGCGCGAACGTCTGATGACCATCATGATGGCACCGTTTATGTCCTGCGGCGCACGCCTGGCTATCTTTGCGGTCTTTGCAGCGGCCTTCTTTGGTCAGCAAGGGGCTCTGGCGGTGTTCTCACTGTATGTACTCGGCATCGTCATGGCGATCCTGACGGGGTTGATGCTGAAACACACCATCATGCGTGGCGAAGCGTCACCGTTCGTGATGGAGCTTCCGGTGTATCACGTGCCACACCTTAAAAGCCTGGTGATCCAGACCTGGCAGCGCCTGAAAGGGTTTGTTCTGCGCGCCGGTAAAGTGATTGTCATCGTAAGCATCTTCCTGAGCGCACTGAACAGCTTCACCCTGAGCGGACAAGCGGCAGATAACATCAACGACTCCGCCCTCGCCTCCGTCAGCCGTGTCATCACACCGGTCTTCAAACCCATCGGTGTACATGAGGACAACTGGCAGGCGACCGTTGGCCTGTTCACGGGAGCGATGGCAAAAGAGGTGGTTGTTGGTACGCTGAACACCCTCTTTACCGCAGAAAACATTCAGGAACAGGCCTTCAACCCGGCAGAATTTAACCTCGGTGGTGAACTGCTGGCTGCCGCAGAAGAGACCTGGCAGAGCCTGAAAGACACCTTTAGCCTGAGCGTGCTGGCGAACCCTATTGAAGCCAGTAAAGGCGATGGCGAAATGGCCACCGGCGCAATGGGTGTGATGAGCGAGAAATTTGGCAGCGCGTCTGCGGCCTATAGCTACCTGATCTTCGTGTTGCTCTATATTCCATGCATCTCCGTCATGGGGGCCATTGCCCGCGAGTCCAGCCGCGGCTGGATGGGCTTCTCTATCCTGTGGGGGCTAAACATTGCCTACTCGCTGGCGACGCTCTTTTACCAGACCGTTAACTTTAGCCAGCACCCACGGTACAGCCTGGTCTGCATCCTGGCAGTTCTGCTGTTCAACGTGATCGTTCTCGGCCTGCTACGTCGGGCGCGCAGTCGCGTTGACATCAACCTGCTGGCGAACCGCAAAACCGCGGCGTCCTGCTGCAACAGCCCGGCTGGCGACTGTCACTAAGGAGAATGACAATGGCATCATTGATACAGGTTCGCGATTTACTGGCGTTACAGGGGCGAATGGACGCGAAACAGCTGAGCCTCAGCCTGCATACACCACAACCAATGATTGATGCCATGCTGGAGCGACTGGAAGCGATGGGAAAAGCCGTGCGCATTCAGGAAGATGCGGATGGTTGTCTCTCTGGCAGTTGCAAAAGCTGCCCGGAAGGAAAAGCCTGCCTCAGGGTGTGGTGGGCGCTGCGTTAATAAAGCCGGGCAATGCTGCCCGGCTTTAGTGTATTACTTATAAACGTCTGCTGTTGCACGTACGTTTTTGGTATCTTTCGATGCGCTGGTGACCACGAAATATTTGCCACCCAGTTTATCCGCTTTCTTCGACAGCTCTTTTCTCGCGTCCATTGGCGCGGTGGTGTCAGACGTGGAAATCTGACCAATCTTGGTCAGATGCATCCCTTTCACCTTGTCTTTTTCCAGCTCTTGCGCCGCAAACACGCCAAATGACAGTGACCCAATAACCAGAGAAGTGACAATACCTGTAACAAGTTTCATAACCTGATTCTCCATAGGATTGTTGTTTTGATTATCGAAAGCAGAACAACCGCAACGACATCTGGAGTATGGTTGCGGTAGGTGACTTTTTCCAGGATGGATAGAAAATAATCAGTCTAAACGTTGACTTAAAGCAACAAGCGCTGAACAAAACTCCGCGGGATGAGAGATAAACGGCGCATGTGCGGCTTTGGGCACAACCAGCGATTCGCTTTCTGGCCACAGTGCATCCAGTAATGGGACCACTTTGCGCGGCACAAGGCCGTCAAGGTTGCCATAGATACGCAGGTGTGGCATGGCAAGCAATGTCAGCGATTCACGCAAATCGACGGTTTTCAGTATTTCCAGTCCCCCGTTAAGCACCTCTACGTCCGGCATCGGCAGAGAGAGCACAGTCTGTTTCAGCATACGGGCATCCTGACGTGCAGTTTCGGTTCCCATCGTCTGCAATGCCAGGAAACGCTCAACCGTCCGCTGGAAGTCTTCGCTCAGCTGCTGCTGGAACCCGGCCAGTACCTCGGGTTTGATACCCGGCCATGCGTCCTGCGCACTGAAGCACGGTGACGAGGCTACCGTCACCAGTGCCTGCACGCGTTCAGGGTTTGCCAGTGCAATCCTGCTTGCGACCAGCCCACCCAGGCTCCAGCCCAGCCAGATGGCATTTTGCGGCGCGGCATCCAGAACGTGCTGCGCCATCTCATCGAGCGACATCGCACCAAAGCCGTGGCTACGGCCAAAACCCGGTAAATCCACCAGGTGCAGGGTAAAATGCGAGGCAAGTTCCTCGTTTATGCAATGCCACACTTCAGCATTCAGTCCCCATCCGTGCAGCAGCACAAGATGGCAATTTCCCGTCCCTACGGTCTGCCACCACAGAGTCTTCATCAGTTACTGTTCTCTTTTTTTACATGGAGGTTGTACATGCTAACAGTGCCTGGCTTGTGCTGGCTATGTCGAATGCCACTTGCGCTGAGTCACTGGGGTGTCTGTTCTGTCTGCACGCGCTCACTGGAAGGCCGTATTACGGGGTGTCCACAGTGTGGTTTACCGGCCATGAGCCGGGTATTTCCCTGTGGCCGCTGCCTGAAAAAATCACCACCGTGGAGCGCCCTGGTGGCGGTTGATGATTATGTCCCACCGCTGAGCGGGCTTATCCACAAGCTGAAGTTTTCCGGCCAGACCACGCTGGCACACCCTCTGGCTCGCCTGTTGCTGTTGGCGATTTTGCAGGCCCGACGCACCCGCGCCCTGCCGAAAGTCGACATGGTAATGAATGTGCCGCTGCACCCACGTCGTCACTGGCAGCGTGGCTATAACCAGAGTGACCTGCTCTGCCAGCCTCTCGCGCGCTGGCTGGGATGTCGGTATGCGGTTTCAGCGCTTAAACGCGTCCATGCCACCGCGGTACAACATCAGCTCAATGCCCGGCTTCGCAAAAGAAACCTGAAAAATGCCTTTCGCCTTGAATTACCGGTCGAAGGTCTCCATATCGCGATTGTGGATGATGTCGTCACCACGGGCAGTACCGTTGCTGAACTTTCCCGACTGCTTTTGCAAAGCGGTGCCGCGTCGGTTCAGGTATGGTGTCTGTGCCGTACCTTGTAGCCCTTCTTCATTGGGCGTATTATTATACCCAAGTAATTTAGTCAACTATTAGGCCAAAGCTATGATCCGTATTTCCGATTCTGCACAAGCGCACTTTGCCAAACTGCTGGCAAATCAGGAAGAAGGGACGCAGATCCGCGTGTTTGTGATCAATCCAGGCACTCCGAATGCAGAATGTGGTGTCTCTTATTGCCCTCCGGACGCGGTGGAAGCAACCGACACAGCCCTTAAATTTGAACAGCTCACCGCTTACGTTGATGAGCTCAGCGCACCGTATCTTGACGATGCGGAAATTGACTTCGTCACCGATCAGCTGGGTTCTCAGCTGACCCTGAAAGCACCCAACGCAAAAATGCGTAAAGTGTCTGACGATGCCCCGCTGATGGAGCGCGTTGAGTACCTGCTGCAATCCCAGATCAACCCACAGCTGGCAGGCCACGGCGGCCGTGTCTCACTGATGGAAATCACTGAAGATGGCCTGGCGATCCTGCAATTCGGCGGCGGCTGTAACGGCTGTTCAATGGTCGACGTCACGCTGAAAGAAGGGATCGAGAAGCAGCTGCTGAACGAATTCCCTGAGTTGAAAGGCGTGCGCGATCTGACCGAACACCAGCGCGGCGAGCACTCTTACTACTAAGCCGTCTGCCTTTGCCCGGTGGCGCTGCGCTTACCGGTCCTACAGCGACGCTACACATCTTGATTCGTAAGCCGGGTAAGGCGAAGCCGCCGCCCGGCTTTTGTTTGCCCGCCTCTCCCCTCTGTATATGTTGACCTGCGTCTCATAATTTAAATTTTGCCGCTCAGGGTGATTCTCAATCACGCCATGTTACCCGTATCATTCAAGTGGGCACTAAGCACTCTTATAACAGCTAACTACATTTAATAGTTTCACAGGTATCCGTGTTAGTGCCGTTCACACTCTGTTCCCAGTTGGGACGAGCGGAAATCGTCATTGACACAATGACGTTACCCATAACAATTCAAAGGCCAGGTAAATCATGCCATTAGTCATCGTCGCTATCGGTGTTGTGTTATTACTGCTCTTGATGATCCGTTTCAAAATGAACGGATTTATCGCTCTGGTTCTGGTGGCACTTGCAGTCGGTCTGATGCAAGGGATGCCGCTGGTTAAAGTTATTAGCTCGATTAAAGCAGGTGTAGGCGGTACGCTCGGCGGCCTGGCGTTGATCATGGGCTTTGGTGCCATGCTCGGCAAAATGCTGGCAGACTGCGGTGGTGCGCAGCGCATCGCAACCACACTTATCGCCAAATTCGGTAAGAAGAATATCCAGTGGGCGGTGGTATTAACCGGTTTTACCGTCGGTTTTGCGCTGTTCTATGAAGTGGGCTTCGTGCTGATGCTGCCACTGGTGTTCACCATTGCGGCTGCGGCAAATATCCCACTGCTGTATGTAGGTGTGCCAATGGCGGCGGCGCTGTCCGTGACGCACGGCTTCCTGCCGCCACACCCTGGCCCAACCGCTATTGCAACTATTTTCCACGCCGATATGGGTAAAACCCTGCTGTTCGGTACAATTCTGGCGATCCCAACCGTCATTCTGGCAGGTCCGGTATACGCGCGTTTCCTGAAAGGTATTGATAAGCCTATCCCGGAAGGTCTGTACAGCGCGAAAACCTTCACTGAAGAAGAGATGCCTGGCTTTGGCGTCAGCGTCTGGACATCTCTGGTACCGGTGATCCTGATGGCCATGCGTGCTATAGCAGAGATGATCCTGCCAAAAGATCACGCCTTCCTGGCCGTTGCGGAATTCCTGGGTGACCCGGTCATGGCAACACTGATTGCGGTACTGATCGCGATGTTTACCTTCGGTCTGAACCGTGGTCGTTCAATGGATCAGATCAACGGCACGCTGATCTCTTCCATCAAAATCATTGCCATGATGCTCCTGATCATCGGCGGTGGCGGTGCGTTCAAACAGGTTCTGGTCGACAGTGGCGTGGATAAATACATCGCCTCCATGATGCATGAAACCAACGTGTCACCACTCTTTATGGCCTGGTCTATTGCTGCGGTTCTGCGTATTGCGCTTGGCTCTGCAACCGTTGCGGCAATTACTGCGGGTGGTATCGTTGCGCCGCTGATTGCGACCACCGGCGTCAGCCCTGAGCTGATGGTTATCGCGGTCGGTTCCGGTAGCGTGATTTTCTCTCACGTAAACGATCCGGGCTTCTGGCTGTTCAAGGAGTACTTCAACCTGACGATCGGTGAAACTATCAAGTCCTGGTCAATGCTGGAAACCATTATTTCGGTGTGTGGCCTGGTCGGGGTTCTGCTGCTGAATATGGCACTCTGATGTAAAAAAAGAACCCGCCAACAGGCGGGTTCTTTTTTATTTCTTCTTCACTACAGCTTTTCTGCGCTTATCCAAATCCTTAATCAGCTTGTTCACCTCCTCATCGGCAAACATCTTCTCAAGACTCACGGACAACTTACGACGCCAGTTCTTGTACTGATAGCTGGTTCCCGGAATGTTCACCGGCCCGGCCATATCAATCCAGTCTTCCGGCTGCAGACCCAGCAAGGCACTGTTACTGTCAGCGATGTAGCGTTGTAACCCCCGGTTAAGCGTGGGGGTCATCGACATCAGCGAAGCCTTATGCCCGGCACGTTTCGGCAGACAGCCATGCTTATGCAGCGCATCCAGCAGCCCCTGCTTCGCCAGCTCGCGATCCTGATACAGACCGCATAGCACCTCTTCATCAGGATAAAGACCCAGCGTTTTACCAAGCGTCAGATCGCCGCTTTCCCAATAGCCACGCAGCGTAGGAAGATCATGCGTCGTCGCGACTGCCATTGACTGTTCCGGATACGCTTTTGGCGCGCGGAAGGTTTTCTCATGGTTGTTTTCAAAATAGAGCACTTTGTAGGAATACACGCCGCTATCGCGGAGCTTGCTGACGATCTCCACCGGTACGGTACCGAGATCTTCACCGATCACCATGCACTGATGGCGTTTACTTTCCAGCGCCAGGATCGACAGCAGATCGTCAACCGGATACTGCACGTAAGCCCCGTGATCCGCCGTTTCACCATAAGGGATCCACCACAGGCGCAGCACGGACATCACGTGGTCAATACGCAGCGCCCCGCAGTTTTGCATGTTGGCGCGCAACAGGTCGATAAACGGCTCGTATGCGCGCGCCGCCATCACGTGTGGATCCATCGGCGGTAAGCCCCAGTTCTGACCGAGCGGGCCAAGAATATCCGGCGGTGCACCAACAGAGGCTTTCAGGCAGTAAAGCTCGCGATCACACCAGGTTTCCGCCCCCCCTTCTGCCACACCGACGGCCAGGTCACGATACAGGCCGATCGGCATTTTATAACCCTGGCTCACCTGCCAGCAGGCCGCAAACTGGCTGTACGCCAGCCATTGCAGCCACAGGTAGAAGTCCACCTCATCGGCATGCTTTTGACAAAATGCTTTCACTTCAGGGGTGTCTACGGATTGATATGCCTGCGGCCATACCGGCCAGCCCCAGCGCATTTCATCCTCTTTCACCTGATACGCATGCAGCGCATCGAACGCCGCCTGCCAGTAAAGGCTCTCACCTTCCTGCGTCACAAACTGACGGAAAGCCGCCATTTGTTCATCATCACGCTTCGCAAAGCCTTTCCACGCCAGACGCAGCGCGGCCATCTTCAGGGAGGTGACGGTAGAGTAATCGACCCACTCCGCATCGCGGGCCTCTTTCAGCATGTGCTGCGTCGTCGCGAGTTTCCACCACGACTGCGCCTCTTTGCTGTTTTTGAAATCCTCTAACGCGTTAACGTCGATATAAATCACGTTCAGCCAGCGGCGAGATGACGGGCTATACGGGCTGGCACTTTCCGGGTTCGCCGGATAGAGCGCGTGGATCGGGTTGAGGCCGATAAACGCACCGCCGCGTTCGCCGACGTCCGTCAGCATCTTTTTCAGGTCGCCAAAATCACCGATGCCCCAGTTGCTGTCGGAGCGCAGCGTGTAGAGCTGCACGCATGCACCCCACAACTTTTTGCCTTCGAGCAATGCCTGTGGCTCATAGCAGCGTTTTGGCGCAACAATCAGCCGGCAGTGAAAACGCTGGTCGTCCTGGGTGAGCGTTAATGTGTGGTAGCCCTCCGGCAGTTTTGCCGGAAGGTTAAGAGCCTTGCCTCCAGTGGCATGGCCTTTGTGCTGATGACCCTCTTCAGTGGTGAGCAGCCAGCTAAACTCGCCTCGCCCCTCCACCGTCAGCGGCATCTTTTTGCCCGCAGTAAAGACCTTCACGTTCGGTACCGGAGCAACCGACGCTTTCGCGTCGGCTTTGTGCATGGCATCCAGCAAACGTCTTTTGGTGTCAGCGCCAATAGACTGTGGTTTGCCGTGAGCATTAATGTAACTGAGGCTGATCCCCGCCGCCTGCGCGGCACTATCCAGACGTTTACTCTCCATCGCGCTTCCTTAGCGTTTTGCCTGCCAGATACGAGCCTGATAATCACGGATTGAGCGGTCAGAGCTGAACATACCGCAGCGGGCAGTGTTCAGGATGCACGCCCGGGTCCAGGCTTCCTGGTCGCGATACAGCACGTCGACCTGTTTTTGTGCTTCCACGTACGCCGCGAAGTCCGCCATCACCAGATACGGGTCGCCGCCGTGTTTGTTCATGCTGTGCAGCATCTGGTCAAACGCGTGCTTGTCGCCATCGCTGTATTTACCGCTTTCCAGTTCTTTCAGGACAGCATCAAGCACTTTGTCCTTCTTACGCCATTTCACCGGGTCGTAACCTTTGGCCTTGATGGCTTTCACTTCTTCAACGGTATGTCCGAAGATAAAGATGTTCTCTTCCCCGACCTTCTCAGCAATTTCAACGTTCGCACCGTCAAGCGTACCGACGGTGAGCGCGCCGTTCAGCGCCAGCTTCATGTTGCCGGTACCGGAGGCTTCTTTACCCGCCGTGGAGATCTGCTCGGAGATATCCGCCGCCGGGATCAACATCTCTGCTGCGGAGACACAGTAATCCGGCAGGAACACCACCTTCAGCTTGTCGCCCACTTTCGGATCGTTGTTGATCGCTTCTGCCACTTTGTTGATGGCGAGGATAATGTTTTTCGCCAGGTAGTAACCCGGTGCCGCTTTTGCGCCGAACAGGAACACGCGTGGAACTCGGTTGGCTTTCGGGTTCTCGCGGATCTCTTTATACAGTGCCAGAATGTGCAGCAGGTTCAGGTGCTGGCGTTTGTACTCATGCAGACGTTTAATCTGGATGTCGAAAATGGCCTGTGGGTTGATCTCAATCCCGGTACGCGCTTTTACAAACGCCGCCAGACGCACTTTGTTCTCCAGCTTGATGGCGCGGTACTGTTCACGGAATTTCGCGTCGTCGGCGTATTTTTCCAGATTGATGAGCTGATCCAGATCGTTGGCCCACTCTTTCTTCAGGGTTTTATCCAGCAGGTCGGCCAGCAGCGGGTTGCACTGCTTGATCCAGCGACGTGGCGTGATACCGTTGGTCACGTTGTGGAATTTGGTCGGCCACAGGTGGTGGTATTCCGGGAACAGATCTTTCACCACCAGATCCGAGTGCAGCGCCGCCACACCGTTGACCGCAAAACCGCTCACCACACACATGTTCGCCATGCGCACCTGTTTGTCGTGAACCACAGCCAGCTTCGCCCACACCTCTTTATTATCCGGCCAGGTCTTTTTCACCAGCACTTTAAAGCGGTCGTTAATCTCATTGATTAACTGCATGTGGCGCGGCAGCAGCGCCTTCACCAGCTTCTCATCCCAGCACTCCAGCGCCTCTGGCATCAGCGTATGGTTGGTGTAGGCAAACGTACGGCTGGTGATTGCCCAGGCGTCATCCCAGCTCAGTTGATGTTCATCAATCAGCACACGCAGCAGTTCAGGGATCGCAATGGTCGGGTGGGTGTCGTTAAGCTGAATCACTTCAAAGTCTGGCAGCTGTGCCAGCTTGCGACCTGCCAGGTGATGACGACGCAGAATATCCGCTACGGAACAGGCACACTGGAAGTATTGCTGCATCAGACGCAGTTTCTTGCCCGCCAGATGGTTGTCATTCGGGTAGAGCACTTTCGTCAGTTTCTCAGCGTCGATACCCTGTTGCTCAGCACGCAGGAAATCACCGTCGTTGAATTTGGTCAGGTTAAACGGATGAGCATGCTTCGCCTGCCACAGGCGCAGAGGTTGTGCCACACTGTTACGGTAGCCCAGCACCGGCAGATCCCAGGCTTCACCGGTAAGCGTAAAGGCAGGTTCCCAGACCCCTTGTTTTGATACCTTACCGCCAATGCCCACCTGCACATCAAGCTGCGCATTGTGGCGGAACCACGGGTACGTATTGCGGTGCCAGTCATCCGGTGCTTCCATCTGATGACCTTCAGCAAACGACTGGCGGAACAGACCGTACTGGTAGTTCAGGCCATAGCCAATTGCCGACTGACCTACCGTTGCCATTGAATCAAGGAAACAGGCCGCCAGACGCCCCAAACCACCGTTACCCAGTGCCGGGTCAATCTCTTCTTCCAGCAGGTCGGTCAGGTTCACATCGTGCTCTTTCAACACGTCGCCCACGTCCTGATACCAGCCGAGGTTCAGCAGGTTGTTGCCGGTCAGACGGCCAATCAGGAATTCCATCGAAATATAGTTCACATGGCGCTGGCCTTTAACAGGCTTTGCTACCGGTTGAGCATCCAGCTGCTCTGCGAGCGCACCGCTCACCGCCTGCCACCACTGGTGAGGCGTCATCTCGTTTGCAGCATGAAGACCAAAACGCTGCCACTGACGCGTCAGGGCAGCCTGAAATTGAGCTTTGTTGAAGGTAGGCTGTGACATAGGGAATCGGCATCCTGTAGAGAGAAAACACATGTTGGCGCTAGTGTGCCTGGCTCACTTCGCCACTTCCTCCTCCTGCGGGGGATTAGGCAGGGAGGAGTAGCGGGGATGAGCATAAAAGTGTGATCAAGGCCACTCTGAGAGCATAGTTTGAGTGTGCCCTGAAGGGAAAAAGATAACCGGGGAGAGTGTCAAAAAAATGAAATGCGGTTTCGTAAAAAATTAATACGCGTGGAAATGATTACTTACGCAGAATAATATTTCTGCCATTGGGGCCTCTCTCAGAACACTATTAATCCCTCTCAACTTTACCGAAACTTTATTAACTTTGGCGTCATTATACCTTTATGAAACCAGTTTCAGCGTACCCGCACTGAATGTACGTAATCCAGCATCCACGCGGCATTCGGGCCATTCTAAAAAGTTCCGGTTCCAGGTGGAATGTTTTGTGACAGAGTGCAAATTCACAGCCACAAAACCCAGACATAACTTGCAATAGTTCTCTTTCTGGCCGACCTTATAGCTATTAATTACGAAGCGCAAAAAAAATAGATTCCCTCGTTCCCCACAGTGAAGTGAAAACTATGTTGATTCCGTCAAAATTAAGTCGCCCGGTTCGTCTTGACCATACAGTGGTCCGCGAACGTCTGTTGGCTAAACTTTCCGGCGCGCATAATTTCCGACTGGCGCTGGTTACGAGCCCTGCAGGTTATGGAAAAACAACGCTCATTTCGCAATGGGCCGCAGGTAAGAGCGATCTTGGCTGGTACTCCCTCGACGAGGGCGATAACCAGCAAGAGCGTTTTGCCAGCTATCTGGTTGCCGCCATTCAACAGGCAACCAATGGACACTGCACGACCAGTGAGGTAATGGTGCAAAAGCGCCAGTACGCCAGTCTGTCCTCGCTTTTTTCACAGCTGTTTATTGAACTGGCCGAATGGCATCGTCCGCTGTATGTGGTGATTGATGATTATCATCTGATCACCAACCCAGTTATCCACGAGTCGATGCGTTTCTTCCTGCGCCATCAGCCGGAAAACCTGACCCTGGTCGTACTGTCGCGTAACCTGCCGCAGCTGGGTATTGCCAACCTGCGCGTACGCGATCAGCTACTGGAAGTGGGTAGCCAGCAGTTGGCCTTTACCCACCAGGAAGCCAAACAGTTCTTTGACTGCCGTCTGACCTCACCCATTGAGGCCTCCGAAAGCAGCCGCCTGTGCGATGATGTTGCAGGCTGGGCCACAGCGCTGCAGCTGATTGCCCTGTCTGCCCGGCAAAACAAAAGCCCGACGCATCAGTCTGCGCGTCGCCTGGCGGGTATTAACGCCAGCCATCTGTCCGATTATCTGGTGGATGAGGTACTGGACAGCGTCGATCCTTCTACCCGTAATTTCCTGCTAAAAAGTTCCCTGCTGCGTTCCATGAACGACGCGCTGATTGTGCGCGTGACCGGCAGCGAGAACGGCCAGCTCCAGCTCGAAGAGATTGAACGTCAGGGCCTGTTCCTGACGCGCATGGACGATCCTGGCGAATGGTTTAGCTATCACCCGCTGTTTGGCAGCTTCCTGCGCCAGCGTTGTCAGTGGGAGCTTGCCGTCGAGTTGCCGGAGATCCACCGCGCTGCCGCCGAAAGCTGGATGGCGCAAGGTTTCCCGAGCGAGGCAATCCACCACGCGCTGGCTGCCGGTGATGCCAGCATGCTACGCGATATCCTGCTCAACCATGCATGGGGCTTATTTAACCACAGCGAACTGACGCTGCTTGAAGAGTCATTAAAAGCTCTGCCGTGGGAAAGCCTGCTGGAGAACCCACGTCTTGTGCTCCTGCAGGCCTGGCTGATGCAAAGCCAGCATCGCTACAGCGAAGTGAATACCCTGCTGGCACGCGCCGAGCAGGAGATGGAAAGTGAAATGGATATCACGCTGCACGGTGAATTTAACGCGCTGCGCGCACAGGTGGCAATTAACGCGGGTGACCCGGAAGAGGCGGAGCGCCTGGCGATGGTTGCTCTTGATGAGCTGCCGCTGGCAAACTTCTACAGCCGCATCGTTGCCACCTCAGTACACGGTGAAGTCCTGCACTGCAAAGGTGACCTGACGCGTTCCCTGTCGCTGATGCAACAAACCGAACAGATGGCACGTCGCCATGATGTCTGGCACTACGCGTTATGGAGCCTGATCCAGCAAAGTGAAATTTTATTTGCTCAGGGGTTCCTGCAAGCCGCCTGGGAAAATCAGGAAAAAGCATTCCAGCTCGTTCGTGAACAACATCTGGAACAGCTGCCAATGCACGAGTTCCTGTTACGTATTCGCGCTCAGCTGCTGTGGGCGTGGTCGCGTCTGGATGAGGCAGAAAGCTGCGCCCGCCAGGGTGTTGACGTGCTCTCAGGTTTCCAGCCACAGCAGCAGTTACAATGTCTCGCGCTGTTGGTGCAGTGCTCGCTGGCACGCGGGGATTTGGATAACGCCCGCAACCACCTTAACCGCCTGGAAAACCTGCTCGGTAACGGCCAGTACCATTGCGACTGGGTTTCGAACGCCGATAAGGTACGGGTCATTTACTGGCAAATGACCGGCGACAAAAAATCTGCCGCCAACTGGCTACGCCAGACGCCTAAACCGGCATTCGCTAACAACCACTTCCTGCAAAGCCAGTGGCGGAACATTGCCCGCGTGCAGATCCTGCTCGGTGATTTTGAACCAGCCGAGATTGTGCTGGAAGAGCTGAATGAAAATGCCCGCAGCCTGCGTCTGATGAGCGATCTAAACCGTAACCTGCTGTTGCTTAACCAGCTCTACTGGCAGGCTGGGCGTAAAAATGATGCCCAGCGAGTGTTGCTGGAAGCATTGCAGCTGGCTAACCGCACCGGGTTTATCAGCCACTTTGTGATTGAAGGCGAAGTGATGGCGCAACAACTGCGTCAGCTTATTCAGCTCAATACGCTGCCAGAGCTGGATCAGCATCGCGCACAGCGTATTCTGCGTGAAATTAACCAGCATCATCGCCACAAGTTTGCGCACTTTGATGAGAACTTTGTTGAACGCCTGCTGAATCACCCTGAAGTACCGGAACTTATCCGCACCAGCCCACTCACCCAGCGTGAATGGCAGGTTCTGGGGCTGATCTATTCAGGCTACAGCAATGAGCAGATTGCCGGTGAGCTGGCGGTGGCGGCCACCACCATCAAAACGCATATCCGCAATTTGTACCAGAAGTTGGGTGTGGCACATCGTCAGGATGCCGTACAACATGCGCAGCAATTGCTGAAGATGATGGGGTACGGGGTTTAAGGTCTGTTCGGCCTGATGCCCTCACCCCGGCCCTCTCCCACAGGGAGAGGGAGAAAGGCTTTTCAACACAACTCTAACTGCAGATTATTATCCTTAATCACCTGCATCACGCCTGCTGGCGGCATCACGTCGGTATAGACCGCATCGACCATACTGATACTGCCCATATTCACCATCGCGTTACGACCAAACTTGGAGTGATCCACCACCAGCATGACATGACGTGAGTTTTCAATAATGGCCCGCTTGGTGCGCACTTCGTGATAATCAAACTCCAGCAACGAGCCGTCGCTGTCGATACCGCTGATCCCCAGGATGCCGAAATCGAGGCGGAACTGAGAGATAAAATCGAGCGTCGCTTCACCAATAATACCGCCGTCACGGCTGCGCAATTCGCCGCCCGCGAGGATGATGCGGAAATCATCTTTCTGCATCAGGGTATTCGCCACGTTCAGGTTGTTGGTGACCACGCGCAGGTTCTCGTGTTCCAGCAGCGCATGGGCGACTGCTTCCGGCGTGGTGCCGATATCAATAAACAGCGTCGCACCGTTCGGGATCTGGCTTGCCACTTTACGGGCAATGCGCTCCTTCTCTGCCGTTTGCGTTGCTTTGCGGTCATGCCAGGAGGTGTTAACCGAGCTGGACGGCAGCGCCGCGCCGCCGTGGTGGCGCAGAATACGGTTTTGATCGGCCAGGTCGTTCAGGTCACGACGGATGGTTTGTGGGCTGACGGCAAACTGTTCCACCAGCTCTTCGGTACTGACGTATCCCTGCTTTTTTACCAGTTCGATAATGGCGTCATGACGTTGTGTTTGTTTCATCAAATATCCCTGGAAATTATGTTCGTTTTCGCGCATGAAGCGTATCGGCAAAGGCCATCGCCAGCCCGACGGCCAGCCCGGTAACGTGCGCACCGTTGGCGATAGACATGCCAAACAAATCAAACCATCCGGCAATTAACCATATTAATGCAAAGGTTATCAACCCGCGTTGCAAATAGATACCGCTGGCAGGATCGCGCTCGCCTCTGAGCCAGACGTAGCCCATCAGGGCATATACCACACCAGATAAACCGCCAAACCACGGGCCGCTGAATTTGTGCTGCACATAGCCGCTTAACAAGGCACTGATAATTGTAATAACAATCAGTTTGCCACTGCCCAGACGTTTCTCCACGGCACCGCCGAGATACCACCACCACAGCAGGTTGAAGAGAATATGCATCACCGAGAAGTGCATCAGCGCATGGGTAAAATAGCGCCAGACATCAAATTCCAGCGAGGGATCATACGGCCACGCCAGGGCGATCATCACGCTCTGGTCGCCCGCCACATTCATAATAATGAAGACGATAATGCAGGCGGCCATCAGTAGCAGCGTAAACGGGCCTGCGCGCTCGCGAATGGTGGCAAGGAAAGGAAAACGACGGTAGTGCAACCCGCTGCCGGTCTGGCCGGACTGCCAGCTTGCCGCCAGATAGCGCGGATCGCCAGGGTTCTCCAGGAAACGCGCCAGCTCTGCATTCACTCGTGCGGCCTGACTCTCGTCCGCCAGCCAGACGTCGGTCTGAGTATGTTGTTGAATGGTCAGGATGACGCCCTGCGTCGCCATATAATCGACAAACGCCTGGGCGACGCGCGGGTTGGTAAAAGAGGTGATCATCAACATGAGCAGCGGTCGCTTATTTCCACACAAAGGGGAACAGTATAGAGCGAATGGTTTTAGCCGCCAAACGCGTGCTCAACTTCTGCCGGGAAATGACGATGCCAGGCATCGAAACCACCATCGACACTGTACACCGCGTCGTAGCCCTGCTGGAGCAGATACTGCGCCGCCCCTTTACTGCTGTTGCCGTGGTAGCACATCACCATTACCGGCGTGTCGAAGTCGTTATCACGCATAAACGCACCCAGCGTGTCGTTGGTGAGGTGGAACGCGCCCGGCGTGTGGCCCATCGCAAAACTCTGCGGATCACGGATATCCACCAGCACCGCCGTTCCCTGGTGCATCTTCTGATGGGCTTCTTCTACGTTAATACATTCAAAGTGATCCATGGTGTTCTCTTTACATTGGTCAACGGCACTATTTTACCCCGTAGTGTACGTCCTGGCGGCAGGTAAACGCCATTATGTTATCCATATCACTCTAAATTGTTTTTTTGATGTTACCAAAAGCGCGTTCCTTTGCTATTATGAGCGATATCGAACATTTTTGAGCTTTAACGAAAGTGCGTGAGGGTGACATGGAAACCAAAGATCTGATTGTGATAGGCGGTGGCATCAACGGTGCCGGGATTGCGGTCGATGCCGCAGGACGCGGATTATCCGTACTGATGCTGGAAGCTAACGATCTCGCCTGTGCGACATCGTCCGCCAGCTCAAAACTGATCCATGGTGGCCTGCGCTACCTGGAACACTACGAATTCCGCCTGGTCAGTGAAGCACTGGCCGAACGTGAAGTGCTGCTGAAGATGGCTCCGCACCTGGCGATCCCAATGCGCTTCCGCCTGCCACACCGTCCACACCTGCGTCCGGCATGGATGATCCGAATTGGTCTGTTTATGTACGATCACCTGGGTAAACGTACCAGCCTGCCAGGTTCGAATGGTTTGCGTTTTGGCTCAGAATCGGTACTTAAGCCTGAAATCGTGCGCGGATTCGAATATTCCGACTGCTGGGTGGACGATGCGCGCCTGGTCCTGGCCAATGCGCAGATGGTAGAGAGGAAAGGTGGCGAAGTGAAAACCCGTACCCGCGCCACCGCTGCCCGTCGTGAAAACGGCTTGTGGATTGTCGAAGCGGAAGACGTGGACACTGGCGAGAAGTTCAGCTGGAAAGCGCGCGGCCTGGTGAACGCCACCGGTCCGTGGGTGAAACAGTTCTTTGACGAGGGAATGCACCTGCCTTCACCTTATGGTATCCGTCTGATCAAAGGCAGCCACATTGTTGTGCCTCGCGTGCATACCCAGAAACAGGCCTACATTCTGCAGAACGAAGATAAGCGCATTGTGTTTGTGATCCCGTGGATGGACGAGTTTTCCATCATCGGCACCACCGACGTGGAGTACAAAGGCGACCCGAAAAACGTCGAGATTGACGAGAGCGAAGTGAACTACCTGCTGAAAGTGTATAACGCGCACTTTAAGAAACAGCTGGCACGTAATGACGTGGTCTGGACTTATTCCGGTGTGCGTCCGCTGTGTGATGACGAATCTGACTCACCGCAGGCTATCACCCGCGACTATACGCTCGATATTCATGACGTAGACGGTCAGGCACCACTGCTGTCGGTGTTTGGTGGCAAACTCACCACTTACCGTAAACTGGCCGAACACGCGCTGGAAAAACTGGTGCCGTACTACAAAGGTATTGGCCCGGCATGGACGAAAGGCGCGGTACTGCCTGGTGGTGATATCGGTGGCAACCGCGATGATTATGCCGCGAAACTGCGTCGTCGCTACCCCTTCATTACTGAATCAATGGCGCGCCATTACGCCCGCACCTACGGCAGCAATACCGAATGGATCCTCGGGGAAGCGAAAGAGATTGCCGACCTGGGCGAACATTTTGGCCACGAGCTGTATGAAGCCGAGCTGCGTTATCTGGTCGAACATGAATGGGTTCGCCGCCTGGATGATGCCATCTGGCGTCGTACCAAAGAAGGGATGTGGCTGGATGCCGAACAACAGTCTCGCGTTGCACAGTGGCTGCTGCAAAACGCGGGGAAGCGTGAGTTGTCGTTGGCGTCGTGATGTAAATTAGTGAGGCCTCTCCCATCAGGAGATGGCCGCAAACAGTAAAAACGGCAACCTCGGTTGTAATGCCAGACAGTTAAGCGACACCAGGGCACTTTGTTATTTCAGTGGTATCGTTCCGTTCACTCAGACATTCCTGCTACCTGCATAATCCGCTGCGGTGAACGTGTTAAGGGGGCTATCGCGCCCCCTTAACCTTCTTCATCGCCTGAATGTGGCACGGATGTTGAGTCCCCGCTGAAATCGGCGAACCAGAGACCGGATGACAAAGGCTGGACGCCAGGGATGGCGGCCAGAGGCGAAACGAGACAGGACAAAATTGCCGGGAGCAATTTTGAACAACGCTTGCGTTGGCCCCGAAGGGGCGAGTCCCAGGGATGGGACGAGTAATCTTGAGTCGAGCCGACCGCAGGCAGCGGGTCGGGAGGTGAGCGCAGTGCGAAGCACCGATTTCTCTGCGGGGCCGCGGGGATTGATAAGGGGGCCGCGGTGGCCCCCTTATCCCGTTCACAGGTTGTGAGCGTATTATTTTCTGCAGATATTAAGGTGAACGGAATTATCCACAGTGCTTAACTGACCAGCATTACAACTTGTGTTGCCGTTTTGTTTTTACAACCGTACCGGATCAATATGCCAGATAGTCTCGGCATACTCCTTGATGGTTCTGTCCGACGAGAAGTACCCCATATTGGCGATGTTGTGCATCGCGGCACTGGTCCACTTCTCCTGGTGACGGTACAGTTCGTCCACCTTGTCCTGGCAATCCACATAACTGCGATAATCCGCCAGCACCTGATAGTGATCGCCAAAGTTAATCAGCGAATCCACCAGGTCACGGTAGCGGCCCGGCTCTTCTGGGTTGAACAATCCGGTGGCGATCTGCGTCAGCACCTGGCGCAACTCATCGTCCTGCTCGTAACACTCACGCGGCTTGTAGCCCTGCTTGCGCAGTTCCTCCACCTCTTCCGTTGTATTACCGAAGATAAAGATGTTATCCGCTCCCACATGCTCCAGCATCTCGACGTTAGCACCGTCCAGCGTGCCGATGGTCAGCGCGCCGTTGAGGGCAAACTTCATGTTACTGGTTCCGGACGCTTCCGTACCGGCCGTTGAGATCTGCTCAGAGAGATCCGCCGCCGGAATGATCAGCTGCGCCAGGCTCACGCTGTAGTTCGGGATAAACACCACTTTCAGCTTATCGCCAATCTCAGGATCGTTGTTCACCACCTTCGCGACATCGTTGATGAGGTGAATTATGTGTTTCGCCATGTAATAGGCAGAAGCCGCCTTACCGGCAAAGATTTTCACGCGTGGTACCCAGTCCAGCGTCGGATCGGCCTTGATACGGTTGTAGTGAGTGATCACATGCAGCACGTTCATCAACTGGCGTTTGTACTCGTGGATACGCTTGATCTGCACATCGAACAGCGCTTTTGGGTTAGCCACCACATTCAGGTGCAGCGCAAGCCAGACCGACAGCCGCTTTTTGTTTAACAGCTTGGCTTCACGCACGGCTTTGTTCACCGTCGGGAAATCAATGTGCTGTTCAAGCTCGCCCAGTTGACCTAAATCCGTCCGCCAGGTACGACCAATGTTGGCATCCAGCACCTCAGACAACGGCTGGTTTGCCAGCGCCAGCCAGCGGCGCGGCGTAACGCCGTTGGTCACGTTGCAAAAACGCGTCGGGAAGATTTTCGCGAAATCGGCAAACAGCGACTGCACCATCAGGTTCGAGTGCAGCTCAGACACCCCGTTCACCTTGTGGCTGATCACCACCGCCAGCCAGGCCATACGCACACGACGGCCGTTCGACTCATCAATGATCGAGGTACGGCTCAGCAGGCCGGTATCGTTCGGATACTGCTCCTGCACCGTCTTGAGGAAGTAGTCGTTGATCTCAAAGATAATCTGCAGATGGCGCGGCAGAATTTTACCGAGCATATCCACCGGCCAGGTTTCCAGCGCTTCGCTCATCAGCGTGTGGTTGGTGTACGAGAAAACCTGACAGGTCACGTCAAACGCGTCATCCCAGCTGAACTTATGCTCATCAATCAACAGACGCATCAACTCAGGGATCGACAACACCGGATGGGTGTCGTTAAGGTGAATAGCGGTTTTCTCCGCCAGATTTTTGTAGGTTTTGTGCAGCTGGTAGTGACGGTTAAGGATGTCCTGTACCGTCGAGGAGACAAGGAAATACTCCTGACGCAGACGCAGCTCACGCCCGGAGTAGGTCGAGTCGTCCGGGTAAAGCACACGGGAAACGTTCTCGGAGTGGTTTTTATCTTCCACCGCCGCGAAATAGTCGCCCTGGTTAAACTTACCGAGGTTGATCTCGCTACTGGCCTGTGCGCTCCACAGGCGCAACGTGTTGGTGGCATCGGTGTCGTAGCCTGGAATGATCTGGTCATAAGCCACCGCCAGGATCTCTTCGGTTTCAACCCAGCGGGACTTTTTCCCTTCCTGTTGAATACGCCCACCAAAGCGTACTTTGTAGCGCGTGTTGTGGCGTTTGAACTCCCACGGGTTGCCGTACTCCAGCCAGTAGTCCGGAGACTCTTTCTGACGTCCGTCAACGATGTTCTGTTTGAACATCCCGTAGTCATAGCGAATACCGTAGCCACGCCCCGGCAGCGCCAGCGTCGCCAGCGAGTCCAGGAAACAGGCCGCAAGACGCCCCAGACCACCGTTACCGAGGCCCGGGTCGTTTTCTTCGTCAATCAGTTCTTCTAAATCCAGCCCCATCTCTTCCAGCGCGTTTTTCACGTCGTCATAAATACCGAGCGACAACAGCGCGTTGGAAAGGGTGCGGCCAATCAAAAACTCCATCGACAGGTAATAAACCTGACGCGTTTCTTGTGAGAGCTGGGCGCGATTTGAGCGCAACCAGCGTTCGACTAAACGGTCACGCACCGCAAACAGAGTGGCGTTCAGCCACTCATGTTTGTTAGCAATGACCGGATCTTTCCCGATGGTGAACATCAGCTTGTAGGCGATGGAGTGCTTTAACGCCTCAACGCTGAGTGTTGGTGAAGAGTAGCTAAAAGGTGCATTCATATCAGTGACTCCGCCTCGTTACATCAAGCGTTGATAAAGATCGCGGTATGACTGCGCCGCAACGTGCCAGCTAAAGTCCATGCCCATCGCCTGACGTTGAACGTAACGCCATAAGGAAGGGCGGGACCATAATACGAAAGCACGCCGAATCGCTCGTAGCAACGACCAGGCATTACTGTCTTCAAAAACAAACCCACTGGCGATACCATCCGCCAGGTTTTCCAGAGAACTGTCGGAAACCGTATCCGCCAGCCCCCCTGTACGTCGAACCAGCGGCAGCGTGCCGTATTTCAGACCGTACAGCTGCGTCAGGCCACAAGGTTCGAAGCGGCTTGGCACCAGAATGACGTCTGCGCCACCCATAATGCGGTGCGAAAACGCTTCGTGATAGCCAATCTGAACCCCAACCTGCCCCGGATATTCCGCTGCGGCGGCAAGGAAACCTTCCTGCAACACCGGGTCACCCGCACCGAGCAGCGCGAGTTGCCCTCCCTGCTCCAGTAACCCCGGCAGGGCTTCCAGCACCAGATCCAGCCCTTTCTGGCTGGTCAGGCGGCTGACCACGGCGAACAACGGTACTTTGTCGTTCACCTTCAGGCCCATTGCAATTTGCAACTGGCGTTTGTTTTCGGCTTTGTCTTCGACCGAATCACGGCCATAGCGTGAAGCCAGCAGAAGATCGGTTTCCGGGTTCCAGATTTTTTCATCGACGCCGTTCAGGATCCCTGACAGGCGTCCTTCACGGTGTCGCTGGCTCAGCAGCCCTTCAAGACCATAACCAAACTGCGCCTCCGTGATTTCACGGGCATAGGTTGGACTGACCGCCGTAATGTGATCGGCGTAGTACAACCCCGCTTTCAGGAAGGAAATTTGTCCCTTAAACTCCAGCCCGTGTATGTTATAGAACGACCAGGGCAATTCGATGTCATTCATATGATGGGCATAATACATGCCCTGATACGCCAGGTTGTGTACCGTGAACACCGATTTGGCCGGGTGGCCGCGCGCCGCCAGATACGCCGGAGCAAGCCCGGCGTGCCAGTCGTGGGCGTGTACCACATCGGGACGCCAGAAAGGATCCAGACCGCTGGCCATTTCTGCGCCCACCCAGCCGAGCAGCGCAAAGCGCAGCACGTTATCCGGGTAAGCAAACAGGTTAGTATCGTGGTACGGACTCCCTGGGCGCTCATACAGGTGCGGCGCGTCAATCAGGTAAATTCCTACGCCATTGTAATGTCCAAACAGCAGGGTGATACGCCCGGCGAACGTCTCGCGGCGGGTAACAACCTGCGCATCAGGAATGCCACGTCGGATATCAGGAAAAGCGGGTAACACCACACGAGCATCAATACCGGCAGCAATTTGCGCCGCCGGTAACGCACCGATGACATCCGCCAGACCGCCCGTTTTTAACAACGGGAACATCTCTGAGCACACATGTAAAACCTGCATTATCGCTCCTGTTTGACCTGCAGTTTCCGCAGCATTTCTCGTGTCACCAACACGATCCCCTCTTCTGAGCGGTAGAAACGACGTGCATCCTCTTCCGCGTTTTCGCCAATCACCATGCCTTCAGGAATGACGCAGGCACGGTCAATAACGCAACGACGCAGGCGACATGAACGCCCTACCCAGACATCCGGCAACAATACTGCCGAGTCGATATTACAAAATGAGTTAACACGCACCCGGGGGAATAGCACGGACTGCACCACCACCGAGCCAGAGATAATGCACCCGCCAGAAACCAGCGAGTTCAGCGTCATGCCATGGCTACCGGAGCGGTCCTGGACGAACTTCGCCGGAGGCAACGATTCCATATGCGTGCGGATCGGCCAGTCCTGGTCGTACATATCCAGCTCAGGCGTGACGGAGGCCAGGTCCAGGTTCGCTTTCCAGTACGCTTCCAGCGTTCCAACATCGCGCCAGTACGGTTCTGAACTCGGATCGGACTGCACACAGGACAGCGGGAAAGGATGTGCATATGCCATGCCAGCTTTGGTGATTTTCGGGATGATATCCTTACCGAAGTCATGGCTGGAATTTTCGTCCACGTCGTCGGCTTCCAGCAATTCATAAAGGTAATCGGCATCAAAGACATAGATACCCATACTGGCAAGCGATTTGGTGGCATCACCCGGCATTGACGGTGGGTTAGCGGGTTTTTCAACGAACTCAATAATTTTATCGTTCTCGTCCACCGCCATCACGCCAAACGCTTTTGCCTCCTCAACAGGCACAGGCATGCAGGCCACGGTGCAACGCGCTCCTTTTTCGACATGGTCAATCAACATGCGGGAGTAGTCCTGCTTATAGATATGGTCCCCCGCCAGGATCACGATGTATTCCGCATGATAACGGCGAATGATGTCGAGGTTTTGTGTCACCGCATCCGCGGTCCCGCGATACCAGTTTTCACCGTGTACACGCTGTTGCGCGGGGAGCAGATCGACAAACTCGTTCATCTGTTCGCTAAAGAAAGACCAGCCACGTTGAATGTGTTGCACCAGCGTGTGGGATTGATACTGCGTGATCACACCGATACGGCGGATACCCGAGTTCAGACAGTTTGACAGTGCAAAATCGATAATACGGAATTTACCGCCGAAGTGGACGGCAGGTTTGGCTCGCTTAATTGTTAAATCTTTCAAACGCGTGCCGCGACCACCCGCAAGTATGAGGGCAACAGATTTTAATGGTAGCTGGCGCGCCAACATTAACGGATCGTTCTTATCTAATCTAACCATGACTAACTCCTTTTTTATCATCTCTGGAATACGCAAACTCCGTGCGCAGGCCCATGCCAGACTGCCATGACGACCGGATTATCCTCTCCGGCAAATGGGGGGATGGCATGCCATGCCCCACCAGGTAATACAAAATTAACCACATCCTGCGTGGCGTTTAACGTGATAAGCCAGCGTTCCGAAAGCAGGATTTGTAGACAGGGCATGCCGCTTTGCCACTCTTGTGCGTTCAACGGCTGAGCCTCTTTGTTCAACCAGACAACACTGCCATCGCCCTCTTCCCACCACTGGTTTGCCGTCAATGCGGGAATGGACTGACGAAGGCGGATCAACGCCGCCGTAAAATGCACCAGGCCGCTGTTTGCCTGCTCCCATTCAAGCCAGGTCAGGCTGTTGTCCTGACAATAGGCATTGTTGTTACCATGCTGACTGTGGCCGTGTTCATCGCCCGCCAGTAGCATCGGCGTACCTTGCGACAGCAACAATGTCGTCAGCAGTGCATGCACGCTGTCGCGCCGTCGCTCAATGACGTCGAGGCTTCCACCTAATCCTTCTATACCATGATTAAAGCTATGGTTATTGTTAGTGCCATCGCGATTCTCCTCACCGTTCGCCTCATTGTGTTTCTGATTGAAACAAACGCAGTCGCGAAGCGTGAAGCCATCGTGCGCCGTCACCAGATTGATGGTGGCGGAGGGTAATTTACCGTCGCGTTTAAACAGGTCACTGGATGCGGCAAAGCGCCCGGCGAATTCACCCAGCGGTAAATTTCGCTCCAGCCAGAAGCGGCGCGAGGCATCGCGATAGTGATCGTTCCATTCGGCAAACATCGGCGGGAAATTCCCCACCTGATAACCACCTTCGCCAATGTCCCACGGCTCGGCAATCAGCTTCACCTGTGAGAGCACCGGACAGTTTTTTATCGCCTCAAACAGCGGTGCCTGCTGGCTGAAGGCGGGTGTACGTCCCATGACTGAGGCTAAATCGAAACGAAAGCCGTCGATGTGGAACGTTTCTACCCAATATTTCAGGCATTCATACGCATAATGCGTCACCGCCGGGTGGCTGAGATTCAGCGTATTACCGCAACCGGTCCAGTTGTAGTAATTGCCATCTTCTCTGATCCAATAATAGCTACGGTTATCAATTCCGCGCAGGGAGAGCGTGGGGCCATCAAGATCGCTTTCCGCGCTGTGGTTCAACACCACATCCAGAATGACCTCAATACCCGCTTCATGCAGCGCTTTCACCGCATCACGAAACTCATCCCGCGCCTTATCAGGATGCACTGCATAGCGCGGTTCAAGTGCGAACATCGCCAGCGGGTTGTAGCCCCAGTAGTTGCTCAGCCCAAGTCGTTGCAGGCGGGGTTCACTGACAAAATGTGCCACGGGCAGCAGCTCCAGCGCGGTGATCCCCAGATGCTTTAAGTAAGCGATCATCACCGGATGCGCGAGCGCCTTATAGGTCCCGCGGATCTCTTTGGGGATCGACGGGTGAAGATTCGTCAGTCCTTTAACATGAGCTTCATAAATGACAGTGCGGCCCCACGGCGTTCGGGGAGGCTCATCTCCTTCCCAGTCGTACAGTTCATTGACCACCACACTTTTTGGTGCGAGGGGTGCGCTGTCCCGGTGATCGGGTTCACCGTAGCCAATGTGTAACACTGGATCGTCGATCAGATGACCATCCACACGTTGGGCGCACGGATCGAGCAGCAACTTCGCCGGGTTAAACCAGTGTCCCTGTGAAGGCTCCCACGGACCGTGAACGCGAAAACCGTAATGCATCCCTGGCCGTCCACCGGCCAGGTAGCCGTGCCAGGTCTCCCCGGTACGCGACGGCAGGTCGTAACGGTGCTCGTTGCCTTCGCCGTCAAACACACAAAGTTCAACCCGCTCCGCATGAGCAGAAAAGAGGGTGAAGTTCACACCCTTTCCATCAAAATGCGCCCCGAGCGGTTCGGGTTGACCTGCCGTAAGTTGTGTCATTCCCCCTCCCGAACCAGCCAGATAGTACTCAGCGGCGGCAGCGTGAGGCTAATCGAGTTCGGGCGTCCGTGGCTTTCAATGGCATCACTCTGCACCAGACCGCCATTACCCGCGTTGCTGCCGTGGTAGTGCATGGAATCCGTATTCACGATTTCGCGCCATTTACCGGTCTGGTTAACGCCGAAGCGGTAATGTTCGCGCGTAACCGGCGTGAAGTTGCTGGCGACAATAATTTCATTGCCCGCTTTATCACGGCGCACGAAGACAAATACCGAGCGCTCGTGATCGTCCACCACCAGCCATTCAAAGCCGTAGGGATCGAAGTCGAGTTCATGCAGCGCTTTATGATGACGGTAGGTCAGGTTCAGGTCGCGTACCAGGCGCTGCACACCGTGGTGCCAGTTGTCTCCGCCTTCCAGCAGATGCCAGTCGAGGCTGGCGTCATGGTTCCATTCGCGTCCCTGAGCAAATTCATTGCCCATAAACAGCAGCTTTTTGCCCGGGAAGGCAAACATCCAGCCGTAGTAAGCGCGCAGGTTGGCGAATTTCTGCCATGCATCGCCCGGCATGCGGTCGAGAATGGATTTTTTGCCGTGGACGACTTCGTCGTGTGACAGCGGCAGCATGAAGTTTTCGGTGTAGTTGTAGAGCATCCCGAAGGTGAGCTTCTCGTGATGGTACTTACGGTGAACCGGGTCGAGCTTCATATAGTCGAGCGTGTCGTGCATCCAGCCCATGTTCCATTTGTACCAGAACCCCAGCCCGCCCATTGACGCGGGTCGGGATACCCCGGCGAAGTCCGTCGACTCTTCCGCCATCGTCACCGCACCATCAACCTGCTCACCAATAATGCGGTTCGTGTTGCGCAGAAACTCAATCGCCTCCAGGTTTTCACGGCCACCAAACTCGTTCGGGATCCACTCCCCTTGTTTACGGCTGTAGTCGCGGTAGATCATCGACGCCACCGCATCGACGCGCAGGGCATCAATGCCAAAACGCTCAATCCAGTACAGCGCATTCCCGACGAGGTAGTTCGCCACTTCGCGGCGACCGTAGTTGTAAATCAGCGTGTTCCAGTCCTGGTGATAACCTTCACGCGGGTCGCTGTGTTCGTACAGTCGGGTGCCATCAAACTCAGACAGACCAAAATCGTCAGACGGGAAATGGCCAGGCACCCAGTCGAGGATCACATTCAGCCCGGCGGCATGTGCAGCATTGATGAAGTAGCGGAAGTCATCGCGCGTGCCGAAGCGGCGTGTCGGCGCATACAGCCCGGTAGGCTGATAGCCCCAGCTCCCGTCGAACGGGTGTTCGTTAACTGGCAACAGTTCCAGGTGGGTAAAGCCCATCCATTTAGCGTAAGGCACCAGCTGATCGGCCAGTTCACGGTAGCTCAGCCAGAAGTTGTTATCGGTGTGGCGACGCCAGGAACCAAGATGCACTTCATAGACGGAGATTGGCGCATCAAAGCGGTTGGCCTGCTTGCGCTCTTCGCTCTGGATAATCTTTTCCGGCAGCCCGCAAATCAGCGAGGCCGTATCCGGGCGCATCTGCGCTTCGAAGGCGTAAGGGTCGGCTTTAATCCGCAGCTTGCCGTGCGCGTCAATCATCTCGAATTTATAGAGCTGGCCGTTATGTGCGCCGGGGATAAACAGTTCCCAGATGCCGGTTTCGCGGCGCAGGCGCATCGGGTGACGACGACCATCCCAGTAGTTGAACTGCCCGACAACGGAGACGCGACGGGCGTTGGGGGCCCACACGGAAAAACGCGTGCCGGTGATGCCATCCATCGTATCAGCATGAGCACCCAGCGTTTCATAAGGTCGCAGATGGGTACCTTCAGACAACAGCCAGGCGTCCATCTCCTGTAAGAGAGGGCCAAAGCTGTAGGGATCATCAATCAGATTTTGCTGGCCGTGCCAGATAACGGCGAGCTGATAACGAAATGGGTTTTTACGACGGGGCATTACGCCAGAAAAGAAGCCTCGCGAGTCAATACACTCCAGGTTGCCCACTTTACGTCCGGTTTTGGGTTCAATCACCCAGACTTCTGTGGCATCCGGTAACAGTGCCCGAACCTCCAGTCCCACCTCTGTACGGTGCATCCCAAGCACAGAAAAGGGGTCGGCAAAATGACCCGCAATAAGCGCATTAATCACGTCTCTATCCACACGATCAGACATGGTATTCATCCTGTTTTTATGTCGCCCTTTTTAAGCGCGCCGGACGACTTTTAATGTGACCTGAACGGTGCAGCCTATCCTCTCTGCTCCGCCCTACCCTCAGGTGAGAAATCAATCTTCCTTAAAGCATAGCCAACGACGTTACTCCTCCAGATAAAAAATAAGACATCTACGCTTTACTCCATGTAGTACGCAAAAAAAGGGGGTGAAAATCACCCCCGGTAGTTAACACATTATTACGCCAGCTGGCGCAGCATGCGGCGCAACGGTTCGGCTGCACCCCACAAGAGCTGGTCGCCAACGGTGAAGGCGGACAAGAACTCCGGCCCCATATTCAACTTACGCAGACGACCAACCGGCGTGGTCAACGTGCCGGTCACGGCAGCCGGGGTCAGTTCACGCATGGTGATATCGCGATCGTTTGGTACCACTTTCGCCCACGGGTTGTGTGCAGCCAGCAGCTCTTCCACGGTCGGGATAGACACATCTTTTTTCAGTTTGATGGTGAACGCCTGGCTGTGGCAGCGCAGCGCACCGATACGTACGCACAGTCCGTCAACCGGAATGGTGTTCGCGGTGGCGAGGATTTTGTTGGTCTCGGCCTGGCCCTTCCACTCTTCGCGGGTCTGGCCGTTATCCAGCTGTTTGTCGATCCACGGGATCAGACCACCGGCCAGCGGTACGCCGAAGTTGTCGACTGGCAGCTCACCGCTACGGGTCAGTTGAGTGACTTTACGTTCGATATCGAGAATAGCGGACGCCGGGTTTGCCAGCTCGTGTGCGACGCTGTCGTGCAACTGGCCCATCTGGGTCAGCAGCTCACGCATATGGCGCGCACCGCCACCGGAAGCCGCCTGGTACGTCGCCACGGACACCCACTCCACCAGATCCTGCGCGAACAGGCCGCCCAGAGACATCAGCATCAGGCTGACGGTGCAGTTACCACCAACAAAGGTTTTCACCCCTTTGTTCAGGCCGTCGGTGATCACGTCCTGGTTAACCGGGTCGAGAATGATGATGGCATCGTCTTTCATGCGCAGCGAAGAGGCTGCGTCAATCCAGTAACCCTGCCAGCCGCTTTCACGCAGCTTTGGATAGATTTCGTTGGTATAATCGCCGCCCTGGCAAGTGACAATAATGTCGAGTGCCTTCAGCGCTTCCAGATCGAAAGCATCCTGCAACGTACCAGTGGTGCCGCCAAAGGAAGGCGCAGCCTGGCCAAGCTGGGAAGTGGAGAAGAAGACCGGGCGGATGGCGTCGAAATCGCGCTCTTCAACCATGCGTTGCATGAGTACAGAGCCGACCATACCGCGCCAGCCGATAAAACCAACGTTTTTCATAGCATTTTTTCCTGCAGAGGGTGTGTGCTGTTGTGCAAGCCAGTATTGAACTGGGATATGCTTCACATTACAAAATGCTGCCAAAGCTGCAAGCAAAATTAATCGATGATTGCCCGGCAATCAGAAAAAGAGCTAATCATCGGAATAACACTACTAAGTATCAGGGATAATTTAAAGATGAGTGAAATCATTTCCGCCGCGGTTTTGTTGATCCTGATTATGGATCCACTCGGAAACCTGCCTATCTTCATGTCCGTGCTGAAGCACACCGAGCCGAAGCGCCGTCGGGCGATCATGATCCGCGAGCTGCTCATCGCTCTGCTGGTGATGTTTATCTTCCTGTTTGCGGGCGAAAAAATCCTCGCATTCCTGAATTTGCGCGCTGAAACGGTTTCAATTTCCGGCGGGATTATTCTGTTCCTGATTGCCATCAAGATGATTTTCCCGAGTGCCGAAGGGGGCAGTAGCGGTCTGCCTGCGGGTGAAGAGCCGTTCATCGTACCGCTGGCAATCCCACTGGTGGCCGGGCCGACGATCCTGGCGACGCTGATGCTGCTTTCACATCAATACCCGAATCAGATGAGCCATCTGGTGATTGCGTTACTGATCGCCTGGGGCGGGACGTTTATCATTCTGCTGCAGTCGTCTTTGTTCCTGCGTCTGCTGGGTGAGAAAGGGGTGAACGCGCTGGAGCGCCTGATGGGGTTGATTCTGGTGATGATGGCAACGCAGATGTTCCTGGATGGCATTCGGGCGTGGATGAAGGGCTAGGTAAAAGCAAAATGGCCACTGCGTGACCATTTTTAATGTTTGCTCCCTCTCCCCGTGGGAGAGGGCCGGGGTGAGGGCAATCAGGCCGCACTCCTCAAAAATAATCCTTCGTTTTGCGAGCCGCCTTCCAGAGCCTCTCTTGCCACCCGATCGGCAAAGCAGTATCTTCTTGCCGCGCCTGCAAAATCAGGCGTCAGGATTAGCCTCCTGCCAGACTTCTTCGGTGACACAAGTATTTTTGTGTCGCGCGCTTAGCTACACTCCAAGGGTGGGCCGAGCGGGGGCGTCGCAAGACGCACCGGTATCCGAAGAGGCCGGTAAGGCTAACCCTGCTCGGTTCCGCCACCAGCGAGATTAGCCTCTCCAGTGGTGGATAAAAACTACTCTTTGGAGGCGGTCATATGACTACTACCCCTGGCTTTTCTCACTCTTTATTCACTACCCCATTCGATCACACTACCGATTTCACCGAACTGGCGGACAACTGCGAGCGATTCGTAGACGTGCTGGTTGAATGTGAAGATCCGGCACAAAAGATGGCGCTATGCGGACGGCTTTCCGCCTGCCTCGCCCTGCTCCAGCCAACGCTGCTTGAGCCTGTTCCTGAACATGTAAAAGCAAGCCTGACGGTGGATGACCTGCCGCTTGACGTGCCACTCTTCGAGCCGGAAAGCGATCAGCTTGGGCAATATTGCCAGCTGTTAACGCAGCTGCTGCTGAGCCGTACTTTGTCGGCGCGTGATGAGAGAATTGCGGGAGATTTATTGCAGGATCTTGTGGCGTTTTACAGCGGTACGCTGAAAGCGCCACGCTGGCTGCGAACTAATGAGGGTGTCGTGCAGTTGTAAATCCAACCTCTGCGGTCTGATGCCCTCACCCCGGACCGTACACCCACAGGGAGAGGGAGCAAACACTAAAAACGACAATCTAAGATTGTCGTTTTACTTTTACCCTGTAGTTAGTTCAGCAGCGTAAACGCAATCATCCCGACAATCGCACCCGTAGTGCCGAGGATGGTTTCCATCAGCGTCCAGGTTTTCAGGGTTTGCGCTTCGGTGGCTCCGGTAAATTTACCGAACAGCCAGAAACCAGCGTCGTTCACGTGGGACACCACAATCGAGCCACCTGCAATACAGATAGACAGCGCCGCCATCTGCGCACCGGAGTAGTTCAGCTGTTCAATCACCGGCATCACCAGACCCACGGCGGTTAAACAGGCTACGGTTGCGGAACCCTGAATGATACGCACCGCGGCCGCCAGCACGAAGCAGGTCACTGCAATCGGCAGGCCCATACCTGTCAGCGCTTCGCCCAGAGCCGGGCCCACGCCAGAATCCACCAGCACCTGCTTGAACACACCACCCGCACCGATCACCAGCAGAATGATGCCCGCAGGCTGCAGCGCGTGACCGCAGATCTCCATCACCCTGTCTTTCGGCATACCCTGACGCATCGCCAGGCCATAAATGGCGACCAGACACGCCACCAGGATCGCAGTGAATGGATGGCCGATAAACTCAAACCATTCATACGCGGTAGACCCTACCGGCACGAAACGCGCGGCGATGGTTTTCAGACCCACCAGCACCAGCGGCAGCAGGATCAACGACAGGCTGAAACCGAAGGACGGCATTTTACCTTCGCCCAGATGCGGCTCAGTAACGTCATCCGGAATGTGCAGCTCAACGTAGCGGCTGATAAAATTGCCCCACAGCGGACCGGCAATAATCATGCCCGGGATCGCCGCACACAGGCCAATCAGGATCATCCAGCCAAAGTCAGCGTGCATCTGCGACGCCAGCAGCATCGGGGCAGGCCCCGGCAGCAGGAACGCTGCGGCAGCGGCCACACCCGCAAACAGCGGAATGACCAGCTTCACCAGGTTGGTACCGGTATGACGTGCCATTGAGAACGCCACGCTAATCAGCAGCACCACCGCCACCTCAAAGAACAGCGGTAACGCACAAATCAGACCGGCCAGGCCAATCGCGTAGTGTGCGCGGCTGTGCCCGAACGATTTCAACATCCTGACGGCAATCTGATCGACTGCGCCCGTCTCATGCAAAATCTTGCCAAACATCGCGCCCAGCGCGACCACAATCGCCAGGAAACCCAGCGTGCCGCCCATCCCTTTTTCCATCGTCGCTGCGATTTTATCGAGCGGCATACCGGAAAAGAGACCTGCACCAATAGAAACCACCATCAAAGCAACGAAAGCATGCATACGCGCCTTCATCACTAAAAACAGCAGCAGCAACACAGAACCCACTGCTGTTAAAACAAGCGTTAATGTACTCACAACTTACTGCCTTTTAGTAATAACCCCGATGGTGCTGGCAACAACACCTTCCAGTGACTGATCGATATCAACCACTAAAACATCTTTCTCATCCGCACCCGGCTCCTGCAGCGCGTCGAACTGCGTCACCAGCATCTGGGTTTTGAAGAAGTGCCCTTTACGCGCCTTCAGGCGGCTTTCAATCACCCCGAAATCCCCTTTCAGGTAGATGAAAGAGAGGTTCGGATTACCGTCACGCAGCAGGTCGCGGTAGGTTTTTTTCAGCGCGGAACACACAATCAAAGAGACTTCGTTGGTGCGCTGCATCGCAAAGGCAGCATCGTTCAGCGCCTGCAACCACGGTTTGCGGTCGTCGTCGTTCAGCGGCTCGCCTGCGGCCATTTTCATGATGTTGCTGCGTGGATGGAGGAAGTCGCCATCAAGAAACGCGGCATGGAGTTGATGCGCCACTTCGCTTGCTACGGCAGATTTACCGCTACCGGAAACGCCCATCAGGACGTAAACGTGGTGATCATGATTAGTCGTGCTCAAAGGGTGTCCCTCAGTCAATTGTTACGGGTAACAGTTATCGGTAACATTGTCCTGCCGGGGCAAAAGAGAAGCAATATCCAAACGTGCGTGAAGTGAATAACTGTGAGCTACTTCAAATTTGTCAGCTCAAATAGATCCACCCGGTGACAAGGTGAAACCTAAATCTAACATTTTGGGGGTAACCACCTCACCACGAATGCGCGCCAGCAGGCGTTCTGCACCAATGCGACCCATGCGTTCACGCGGTGTCAGGACGCTCGCCAGACGCGGTTCCATCACCTGGCCGATGTCATGACCGTGGAAACCGGCAATCGCCATATCGTCCGGGATCTTCAGCCCCAGACGCTGGCATTCGAACGCCGCACCAACCGCAAGGTCATCGTTGGTACAGAAAATACCGTCCAGTTGCGGGTACTCACGTCGTGCCTGGCGCATCAGTTCAATCCCCGACGTATAGGAGGACGATTGCTCCACCATTACGCTGTACGGGGTTAAATTCGCGTCGAGCATCGCCTGCTCGTATCCTTTCTGTTTGATGATAGTACGCTCATCCAGACGCGCCCCCAGGTAAGCCACATGGCGATGGCCGCGCGCGATGATCGCTGCCGTCATCTGGCGCGCCGCTTCGAAGTTATCAAAGCCAACGGCAATATCGAGGCACGGCGACTGGCTGTCCATCAGCTCCACCACCGGGATCCCTGCCACTTCAATCATCTTCAGCGTGCGTGGGGTGTGAGTACGTTCGGTTAAAATCAGGCCGTCGATGTTCCAGGAAAGCATCGATTCAAGACGTTCTTCTTCCAGTTCCGGCTTGTACCCGTAGTGAGCGAGCATGGTCTGGTAACCAAAGGCATCCGTCACGCTTTCAATACCGCGTAACACTTCGGCGAAAACCTGGTTGGTTAAGGAAGGCAGGAGGACGCCCACCGCACGGCTGGTCGCATTGGAGAGTATATCGGGTGCGCGGTTGGGGATATAACCCAGTTCATCAAGGGCTGCAGCAATCTTGCCACGCAACGCCATGGAAACCTGTTCCGGGTTACGTAAAAAACGGCTGACCGTCATTTTGGTCACACCAACGCGATCGGCGACATCCTGAAGTACGGGGCGTTTCTTTTTCATCGTCCTGAGAAATCTTGAGTGAGAGATTTGCTCAGTTTATCACGGACAAAGCTCAACCTTCCCCGTTTAAAGGGAAGGTTGAGCAATTATTTATACCGGAGGTAAATCAAACAGCAGAATTTCGCTTTCGCTGTCGGCATGTACAGACAGTGCCTGCTCATCCCAGATAGCCAGACCATCGCTGGTGGTGGCTTTGGTACCATTAATGGTCACTTCGCCTTTCACCACCTGGATCCACACGCGGCGGTTGGCGGCAATCTGATGCACAGACTGTTCATCTTTCGCCAGTGCCCAGCGATACAGCTCCATATCCTGATGCACTTTCAGGGAGCCTTCACGCGCATCCGGGGACAGTACCAGCTGTTTACCCTGCTCGGCGTCGAAGCGACGCTGTTCGTAGCGCGGCGTGATGCCGGTTTCTTCCGGAATGATCCAGATTTGATACAGACGCAGACGGTCAGTTTTGCTTGGGTTGTACTCAGAGTGACGCACCCCGGTACCTGCGCTCATAATCTGGAACTCACCCGCCGGAACCTGCTCTTTGTTGCCCATGCTGTCCTGGTGCTCAACCGCCCCTTCCAGCACATAGGTCAGGATTTCCATGTCTTTGTGCGGGTGGGTACCGAAGCCCTGGCCTGCATCAATCACGTCGTCGTTAATCACGCGCAGTGCAGAGAAGCCCATGAAGTTCGGGTCATAATAGTCAGCAAACGAGAATGAATGCCATGAGTCCAGCCAGCCATGATTCGCGTGACCACGTTCGTTTGCTTTGCGTAAGTAGATCATTGTTTTCACCCTCAGTTCGTTTCGATGGACTAAGTGTGGACGCAAACCGCCTGGGATCATAGAGGGTGAAAATTGACTCCTCTGTTCAAAAATTGTGAACAAGTACAGAGGAGCTATATTTGCTTATTTTGCGAGGGTTACCGTGGCAGGAGAAGCCTGAGCAAAGGCCCGTTCAAGGATTTCGAGGTTAGTCAGAACGTCAGATTCCTTGACGTAATTCGGCGCACCGTTGCTGATCGTCTCAAACAGTGCATCATAGACGCGACCATAGTCACCCGTTTCAGGTTTCAACTCTTCCCTGACCGTCACGCCTGCGTCATTCACATACTCCAGCACGCCCACCGAATCATCCGCCGCAAAGCCCGGTTCACCTGGCATAATATTGGCCTTCAGGCTGGTTTCCTGCTGGTCGATGCCGTACCTGATAAACGAGCCTCTGGTACCGTGAACGATAAATTTCGGGTAGTCGATTTTCACCAGATGGCTGGTTTTAACGATAGCTTTCAGGTCGCCGTAAAACAGCTGTGCTTCAAAGGTATCGTCCGGGTTAGCGTTATCGCGCAGGCTGCGGATGTCATACGCCACATGGTCCGGGCGACCAAACAGAGAGATAATTTGATCCATGGTGTGTACACCCAGACCATAAAATGCACCGTCCTGCGGCAGGCCGGGTTTGGTTTCCGCCACCGGGCGGAAGTAATCGAAATGGCTTTCAATCTCAACGATATCGCCGAGCTTACCGCTCTCAATGGCCTTTTTCGCCGTCAGGAAGCAGCTGTCAAAACGGCGATTCTGGTATGGCGTAACGGTCAGCCCTTTGCTTTTCGCCAGCGCAAACAGGGTTTTCGCTTCGGCAAGCGTTGGGGTAAACGGTTTTTCCACCAGCACGTTTTTGCCTGCTTCGAGCGCACGTTTGGCGTAGTCAAAATGGCTGTCGGCGTGGGTACAAACGATCATCAGCTGTACCTGTGGATCGTTTAAAACCTCATCAAGATCGCTGGTGAAATGAATATGAGAGTACTGCGGAGATTGCTCTTCTGGCTTCGCGCTGCGCCGGTAAATGTGGGCAACGTGCCAGCGGTCTTTACGGTGGAGAACATACGGAAGATGGTAACGCATGGTGCTTTTACCAAATCCGATAAATGCACAGTTCAGGGTCATGGCTCAGTCCTTTTTAAGGTTACTGTGAGATACAGTAGCGCAAGTTTTGCCCTCACCCCACCCCTCTCCCACAGGGAGAGGGAGAAAAACAGGCAAAAAAAAGCCAGCTAGAAGCTGGCTAAAGTAATACTGGAAGCAATGTGAGCAATGTCGTGCTTTCAGGTTCCCGTAGAGGTCTTCCTGAACGCGAAGCAATAATAATCATTCTCATTCGCACTTGTCCAATCTTTTTTGCAAAAAATAGCAGTTGACGCAATTTTTAAAGTCATTGATGTTGGAAGGGACGTTTAACTGACTGAGGATGAAGGAATGAGTGAGATAGTGATACGCCACGCTGAACCAAAAGATTACGATGCCATTCGTCAGATCCATTCCCAGCCGGAGGTGTACCACAACACGCTACAGGTTCCTCATCCTTCAATGGAAATGTGGCAAATGCGGCTAGGCGACCAGCCGGGTATTAAGCAGCTGGTTGCCTGCATTGACGATATCGTGGTCGGGCATCTCACTATTGATGTCGCCCAGCGCCCGCGCCGTAGCCACGTCGCCGATTTCGGTATCTGCGTTGATGCACAGTGGCAAAACCGTGGCGTCGCCAGCGCACTGATACGCACCATGATTGATATGTGCGACAACTGGCTGCGCGTCGACCGTATTGAGCTGACGGTGTTTGTGGATAACGAACCGGCGATTGCGGTCTACAAGAAACACGGGTTTGAGATTGAAGGCACTGGCAAGCGCTACGGGCTGCGCAACGGCGAGTATGTGGACGCGTATTATATGGCGAGAATGAAGTAGTTCATTTCCCCTCTCCCCTATGGGGAGAGGGGAACAATCAGTACCCCGCCGTCAAATCATCCACCGAACGCGGGTCCGATGCCCCAAACAGCGCTCCGTCCGGCCCGACCATAATGCTCTGGGTACTGCCCATCGCCTCTTTCACCGCCACTTTCTGTCCGCGCTGCTCCAGCAGTTTGATCGTGTCCGGGCTAAAGCCTTTCTCGACGCGCAGTTCATCCGGCAGCCACTGATGGTGGAAGCGTGGAGCATTGGTCGCTTCGGCGACGTTCATCCCAAAATCAATGCTGTTCACCACCATCTGCAGCACGGTGGTAATGATACGGCTACCGCCAGGGCTGCCGGTCACCAGCCAGGTTTTACCGTCTTTCACCACGATGGTTGGCGACATCGACGACAGCGGCCGTTTCTTCGGCCCGACGGCGTTAGCATCACCGCCTACCAGCCCGTAGACGTTTGGCACGCCCGGTTTGGCGGAGAAGTCGTCCATCTCGTTGTTCATCAGAATGCCGCTGTTGCCCGCCACAATCCCGGTACCAAAGGTAGTGTTGAGCGTGTAGGTCACCGCTACCGCATTACCGTCTTTATCCACCACCGAGAAGTGGGTGGTCTGGTTGCTTTCGTACGGGGCCAGCTTGCCTGGGCGGATCTCACTGGACGGTTTAGCCTTGTTGATGTCGATCTGATCGGCAATGGATTTGGCGTAGGCTTTATTGGTTAACGCCTGCCACGGTACCTTCACAAAGTCCGGGTCACCGAGGTATTCCGAGCGGTCAGCGTAGGCATGCTTTTCCGCCTCCGCCATCACCTGCATGGCATCCGCACTGCCAAAGCCAAACTTGTGCATATCGAAGTTTTCAAGGATGTTGAGGATCTGCACGATATGAATGCCCCCGGAGGACGGTGGCGGCATGGAGTAAACCTGATACCCGCGATACTCCCCGCTGATGGGGGTGCGCTCTACCGCCTTGTACTCCGCCAGATCCACTTTGGTGATAAGCCCGCCGTTCTTTTTCATTTCGTCGGCAATCTGGTCGGCAATCGCCCCTTTGTAGAAAGCATCCGGGCCGTGCTCCGCTATCAGCTCAAGGCTTTTCGCGAGGTTCTTTTGCACCAGTTGGTCACCCTTCTTCAGCGGCTCGCCGTTTTTCCAGAAGATCGCTTTACTGTTTTCATGCTGAGGGATGACTTCGCTGCCGTAGGTTTTGAGATCGTCCGCCAGCGCGTCATTCACCACAAAACCGTCGCGCGCCAGCTTAATTGCAGGCTGCACCACTTTGTTCAGCGGCATCGTGCCGTATTTTTCCAGCGCCAGCGAGAAGCCCGCAACGGTGCCCGGCGTACCGGAGGCAAGATGCGAGGTCAGGGATTTTTTACTGTCCGGGTTGCCCTGAGCGTCAAGGAACATATCCCGGGAGGCCTGATTGGGTGCCATTTCACGGAAATCGATAGCCGTGGTTTTCCCGTCTTTGGTTCGCAGCATCATAAAACCACCACCGCCCAGGTTACCCGCCTGCGGGTGTGTTACCGCCAGCGCATATCCCACCGCAACGGCGGCATCTACCGCGTTACCCCCCTGCTTAAGAATATCGACACCGACTTTCGTTGCCAGCGCGTCCACCGACGCCACCATGCCATGTGTCGCCCGCACGGGATGAAAAACATCTTCTTCCACGCCGTAGGACACTGGTGGAGCCGCAGGCGGGTTGGCCGCCACGCTAAATGTGCCGCCTGCCATCAGTGCGGCGATCGCTACCCAGCGCAAAAACGTTGGTTTCATCATTATTGTTCTCCAGGTGAAGGGATCCATATTCCCCGGTTAAGCCTGGTTCACAACTCCTAAAAAATCATCGTTATGCCGGATTCAGGGTAAACTTAAGAAAAGCCTCAGAAGGAGGAGACAACCGTGAAACAGCTTTTGATCATTGCAGCACTGATACCCTTTACCGCGCTCGCACAGCCCCTGAATACCCTGAATAACCCGAACCAGCAGGGTTATGTCATTCCCAGCCAGCAGCGTATGCAAACGGAGATGATGAGCCAACAGCAGCAGCAAAAAGGGATGCTGAACCAGCAGCTGAAAATGCAGACCCAGATGCAGCAGCAGGGCCTGCAAAACCAGATGGATGCCAATACCCAGCGCATTCAGCAGGGCCAGGTACGTGAGCAGCCGTTGCCAAACCATAACGGCGGCATGTTAGGCGGGGGAACAACCCAAAGTAGCGGTCAGCAGCATATGCTGCCGCCGCAGTCGAATGGCAGTATGCTTAATCCACAGAACTAAAATTCGGGCCAATCAGATCAATTGCATCGGTACAGATGCAGTCCACTCCCCAGCGCAGCAGCTCAGCCGCACGCTGGGGTTTGTTGACGGTGTAAACCAGAATATGCAGACCCGCCGCTTTCAACATCTTCACCCGTGCTTCATCCAGCAGCGAGTGGTTCAGGTGGATAGACACACAGGCTAAGCGGGACGTCAGCTCGCGCCAGTCTTCACGCCATTCGTCCAGCAGCAGCCCGCGCGGCAGCTCCGGCACAGCAGCCTGCGCCGCTTCCAGTGCATCAATTTCAAACGACGACAGCAGCGGCGCGGTCATTCCTTCCCACAGCTCACGAGCAGCCAGCGCAACCACTTTGCCCGTCAGTGGCCCGGTGCCCGTGGTCGGTTTGATTTCGATGTTAGCCATCATCCCGTGTTGACGACAGCGGTCTGCTACGTTCGCCAGCAGCGGCAGCGGTTCGCCCTTGAATTCGCCGCTGTACCAGCTTCCGGCATCCACGTTCAGCAGGTCACGCCACGGCAACTCCCCTGCTACGCCCCAGCCGTTGCTGGTGCGTTCGAGGTTGTCATCGTGCAGCAGGAAAATTTCGCCGTCTTTCGACAGTTTGGCGTCGAACTCGATCATCGTATGACCGTAACGCGCCCCCATGTCGATCGCCGCCAGGGTATTTTCCGGTGCCAGTTTACCGCCGCCACGGTGGGCGACGATGTGGGGATAAGGCCAGTTGCTCATACTCGTTGTCCTGTTTCACCGTCAAAGAAGTGCAGGTGATTTTCCGGCAAATGCAGCCACAGCGTGCTGCCTGCTTTAGGGCGTTCCTGGTGTGCCAGACGCACCACCAGTTTTTGCTCGCCCCACCGTCCGTGCGCCAGGTTATCTGCCCCCAGCATCTCCAGCGTGTCCATCACCAACGGCACGCCGCCTTCCGCCTGAGAAGTTAAACCGATATGCTCCGGGCGGATACCGAGCGTCATTTTACGCCCGGCGTAGCCACGATAGTACCAGTTGATCGGGATGGCCATCCCGCTTTCCAGCTCAAAGTGCGTGCCCGCGTTGCTGATATGGCCTTCCAGCAGGTTCATCGCCGGGCTGCCGATAAAGCTCGCCACAAAGCGGGTGGCCGGTTTCTCATACACTTCCACCGGGGTGCCAATCTGCTCGGCGATGCCTTTGTTCATCACCATCACCCGCTGGGCGAGGGTCATGGCCTCCACCTGATCGTGGGTCACGTACAGGGATGTTGTTTTCAGACGGCGATGCAATTGTTGCAGCTCAAGGCGCATCTGCACGCGCAGTTTGGCATCCAGGTTGGAGAGTGGTTCGTCGAACAGGAATACCGCCGGGTCGCGCACGATGGCACGTCCCATCGCCACGCGCTGACGCTGGCCGCCGGAAAGCTCACGTGGGCGGCGCTTCAGCAAACCGTCCAGCTCCAGAATGCGTGCCGCTTCTTTCACCCGCTCGTCGATATGGCTTTTGCCCATACCGCGAATTTTCAGCCCCCAGGCCATGTTCTCTTCCACGCTCATATGCGGGTAAAGGGCATAGTTCTGGAACACCATCGCGATGCCCCTGTCTTTCGGCTCCATCTCGGTGACGCGCTGGCGGTCAATCCAGATATCGCCGGAGGTCACGCGTTCCAGCCCGGCCACCATACGCAACAGCGTCGATTTGCCACAGCCAGACGGGCCGACCATCACAATGAACTCTCCGTCCGCCACATCAAGCGTGAGCGGCTGAATGACCTGGGTTTTGCCGTCCCAGCTTTTGGTTACTGCCTGAAGTTTCAGTCCTGCCATCTTATTTCTCACTGTCCACTAAACCACGCACAAACGCACGCTGCATGGCTAAAACGATTACGACCGGGGGGATAAGGGTGAGCAGCATCGCCGCCATGACCTGGTTCCAGAGGGTGGTGCCTTCACCGGTGGCGATCATGCCTTTGATGCCCGCCACGGCGGTGCCGAGGTTGACGTCCTGGATAATCAGCAGCGGCCACAGGTACTGGTTCCAGCCGTAGATAAAGGTGATCACAAACAGCGCCGCGAGGTTGGTTTTCGACAGCGGCAACACGATGTCGCGGAAGAAGCGCATCGGCGAAGCACCGTCGATACGCGCCGCTTCAATCAGTTCGTCCGGCAGGGTCATAAAGAACTGACGGAACAGGAAAGTAGCGGTCGCCGAGGCCATCAGCGGCAAGGTTAAGCCCGCGTAGCTGTCCAGCATATTCAGGTTGGCAATCACTTCCACCGTCGGGAAGATACGGACTTCCACTGGCAGCATCAGGGTGATGAAAATCATCCAGAAGAACAGGTTACGCAGGGGAAAACGGAACCAGACGATGGCAAAAGCAGACAGCATCGACACCGTAATTTTGCCCACCGTAATACCGAACGCCATGATGAAGCTGTTGAGCATCATCAGCCAGAATGGTGCGCTGTTGGCACCCACGCCCTGCGTCCAGATGGTTTCCATGTTCTCGAACAGATGTCCGCCCGGGATCAGCGTCATCGGCGTATCAAACACCGCTTTGGTGTCCAGCGTGGCGGCCACAAAGGCCACATAAAGCGGGAACAGGATGACGATAATGCCCAGAATCAGCATGGTATGGCTGAAAATCGTCAGCCCGCGACGGTTCTCAATCATTGGTAGCGCACCTTACTTTCAACATAACGGAACTGCACCACCGTAAGGATGATGACGAGGAACATCAGCACGACCGACTGCGCGGCGGAGGCTGAGAGATCCAGACCGGCAAAACCTTCGCGGTAGATCTTGTAGATCAGCGTGGTCGTCGCCTGTACCGGGCCGCCAGCGGTCGCAGCGTCGATCACCGGGAAGGTATCGAAGAAGGCGTACACAAGGTTAACCACCAGCAGGAAGAAACTCACCGGGGCGATCAGCGGCAACGACAGTCTGAAGAAGCGGCGAACCGGGCCTGCACCATCAATCGCCGCAGCTTCTACCAGCGAACGCGGAATGGATTGCAGCGCGGCAAAGAAGAACAGGAAGTTGTAGCTGATCTGCTTCCATACTGAGGCAAACACCACCAGGAACATGGCCTGACCGCTGTTCTGTGCGTGGTTCCACTCAACACCAAATTCCGCGAGGAAGTGGGTAATCAACCCGCGCCCTGGGTTAAACAGGAAGATCCACAGCACGGCAGCAACCGCAGGGGCCACAGCGTAAGGTAACAGCATCAGCGTCTGATAGAGACGGCTGCCGCGCACCACATAATCCACCAGCGCGGCAAAAAACAGCGAGGCGATAAGGCCGCTCACGGTAACCAGCGTGCTGAATTTGATCGTCGTCCAGAAGGCGTCGATGTAGTAGCTGTCGTGCCACAGGGTCGCGAAGTTATCCAGGCCGACAAACTGGCTGGAAAGCCCGAACGGATCGACACTTTGTACCGAGTACCACAGCGCTTCGCCCGCAGGCCAGATAAAGAAGATAACGGTGATGACCAGTTGCGGCGCGACCAGCAAATACGGCAGCCAGCGCGAACGAAACACGGGACGGGATGAGGACATAAATTAGCTCAGGTTGATTTCCCCTCACCCCAGCCCTCTCCCAAAGGGAGAGGGTGTATGAGTTCCCTCTCCCTTTGGGAGAGGGCGAGGGTGAGGGTAAAAGGATTAAGACTTTGTCGACTGCTCAAAGCGGCGCAGCAGCTGATTTCCGCGCTCTACCGCAGAGTCCAGCGCCTGCTGTGGGGTTTTCTTACCGGTCCACACGCTTTCCAGCTCTTCATCAACGATGGTGCGGATCTGCGGCATGTTGCCCAGACGCAGACCTTTGGTGAATGGCAACGGTGGCTTGTTCAGCATCTGACGCGTGGCGATATCCGCCCCTGGGTTCTTGTCATAGAAGCCCTGCTCGCGGGTCAGGTCATACGCGGCTTTGGTGATTGGCAGGTAGCCCGTTTTCTGGTGCCATTCTGCGGCAATCTCAGGCTTCGCCAGGAAGTCGAGGAACTCGGCCACGCCTTTATAAGTGCCTTTGTCTTTACCCTGCATCACCCACAGGCTCGCCCCGCCGATGATGGCGTTCTGCGGCGCGCCTTTCACATCAGCGTCGTAAGGCATCATGCCCACGCCGTAGTTGAATTTGGCGTAGTGACGGATATCCGCCAGCGAACCAGAAGACGCGGTGGTAATGGCACAGTCACCGTTGTAGAACTTCTCCGTAGATTCGTCTTTACGACCGAAGTAGCTGAAATCGCCCTTCTTGTTCAGTGCCTCCAGCAGTGCAATGTGTTTCACCTGCTCTGGCTTGTTGAACTCCAGTACCGCGTCAGTGCCGTCAAAACCGTTGTTTTTGGTGGCAACTGGCAGACCGTGCCAGGCGCTGAAGTTTTCAATCTGGATCCAGCCCTGCCAGCCGCTGGCGTAACCGCACTTCATACCCGCCGCTTTCAGCTTCGCGGTGTACTCGGCCAGATCCTGCCAGGTTTTTGGTGGCTGCTCCGGGTCTAAACCGGCTTTCTTAAAGGCGTCTTTGTTGTAGTACAGCACCGGCGTGGAGCTGTTGAATGGCTGAGACAGCAGGTGACCGGTTTTAGAATCTGTGTAGTAACCCGCCACCGTCGGCACGAACTGAGATTCGTCGAAGTTGATGCCTGCATCTTTAAAGACTTCGTACACGGGTTTGATGGCTTTAGAGGCCATCATGGTGGCGGTACCCACTTCATAAACCTGTAACAACGCAGGCGCGTTACCGGTACGGAAAGCGGCAATGCCCGCGCTCAGGCTCTGCTCGTAGTTACCTTTGTACACCGGCACAATTTTGTAATCCGGGTGGGTGTCGTTGAAGCGTTGCGCCAGGGAGTCGACTTCTTTACCCAACTCCCCTTCCATAGAATGCCAGAACGGAATGGTGGTGACAGCCATTGCGTTCGTCGCAAAAGCCAGACCCAGTGCCAGACCCAAAGCTGTGTGTCGTAACGATGTCATTGTCATCTCTCTTATTGTGCCGGATGCGCGATATCACGCGTTTTATGCTCGCGAGGTAACATGACATGCTCGAATGACAGAAAAATAACTGTTTGTTTACAGATAAGTGACAGCAAAGCGTCAGGGGGATGATGGTTATGTGAAGGGGGTTGGGTGTGGTCTGGTGCCCTCACCCTGGCCCTCTCCCACAGGGAGAGGGTACAAACACTAAAAAAGGCAACGTGCGTTGCCTTTTTGCTTTTACCTCGTGCGGTCTGGTGCCCTCACCCTGGCCCTCTCCCACAGGGAGAGGGTACAAACACTAAAAAAGGCAACGTGCGTTGCCTTTTTGCTTTTACCTCGTGCGGTCTGGTGCCCTCACCCTAGCCCTCTCCCACAGGGAGAGGGTACAAACATTAAAAAAGGCAACGTGCGTTGCCTTTTTGCTTTTACCTCGTGCGGTCTGGTGCCCTCACCCTGGCCCTCTCCCACGGGAGAGAGTACAAACACTAAAAAAGGCAACGTACGTTGCCTTTTTGCTTTTACCTAACCGCCTAAATACGCACTCCGCACTGCTTCGTTCGCCAGCAGCGCGTCACCGGTGTCTTCCAGCACCACGCGGCCATTCTCCAGCACGTAACCACGGTCAGCCAGCTTCAGTGCCTGGTTGGCGTTCTGCTCGACGAGGAAGATGGTCATCCCCTCCTTACGCAGTTGCTCGATGGTGTCGAAAATCTGCTGGATGATGATCGGCGCAAGACCGAGCGACGGTTCATCAAGCAGTAACAGGCGCGGCTGGCTCATCAGCGCACGGCCAATCGCCAGCATCTGCTGTTCACCACCAGACATAGTGCCCGCACGCTGAATGCGGCGTTCCCACAACCGCGGGAAGAGTTCATACACACGCTTGATACGGGTCTGATACTGGTCACGATCGGCAAAGAAGCCCCCCATTGCCAGATTCTCTTCCACCGTCATACGAGAAAACACGCGACGCCCCTCCGGGACAATCGCCACCGCTTCACGCATGATTTTGGCGGTCTGCCAGTCGGTAATGTCTTTGCCATCAAACACAATCCGCCCGCTGGTGGCACGCGGATCACCGCACAGGGTACCCAGCAGCGTGGTTTTACCCGCGCCGTTGGCCCCGATCAGGGTGACGATTTCACCCTGATTGATATGCAGGCTGACGTCATGCAACGCCTGGATCTTACCGTAGTGGGCATTTACTTTATCAAACGTTAACATCGCTTTTTCCATCTTATGCCTCACCCAGGTAAGCACGGATCACGTCCGGGTTGTTGCGGATCTCATCCGGCGTACCATTCGCCAGCGGTGTACCCTGGTTCACCACGTAGATACGGTCAGAGATGCCCATCACCAGCTTCATATCATGTTCAATCAACAGAATAGTGGTGTCGTGATGATCGCGCAGCTCAGCAATCAACTCGTCCAGCTCTTTGGTCTCTTTCGGGTTGAGGCCCGCAGCCGGTTCGTCGAGCATCAGGATTTCCGGCTGGGTCACCATGCAGCGCACAATCTCAAGGCGACGCTGATCACCGTAGGCCAGGTTGCTCGCCTGACGGTTAGCGTGCTGGAGCAGACCAATACGGTCGAGCCAGGTCGCAGCGCGATCTAACGCTTCGCTCTGCGCACGACGGAAAGCTGGGGTTTTCAGCAGGCCAGAGAAGATGCCCGTTTTGAGCTGCTGATGTTGTGCCACCAGCAGGTTCTCAATCACCGTCATCTCGCGGAACAGACGCACGTGCTGGAAGGTACGCACCACGCCCATACGGGCAATTTGCTGGCCCGGCAATCCTTCCAGATGTTGGTCGCGCAGCATAATGGTACCGCCCGTTGGCTTGTAAAAACCGGTCAGGCAGTTAAACACGGTTGTTTTCCCCGCGCCGTTCGGGCCAATCAGGGAGACAATCTCTTTCTTGTGCAGATCCAGAGAGACGTTGTTGACCGCCAGCAGGCCGCCAAAACGCATCATCAGGCCGTTAACGGATAATAATGGCTGACTCATGCCTGCTCTCCTTTCGCTTGTCCGTTCTTCAGCTTCAGCTGTGGACGCGTCATCGGCAGCAAGCCCTGCGGACGCCAGATCATCATCAGCACCATCAAACCACCCAGCATCAGCATGCTGTATTCGTTAAAGTCACGCATCAGTTCACGCGATACCACCAGCAGGATGGCCGCCAGAATAACGGCGAACTGCGAGCCCATCCCGCCGAGCACCACAATCGCCAGCACAAAGGCGGATTCGGCAAAGGTGAACGATTCCGGGCTGACGAAGCCCTGACGTGCGGCAAACAGCGTTCCGGCGAAACCGGCAAATGCGGCACTGATGGTGAACGCGGTCAGCTTGATACGGGTTGGGTTCAGGCCCAGCGAGCGACAGGCAATCTCATCTTCACGCAGTGCTTCCCAGGCGCGGCCCAGCGGCATACGCAGCAGACGGTTAATCACGAACAGCGTAATCACCACCAGCAGCAGCGCGACCAGGTAAAGCCAGATAACGCGGTCGGACGGGTCATACCTCATACCAAAGAAGTTGCTGAAAGTATCCCAGCCACCTTCGCGGGCGGTACGGCTGAACTCCAGACCGAAGAAGGTCGGTTTCGGGATCTGGCTGATACCGTTCGGGCCACCGGTCACTTCAGTATTGTTGAGCAGCAGGATACGGACGATTTCACCGAAGCCTAAGGTCACAATCGCTAAATAGTCACCACGCAGACGCAGCACCGGGAAGCCCAGCAGGAAGCCCGCCGCGGCAGAAACCAGCCCAGCCAGCGGCAGACACGTCCAGAATCCGAGGCCGTAATAGTGGTTCAGCAGCGCAAAGGTGTAGGCACCGATGGCGTAAAAGCCGCCGTAGCCCAGCACCAGCAGGCCGGACAAGCCCACCACCACGTTGAGGCCGAGACCGAGGATCACGTAGATCATGGTCAGCGTCGCGATATCCACCGTACCGCGCGATACCACAAACGGCCACGCAACAGCAGCCACCAGCAGCGCCACGAGGAACAGTTTCTGCTTAACGGTAGAACCGTCGATAGCGGGCAGCACAAATTTCGGGCCAGAGACGTTTTTCAGCGTCTTCTGGAACAGCGGACGCAGCAGCTGGAACAGGAACACGACCGCAGTACCAATAAACACCCACTGCCAGCGGATGTCGGCGGCGGTATCGACCACCAGCTTAGTGCCATCCAGCTCTAACTGAACGCCCATAAAGACGCCCGCCAGCACGAAGAACATGGCAGCAGAGAGCAACGCCATTGCAAAATGCATCGGTTTCATACTTTCTCTACCTCCGGACGACCCAGAATACCGGTAGGCATCACCAGCAGAACCAGAATCAGCAGGGCAAACGACACCACATCTTTATATTCGGTACTCAGATACGCCGAAGAGAGCGCTTCAGCCACGCCCAGGATCAGGCCACCAATCATCGCGCCAGGAATACTGCCGATACCGCCCAGCACCGCCGCAGTGAAAGCTTTCATCCCGGCCATAAAGCCGATGTACGGGTTGATTACGCCGTAGAACTGACCGAGCAATACGCCCGCCACCGCCGCCATCGCTGCGCCAATCACGAAGGTAAGCGCAATCACGCGGTCGGTGTTGATGCCGAGCAGGCTCGCCATCTTCAGATCTTCTGCACAGGCGCGGCAGGCGCGTCCCATGCGGGAGTAACGGATGAACAGCGTCAGGGCGAGCATCGCAATGAAGGTCACAATCCAGATAACCAGCTGCATGGTGGTGATAGAGGCAGAGAAGTTGTCGCTGGCTCCTACAATCCACTGGCCGTTAAACAGGCTTGGCAACGCCACATCGCGTGAGCCTTCCGTCAGGCTGACGTAGTTTTGCAGGAAGATAGACATCCCGATGGCGGAGATGAGTGCAATCAGGCGCTTGGAGCTGCGCACCGGCCGGTAGGCCACGCGCTCAATGCTCCAGCCGTAGGCACTGGCAATCACAATCGCGCCGACAAATCCGGCGGCAACCAGCAACCAGCTGCTGTCGATACCCATCATCATCAGGGCGGCAATGATCATAAAGGAGACATAGCTACCGATCATGTACACCTCGCCGTGGGCGAAGTTGATCATGCCGATAATGCCGTAAACCATCGTATAACCGATGGCGATCAGCGCGTAGGTGCTTCCCAGCGTGACGCCGTTAAACATCTGCTGCAAGAAATAGAGAAACTGCTCGGACATATGCAAACCTTTTTATACCCGCCCGGTGGTTCGGGCGGTGGGATAATTATTTGGCGACCGAGGACGAACCATCGGTGTGCCACTTAAAGACACCAAACTCAAATCCCTTCAGATCGCCTTTCTCATCCCAGTTCAGCGGCCCAATCACGGTGTTCGCCCCGTGTGCTTTTAAATCTTTCACCAGCGCCAGCGGTTCTTTGCTGCCGCTACGATCCAGTGCGGTTGCCAGAGACTGCACCGCTGCGTAAGTGATCCACACGTATGGACCACTCGGATCTTTCTTCTGCGCCTTGAGCGCATCAACGATAGTTTTGTTCGCCGGATCCTGGTCATAGCGTTTTGGCATCGTCACCAGCATGCCTTCGGCAGCGTCGCCCGCAATGTTAGACAGTGAGGCATTGCCCACACCTTCCGGCCCCATAAACTGGGTTTTCAGACCGACTGAACGTGCCTGGCGCAGCATCTGGCCCATTTCCGGGTAGTAGCCACCGTAGTAAACGAAATCGATGTTTTCTTTTTGCAGACGGGCAATCAGCGCGGAGAAGTCTTTCTCACCCGCGGTAATACCGTCGAAGAAGACAACATTCGCACCGCCTTTTTTCAGGCCATCCTGAACGGAACGCGCCAGACCTTCGCCATACTGCTGCTTGTCATGAATAATGGCGATACGCTGCGGCTTGACGTTTTCGAGGATATATTTGGCGGCAGTTGGCCCCTGAGAGGAGTCCAGACCGGCAGTACGCATGATGTGCTGATAACCGCGCTGGGTCAGCTCCGGGTTAGTCGCACCAGGGGTAATCATCAGAATGCCTTCGTCTTCGTAGATATCAGACGCAGGCTGAGTGGACGATGAGCACAGGTGGCCGATCACGTACTGGATGCCATCGTTCACAATTTTGTTGGCGACTGCCACGGCCTGTTTTGGATCGCAGGCGTCGTCGTACTCCACACCTACCAGCTTGTCACCTTTGATACCGCCTTTGGCGTTGATGTCTTTGATTGCCTGGCGCGCGCCGTTGAACTCCATATCTCCCCACTGGGCGACAGGGCCGGACATCGCACCGACGACAGCAACTTTAATCTCTTCCGCCATAGCTGCATGCGAAATCGCCAGTGCGACCATCCCCGCGATTAACGTCTTCGCGTTCCTTTTCATCTCTGAATCCCCATTCGTGATGTTGTGTATATATTTTGTTTTATTATGGTTAAAAAGCATTCTGTACTTTTAATGAACAACGCTATTTTTACCAGTGCCTTTAATGGTTTAGCGCAGTTTTTTCACAAAAACCAGACTAATATCTCTATTTTTCAGGCGATTAAGCAAAGATAATATTCTGAAATCAGACAGAGATAAACAAATAAAAGCGCAGTTTGCAGCATAAAATAACGGCATAAAGCGCCGAATAAATCACTGCCATTTAGGTTAAAATTCTGCTTATTTTTCGATCCATATGTTTTCGAACTGCACAATGCGTTGCCAAAAAACTAATCACCTGGTTAATGGGAATAAAAAGAAGAAGCCGCTGAGTGAATAAATTGAGTACACTGCCCCCACTCTATTTGATTTGGACAAGTAGCTAATGAAACTGACTATCGTTCGTCTGGTGACCTTTAGCGACCAGGATCATATCGACCTGGGCAAAATCTGGCCGGAATATTCCCCTTCGTCGCTGACCGTCGACGAGACTCATCGCATTTATGCCGCGCGTTTTAACGAGCGTCTGCTGGCGGCTGTGCGCGTCACACTGAGCGGTACGGAAGGGGCGCTGGACTCACTTCGCGTGCGTGACGTAACCCGCCGTCGCGGTGTAGGGCAGTATCTGGTTGAAGAGGTTATCCGCGAAAACCCGAGTGTGGCCTCCTGGTGGATGGCCGACGTGGGCGTGCAAGACCGCAGCGTGATGGCGGCATTTATGCAGGCATTAGGGTTTACGGCGCAGGCAAATGGGTGGGAGAAGCGCTAGTTTTGTTCTGTGCGGCCTGATGTGTGCGGCCTGATGCCCTCACCCCGGCCCTCTCCCACGGGGAGAGGGTGCAAACACTAAAATGGCAACCGCAAGGTTGCCATTTGCGTTTATTTTGCGTCGGTCGCCGTACCGTTGGCATGCCAGTTAAACACGCCGAACTCAAAGCCCTTCAGGTCGCCCTTCGCATCCCAGGAAAGCGGGCCCATAACGGTATCTACGGAGTTCGCTTTCAGCCAGGTGGCAATCTTAGCCGGATCGGTTGACTGGTTCAGACCTGCCTGCAGGGTCTGCAGCGCAGCGTAAGTCGTCCACACGAACGCACCGCTTGGATCCTGTTTCTTCGCCTTGATGGCATCTACAATCGGTTTGTTCGCAGGTACCTGATCGTAGTTCTTCGGCTTGGTGACCAGCAAGCCTTCAGCAGATTCACCGGCAATGTTAGACAGCGACACGTTCGCCACACCTTCTGGCCCCATGAACTGGGTTTTCAGGCCCGCAGCACGCGCCTGACGCAGGATCTGACCCATCTCCGGGTGATAGCCGCCGTAGTAAACGAAATCGATATTCTCTTTCTTCAGACGCGCCACCAGGGTGGAGAAGTCTTTTTCACCGGCAGTAATACCGTCGAAGAACACCACGTCGGCATTCGCTTTCTTAAGGTTATCCTGCACTGAGCGCGCCAGGCCTTCACCGTATTGCTGTTTGTCGTGAACGATCGCAATGCGTTTCGGTTTCACTTTTTCAACAATGTATTTGGCGGCAGTTGGGCCCTGATCGGAGTCCAGGCCAGTGGTACGCAGAGTCAGCTTATAACCACGTGCGGTCAGCTCTGGTGCAGTTGCGGCCGGGGTGATCATCAAAATACCTTCGTCTTCGTAGATGTCAGACGCTGGCTGTGTAGAGGAGGAGCACAGGTGGCCGATAACGTATTTGATCCCGTCGTTCACCACTTTGTTCGCTACGGCTACCGCTTGTTTCGGATCACAGGCATCGTCATATTTTACGATCTGCAGTTTTTCGCCTTTGATTCCGCCCTTAGCATTAATGTCTGCAACAGCCTGTTCTGCGCCAGTAAACTCCTGGTCACCATACTGAGCTACCGGACCGGACATCGCACCAACGACGGCGATTTTAATGTCTGCCTGCGCCATCGTACTGAATGCCAACGCGATACATCCTGCCAGTAACGCTTTACCCTTCATATTCATCCTGAGATTCCCCATTATTATGGTTATTACGATTGTTGTGATGTTGTTGCGTAGCGCTTTATTTCAGTTATAGGTATACCACTCGCGCTTTTTCAGCATACTCTGCTAAAACATACCCCATTTTTATGATTTTGGAATAGCTAATTTGAAATGAATATATGATAAGCCCGGCAGTCATTTCAGCCGGGCTTGTGGCTTTAACGTGTCAGCGACGCGGAAATAATATCCAGCGCTTTACGGAACTGCACTTCGGGGATGGTGAGCGGGTACAGGAAGCGGATGACGTTGCCATACACGCCACAGCTCAGAAGCAGCAGACCTTCCTTCAGCGCACGCTCCTGCACCAGACGGGTGAATTCCGGTGACGGATGCCCGCTCTGCGGGTCGTTAAACTCTACCGCTACCATTGAACCTTGCGCGCGAATGTCAGCGATAAACGGACAGCCCGCTTTCGCTTTATTCAGCACCTCCACCAGATGGTGGCCGAGATGCGCCGCCCGCGTGCAGAGTTCCTCTTCTTCAATCACGTCCAGTACGGCGTGGGCCGCCGCAATCGCCAGCGGATTACCCGCATAGGTGCCGCCCAGCCCGCCTGGTGCGGGTGCATCCATCACCTCTGCCCGGCCCGATACCGCAGAGAGCGGCATTCCACCCGCCAGGCTTTTCGCCATCGTGATCAAGTCAGCCTTCACGCAGTGATGTTCCATCGAGAAGAGCTTGCCGGTACGCGCGAAGCCGGTTTGTACTTCGTCAGCAATCAGCAAAATACCGTGGGTATCGCACAGGGCACGCAGTGCCTGCATGAAATCAGCAGGGGCGACGTTGAACCCCCCCTCACCCTGAACAGGCTCAAGGATAATGGCCGCCACCTGATCCGGGGCGATGTCTGCTTTAAAGATACGCTCCAGGCTTTTCAGCGACTCCGCCGTACTGACGCCGTGCAGCGCATTCGGGTATTGCGCGTGGTAAACCGAGCCAGGGAACGGGCCAAAGCCCAGCTTGTACGGCGCGACTTTCCCCGTCAGTGCCATTGTCATAAAAGTGCGGCCGTGGAAGCCACCGCCGAAAGTGATAAGACCGGGACGTCGGGTATACGCGCGGGCAATTTTCACCGCGTTTTCGACGGCTTCTGCGCCCGTCGAGAAGAAGGCCGTTTTGGCCGGGCCGTCAATGGGCACACGTTCGTTAAGACGCTCGGCAAGGGCTACATAGCCTTCGTACGGCACAATCTGGTATGCCGTATGGGTAAATGCGTGGAGTTGTTTTTCGATAGCGGAGATAACTTTTGGATGCCGGTGCCCGGTATTCAGCACGGCGATCCCGGCGGCGAAATCAATGTACTCATTGCCTTCAACGTCCCACACCGTGGCATTTTCGGCTTTTTCGGCATAGAAGTTACACATCACCCCAATACCGCGCGGCGTCGCCTGCAAACGCCGGTCATTCAGTTCGTTATTTTTCACCCTGTCCCCCTGAGAAAGTTGCCTGCTTAGCGCATCTGTAAGTGTTTGCCAGGGGGGCGGAATTCGCCAGAGCGGGAGATAAAAAAACAAAACCCCCGAATTTGCATTCGAGGGTCATCGGGGACTTCGCGGGAATTACGCTTCGATAGCGGCGCGAAGTTTTTTCATGGCGTTCTTTTCAAGCTGACGCACACGTTCAGCGGACACGCCGTAGCGGTCGGCCAGTTCCTGCAGCGTGGACTTGTTGTCTTCGTCCAGCCAACGGGCACGGATAATATCCTGACTACGTTCGTCGAGGCCTTCCATCGCATAGCTCAGCTTGTTCGCGGCCTGATCTTCCCAGTTGTCCTCTTCAATGCCGTCGGCAAAGTTAGAGGTCTTATCCTGCAGATACAGAACCGGTGCCATCGGCTGGCTGTCAGAGGCATCATCGTCGGAAGACATGTCAAACGTCATGTCCTGCGCGGCCATACGGGATTCCATCTCACGCACGTCTTTGCTGGATACGCCCAGCTCGCGCGCCACCATTTCAACTTCATCCTGATTGAACCAGCCCAGACGCTGCTTGGTTTTACGCAGATTGAAGAACAGTTTGCGTTGCGCTTTTGTCGTGGCGACCTTCACGATACGCCAGTTACGCAGAACGTATTCGTGAATTTCAGCTTTGATCCAGTGTACGGCGAAGGAGACCAGTCGCACACCCACTTCCGGGTTAAAGCGACGTACAGCCTTCATCAGACCGATGTTACCTTCCTGAATCAAGTCTGCCTGCGGCAGGCCGTAGCCCGCATAATTACGAGCAACGTGAACAACAAAGCGCAGGTGAGACAGGATCAGCTTCTTAGCTGATTCCAGGCAGCCCTGGTAATGCAGCTTTTCAGCAAGCTCCTTTTCTTCCTCGGCCGTTAACATCGGCCAGGTGTTCGCAGCCCGGATGTAAGACTCCAGGTTACCAACAGGGGCTAAAGCTAAAGTTTGCATTTCTTTGGTCATTCATTCCTCTCAATGTTTCTCTTCTGACCCTGGTTATCCCCGTCAGGCAACAACCATGCCAAAGCGTTTGAGCAACGAGATTAGCATTCACTCTTTTATCAGACAGTGATTTTATCCACAAGTTCCAGGTGCAACGGTGAATAAATTACGCACAAAATGTGACATGGAGATGATAATACGGGGAAGAGACAACAGGGACTCTTTCCCTGCAGAGCGAACACCTCGGTGCAGGGAAAGATTATATCACGCTTTTCTTAATCGGGAGTAAAGTGACGTAAATGTTGAACCGTCGCCAGCCATGCGGCCACCCAGCCGATCATCGAGCAGACCAGCAGTAGCAACAGACACTCATCGAACCCTAAGCCACTGATATCAAACTTAGTTCCGAAAACCTGCGCCACTTCGGTGACGGCAGAGGAGAGCCGCATCACCAAAATTTCTGACAATATTAATGAAAGAAATGCGCCGGAAAAACCGAGCAATGCGCCGCCGTAGAGGAATGGCCGGAGGATGAAACCATCCGTCGCACCAATCAGTTTTTGCACGTTGATGGTATCACGGCGGGCGAAGATGCTCAGACGCACGCTGTTACCGATGACAAGGAATACCGCTGCCACCATCAGCACACCAATCATCGCCGCCACACGCCCTACCAGCCCGGTCAGGGCAGAGAGACGCGCGAACCAGCTGTCATCCATACGCACTTCATCAATGCCTTTAATGCCGGTGATGCGGTCACGCAGGGTGTTGAGTGCATTCGTGCCCTGAAAATCAAGCTTCGGGATCACCACTGCCACGGCAGGCAGCGGGTTTTCTTCGAGCATGTCCAGCGCGCCACCAAACCCTGACCAGTTGCGGAACTCACCCAGCGCTTCATCACGCGAGAGATAGTTGACCTTCTCAACGCCCTGTTCGGCCTGGATCTGCCCGACCACCTGCGCCGCCGCGTTATCGTCGAGCGCTTTATCCAGATAGACCGTGATCTGCGGCGACGGATAATACTGTGACGCCGCCTGGTTGACGTTCTTATACACCATGTAGCAGACACTTGGCAGAGTCAGGGAGATGGCAATTACCATCACCGTCAGGAACGTGGCCAGCGGCTTGCTTTTCAGATCCTGTAATGCGCCGTGGAAGGCATAGCGCACCTGCTCATTGAAGACGTTGGTTTTGCGGGAGTTCGGCTTCGGTGCGGCTTTCGCGCGCTTGGGCGTATTACGATTGCCGTCACCGCCGCCCTGCGACTTACGGAAACGGTCAAACCGGTTCCCGAACTGTCGAATCTGGTTTATTGCATCACGCTTATTCACCGTGGCCTCCGTGCAAATGACCGTCGCTCAGGGTCAGCATGCGGTACGAACGACGAGAGATAAGATTGATGTCGTGCGTCGCCATCAAGACCGTTACCCCAACGCGGTTAAATTCCTCAAACAGACGCAAAATCCCTTCGGACAGGGCATCGTCCAGGTTACCGGTCGGTTCATCCGCCAGCAATACCGCAGGCTTGTTCACCACCGCACGGGCAATACCCACACGTTGCTGCTCACCGCCGGAAAGCTGGATCGGGAAGTTCTTCGCTTTGTCCAGTAGCCCGACTTTATCCAGCGCCGCAGACACGCGACGGCGGATATCATCATAGCTGGCACCGGCAATGATCAGCGGGATCGCCACGTTATCGAAAACCGTGCGATCCATCAGCAGGTGGTGATCCTGGAAAATCATGCCGATCTGACGACGCAGGAACGGCACTTCACGGTTTTTCAGGCGGCTGATGTCATGGCCGCTGAAAAAGATGTTCCCGGCACTGGGCCGTTCGATCCCACAGATAAGCTTGAGCAGGGTACTTTTCCCCGCGCCTGAATGGCCGGTCAGGAATGCCATCTCGCCTGGCTGCAGGTGGAATGTCACCCCCTGCAACGCTTGTCTCCCACCGAGATAGGCCTTGCTGACGTGTTCAAAGCGAATCATTGTTAGTCCTCTCGGGCAAATAATGCCTCAATAAAGTCGTCCGCTTTAAACGGACGTAAATCCTCAATACGCTCGCCCACACCGATGTAACGGATAGGAATGCCGAACTGATCGGCCACGGAGAAGATCACCCCGCCTTTGGCGGTACCGTCAAGCTTGGTCAGCGTGATCCCCGTCAGTCCTACCGCTTCATGGAACAGTTTCGCCTGACTAATGGCGTTCTGCCCGGTGCTGGCATCGATGGTCAGCATAATTTCATGCGGTGCTTCTTCGTCCAGCTTCTTCATGACGCGAACGATTTTCTTCAACTCTTCCATCAGGTGCGATTTGTTCTGCAAACGCCCTGCGGTATCGGCAATCAGCACATCGACATTACGCGCCTTCGCCGCCTGGATAGCATCGAAAATAACGGACGCGGAATCTGCGCCTGTATGCTGGGCAATCACCGGAATGTTGTTGCGCTGGCCCCAGACCTGCAGCTGCTCAACCGCCGCTGCACGGAAGGTATCGCCCGCCGCCAGCATCACCGATTTACCCTGCTGCTCGAACTGACGTGCCAGCTTGCCGATAGTGGTGGTTTTACCCACACCGTTCACGCCAACCATCAGAATAACAAATGGTGTTTTGCCTTCAATATTAAGCGGTTCGTCAACTTTTGCGAGAATTTCACCCATCTCGTCTTTCAGCAGACCGTACAGCGCTTCGGCGTCGCGCAGCTGTTTGCGACTCGCCCCTTCCGTCAGGTTCGCGATGATCTTACGGGTGGTTTCCACGCCGACATCGGCGATCAGCAGTTGCTCTTCCAGCTCTTCAAACAGATCGTCGTCGATCTTTTTGCCGCGGAACAGACTGATAAATCCGGAACCTAAGTTTTCTTTGGTTTTAAGCAGGCTACGTTTCAGGCGGGCGAAGAAACCTTCTTTGGTCGGTTTTTCCTGCTCCTGAACGACGTTCTCTTCGGCCTGTTCAGTAACGTCGTCTTCAGTCGCTTGTGCCGCCAGCGCCTGGGCTTCCAGCTCTTCGTCAGTCAGCTCTGGTTCGTTTTGCGCTTCCTCTTCCACCGCCTCAACAATTTCAACGGTTTCCGCTTCAGCCTGCCACTCTTCGGCAGAAACGTCTTCGGCTTTCACCTCTTCCGGCAGCGGCAACTCTTCGTGCTCAATGACCGCCTGAGGCGTTGCAATAACCTCTGCAACGTCTTCAACCACAACAGGTTCTGGTTTTTCACTCTCCTGAACCTGTTCGGTGACGTCAACCACTTCTTCAGCAAAGGCTTCAGTCTCTTCTTTGCTGTGCGCATGCTCTTCCGCTTCGACAACCGCAGCGGTTTCTACCGGTGTTTCAGGCTGCGACTGCTCTTCAACAGCTTGTTGCTCTTCGGTTTTCTGTTCTGTTTCTTGCTCTTTTTCACCGAAGCCCAGCCAGGAAAAGAAGCCACGTTTTTTTTGTTTTGCCATCTGCGACTACACTCCTCGCGGCGCTATATACATGGAAGCTAAAAAAATGATGAAATAGTCTAACACTTTACTTAATTGACATCACCGCCCGCAATCGCAGGCCAATTGTTAACAGAGCTTTCCTGAGATGAAGAAACCCAACCGCGCCCCAGCCGGTCAAATTCGTATTATCGGCGGCCAGTGGCGAGGCCGGAAATTACCGGTGCCGGATAGCCCCGGTTTACGCCCCACCACCGACCGCGTTCGCGAGACGCTGTTCAACTGGCTGGCCCCCTCTATGGTGGATGCCCATTGCCTCGACTGCTTCGCCGGTAGCGGCGCATTAGGGCTGGAAGCGTTGTCGCGCTATGCTGCCAGCGCCACGCTGCTGGAGATGGAGCGCGGTGTCGCGCAGACGCTACAGCAAAATCTGGCAACGCTGAAAGCGACCAACGCCAAAGTGGTCAACACCAACACCCTGAGTTTCCTCGCGCAACAGGGCACGCCGCACAATGTGGTGTTTGTTGACCCGCCGTTCCGTAAGGGGTTGCTGGAAGAGACGTTATCCCTGCTGGAGAACAACGGCTGGCTGGCGGATGACGCGCTGATTTATGTAGAAAGTGAAGTGGAAAACGGTTTACCGCCGGTGCCCGTTCACTGGGATCTGCACCGCGAAAAAGTGGCAGGTCAGGTGGCTTATCGTCTGTATCACCGTCAGGCTCAAGGAGAATCCGATGCCAGTACTGATTAATATGGGACGTTTGCTGATGCTGTGCGTCTGGGCGTTTTTGATCCTCAATCTGGTGCACCCGTTCCCGCGCCCGATGAATATCTTCGTGAACGTGGCGTTTGTCTTTACCACCTTTATGCACGCCCTGCAGATGGTAATGCTGAAAAACGGTCTGCCGAAGGATGGCCCACAGATGACCGGCTGGCAGCAACTGCGCGTGTTTATTTTTGGCGTGTTTGAATTGCTGGTGTGGATGAAGAAATTTAAGGCGCAGGTGAAGAAGTAAGATCCCTGATGCCCCTCACCCTCTCCCCATTGGGGAGAGGGAATACATCACGGCTCCGGCGTAAACCCTTCAAACCGCGACCCTTTATAACTCAGTGTCCCTTTCTCACCCACCGTCAGCTGATGGTACTGCCGCGCCTCCAGGCGAAAGGTCATCTCCAGCCCACCGGTTTCCGGCTTAAAACTCGCTTCATAGCGCATGGTCGCGCCCGCAGGTGTCACCTGCTGCTGACGCGAGCGTCGGTCATTAAGGGCTTTCTCGCGTTTGTTGCTCACCACCACGCGTTTTTGCATCAGCGGCGCGGCATCGTTATCTGCTTTCTCACGGCGCTGCTGCACGAAACGAAACGAAGCGGCAATGACGATAATCGCCAGCACGATAATGAAAAACAGCGGCATCTTGCTCATTCAAAAATCCCATCAGATTATGCGGAATTCAGGATACCTTGCCTGCCCCACCATTGCCAAACGCCTGTCCGCGTCACTACACTGGATCAGAAACTGATTATTCAGCCTCAACAGATACAGGGAGTTAATATGCTTTGGTCATTTATCGCTGTCTGTTTTTCCGCATGGCTTTACGTCGATGCGTCGTATCGCGGCCCGGCCTGGCAGCGTTGGTTATTTAAACCCGTCACGCTGTTGCTGCTTCTGCTACTGGCCTGGCAAGCGCCGGTGTTTAACGCCGTCAGTTATCTGGTGCTCGCCGGATTGTGCGCCTCTCTCATTGGCGATGCCTTAACCCTGCTGCCGCGCCAGCGTCTGCTGTATGCCGTGGGTGCGTTCTTCCTGTCGCATCTGCTTTATACCATCTACTTTGCCAGCCAGATGACGCTGTCATTCTTCTGGCCGCTCCCGCTGGTGCTGCTGGTGATTGGCGCGCTGCTGGTTGCGGTGATTTGGTCTCGTCTGGAAGAGATGCGCTGGCCGGTCTGTACGTTCATCGCCATGACGCTGGTGATGGTGTGGCTGGCGGGTGAGCTGTGGTTCTTCCGTCCCACGTCTCCGGCGATGTCCGCGTTCTTCGGCGCAGCACTGCTGTTAGCCGGTAATGTCGTCTGGCTGGTCAGCCATTATCGCTGCCGTTTCCGTGCGGATAACGCCATTGCCGCCGCTTGCTATTTTGCCGGGCATTTCCTGATTGTCCGTTCGCTGTATATTTAAATAACGCTTGACTCTGGAGTCGACTCCAGAGTGTATGCTGCGGTTAATGAGAAAATTATCATTACCGGAGACTGCCATGTCGACTCCAGAAACACCAAAAAAAGTTCCCCAGTTCTCGGCACTTAAGCTGAGCCCGGCTCCGCCGAAAGACGACTGCTGCTGCGATGGCGCATGCGAAACGCAAAACGTGCAGCCACTGCCTGAAAGCGGGAGCCGCTACAGTTGGATAATCAACGGCATGGACTGCGCAGCCTGCGCCCGTAAAGTTGAAAATGCAGTCAAACAGGTGCCTGGGGTCAGCCATGTTCAGGTGCTATTTGCTACCGAAAAGCTGCTGATCAGCGCGGATAATGATGTGAGCAAACAGGTTGAAGCCGCCGTCAGCAAGGCCGGTTACTCCCTGCGTAGCGAAAGCGCTCCTGTTGAGAAGACCTCCCCATTGCGGGAAAATCTGCCACTTATCACACTCATCATCATGATGGCCCTCAGCTGGAGCCTGGAACAGATTAACCATCCGTTCGGCAATCTGGCGTTTATCGCCACCACGCTGGTTGGTCTTTTCCCGATTGCCCGTCAGGCGTTGCGCCTGATGAAAACAGGTAGCTGGTTTGCCATCGAAACCCTGATGAGCGTAGCGGCCATTGGTGCGTTGTTCATTGGTGCCACAGCGGAAGCCGCAATGGTGCTGTTGCTGTTCTTAATCGGCGAACGTCTTGAGGGCTGGGCGGCAAGCCGGGCACGTAAAGGGGTCAGCGCGCTGATGGCGCTGAAACCGGAAACCGCCACGCGGGTAGTGAACGGTAACCGCGAGACCGTGGCGATCAACACGCTACGCCCCGGCGACGTAATTGAAGTCGCGGCGGGCGGACGTCTGCCAGCCGATGGCGCATTGCTCGCCGCCACGGCAAGTTTTGACGAAAGCGCCCTGACCGGGGAATCTATTCCTGTTGAGCGGGCAGCAGGCGAAAAAGTGCCTGCCGGAGCCACCAGCGTCGATCGTCTGGTACAACTGACGGTGCTTTCCGAACCGGGTGACAGCGCTATTGACCGTATCCTGAAGCTGATTGAAGAAGCCGAAGAGCGCCGGGCACCGGTTGAACGTTTTATCGATCGCTTTAGCCGGATTTACACCCCCGCCATCATGCTGGTCGCCCTGCTGGTGACTATCGTCCCGCCGTTGTTCTTTGCTGCGCCGTGGGAGGGCTGGATTTATAAAGGTCTGACGCTGCTGCTGATTGGCTGTCCGTGTGCGCTGGTGATCTCTACTCCTGCGGCCATTACGTCTGGCCTGGCGGCTGCGGCACGACGCGGGGCATTGATTAAAGGCGGTGCGGCGCTGGAACAACTGAGCCAGGTTCAGCATATTGCCTTCGATAAAACCGGTACGCTGACCGTAGGTAAACCGCAGGTTACCGGTATTTATCCGCAGGAGATGAGTGAAAACGCGCTTCTTATGCTGGCCGCCGCTGTAGAGCAGGGTTCAACCCACCCGCTGGCGATAGCCATTGTTCGTGAAGCGCAGGCGCGCGAGCTGGTCATCCCTGAGGCAACCGCCCAGCGTGCGCTGGTCGGGTCCGGCATTGAGGCCGACGTCGAAGGCAAAAAAGTGCTGATCGTCGCAGCGGATAAATCCCCTGCCGCAGAGTTGAGCCAGCAGATCCAGATGCTGGAGCAGGCCGGGCAAACGGTCGTGGTCGTTGTGCAGGACGGCATCACGAAAGGTATACTGACCCTGCGTGATACCTTGCGCGACGATGCCAAAGAGGCCGTAGCGGCGCTGCATCAGTTGGGTGTTCAGGGTGTGATCCTGACCGGTGACAACCCACGCGCGGCGGCAGCGATTGCCGGTGAACTGGGGCTGGAGTTTAAAGCCGGATTATTGCCTGCGGATAAGGTCAGTGCCGTAACAGAACTGAACGGTCATGCTCCGCTGGCGATGGTGGGGGACGGCATCAACGATGCTCCGGCAATGAAAGCCTCAACCATTGGCATTGCAATGGGAAGCGGCACCGACGTGGCGCTGGAAACTGCGGACGCCGCGCTAACGCATAACCGCCTGACCGGGCTGGCGCAAATGATCGGTCTGGCACGTGCCACACGTGCCAATATTCGCCAGAACATCACCATTGCACTGGGCCTGAAGGGGATATTCCTGGTGACCACACTGCTCGGCATGACCGGACTGTGGCTGGCGGTGCTGGCGGATACCGGGGCGACGGTACTGGTGACGGCGAATGCGCTGAGGCTGTTGCGCCGGAGGTAAAAGCAAAAAGGTAACGCAAGTTGCTTTTTTAGTGTTTGCTCCCTCTCCCCGTGGGAGAGGGCCGGAGTGAGGGCATCAGGCCGCTATGAACCTTTTCGGATCAAATACCGGTACGGCAGCGCCTCAGTCTGCTGCGCCACCAGCTCATGTTCCATAAAGGTACAAAAACCGGGGATATCGCGGGTGGTGGCCGGGTCGTCGGCGATAATCAGCAGCGTTTCACCCGCCTGCATATTGCGCACGGTTTTGCGCACCATCATTACCGGCTCCGGGCAGCGGAGGCCCTGGGCATCAAGAGTGTGGTCTGGGTTGGAAAACAGGTCGGTCATGTTCTTCTCATTCAGGTAAAAACGGCAGTAGTTTACGCCGCACTGCCATCAATGCAAACCAGGTTAACGATTGCGTGAAAATTAACCATTGCAAAGTCCAGTCAAAGCAGTATGATGCGGCGGTTTTATTGGGTTCCCTCACCCCAAATGTTCATCAAAAAGGTACAATATGAACTCCTTTACACAAACCCAGCGCGTAAAAGCGTTGTTCTGGCTTTCGCTTTTCCACCTGCTGGTGATCACTTCCAGTAACTATCTGGTGCAGCTCCCGATCGCCATTTTTGGTTTTCACACCACCTGGGGCGCGTTCAGTTTTCCATTTATTTTCCTCGCCACCGATTTGACCGTGCGTATCTTTGGTGCACCGCTGGCTCGTCGCATTATTTTTGCCGTGATGCTCCCGGCACTGTTCATTTCGTACGTGATCTCTTCCCTGTTCTATATGGGAAGCTGGCAGGGCTTTGAGGCGCTCACGCACTTCAACCTGTTTGTCGCCCGTATCGCTACCGCCAGCTTTATGGCCTACGCGCTGGGGCAGATCCTTGATGTTCATGTGTTTAACCGCCTGCGTCAGAATCATCGCTGGTGGATGGCACCGACTGCCTCCACGCTGTTCGGCAACGTGAGCGACACGCTGGCGTTCTTCTTCATCGCCTTCTGGCGCAGCCCGGACGCGTTTATGGCCGAACACTGGATGGAAATCGCGCTGGTGGACTACTGCTTCAAGGTGTTAATCAGTATCGTGTTCTTCCTGCCAATGTACGGCGTACTGTTGAATATGCTGCTGAAAAGGCTGGCAGATAAATCTGAAATCACGGCATTGCAGGCTGGTTAAGGGTTCGCTTTATCAGTTGTGATAAGATGGGCGAATGAGCCGTTATGGCCGTTTATCGAAAGGAAGAAGTCAATGCGCAATCTGGTTAAATATGTCGGGATTGGCCTGCTGGTTGTAGGCCTTGCAGCCTGTGATAACAGCGACACGAAAACGCCTGCTCAGGGCGCGTCCGCAGAGAGCAACGCGGCCGGGCAACCGGTAAACCTGCTGGATGGTAAACTCAGTTTCTCTCTGCCAGCCGATATGACTGACCAGAGCGGTAAGCTGGGGACTCAGGCGAACAATATGCACGTCTATTCCGACGCAACCGGGCAGAAAGCGGTCATTGTGATTGTGGGCGACGCTACCAGCGAAGATTTGAGCGTACTGTCCAAACGTCTGGAAGATCAGCAGCGTAGCCGCGACCCGCAGCTGCAGGTGGTAACCAATAAGAGCATCGACCTGAAAGGCCACACGCTGCAACAGCTCGACAGCATCATCTCAGCAAAAGGCCAGACCGCTTACTCTTCTGTGGTGCTTGGTAAGGTTGATAACAAACTGCTGACCCTGCAGATCACCCTGCCAGCTGAAGACCAGCAGAAAGCGCAGGCTGCCGCTGAAAACATCATTAACACCATCGTGATCCAGTAATCCTCACGATGATGACGTGGCCTCCGGTGCTTGCAACCGGGGGCCATTTTTTTAGCCGTGGCAGAGCACATTTACCGGGATAACTGACCTACTAATATATGTAGGTTTAATCCCTGTATAATATGCGACATCTTACCGCCACCGTAAATACGTGCATTTTTTCATTTGCGTTAATGTATATTTCCCATAGATTATATTTTCCGCAAGAGATAACAAAAACGTTAACGCTTATTTAACGCAAATTTTCGCCACGACATTATTACCCCTGACCCACATGGTATATATACCCCTCCACGTTAAATAAATACCAACATTAATATCTAAAAAAAATATATTCAGTGCCGATAACAGGCTGAGTGGAAATATAATTTGTAAAAAACACTGTCTTTAATTGTTATTATTGATACGGAGTTGTTGATGAAAAAGATCGTTAAATGGTTTGCTGCTTTTGCAATTGCCGGTGCACTGGCAGGCTGTGCCCGTACCGCTCCAGTCGATCAGGTTCACTCTATTGTAAGTGCAGGCCATACTGCTGAGCAGGTGAAAACCGCGATTCTGAAAGCAGGTCAAAAACGCGAATGGATCATGACTGAAGCAGGCCCGGGCGTTATTAAGGGTCGTCTGCAGGCACGTGACCACTCTGCCGAAGTGCGCATTCCTTACTCTGCAACAAGTTATTCAATTAACTACGAAAGCAGCCTGAACCTGAAAGCATCCGGCGGTAAAATCCACAAGAACTACAACCGCTGGGTTCATAACCTCGACCATGATATTCAGCTGAATCTCGCAGCAGGCGCAGCACTGTAATATTTTTCTCAAGTCGGGCCGTAAATGGCCCGATAACCTGTTTTTCTCGCCCCAGAAAGGTTACGGAATAATGTACGAAAAGGACACTCTCGGCGCGCTGGATGCCATTACCGAAGCACAACGTATCGCTTTTGCTCCGATGCTGTTTCAAACCGCGCTTTGTCTGCGTAACCTGGGTGTACTGGCCTGGCTCGATAAACAAAGCACACAAGGTGCCAACCTTGAGGAAATTACCGAAAACTGCCCCCTGAATGCCTATGGAGTCAGCGTACTGTTGGATATGGGGTTAAGTGGACGGATCGTTACCTGCAAAGAAGGGCGTTATTATCTGGCAAAAGTGGGACATTTTTTACTGCACGATCCAATGACCCGTATAAATATGGATTTCACTCAGGACGTTTGTTACCAGGGCTTATTTTACCTGGCTGACGCTCTACAAAAAGAAAAACCAGCCGGGTTATCCGTGTTTGGTAACTGGCCGACAATCTATCCGGCATTATCGCAATTACCAGAGCAGGCAAAAGAGAGCTGGTTTGCCTTTGATCATTACTATTCTGACGCGGCTTTTGACGCCGCTCTGCCATATATATTCGCAAGCTCGCCAACAAAATTGTACGATGTGGGCGGAAATACGGGTAAATGGGCGTTACGCTGCTGCCGTTATGACGACAAAGTTGCCGTAACGATCCTTGACCTGCCGCAGCAGATAGCGCTGGCGCAAGATAACATTGCAAAAGCAGGTTTATCTCATCGCATTGGGTTCCACACTGTCGATATGCTTAGTCACTCGACATTGCCGGGTGATGCTGACGTCTGGTGGATGAGCCAGTTTCTGGACTGTTTCTCTCCGGAGCAGATTGTCGCCATGTTGACTCGCGTTGCACAGGCAATGAAGCCAGGTGCTCAGCTATGCATTATGGAGTTGTTCTGGGACGCCCAGAAATTTGAGGCTGCATCTTTCAGTCTGAATGCCACCTCGCTTTATTTCACCTGTATGGCGAACGGCAATAGTCGATTTTACAGCGTAGAGAAGTTTTCTCACTACCTGGAGATGGCCGGTTTCCGCATAGAGAAGCGGCTGGACAACCTTGGGGTTGGCCATACCTTATTGGTTTGTCAAAAAATTGAACAATAGATCAGCGTAACTGCCTGGACAGGCTAGCTATTTGATTACGGTTTTTCCGCGGACGCGCGTAAATGAAATTTTCACTGAACATTATTGACTGGCAGGCAAGAGCGCCAGGCCTAAGTGATGCCGCTGAGTGGCAGGCGTGGTCACGCCAGCAACTTACCATCGACCCGGCAGCACCGCTGGCTAAGCTGGTCGAACTGCCGATGATGACAGCACGCCGCCTCAACTCAGGTAGCAAACTGGCGGTAGATATTGGTCTTGCGATACTTCGCCATCACGCTGTCGATGCCGTTGTCTATTCCAGCCGTCATGGCGAACTGGAGCGTAACTACCGTATTCTGCATGCCCTGGCGACTGGGAAGTCCGTCTCGCCGACCGATTTCGCCATGTCTGTGCACAACTCGGCAGTGGGTAATCTCACGATCTCTGCACGTCAACCGATAGTCTCTTCCTCTGTTTCTGCCGGTCTGGACACCTTCCAGCAGGCGTTATGTGAAGTGCTGAGTCTACTCCACGCTGGCTATTCCCGTGTTTTGCTGGTCGATTTTGATGGCGCACTCCCCGACTTTTACCATCCAGGTCTCCCGTTGCAGATGCCGACCTGGCCGTACGCGCTGGCACTGGTTATTGAAGCCGGTAGCGCACTGAGCTGCGAAACCCGCAGCGGCAGCACGGGTGAAGAACCTGCACTGCCGCAAAGCCTGATATTCCTGCAACGTTACCTTAGCGATGAACGGCAGTTTGTGGTTTCTGGAGAACGTTTGCAGTGGCAATGGACACGCGAATGAACCGCCTGACTGCCCGTATCAACTGGTTATGGCGTCTGATGATGACCGGCTGCTGCTTCGTGCTGTTTGGCGTGGGGGGACTGCTGCTATCGCTGGTGTGGTTCAACCTTTTGCTGATTGTCCAGCGTGACCGCGCCAAGCGCCGCCGTCTGGCACGTCGCAGCATTGCCGCCAGCTTCCGTTTCTTCTTAGCTATCGCCCGTGGCACAGGGGTGCTGGACTATCGCATTAACAATCTTGATGCCCTGCGTAACGATCGCGGCTGTCTGGTGATTGCCAACCATCCCACGCTGATTGATTACGTGATCCTGGCGTCCGTCATGCCCGAAACTGACTGTCTGGTGAAAAGTGCGTTGTTGCGCAATCCCTTTGTCAGTGGTGTCATTCGTGCAGCGGATTACCTGATTAATAGCGAAGCCGGGACGTTGCTCAACGCCAGCCAGCAGCGCCTGGCACAGGGCGACACGCTGTTAATCTTCCCGGAAGGTACGCGAACACAATTCGGAGAGGCTATCTCCCTGCAGCGCGGTGCGGCAAATATTGCTGTGCGCTGTAACAGCGATCTGCGGGTGGTGCTGATCCACTGCAGCGAACATCTGCTGGATAAAAAAAGCCGCTGGTACGACGTACCCGCAAACAAACCTGTTTTCACCGTTGATGTCCGCGAACGCGTGAACATCAACGATTTTTACGATGCAAATCAACAAGAACCGGCACTGGCGGCAAGGCAGTTAAACCGGCATCTGCAGCATCGATTAACATCAGGCCTTCAATCTTTGTCAGGAATTAATGATGCAAGCGCTTTATCTTGAAATTAAGAATCTCATCATCTCTACGCTGAATCTGGACGAGCTTACCCCCGAGGACATCGATACCGATGCCGCGCTGTTTGGCGATGGTCTGGGTCTCGACTCCATCGACGCTCTCGAACTTGGCCTGGCCGTGAAAAACCAGTACGGCGTGGTGCTTTCTGCTGAAAGCGAAGAGATGCGTCAGCACTTCTTTTCCGTCGCCACGCTGGCTTCCTTTATCAACACCCAACGCGCCTGAGACGTGATCCGTTATGACAGAACAAGAAACGATTTATCAGGAAGTCTCCGGGCTTCTGGCCAAACTGTTTGAAATCGACCCGCAGGAGATTACCCCTGAGGCTCGCCTGTATGAGGATCTGGAGCTGGACAGCATCGATGCGGTAGACATGGTTGTTCACCTGCAGAAGAAAACGGGTAAGAAAATCAAACCGGAAACCTTCAAATCGGTCCGTACCGTTCAGGATGTGGTAGACGCCGTCGCTCAGCTGCTGCACGAAGAGTAAGACACCGTGCGTGGTGGACGGACGTTTCCGGCAATCCCACTGCTGACGGGGTTAATGCTGCTGGCATGGCCCTTCCTGATTGGATTTGGGCTAACGCATAACAGCCTGCACTGGCTGTTACCACTGATGGTGCTGCTGTTGCTGCTTCGCCTGCATCAGGCCCGGCAAAACGCGGGTCCAATGCGTTATGTGGTGCAGTGCGTTGCGCTGGCAGGGATCGCGCTTTGCGCTGCAAGCTATCTGCTGAAAGCCCACCAGTGGCTGCTGCTCTATCCTGTGGTGGTCAATCTCGTGATGCTGGCCGTGTTCGGCGGTTCGCTGTGGACAGCGATGCCGCTGGTCGAACGGCTGGCACGTCTGCGTGAGCCGAATTTGCCCCCCACCGGTGTGCGCTATACCCGCAAGGTGACCAAAGTATGGTGCGGATTCTTCATCGGCAATGGTGCGATGGCCCTGTTTACCGTGATCCACGGCGACATGCATCTGTGGACGCTGTGGAACGGGATGGTGGCCTACATCCTGATGGGGACGCTGATGGCGGTAGAGTGGCTGGTACGTCAATGGGTGATAAAAAAAATAGAAGCACAATGAATAAACCCCTTCCTCTGAACCAGTGGTTAAATGCTCCACGCCCTGATGACACGCCAGTAGCCTGGCTTGAAGATCGTACCTGGACGCTTGGTCAGTTGCGCCACGACGTCACATTACTGGTACAGGTGTTACGTCAACAGGAAGGTGAGCGCTGGGCGCTATGTTTTGAAAACAGCTACCTGTTTATTGTGGCATTGCTGGCATCACTGCATGCGGGTAAAACGCCCGTCATTCCTGGTCATAGCCGCGTCTCGTTGCTTGAAGAACAGCAGTCGCTGTTCAGCGGTGTCCTTAGCGATCAAACGCTCAGTTTCCACGGGAAGCTGATTGTGGTGGTCTCATCCCATCAGGCAGCAAACAGCTGGGCACCACTGCCTACAATTGACGACACCCGCGTTGTCGAACTCTTTACCTCCGGCTCCACGGGCACCCCACGCCGGGTGATTAAACCTATCGCCAGCCTGGATCGTGAAGCCAGTCTGCTGGCTGACCGTTTTGGTCAGTGCCTGACAGGCTGCAGCGTTGTGGCCTCGGTCGTGCCACAACATCTGTATGGCCTGACGTTTCGCATCGTGTTGCCAATGGCAATGGGCCTGCCGCTGCATGCCGCGATGCTCTATTACGCAGAACAACTGGCAGCGCTCCCCCACGACAAGCCTTACCTTTTTATCAGCAGCCCGGCTTTCCTGAAGAGACTGGATACCGCGCTCACCGCACCTCCCGTCAGGATGCTGATCTCCGCGGGTGGAATGTTGCCCTGGTGTGATGTATCCACCACCCACGGCTGGCTGAATATCTGGCCGGATGAAATTTATGGTAGTACTGAAACCGGGATCCTCGCATGGCGTCATCGTCAGGAGGACAGCGTTCCCTGGCGATCATTCCCCGGCGTCGTGTTCCATCACGAAAGTGAAACCTCTCGTGTAACATCACCACTCATTCACGAGGCTGAAGGGCTACAGCTTGACGATATCCTGCACTTCGACAAAGAGGGGCTGTTTAGTATCGTCGGGCGTCGCGGTCGGGTCGTTAAAATTGAAGAGAAACGCATTTCACTTAACGAGGTCGAACGTCGTCTGCTGGAACTGGAGGGTATTTGTGAAGCTGCTGCCTTACCGGTCGCACGCGGGGGACGTCATGGTATTGGTGTACTGCTTGTACTTGATGATGATGCCCGTCAGCGCTGGCAGCATCAGGGCAAAAAAGCGCAGGAATTTGCCTGGCGTCGTGCCCTGCGCCCCTGGCTTGAGCCCGTCGCTATCCCCCGTTACTGGCGTATTATCGATGAAATACCGGTGAACAGTATGAATAAACGTGTCTATGCGCAGCTACAGGAGTTATTTCATGAAGATTCCTGAAATTGAGCACCACCAGGTACAGCCGCAAAAACTGGAAGTCATCCTGCATCTTGACCCTTCCCTGTTCTGGTTCCAGGGTCATTTTGCTGTGCAGCCTTTGTTGCCGGGTGTGGCGCAGCTTGACTGGGTGATGCACTACGCCACGACGCTACTGGCACCGGGCTACCGTTTTCACAGCATTCAAAATGTGAAATTCCAGGCCCCTCTGCTGCCAGAGGCCACCGTAACGCTGACCCTTGAATGGAATGCCGAACGCCAGATGCTGACGTTTAGCTATCAGCGCCATGCCGGTGCCGAGCGCCATACCGCCAGCAGCGGGAAAATTCGCCTATGTCAGTAACCTTTCATCCGTGCGTGCTGATCCCGTGTTACAACCACGGCGCGATGATGGCAAATGTGCTGTCGCGTCTGGCCCCGTTTGGCCTGCCCTGCCTGGTCGTCGATGACGGCAGCGAGGAGAGCACGCGCCTGGAGCTGGAACGTCTGGCGGCAGAACAACCGCAGATCACGCTGATACGTCTGGCGGAAAACGCTGGCAAAGGTGCAGCGGTGATAAGAGGCCTGGAAGAGTCTGCCCGCGCGGGATATACCCACGCCGTTCAGGTAGATGCCGACGGCCAGCATGCAATTGAAGATATCCCCAGGTTGCTGGCGCTGGCGGAACGCCATCCGGAGGCGCTGATTTCCGGTCAGCCCATTTACGATGACTCCATTCCACGTTCGCGCCTCTACGGACGCTGGATAACGCACGTCTGGGTATGGATTGAAACCCTGTCCCTGCAGCTCAAAGACAGCATGTGCGGCTTTCGGGTCTACCCGGTGTCACCCACGCTGCAGCTGGCGGCACGCACCCCGCTCGGCAAGCGGATGGACTTTGACACCGAGGTGATGGTCCGGCTCTACTGGCAGGGCAATACCAGCTATTTTCTGCCGACCCGCGTTACCTACCCGCTCGACGGTTTATCCCATTTCGATGCGCTGAAAGATAACGTGCGGATCTCCCTGATGCATACCCGTCTGTTCTTCGGCATGCTGCCGCGCATTCCCGCGCTGCTGCTGCGTCGTCGCGCCCGACACTGGGCGCGGCAGAATGAGGTCAAAGGGCTGTGGGGAATGCGCCTGATGTTGCGCGTCTGGCAGTTGTTTGGCCGACGGGCATTTACTCTGCTGCTGTGGCCGGTTATCGGCATGTACTGGCTTACCGCCCACCCGGCGAGGCAAGCCTCGCAGCAGTGGATAAAGAGAGTGAAAACGACGCTGGCGCAACGAAACCTGCCGGTTCCGCCTCGCCTCAACAGCTTTTTCCACTTTATGCGCTTCGGCAATGCCATGCTGAACAAAGTTGCCAGTTGGCGCGGTGAGCTGAAGCTTAATCGCGACGTGGTTTTTGCCGCTGGCGCGCGCGAAGCGCTCAATATGGATGCGCCGCAGGGCAAACTGCTGCTGGCCTCGCATCTTGGCGATGTTGAAGCCTGTCGGGCGCTGGCCCAGCTTGAAGGCAGTAAAGTCATCAATGCCCTGGTATTCAGCGATAACGCCCAACGCTTTAAGCAGATAATGACCGAGATGGCTCCCCAGGCTGGCGTGAATTTGATGCCGGTGACCGACATTGGACCGGACACGGCTATCGCTATCAAAGAGAAGCTGGAGCGCGGTGAATGGGTCGCGATTGTGGGTGACCGCATTGCCGTCACTCCACAACGCGGCGGCGACTGGCGCGTGATCTGGAGCCAGTTTATGGGCCAGCCCGCGCCGTTCCCACAGGGGCCCTTCATCCTGGCCTCCATTCTGCGCTGCCCGGTGATGTTGATTTATGCCCTGTGCCAGCAGGACCGACTCACCATCCACTGCGAACCCTTTGCCGACCCGCTGCTGCTGCCACGCGGTGAGCGTCAGCAGGCGCTACAACGGGCTGTCGATCGCTATGCACAGCGGCTTGAGCATTACGCATTAATGTCGCCGCTCGACTGGTTTAATTTTTTCGATTTCTGGCATCTGCCGGATGCCAAAGAGAAGGAGTAAAGGGTGCTGACCGATCCCCGCTTTACGACGGAAGTAGAGATCACCGTGCCGTTCCACGACGTCGATATGATGGGCGTGGTCTGGCACGGCAACTATTTCCGCTACTTTGAGATCGCCCGCGAGGCGCTGCTCAACCAGTTTGATTATGGCTACCGCCAGATGAAAGCCTCCGGCTACGTCTGGCCAGTGGTCGATACCCGGGTGAAATACCGTGATGCGGTGACCTTCGAGCAGCGTATCCGCGTGCGGGCGCATATTGAAGAGTATGAAAACCGTCTGCGTATCGCCTATCAAATTTTCGATGCGCAAAGCGGTAAACGCACCACCACCGGTTACACCATCCAGGTGGCAGTAGAAGAAGCCACTCGCGAAATGTGTTTTGTCAGCCCGGCTATCTTGTTTGAACGTATGGGAGTAACGCCATGAAATGGTTGCCTTTGTTGATGCTGATGCTAAGCCCGCTGGTCAGCGCCGTAACCCTGGATGAACTGCAGCAGCGGTTTATCGGGCAGCCCGTTGTGCGCGCCCACTTCGAACAAGTTCGTACTATCAAGGATCTCCCACAGCCGCTACGCTCTCAGGGCGAGATGATGATCGCCCGTGATAGCGGCCTGTTGTGGGATCAAAAAGCACCTTTCCCAATGACGTTGTTGCTGGATGACAAACGGATGGTACAGGAGATCAACGGCCAGCCGCCGCAGACCATTACAGCCGAGAATAACCCGCAGATGTTCCAGTTCAACCACCTGCTGCGTGCGCTGTTCCAGGCAGACCGCAAGGTGCTGGAAGAGAACTTCCGCATCGATTTTAAAGACCAGGGGGAAGGTCGCTGGTCGCTGGTGCTCACGCCAACAACGACGCCGCTGGACAAGATTTTTGCCACCCTCGATCTGGGTGGCGCAACGTATCTGGAGTCTATCCGCCTGAACGACAAGCAGGGTGACCGCACAGATATCACCCTTTCCCGCCACCAACTGACGCCCACAAGCCTGACCAATGACGAACGCCAACGCTTTGCCGCACCGTAAATCCCTGCGCCCGGCGCTGCTCTGGGCCACGGTATGTCTGATCCTGCTGGGTGTGCTGCTGTCGCTGCTGCCTGACGCACGCCTGAACAGCAGCGTGCTGGCCATGTTGCCGAAACAGACGCTTGGGGCGATCCCGCCGACGCTCAACGACGGGTTTATGCAGCGTCTCGATCGTCAACTGGTCTGGCTGGTCAGCCCCGGTAAGGATCCCGATCCGCGCGTGGCGCAGCAGTGGCTGCAGCTGCTGCAAAGCAGCGGTTCGCTCAACGACGTTAAAGGCCCGATGGATGCCGCCGGGCAAAAAGCCTGGGGAAAGTTCTTCTGGCAGCACCGCAACGGCCTGATCGACGCTGCTACCCGCGCCCGTCTGCAAAACGGCGGTGAAGCGCAGGCGCAGTGGATTTTATCCCAGCTTTACTCCGCTTTCTCCGGTGTGAGTGGCAAAGAGTTGCAAAACGATCCGCTGATGCTGATGCGCGGCTCGCAGCTTGCGCTGGCACAAAACAGCCAGAAACTGCGGCTGATGGACGGTTGGCTGGTTACGAAAGATGATGCTGGAAACTACTGGTACCTGCTGCACGGTGAGCTGTCGGGGTCATCCTTCGATATGCAGCAAACCCACCAGCTGGTCACTACCCTTAACGCCCTGCAGAAGACTCTGAAGGCGCACTACCCGCAGGCGCAGCTGCTTTCACGCGGTACCGTGTTCTACAGTGATTACGCCAGTCAGCAGGCGAAGCGGGATGTCTCCACGCTGGGCATCGCCACCATTCTTGGGGTGATCCTGCTGATTGTGGCGGTATTCCGCTCCCTGCGCCCGCTGCTGCTGTGCTTGATCTCCATCGCCATCGGCGCGCTGGCGGGTACGGTAGTTACGCTACTGCTGTTTGGCGAGCTGCATCTGATGACGCTGGTGATGAGCATGAGCATCATCGGCATTTCGGCAGATTATACGCTCTACTACCTGACCGAACGGATGGTACACGGCACAGAACATTCGCCGTGGCAAAGCCTGATCAAGGTGCGAAACGCACTGCTGCTGGCGCTACTGACAACCGTCGCAGCGTACTTGATCATGATGCTGGCCCCCTTCCCCGGGATACGCCAAATGGCAGTGTTTGCCGCCGTGGGACTGAGCGCCTCCTGCCTGACGGTGATTTTCTGGCACCCGTGGCTGTGCCGGGGTTTGCCGGTGCGCCCGGTTCCGGCGATGGTGTTGATGTTACGCTGGCTGGCCGCCTGGCGACGCAATAAAAAACTGTCCATCGGCCTGCCCGTTGTACTGGCTCTGGTTTCAGCCATTGGGATCGCCACCCTGAAAGTGGACGACGATATCGCCCAGTTGCAGGCATTACCGCAGGATATTCTGGCACAGGAGAAGACCATTACCGCCCTGACCGGACAGAGCGTCGATCAGAAATGGTTTGTGGTGTATGGCGCATCAGCCCAGCAAACGCTGGAGCGACTGGAAGCTTTTACTCCGGCGCTGGCTCAGGCGCAAAAAGCGGGTGACATTGCCCGCTGGCGCACCCTGCCGCTGAACTCGATGACCCGGCAAAACAGCGATCTCGCCCTGCTGCGAAACGCCGCCCCTACGGTCACAAAAGTGCTGCAAAGCGCAGGGCTGACCACCGTATCGCCTAATCTGGACGCGATGCCTGTCAGCGTGGACGCGTGGCTCGAAAGCCCGGCCAGCGAAGGTTGGCGTCTGCTGTGGCTAACGCTGCCTGACGGCGAAAGCGGCGTGTTAGTCCCGGTGGATGGCGCAAAGAACAGCGCCGTGCTCAGCAAGCTGGCCGCCAGCCATGAAGGCGTGGCCTGGGTCGATCGCAAAACCAGTTTCGACAGCCTGTTTGCCCTCTATCGCACGCTGCTGACGGGATTACTGTTTGTGGCACTGGCGGTGATTGCCTGCGGTGCGATGATCCGTCTCGGCTGGCGCAAAGGGTTTATCAGTCTGGTGCCTTCCGTACTGTCGCTCAGTTGTGGGCTGGCAGCCCTGGCCGTGACGGGCCATCCGGTCAATCTGTTTTCACTGCTGGCGCTGGTACTGGTGCTCGGTATTGGCATCAACTACACACTATTTTTCAGCAACCCGCGCGGTACGCCCCTGACGTCGATGCTGGCCATTACCCTGGCGATGATGACCACCCTGTTGACGCTGGGTATGCTGGTGTTCAGCGCCACGCAGGCCATCAGCAGCTTCGGTATCGTGCTGGTGAGCGGCATTTTTACCGCCTTCCTGCTGGCCCCGCTGGCGATGCCTGTTAAGAAAGAGAGAACACGAAGAAAATGAACGCTTTTTACCGCGCCGCCACGCTGGCTGCGACGCTGCTGCTGGCAGGCTGTAGCCATTCGACCAATACTGAAGGGTCACGTCCGCAGGCCTGGCTCCAGCCGGGTACCAAAGTGATGCTGCCGCCGCCGGGCATTACACCGGCGGTCAGTTCGCAACAGCTGCTAACCGGCAGCTTTAACGGACAAACGCAGTCCCTGCTGGTGATGCTCAATGCAGATGCACACAAAGTAACGCTCGCCGGGCTATCTTCCGTCGGTATCCGTCTGTTCCTGGCGACGTATGATGAAACCGGTATCCACACCGAACAGTCGATCGTCGTACCGCAATTGCCTCCAGCCAGCCAGGTGCTGGCCGATGTCATGCTCAGCCACTGGCCGCTTAGTGCCTGGCAGCCACAGTTACCGAAGGGCTGGACGCTGAAAGATAATGGCGATCGGCGCGAGTTGCGTAATACCAGCGGCAAGCTAATCACCGAGATTGTCTACCTGCAACGTAAAGGCAAACGCGAGCCGATCAGCATCGAGCAACACGTTTTTAAATACCACATCACCATTCAATATCTGGGTGACTGAGATGATTTACATTTCCGCTGTTGGCATGGTCAACGCGCTGGGCAACTCGCTGGATGAGATTGCCGCTAATCTGACGGCTGGCATCGCACCGGGTATGCACCGTCGAACGGGCTGGCTGCAGAATTCACCCGAGGCCATACTGGGTGGCGTGGAGGGTGAACTGCCGACCATCCCGGAAGCCCTGTCCGCACACTGCACCCGCAATAACCAGTTATTACTGGCCGCACTGGCACAAATTCAAACCACCGTTGATGAGGCTATCGCCCGCGTCGGCTGTGACCGCGTGGCCGTTGTGCTTGGCACCAGTACCTCCGGGCTGGATGAAGGTGATGAGCATGTACGCCGTAGTTTCAACGGTGAAGCCAGCAGCCGATGGCAGTACCCGCAACAGGAGTTGGGCGATCCGTCCCGCTTCCTGGCCAACTGGCTGCAGCTGGAAGGCCCGGCATATACCATCTCGACAGCCTGCTCCTCCAGCGCCCGGGCGATCATCAGCGGTCGCCGTCTGATCGATGCCGGACTGGTTGATATCGCCATTGTTGGTGGTGCAGACACGCTTAGCCGAATGCCAGTGAACGGTTTTAACAGCCTCGAATCGCTTTCCCCTACGCTCTGCGAACCATTTGGTCGCGAACGTCGGGGTATCACTATCGGTGAAGCCGCAGCGTTAATGGTACTGACCCGCGAGCCTGCTGGAGTGGCACTACTGGGGACAGGGGAATCAAGCGATGCTTACCATATTTCCGCCCCACACCCGCAAGGTAAAGGAGCCATTCAGGCCATTACCCAGGCGCTGAACGAAGCGGACCTACAAGCTGGTGATATTGGCTATATCAACCTGCATGGCACCGCCACGCCACTCAACGACCAAATTGAATCGCAGGTGGTACACGATCTTTTTGGGGAAAACGTGCCCTGCAGTTCCACCAAACATCTTACCGGTCACACGCTGGGGGCTGCCGGTATCACAGAAGCAGCATTGAGTTGGCTTATCCTGACGTACGATCTGCCGTTACCTCCACAGGATTTCACCCGCTATGCGCCGGATGACACGCTGCCACCGTGCGGAGTGTTGCACAAGAGCATCGCCCTGAAAAAACCGGTCATTTTGTCTAACTCGTTCGCATTTGGCGGTAATAACGCCAGCATCCTGCTGGGGAGAGTGTCATGAGCTACTTACCACCGGTTGCCTACCTGCCACACGATGCGCCGATGATGTTGCTGGAGTCCGTTGAACGTGTCACTGACGACGCCGCAGCGTGCCACGTTGCGGTCAACGGGCAAAGCGTATTGGCACCGTTTCTGAATACGGATGGTAACCTGCCGGGCTGGTACGCGATCGAACTCATGGCGCAGACCGTTGGCGTTTGGTCTGGCTGGCATCGTCAGTTGCAAGGACAGGATCATATTGCTCTGGGTATGGTGCTCGGTGCGCGCGAGCTGGTGTGCGCCAGCGGCTATTTTACTGCGGGTACGACTCTGGAGATCACCGTCAAACTGCTGATGCAGGACGAGCGTTTCGGCAGTTTCGAATGCGCCATTACTGCCGGTGATAAGGTACTGGCCACGGGCCGTGTAAATACTTTCCAGCCGAGTGCAGAAGAATTAACATCGCTTTTTAATCAGGGATTAAACGCATGAGTCGTTCCGTACTGGTCACAGGGGCCAGCAAAGGCATTGGTCGTGCCATCGCCCGCCAGCTTGCCGCTGACGGGTTTACCGTAGGTGTGCATTACCATCGTGATGCCACAGGCGCGCAGGAGACACTGGATGCCATCACCCAGGCCGGCGGCAAGGGTCGTTTACTCTCCTTCGATGTGGGTAATCGCGAGCAATGCCGTGAGGTGATTGAGCAGAATATCGACACCCACGGGGCATGGTATGGCGTGGTCAGTAACGCAGGGATCACGCGTGATGGTGCCTTTCCAGCACTCAGCGAAGACGACTGGGATAGTGTGATCCACACCAACCTCGACAGTTTTTATAATGTCATTCACCCTTGCATTATGCCGATGATTGGTACCCGTCAGGGGGGGCGTATTATCACCTTATCGTCGGTGTCCGGTGTAATGGGCAACCGTGGTCAGGTGAACTACAGCGCGGCAAAAGCGGGCATTATCGGAGCCACCAAAGCACTGGCAATTGAGCTGGCAAAACGAAAAATCACGGTGAACTGTATCGCACCTGGGCTAATTAATACCGGGATGATCGAGATGGAAGAGGCTGCGCTAAAAGAAGCGATGTCCATCATCCCAATGAAACGTATGGGCCAGGCCGAGGAAGTCGCAGGGCTGGCCAGTTATCTGATGTCAGATATTGCGGGCTACGTCACCCGCCAGGTCATTTCCATTAACGGAGGAATGCTATGACACGTCGCGTGGTGATTACAGGAATGGGTGGGGTCACTGCCTTTGGCGAAAACTGGCAATCCGTTTCCAGCAGACTGCTGGCGTATGAAAATGCGGTGCGCACAATGCCAGAGTGGCAGGTTTATGATGGCCTGCACACCCTGCTAGGCGCGCCGATTGATGATTTTACCCTACCGGAACATTATACCCGCAAGCGTATCCGTGCCATGGGTCGCGTGTCGTTAATGTCGACCCGCGCCACCGAGTTGGCTCTGGAAAAAGCGGGCTTGATTGGCGAAGCCGTGCTCACTAACGGCCAAACTGGTATCGCCTATGGGTCTTCCACTGGCAGTACCGGGCCGGTCAGCGAGTTCGCGACCATGCTCACCGAAAAGCACACCAATAACATCACCGGCACCACCTATGTGCAGATGATGCCACACACCACCGCGGTGAATACCGGCCTGTTCTTTGGCCTGCGTGGTCGCGTTATCCCGACATCGAGCGCCTGTACGTCCGGTAGTCAGGCGATTGGTTACGCCTGGGAAGCGATTCGTCATGGTTATCAAACAGTAATGGTAGCGGGTGGGGCGGAAGAACTTTGCCCTTCTGAAGCGGCGGTTTTCGATACCCTGTTTGCCACCAGCCAGCGCAACGATGCGCCCAAAACCACACCTTCTCCATTTGATACTCAACGCGATGGCCTGGTGATTGGCGAAGGTGCGGGCACCTTGATACTGGAAGAGCTTGAACATGCCAAAGCGCGCGGTGCCACTATTTATGGCGAGATCGTGGGCTTTGCCACCAACTGCGATGCAGCCCATATCACCCAGCCACAGCGAGAAACGATGCAGATTTGCATGGAGCAATCACTGGCGATGGCAGGTTTAAGCGCACTGGACATGGGGTATATTTCCGCTCATGGTACTGCGACCGATCGCGGTGATATCGCCGAAAGTCAGGCCACCGCCGCCATCTATGGTGATAACGTGCCGATCTCTTCGCTGAAGAGCTATTTTGGTCACACGTTAGGGGCCTGTGGTGCACTGGAAGCGTGGATGAGCCTGCAGATGATGCGTGAAGGCTGGTTTGCACCGACGCTCAATTTAAGACAACCTGATGAGCAATGTGGCGCTTTAGATTATATTATGGGGGAAGCCCGTCAGATTGATTGCGAGTATCTGCAAAGCAATAACTTCGCATTCGGCGGAATCAATACCTCGATAATCATCAAACGCTGGGCGTAACTATGTACCAGTTTGTACTGGGAAAAATCTCCACCCTTTGCGAGGACCCGCTGGCGTCAACGCTCGCAGACATGGCACCTCAGGGTGCGCGAAATGCCTCCTGGCTGGCAGGCAGGACGCTGCTCGCCAGAACATTATCCCCTTCTCCACTACCCGAGATCGTCTACGGTGAGCAGGGGAAACCGGCCTTTGTGGACGCACACCCGCTCTGGTTTAATTTGAGCCATAGTGGTGATGATATTGCGTTGCTGCTGAGCGACGAAGGTGAAGTGGGCTGCGATATTGAAGTGATACGCCCGCGTGAAAACTGGCAGGCGCTGGCGAATGCCGTCTTCAGCGTGGCGGAACACGCAGAACTGGAGCGCGAGGAGCCGGAAGCTAAGCTCTCTGCTTTCTGGGGGATCTGGACGCGTAAAGAGGCGATTGTGAAGCAGCGAGGCGGCAGTGCCTGGCAGATTGTCAGTATCGACAGCACCTCCCAGGCACATTCGGTTAGTCAGTTACAGTTTGGTTCGTTGAGTCTTGCCGTCTGCACGGCGACGCCTTACACCCTTACTGCCGGGTCTATTTTTCACCACGGCATGTCTGAGGCATAAAAATCACCAGCACACCCAGAATAATAAATCCGACGCCCATCAAACCGTGCCAGGAGAAGTGTTCCCCCCAGCCGGGCAGTAAGATCGCAGCCCCCCACACCAGAATGTAACTGAGGCTCAGCAGGGCATACGCTTTGCTGAGCGCCATACGATGCAGGGCCAGATACCAGCAGCCCATCGACGCCACGTAGCCCATCAGCCCCAGCATCAGCGCGCCCGTACCAGACGAGAAATTCCAGAGGGCAGAGATAAATGCGAAGATATCACTGACAGGCGGTAACGCCAGCATGGCATGGCGCAGTAAAAGCTGCGCTGCGCTGACTAACACCACGCTGCATAAGGCCCAGAACGCACCTTTCACAGGCTTCCTCCCAGTAAAACAATCCCGACAATAATGAACCCGACGCCCAGCCAGTGATTCGTAGCCACCTTTTCATGCCAGAATGCCTTCGCCGCCAGCGTTACCCAGACAAAATTAAGGCTCAGCATGGGGTAGGCAATCCCGACAGGAAGACGCTGCAACACCACCAGCCAGACCAGCATACCGCTGCCCAAAGCCAGCAGAGCCAGCCCAAGCCACAGCATGATATGCAGGCCACGCCGCCCGGCTTTCGCCGGACGGGTTGCTTGTTTCTGGCAAAGTTGCCCTGCACAGCTTAGCAGGCTTGCCAGTATCAGCCAGAACCAGGTCATCACTGTGGCAGATACTGCAGGTAGGCCAGACGGCCCTGAATGTACAGACTGTCCGGTTTTGGCAGGTTAACCCGCTTAAGGTCGTCATTTTTCGACATCAGGATCACCAGCGATATTCTCCCCTTCTGGCGATGCTCCGCCAGCCATTGTGCGAAATCATCACGGCCCACAAAACGATCTTTCACATCCGGGAAGTCCAGGCCGTATCGCAGCTCGCCACTCTGACCAAACAGAATGATGTCATTACGCTTAAGCTCCCACGCCAGCCCGGAAGCCACCCCGACGTTGTTGGCCAGGACGAAGGTGCTGTCCTGAAGCGGGTCACGCACGGTATCCACCAGCGACTGCGGCTGCTTTGAATCTACCACCAGGTTAGGGATGGCAAAGCCAATCAGCAATGCAATACCGGCAGGACACAGCGCAGCCAGCCACCAGCGCTGCTGGCTCTGTCTGATGGTAAACCAGCCCACGACAGCCCAGATGAGGAAAGCCACCACCGCGCAGAAGACCTTATACAGCTCGACAGACGTCCAGACCGGGTGCTTCGACAATCCCCACGGAGAAACCACCAGCGCCGCCAACACGCCGATGACGCCGAACGCGAGGTTGATGCCACCGTTAATGCGTAGCGCTTTGGCCCCTTTTTCCGCCGCGATGCAGGCATAGCGCGCCATCAGGATCGCCAGCGGGGCAAAGCACGGCAGGATATAGGTTGGCAGTTTGCCTTTGGCAATGCTGAAGAACAGCAGCGGCATCACCACCCATCCAAGCAGATAAAGCCCACCACCTGCATTAAGCTGTCTTTCACTCCATCCCAGGCGCAGTGCGCCAGGCAGCAGTGCCAGCCACGGCAGGCTTCCTGCAATCAGGAATGGCAGGTAATACCAGAATGGAGCCTTGTGCTGAGCATCGCTCTGGGCAAAACGCTGAATATGTTCAACCCAGAAGAAGTAACGCCAGAAATCAGGCTCGCGATGGGCAATCGCCAGCGCCCAGGGCAGGACAATTAGCACGCAGCTCAGGATCGCCAGCCCACCAAAAATCAGCACCTCTTTCCAGCGCTTCTGGGCAATCACCCACGGCAGCACGCCAATCACCGGTACCGCCAGCGCCAGGAAGCCTTTGGTCATGACCCCCATGCCACAGGCAAGCCCCAGCAGCACGTAGCCGCCCGCTTTTCCGGTAACCGTTTTCGCCTGCGAAGCCAGCCAGAAGCTGCACATCGCCGCCACCAGCCACAGGGTAATGATGGGATCCAGCACCGCATACGTGCCGATGCCATACACCAGGAACAGGGTTAAGAAGATAAGACCAGAAAAAAGCGCAACGCGCTTATCCCGCCAGAGATACCAGGCCATCCATATCACCAGCAATACCGTTAACCCGGTCGAGAATATGACACCCGCACGCACGGCAAAGTTGGTGTGACCAAACAGCAGTTGCCCGATACTGTTAATCCAGTAGCCAGCAATAGGCTTTTCAAAATAACGCAGACCCAGAAAATGCGGTACAACCCAGTCTCCTGATGCCAACATTTCGCGGCTAATTTCCGCATAACGTGTTTCATCAGGTTGCCATAACAGGCGGATATCGACCGGAATGAGGTAGTAAACGATAAACAGTGCGAGAAGCGCTAAGCCATAACGGGCTGCTTTCATGGTACCGGACTCACGGTTTGTTGATAGCCAAGCCAGCCTTCCCGGCCAGCCATTTCATTACGCACAATTTTGCCACCAGGCAACGTGCTGAGATCGTCTGGCAGCATTTCGCTCAACGGACAGAACTGAATGCCCTCCTGAGCGGCCATCGTCAACAGTGCATCGAAATCATGCTGATACGCGATCCCTTCCACTTCAGCGTGGATCGTATAGACCGGCGTACCGTTGTCGCGATGAATGCAGTCCAGAATATAGCGGTTAAACCCGTCGGCGCTCACCTCGCGCCCAACCACTTCATCCCAGGTGGGAAGCGTGACCGGGATTTGCACAGTACCCACCTTGTTTTCCCCTAACTGCGGTAAAAACGGGCCGGTACCGCGACAATCGCTGTTATAGCGAAACGCGAAGGGTTCTTTGGCTTTCACCACGCGCTGATCCGCACGCCATCCCGCAACAGCGGAACAACGCACAGGCTGGCAGATAATGGCTTCCAGCTCCATCACGCCACGCTCGACTTCACGCGTCAGACGCGAAATGTCCCAGACGCCAGCCCAGGCTTGCCAGGCATGGTGATCCCAGGCGTGTAAACCCACCTCATGTCGCTGCGCCGCTTCGCGAATAATGTCTTCATTACCCGCGCCAATGCGCCTGCCAGGCCATGCGGTTCCGGCCAGTAAAATATCCCAGCCGTACAGGGATGCTGCGCGTGAGCGCAGCATTTTGAACAGAAATGCCGGTTTAATCAGACGCCATAAATGGCGTCCCATATTGTCAGGCCCTACGCTGAAGAAAATACTGGCCCGCACATCGTGTTTGCTCAGCAGCTCCAGAAGTTTGGGTACGCCGTCACGCGTACCCCTGAAGGTGTCGACATCAATGCGTAAACCGACCTTCTTCATGATGTCTGTTCCGACAGCTCCACAGTGCGCAGGAAGAAGTCGAGCGTTTCATCAATGGTTTGTTCCATCTTAACGCCCGGTGCCCAGTTCAGGCAGCGCTTCGCATTGCGAATGCTTGGCTTACGGTGCTCAACATCCTGATAGCCTTTACCGTAGTAGCTGCTGCTTTCCACTTCACGGAAGCCCGCAAACGGCGGGAATTTATCGCGCAGTGGGTGGCGTTCAAAGCTTGCCAGCAGCATCTCAGCCAGTTCACGAATGCTCGCTTCGTTATCCGGGTTACCGATGTTGATGATTTCACCGTCGCAACGACCATCTTTGTTTTCGATGATGCGGAACAGCGCTTCGATACCGTCACTGATATCGGTAAAGCAGCGTTTTTGTTTGCCGCCTTCGATAAGCTTGATCGGGGAGCCTTCCACCAGGTTCAGGATCAGCTGGGTGATCGCACGGGAGCTGCCGATACGCGCCGCGTTCAGGTTATCCAGGCGTGGCCCCATCCAGTTAAACGGACGGAACAGGGTAAAGCGCAGACCTTCTTTCTCGCCGTATGCCCAAATCACGCGGTCCAGCAGCTGTTTGGAGACGGAGTAAATCCAGCGCTGTTTGTTGATCGGCCCGACCACCAGGTTAGAGGTATCTTCGTCGAAGTTTTTGTCGGTACACATGCCGTACACTTCAGAGGTGGACGGGAAGATGATGCGCTTATCGTATTTCACGCAGTCGCGGATAATCTTCAGGTTCTCTTCGAAGTCCAGCTCGAACACGCGCAGCGGGTTACGGGTGTATTCAATTGGTGTAGCAATGGCGACCAGCGGCAGCACCACATCACATTTTTTAATGTGATATTCGATCCATTCGGAGTGGATGCTGATATCCCCTTCAACGAAGTGGAAACGCGGGTTGTCCAGGAAGCGGCTGATGGCATCAGAACCGATATCCAGGCCAAAGATTTCGTAGTTATCGTCCTTCAGCAGACGTTCAGTCAGGTGGTTACCGATAAAGCCGTTCACACCGAGGATCAGCACGCGCGTACGGCGTTTGATGGCAACAACCGGTGCGCTGGTGATCAGTGCCCCTGTTACCAGACCCAGAGACTGCGCCAGCTGCGTGCCCTGAACGTACAGGCCGTTGTCGGTTTGTCCGGTGACGATCTCCAGCGCCTGCTCGCCGCAGCTCACAACCAGTGGAGAAACAGAGACAACCGTACCCGGTTTTGCCGCTGGAATGTCGTCACGCACGCGGGATTTCCAGACGATAAACTTGCTAACCCCGGCAAAGCTGTATGCGCCCGGCCACGGATCGGTGACGGCACGCACCAGGTTGTGCAGCTGGCGAGCAGGTTTGTTCCAGTCCAGACGACCATCTTCTGGCTTACGGCGGCCAAAGCAGCTTGCTTTGCTCTCATCCTGGGCGGTTTCGCTGAAAGAGCCATTCTGAATGGCTGGCAGCGCATCGCGCAGCAAGGTTTGCGCCGTCGCGCAGAGTTTGTGATGCAGCTGCAGCGCCGTTTCATCGGCATCGATAGCCACTTTTTGCTGCGCCACGATAGCGCCCGCATCGGCACGATGCACCATGCGGTGCAGGGTCACGCCGGTTTCGGTTTCACCGTTAACCAGCACCCAGTTCAGCGGTGCGCGGCCACGGTAAGCGGGCAGCAGAGAGCCGTGGAGGTTAAACGCACCTTTGGCAGCCACGTTTAAGATGTCGTCGCAGATCAGATTGCGGTAGTAGAACGAGAAAATCACATCAGGAGAAAGCTTCTGAATGCGGTCAACCCACAGCGGGTGGTTCACATCGTCCGGGGCATAAACCGGAATGCCACGCTCTGCGGCAATGCGAGCCACGGAACCGAAGAAATTGTTTTCTCCCGCAACGTCCGGATGGGTAAAGATTGCAGCAATATCATAGCCCGCTTCCAGCAGGGCCAGTGTGCCCGTGCACCCCATATCGTGATAGGCAAATACAACAGCTTTCATGGGTGAATTTCCTCTTGAGACGCTTTGTGTTCCTGACGGACAACACGTTGAATAAAGTAGCGCGGACGTGCGCGAACATCGTTATAGATACGGCCGATGTATTCACCGAGTAAGCCCATACCGACAAACTGGGCACCGATGAACATGAACAGAACGGCAAACAGCATAAAGACCCCTTCCGCCGCCCACTGTGGGCCAAAGATCAGTCGCAAGGCGACCAACAGAACGGAAATCGCAAACCCGGCCACTGCGATGATGCTGCCGAAAACGCTCAGCAGACGCAGCGGCGTCGTGGTCAGGCAGGTGATCAGGTCATACATCAGGTTGATGAGACGCATAAAGCTGTACTTTGACTCCCCATGCTCACGCTCGGCATGCAGCACCGGGATTTCCGTCGCTTTACGGGCAAAGGTATTCGCCAGAATAGGGATAAACGTACTGCGTTCGTGGCAGTGCAGCATGGCATCCACAATGTGGCGACGATAGGCACGCAGCATGCAGCCGTAATCCCCCATCGCTTTACCGGTGGTGCGCTGGATCAGACGGTTGATAGTGCGAGAAGCCAGCTTGCGGAACAGGCTGTCCTGACGGTTTTGCCGCACCGTGCCCACCACGTCATAGCCTTCATCGGCTTTGGCGACCAGGCGCGGGATCTCTTCCGGTGGGTTTTGCAGATCGGCATCCAGGGTGATGATCAGATCGCCCGTCACGTGGCTGAACCCGGCCATAATCGCCGAGTGCTGGCCGTAGTTACGGTTAAGCAGTACGGCCACAATGTGGCTACCTTCAACCTGTGCGGCTTCGGTCAGCATCAGCGCGGAATTGTCGCTACTGCCGTCATCCACCAGCAGAATTTCGTAAGCTTTGCCCATCGTGTCACAGGCGGCCGTCGTGCGGCGGATCAGTTCGGGCAGGCTCTCCTGCTCGTTATAAACCGGGATCACCACGGAAACTTTTTGTACCGGCGGTGTACTGAACATATCAATTTCCTGCGAGCTGATGGAGTGCGGTAATGACACGGGTGGTGTCGTCATGAGTCATATCCGGGAAAAGAGGGAGAGAACAAATACGCGCGCTATTCCATTCAGAGTTCGGGAGCGATACATCCGGAAAACGCTCGCGGTAGTATTTTTGCGTGTGGGCGGCGCGGAAATGCAGGCCAGTACCAATGCCTTTCTCTTTCAGCGCAGCCATCAGGTTATCGCGTGAGATCCCACACCGGGCTTCATCAACACGAATGATAAAAAGATGCCAGGCGTGTACATGTGGCCAGGCCGGGATACTCAGTGGCTGGAACGGCGTATCTGCAAGTTCCAGCAGGTAGCGTTCGGCAATTTCCTGACGACGTTTGTTGGCATTCTTCAGTTTGCCTAACTGCACCAGTGCCAGAGCAGCGTTAATGTCCGCCAGGTTGTATTTGAAGCCAGGGGAGATAACCTCTGCCTGCGGCGCACGACCGTGCGTCTGGCGGTCATAGGCATCCACACCCAGTCCGTGGAATTTCAGGCTGCGGATCCGCTGCGCCAGTTGCGCATCATCCGTCACCACTAACCCGCCTTCGGCGCAGGTCATATTTTTAATGGCGTGGAAAGAGAAAATCGCGGTGCCTTGCCAGCCCACATGGCGGTCTTTGTAGTACGTTCCCGCTGCATGCGCTGCATCTTCAATGACGGGAATACCATGACGTTCACCGATAGCACGGATGGCGTCGATATCACACGGAGCCCCTGCATAATGAACAGGTATAATCGCTTTGGTACGCGGTGTGATGGCAGCTTCGACGGCTTCCGGAGTGACCATCAGCGTATCTCTGTCTACATCGATCATCACTGGCGTTGCGCCCAGCAGAACGATCATATTCAGCGTCGACACCCAGGTCAGGGATGGCGTGATCACTTCATCGCCAGGGCCAATGCCCATCGCCATCAGCGTGACATGCATCCCCGCGGTTGCAGAGCTGACGGCAATCGCATGATGATTTCCCGTAAGTTGACAGAATGCCTCTTCAAGCTCCTGATTTTTCGGCCCAGTGGTGATCCAGCCTGACATCAAAACGTCCTGAAGCGCCGCAATTTCCTCAGCGCCCATCGACGGTCGCGAAAAAGGCAGAAAATCACTCATTATTCATTTCCTTGCTGTATTAAAAGCATCATCTTTTACTGCGCTGTCGTCATGGGCAGCTCAATGGGATCTTGCAAGATGGTTATTAAATAAATACCAAATAGAATTTAGTCGCCGCTTCATTTATGTCAACAAACCATCAACTAAGGCAAAGTAGCGTCCTTTTCTTAGGAAAGGATTAAGACATGCTTGAAGTGTAATGAGGTTAACATGAGAGGAAGGATAAAAAATCATTTAGCAACACCAGGATAGGTCAAATCGCTATGTTTTGATTTTTTTGTGAATATGCTCACGGCAAATACGCTTACATTTCAATCCGTTTACGTGAAAAACCAGAAAAGTAAATGAATGCTCAACCAATATAAAAATCCCGAAGGTTTTTGACTAAAAGAAGTCACCCCGGGAATTTTTATTAATGTGAATTATCGCGTTTCGTTAAGATTAGCAGAAAAATTATCAGGCCGTTCACCGGCTGAGCAGGCGATAATGCTGTCATTGTTCGCACCGCAGCCGCGTACAAAAGTGATTGTCGTATATTCATCAATGAGTTCCGTCAGGCTGCACTGCCTGCCACCCGGCGAGCAGTAATATAACGCTCTTGCCAGTAGTTATCGGTCAGGGTTGAAACCGTTACCCCCTGGCTGCTCGACGCGTGAATAAACTGGCTGTCGCCAATATAGACGCCCACATGTTTACGGTTCGGGCCAGTCTGGAAGAACACCAGATCCCCGGCCTTCAGGCGGTATTGCGCCACCTGTACACCGCGGTGGATCTGTTCGCTCGTCGTGCGCGGCAAATCAAGATGTGCCGCATCGCTGAACAAATGCTGCATCAGCGCGGAGCAGTCCACACCGTGACGTGTAGTGCCCCCCCACTGGTAGTGAGTGCCTTTCCATTTCTGGTATTGATCCAACAAACGCGAGCGAAGCGGGCCAGATCCCTGATGAACCAGCGCGGCCTTCGCTGGAGAGATCGCCAGGTCGCTGTTCATTGATAACATCGACACAGGCAGTTGAAAACTCAATGCAGAAAACGATGCAAAACTTAACGAAAGTACTGAAATAAGAAGTCTGAAGGTCATAACAAAAGAAACAGTGAGTGAATTTTTCCTTACCTGTGGAGGCCAATGTTCCCCCGAAATATCTTTCGATGTGGTTATAATATGGGCAGCTCATTTTTCACCCAATCTTTATCGAGACCAAAACTGGACTCATTCCGGGGTCGCAAGATTGATAAAAAAATGCACGTGATCGAAGGACTGTCGGGGTAAAACAGGTAAACTATTAAGCAGAATGTGTATTTCAGCTAAGACGTATTTATGACCAATATGATTGCCGACGAGGCAGTAGCGAAGTCCAACGTGCTCTCTGTCTTCGACTTTGATGGCACATTGACGCACCACGACAGCTTTATCCCTTTCCTGCGCTTTGCCTTTGGTAAACGTTACTTCGCGGGCCGACTGGTGCGCATGGCGTTACCGACGCTCCATTGTGTACGCCGCAAACTGACGCGCGATGAGCTGAAAGAAGTGCTGATTAAAACGTTCCTGACGGGCGTGGATGAACACTGGTTACGTCAGCAGGCTGAAGCGTTTTGCGAAAAATACTGGGATAAGCTGATGCGCCCTGCGGGCGTGCTGGCCGTTGCAGCGGAGGTTAATTCCGGTGCGGAAGTGACTATCTGTTCCGCTTCCCCGGCGCTGGTGCTCCAGCCGTGGGCCGATAAGCTTGGTATTAAGTTGATTGGGACACAGCTGGAAGTCAAAAACGGTAAGCTGACCGGGCGTATCACGGGTAACAACTGCCGCTGTGCTCAGAAGGTGGCCAGGCTGGAAAAGGTGTACGGCAATCTGAACGATTACCACCTGCGCGCCTGGGGGGATACCCGTGGCGACCACGAACTGCTGGCGGCCGCACAGGATCCACACTGGCGGCATTTCCACCCTCCGCGCAAGCGCAAGAATTCGCCGCTCAAGGGTTAATCCGGTGCGGTCTGCTGCCCTCTCCCACGGGGAGAGGGCAACTTACCTTAGGCCTCTTCCCTTCCCGGGAACATGACACTCGCAATAATTCCCAGTGCCAGCACGCCAAGTACCACAAACAGGCTTGCCGTGGCATCAATGCTGTAACCGTGATGCCAGAAGTGATCGGTCGCATTGAGTCCCAGCTTGAAGGCCACGAAGAACAACAGCGCCACCACCGCTTTCTCCAGATGCACCAGATACTGCTTCAGCGCTTCCAGCACGAAGTAGAGGGTTCGCAGGCCAAGAATGGCGAACATCATTGCACTATAGATAATGAGCGGTTCACGGCTGACGGCAATAATGGCCGGTACTGAGTCAAACGCAAACATCACGTCAGACAGTTCCACTACTGCCACACAGAGCAACAGCGGCGTTGCGTAGCGCTTCGCCTTCTTCATGCGCCCGACCATCACATCCTGGTTCTCTGGCTTTTCAAGCTCCGCATCAACCTCTTTCTGGGTCAGAATAAAGGCATGACTGCTGATTTTCGGCCAGACAGGATAGAAGCGCTTCACCAGCCGATAGGCCAGATGACCGGAGTAATCTTCAACTTCATCACTCTCTTCATTGCGTTTGAGCATCATCACGGCCGTCCAGCCAACGATCAGCGCGAAAACCACCTCAACGTAAGGGCCCAGGCTCAACAGACTGGTGCCAATGGCAACAAAGATACCGCGGAAGACAATCGCCCCCAGAACGCCCCAGTAGAGGACGCGGTGACGGTATTTATCCGGCACACCAAACCAGGCAAAAATCGCCATCATCACAAACAGGTTATCGACGGAGAGCACTTCCTCCAGCGCGTAACCGGTGAGGAACAGGCTTGCCATCTCTGCACCGTGGTGAACATACAGGAACCCGGCAAACGCCATTGCCATCGTGAACCAAAAAATGGACCACATCGCGGCGCTTTTCAGTGAGACAGGTTTGTCATGACGATGCATGAAGAGGTCGATAAACATCGCCCCAACGGCCATCACAACAAAGACAACAACGGTTTCAGTCGGGAAACCGAGATGAGCAGCTGACATACACAACCCTTTTGGAAGACAAAACACAACACCATGCAGACTGGCATACGCCAGTAATTGAAAAGGGCGGGCTGTTTATCAGCCTCTTCACCCTCAAATCCGCAGCCATATCGGCTGCGCAAGGAGATGTACTTTACCTTACTACCCGGGGGTAGCGCATCTGTCGTTTAGGTACTCATCCCACGTAAACGCTGAAGGACCCCGACCAGCACCGCCACAGACCATCCCACCATCAACGCTCCCACCAGCCCTTCCAGGCCACCAATAACCCGCCAGTGCAAGGGTAAGGTGACATCGCCATATCCTACCGTCGCGTAGCTCACCAGAGAAAAATAGAAGCTGGTGTTCCAGTCGTTAAATGCCTCAACCACAAAGTAAAACGCGGCGAAAAGCCCGGCTTCAAGAAGATGGGCGAAGATCATTGAAATGACAATGCCGACATTGCGTAATACAACGCGTATGGCAGAACCCACCTCCAGGTTGATGAATTTTAAAACACAAAACATCCACAGCGAATGGATAACCACGGTAAGGGTAAGCAAAATAGTGATGCTGAGTAATATCATGGGAAGTGCTCTGACCGGAAAAGAGGATTGCCCCGCGAACGCATCGGGGCATCTGAAATTGTTTCGCTGAGTCGAAGCTTAGTGGAACCGGGGGATAAAGTTGGTGCAATAATTGCTCAAGGTTATTATTTTTCTGCCTGTGTAGAGACATTAAAGTTGTATCCTTTAACCTGAAAAAGACTTTAAAGTTGTAAAGTTTTAAAAAAAACACATACAAAACATGATGCTAAGTGTGTATCACACGCTGTTCCAACATTATGCCTTGATGTTCTTGCAGGAACTGCAATTTACAGGAGGAAAAAGGTGTTTTTGTAGTTATCTGGCGTTACGTGACAGTGTTGGTCAGATACTTCCACCTCTTCAGAGTTAAAGTTGTAAGCGTCGTCTCAGCACCGTCTGGCAGATCCTGAAATTCCTGGGTAATGACTCCAACTTATTGATAGTGTTTTATGTTCAGATAATGCCCGATGACTTTGTCATGCAGCTCCACCGATTTTGAGAACGACAGCGACTTCCGTCCCAGCCGTGCCAGGTGCTGCCTCAGATTCAGGTTATGCCGCTCAATTCGCTGCGTATATCGCTTGCTGATTACGTGCAGCTTTCCCTTCAGGCGGGATTCATACAGCGGCCAGCCATCCGTCATCCATATCACCACGTCAAAGGGTGACAGCAGGCTCATAAGACGCCCCAGCGTCGCCATAGTGCGTTCACCGAATACGTGCGCAACAACCGTCTTCCGGAGCCTGTCATACGCGTAAAACAGCCAGCGCTGGCGCGATTTAGCCCCGACATAGCCCCACTGTTCGTCCATTTCCGCGCAGACGATGACGTCACTGCCCGGCTGTATGCGCGAGGTTACCGACTGCGGCCTGAGTTTTTTAAATGGCGGAAAATCGTGTTGAGGCCAACGCCCATAATGCGGGCGGTTGCCCGGCATCCAACGCCATTCATGGCCATATCAATGATTTTCTGGTGCGTACCGGGTTGAGAAGCGGTGTAAGTGAACTGCAGTTGCCATGTTTTACGGCAGTGAGAGCAGAGATAGCGCTGATGTCCGGCAGTGCTTTTGCCGTTACGCACCACCCCGTCAGTAGCTGAACAGGAGGGACAGCTGATAGAAACAGAAGCCACTGGAGCACCTCAAAAACACCATCATACACTAAATCAGTAAGTTGGCAGCATCACCCGTCGTATTGGTTTTTTCAGGGCTGGCAGGGCGCTGTCTTGTTTGTCCTTTAAGATTTATTTATTCTTCGAGCGCTAAGCGTCCATTCGATAATTTCGATGAATATATCCCCTGTTTGCCCTCCTCTGGCCTGGCGACATGGTGTACGCTCCTGGCAACGCTGAACTCAGAATATTTATCCAGTCACTCTATTTTTTAAGAGCAGTAAACCTATGACTACAATAAAGAACCGTCGTTTACGTCCGCGTGCGCATCGTTTTGCTCTTGAGTCTCGCCAGCTTTTTGATGGAGCCGCTCTGGCTGAAACCGCCATCCATGAGGCATCGGCAAGCGATCTGGTGCACCATGAAAGCGCCACCGAACCCGCGAAGGCGCTGGATATTCCCCACGCCGCCACAGCCGACGCCGCAAGCGAAAAACCGGGCAGCGCCGCCAGCGAAGTCTATGTAATAGACCAGCATATCTCCGGCTGGCAGTCGCTGGTGGACCAGGTGCCGCAGGGCAGCCAGGTGGTGATTATCGATGAAAACAGCTCGGGTCTGAGCCAGCTTGCCGACGCGCTGAAAGGCAAAACCAATATTTCCGCCATTCATATTCTGAGCCACGGCGCGTCCGACGCCATTACGCTTGGCACCGATGTGCTGACGGCGGACAACCTCTCGGCGTGGTCTTCACAGCTCAGCGCTATCGGCGCGAGCCTTAGCGACAGCGGCGACATCCTGCTTTACGGCTGCGACGTCTCCGCCCAGGATAACGCCTTTATCACCCGCTTCGCCGAACTGACTCAGGCGGACGTGGCGGCCTCCAGCGACATGACCGGCAGCGCGGCGCTTTCCGGCGACTGGGTGCTGGAAAACCATACCGGCAGCATTGAAGCGAAAACCTTCGCCTTTGATTACGACGGCCTGCTGGCCGGGCCGGAAGTCACCGCGCCGGAAAAAGGCATCACCGTCGCCGAGCCGAGCAGCCTTAACGCCGCAGGCGCCGATACCGCCACGCTCAGCGGCTGGCAGGTCAGCACCACGGACGCCAGCGAAACCGTCATAGTCACGGTGAGCCTGAGCAACAGCGCCATCGGCAAACTCAGCGACAGCCAGACCAGCAACGCTTCGCTGACCATGACCGGCACTGCCAGCGAAGCGCAGGCCTGGCTTAACAGCATCACCTTTACCTCCGCTGACGTCGAGCTTGGCAACACCGGCGCCAGCGGCAAGCTGGACGTCACGGTGCGCGACAGCGCGGGCGTCAGCACCAGCAAATCCATCGATGTGACCGTGACCCCGTCGAACGACCCGGTAAGCGTGGCCGACGCCACCCAGAACGTGCCGGAGATCGAATCGGGCGGCAGCGTCATCACCACCGTGACCCTTAACGCCATCGATGCGGAAGTAACGGCGGGCACCCAGCAGCCCGTGCAGATTGTCTATGGTCTGACCGACCTGCCGCAGTATGGCTATCTGACGCTGAACGGCGACCGGATGGGCGTCGGCTCTATCTTTACCCAGCAGGATTTGATCGACGGCAAGGTGAAGTATGTCCACACCGCCACGGGCGCAGACCAGAACGCCGCCGACGGCTTTACGGCGGTCATCAACGACGGCGCGACGCCGAAGGCGCAGTCCGATACCGTCCACGTCACGCTGAACATTACCCCGCAGAACCAGGCGCCGACCCTTAGCGGCAGCGGCGTGGTCTTTGAAGGCCAGCCCAACAATGCGGTCAACACCGGCAACGTCGGCCAGTATATAGAGGCGGACGGCGGCGGCGATCCGGGCGACACAACGCTGACTCTCACCATTACCGCCCTGCCGACCCACGGCACGCTCTGGTTTAACGGCGTCGCCGTCACCGTCGGCCAGACCTTTGACTATGCCGATCGCAATCTGCTGACCTATGCTAACGACGGCAGTGAAAACCAGGGCACCGACAGCTTTGGCGTACGCGTCACCGACCAGGGCGGCGGCACCGGCGTGCCGGCCAGCACCGACGGCACCATTACCCTGACCGTGCGCCCGGTGGATGACGACCCGACTCTGGACAACGTAACGCTGCACGCGCAGGTGGACGATCTGGCGAACGCCGTCACCCTTACGTCTGCGATGATCGGCGCAAGCGACGTGGATTCCACCGATAACCACCTCAGCTTTATCGTTGACGACAGCAAGCTCACCCACGGTTACCTGACGCTGGACGGCTACCGCCTGCAAAACGGCGGCACCTTCACCATGCAGGATATCGTCGACGGCAAAGTGCAGTACGTGCAGTACGCCAGCGCCAGCGCATCGGGTGACACCGACAGCTTCAACTTTGTGGTGGTGGACAACACCGCTGCGCTGCGCTGGAACGCCGACGGCACGACCTACAGCCGCATCGGCGGCGTGTACACGCCGGGCACCGAAACGCTGACCAGCTTTACCTTTACCATCGGCCTTGCGGTGGTCACGGGCGGCGGTCCCGGCACGATTCCGGATCGCGTCACCACCATTACCAACCGCGATTCCACCTGGGCGGGCGTGGACTTCACCTCTGGCTACGCCCGCGGCGAAGTGGAAGAAGGCGGCATCCTCGTACTGAACGGCACCAGCGGCGACTTCTCCAGCGTGCCGGGCCTGAGCTACACCGCCACGGGCGTGGACGCCTCGCAGGTGGTCTATACCTTCCTTGGTTTCTCGAACGGCGCAACGGGCGGCGAGCTGCAAAAAAATGTCGGCGGCAGCTGGGTGACGCTCGGCGAATACGCCACCTTTACGCAGGCCGACCTCGACAGCGGCAATATTCGCTTCCAGCACGACGGCGGAGAGACCTTTGTCTACGCCGCGGCGTTCTCTGTCTCGGCGGGGCTGACCAAGCTCGATGCTAACGGCAACCCGGTGACCGATATCTGGACGCCGACGCTGAACATCTACGTCACGCCAGTGAACGATCTGCCGGTGGTAACCGGCCCCTCCTCCACCGTAACCGCCGAAGGCGAAACCGCTTACCTGACCACCGGCCAGATAGCGATAAGCGACCCGGACGACGCCAACAGCAGCAACGGGCTGGAAGAGAGCGCGACGATCAAAGACGGCAGCGCCAGCGCCAACAACTATGCCTATAACAACGACGCGACCGACGCCAACGCCCTGAAGTTCACCATCAAAACGCTGCCGGACGGCGGCACGCTGCAATACTACAACGGCTCGCAGTGGGTTGACGTTACCGTCGGCCAGACGCTCAACGCCTCGCTGCTTACCGCCAGCGCCTCGACCACCGGGCTGCGCTTCGTCAGCGACGGCTCGGAAGTGCGCTCCACCACCTTTACCGTATCGGCCACCGACCGCTGGGGCGCCACCTCCGCCAGCGACGCGACGGTGAAAATCCAGATAACTAACGTCAACGACGCGCCGCAGATCGCCAAAGACCCGACCCAGGCCGACCCGACGGTGACCGCAGGCTCGCCGAACCTGATTGGCGGCACGCCAGTCAACAACCCGCTGTACGTCACCGAAGGAAGCTATGGCCAGATAACCAGCGCCATGCTGCAAGCCTACGATTCCGACAGCAGCTCAATGCAGGTGCAGTACACCATCACCGGCGCGCCGACCCACGGCACCCTGGCCTATTCCAAAGATGGTGTGAACTTCAGCCCCATCGGCAAAGGCTCCTCCTTCACCCAGCAGGATGTGGCGAACGGGTACATTTACTACCTGAACGACGGCACCGAAGGCAGCGGCAACAGCGAACCCGCCACCCCGGACGATAAGTTCACCTTCACGATTTCTGACGGCGACAAAGAGCAGACCGGCAACGCGTTCTGGATCTACACCCGCCCGACCGACGACGCGCCGGAAGTGACCGCGCCGTCGGGCATCAAGAACATCGCCAGCGCCACGGCGACGAGCAACGCCCTGCCGGGCTTCTCGGTCAAAGATGGGGATCTGACAGACGGCGTGACCGATGGCGAGAGCGATTATTTGCAGGTGACCGTGCGTCTGCTGCATGCGGACGGCAGCGCCTTCGTGGCCAGCGAATACAGCGACGTGACCCTGGGTTACGCGACCGGCAGCGGCGCGACGATCTCTACCGCCCACGGCGGCCAGCACGACTATCTGGTCTTGAGCGGCACCCGCGCCCAGGTGAACGCGGCGCTGGCGGGCCTGACGGTGACCTTCAGAACCGACCGCAACGCCACCTATCAGGTGCAGACTATCGCCGATGACCGCCTGCGCGACGCAAGCGGCACGCTGACGGCAGGCGCTAACGGCGGCACGCTGAACCAGCCCGCGACGCCTGGCAGAGGCGCGGCGGCCACCGCCGTCGACGCCACCGAGTACAACTGGTACAGCGCCTCCGTACCGGAAAAAAGCGGCAACCTGAGCGCGGCGTCCGTCACCATTCGCGCCTCGGAAATCAACGATCCGGGCACGCTGACCGTGACCAACCTGGACCGTACCGTTTATGAAGATCAGGCAAGCTTTATCGGCGGCAATATCGTGGTGCAGGACACCGAATCCGCCGCCTTCGGCACGCCGGTGACCGTCACCATCACCGCGCCGTCCGGCACCCTCGGCATCGGCGGCGCGGACGTGAACACCAGCGCCACCGCCAGCGCCGCCGGCAGCCAGCCGGTTACGATTTCCGGCGACAACTCCGGCACGCTGACGCTGACCGGTCGCGCCAGCGACATTGAAGCGCTGCTGAACGACGCGGCGCTCGGCCTCACCTGGCAGAGCGGCGCCAACGTCAACCACGACCTGAACGGCGCAGCGGCGGGCGATGTCACCATCACCCTGCATCTGGACGACGGCGACTCGCATATCGGCGACACCGTGCAGGCCGACCCGGCCGACCAGACGCTGAACCTCACCATTGTGCCGGTGAACGACGCGCCGGTTGTCTCTGCAACGGGCGGTACGGTTTACCTCAACAGCGATCCGGCGGTAGTCGACGGCACCAAAGTCGGCGGCTTTGTGATTTCCGACCCGGATTACACCGACGGCGGCAATATCGCCGACGGCGGCAATATCGCCGACGGCGAAACCGATTTTATGCAGGTGACGGTGCGCATCACCGACGCCAGCGGCGTGCCGATGACCGCCGCGCAGTACAGTAACGCCGGCGTATCCGACATCACCATTAGCTCCGGCAACACAACGTCCGGCGTGACGATTGACAGCGTCTATAACGGCAGCGAGTCCGCACTGGTGATCCGCGGCACGCTGAGCCAGGTGAACGCGTACCTGGCGGCGCTGACCGTCGCCATGACCGGCTCCGCCCTGTCGAACGCCGATAACGCCTGGCGTGTGGAAGTGATTGCCGACGATCGCCTGCGCGACGCCTCTGGCAACCTGACAAGCGCCAACAGCGCCAACGGCGGCCAGAACGATGCCGTCACCGGCGTCGCGGCGGTGCCGACCACGGCTATCGACCCTTACGGCGCGCTGCCTTCCGGCCTGAGCCAGAACGTCAGTACCGCATGGCGCAGCGTCTTCACAAGCGACGTCAACGATCCGGCGACCATCACGGTGACGGACAAGTCAGTCAACGAAGGCTCAACGACCGTCGCCCTGCCCGCCATTACCGTGGCGGACCCGGACGCCGACAGCGCCAGCCTGACGGTGACGGTCACTCTGCCGGGCGGCTTTACCTTTAAAACGATTGGCGGGACGGGCGGCACCGTTGATGCGGGCGGCGTCAACACCACCAGCTTCACACTTACCGGCACGCTTTCGCAGATCAACAGCCGCCTCGCTAACCTGACGGTGAACCTGCCGACCAACGCGGGCGTCACCGCCGCCGACTGGAACGGCACCTTTAACGTCACCGTAGTGGTGAACGATAACGCCAACCACGGCAGCCGCCCGACCACGCTTACCGGCGACAGCAATAACCCGAACGCGAACCCGGGCGACATCAGCTACGCCGATGACACCTCCGCCGCGCTGGTCACCACCCGTACCTTTAGCGTGACCGTGAAACCGTCGAACGATGCCCCGGTCGTGCTGGTCGGCGCTACCCAGACGCTGGCCCCGGTGAGCGAAGACACCAGCGCCGCAGCGATTACCGGCGACACCATTGCCAACCTGTTTGCCGGTAACTTCTCGGACCCGAACGATCAGGTCAACAATGCGTCCATTACGGCAACCGGCGGCACCAGCGCTGACAGTTTCTGGGGCGTGGCTATCACTAACCTGTCAGTCAACAGCGCGCAGGGCGAATGGCAATACTCCACCGATGGCGGCACGACCTGGGCTGCCATTGGCAGCCGCACCGACGCCAACGCCCTGCTGCTGGATGCAACGGCCAAAGTCCGCTTTGTACCTGCCGCTGACTTCTTCGGGACGCCTGCTGCCTTGAAAGTACGTCTGGTGGAAACCAACAACAACGGCGACACCACCGCAACGACAGGGTCGCTGACCAGCGGCCAGACTGTATCAACGGCAACCAACGGCAGTAGTTCACGCTATAGCGCAGCGATGGTCACCCTCTCAACCAGCGTCACTAACGTCAACGACCGTCCGACGATTAGCGCGACGCCGCTGACCATGCAGGAAGATACGCCAGTTGGCAAAACGCTGACCTCTATTCTTGGCAGCTACAGCGACGCCGCCGACAACCAGACGGGAATTGCTGACGGCGGCAACGCCAGCGGCGCTATCGGCTATGTGGCGATCGTCGGCAACACCACCGACGCAAGCCTCGGCCACTGGGAGTACTCTACCAACGGCACGACCTGGACTGCGCTTGGCACAAGCTACAGCGAAACCAACGCGCTGGTGCTGCTCGACTCGACCCAGCTGCGCTTTGTGCCGCTGGCCGACTACAACGGCGCGGTGCCGGGCGGCCTGACGGTGCGCGTCTCCGACAGCACCAGTTCCGCCGATACCGGCGTCAGCGCCGCGGGCAGCACGCAGGATCTGCAAAGCGCCTTCAACAGCGGCTAGACCAGCCACTGGAGCACGGCGCAGAGCATCAGCATGAGCATTACAGCGGTGGCGGACGCGGTGAGCGACACCGCCGCCACCCATTCGGGCGAGGCGAAAACCATCGACGTGCTGGGCAACGACAGCTTCAGCAACAGCGATAAAGCGATCACGGCGGTCACCCAGGGCGTTTATGGTTCCGTGGTTATCGACAACGGCAAGGTGATTTATACCCCTAACACCACGAGCTACGTCGGCAGCGATACGTTCACCTATACCGTCACCAGCGGCGGCGTGACCGAAACCGCGACGGTCACGATTCAGATGAATAACGCCGCCCCGGTCACCCAGGGTGAAAACGTCAGCACGCCGGAAGATACGACGCTGACCAGCTCCGCCGCGCAAAACCTGCTGCTGAACGATTCCGACCCTGATGGCGATACGCTGAGCATTCTTAACTACTCCGTCAGCGGCGTCGGCACGGTGTTTACCGCAGGCCAGACCGCCGACCTCACCGGGTATGGCAAACTGACCATCAACGCCGACGGCAGCTATACTTTTGTCCCGGTCGCCGACTGGAACGGTACGGTGCCGACGGTGACCTACCGGGTGGTTGATGGCCGCACCAACGGCGCGACCACGGCGCAGTTGAAGATAACCGTCACGCCGGTAAAAGACGCCTTTGACGACAGCCTGACGACCCACGCGGGTACGCCGGTGACCATCGACGTTTTCGCCAACGATAAATTCAGCAACGGCGATAAAGCGATTACCGGCAAGACCAACGGCGCTTACGGTACGGTTAGCATCAGCAACGGCCAGGTGATTTACACGCCGACCAGCGGCTATGTCGGCACCGATACCTTCACCTATACCGTCACCAGCGGCGGCAAAACCGAAACCGCGACGGTCACCCTCACTCTGGTCAACGACGCGCCGCAGGTCGGCCTGGCTAAAACCGGCAGCACGGCGGAAGACACAACGCTTACCAACGGCGAAAATCTGCTGACGGGCGCCAGCGACCTGAACGGCGACGCGCTGACGGTGAAATCGTTTACGGTGGGCAATACCACCTGGGCCGCCGGCCAGACCGCCACGCTTGCGGGCTACGGCGCGCTGACCCTCAACGCCGACGGCAGCTATACCTTTGTTCCGGTCGCCGACTGGAACGGCAACGTGCCGCAGGTGACCTACACCATCACCGACGGTCGCACCAACGGCGACGTCACCTCGACGCTCGATATCTCCGTTACGCCGGTGCAGGATGCGTTTAACGACAGCCAGACCGGCCACGGGCGCGACCCGCTGGTGATTGATGTCTTTAATAACGACAGCTTCGCCAACAGCGACAAAGCCATTACCGCCACCACCAACGGCGCGCACGGTACGGTAACCGTCAGCAACGGCAAGGTGGTTTACACCCTGAACGACGGCTATGTCGGCACCGATAGTTTCACTTATACCGTTACCAGCGGCGGCAAAACCGAAACCGCGAACGTCACCGTAACGTTAACGAACGGTGCGCCGACCGGGGTTGTCGGCAAAACCGCCAGCACAGCGGAAGACCAGACGCTGACCAGCACGGCTTTGCAGAATCTGCTGAACGGCGCCAGCGACCCGGACGGCGATACGCTGAAAGTCAGCGCATTTACGGTGGGCGCAACGACGTGGGCCGCAGGCCAGACCGCGACGCTTGCAGGCATGGGCGACCTGACCATTAACGCCGACGGCAGCTATACCTTTGTTCCGGTCGCCGACTGGAACGGCAGCGTGCCGCAGGTCACTTATGAGGTCACCGACGGGCGCGACAACGGCGTGCAAACCGCCGCCCTCGATATTACCGTCACGCCGGTGCAGGACGCCCATGACGACAGCCGGACAGCCCATGCGGGCGCCCCGGTCACGGTCGATGTCCTGACCAACGACGGCTTCACCAACGGCGACAAAGCGATTACCGGCGTCACCGACGGCGCGCACGGTACGGTTAGCATCAGCAACGGCCAGGTGGTTTACACCCCGACCAGCGGCTACGTCGGCAACGACAGCTTCACCTATACCGTCACCAGCGGCGGTATCGAGGAGACCGCCACGGTTTATCTGACGTTGACCAACAGCGCGCCGACGCTGCCCCACTGGACAGTGATTAACCGTGAAGACTCGCCGATCGGTATCCCTGGCCTTTTATTAGATACCAGCAGCGACGCCGACGGCGACACCCTGACGGTGACCGATTTTACCGTCAACGGTACCACCTGGCAGTCAGGCGAGACGGCCAATCTGGCGGGGTACGGAAGCCTGACTATTACTTCTGACGGCGGCGTGACGTTTATTCCGGTGGCTGACTGGAACGGCAACGTACCGGTGGTGACCTACACGGCAACGGACGGCCGGGATAACGGCAGCGTCACATCGACGCTCACCATTCAGTACGATGCGATCCCTGACGCCGTTGACGACAACGCCACCACCCACGCGGGCGTGGCGAAAGTCATCGACGTGCTGGCGAACGACAGATTCAGCAACAGCGACAAAGCCGTTACCGCCGTCACCCAGGGCAATAACGGCTCGGTGGCGATTGAAAACGGCAAGGTGCGCTATACCCCGAACGCGGGCTTTAACGGCACTGACAGCTTTACCTATACCGTCACCAGCGGCGGCGTAACGGAAACCGCGACCGTTAATGTCACCATCGCCAACATTGCGCCGGTGGCGCACGATGATTTTACGTGGACTGCGGAAGACACTACCCTGACGCGCAGCGCCGCCACCGGGTTGCTGGCTAACGACAGCGATGATGACAATGATGCTCTTGCCATCACGCAGTTCAGTACCGGTACGCAGATTTACGCGGCGGGCCAGACCGCGACGCTTGCAGGCATGGGCGACCTGACCATTAACGCCGACGGCAGCTATACCTTTGTGCCAGTCGCCGACTGGAACGGCGCCGTGCAGCCGATCCTTTACCAGGTAAGCGACGGCAACGGCGGATTTAGCGTGGCGACGCTCTTACTTACCGTCAACCCGATCGCGGATGCGGTCAACGACAGCGTCAGCACCCATGCCGATGTGCCGGTGGTGATCGACGCGCTCGACAACGACAGCTTCAGCAACAGCGACCAGACGATTACCGGCGTCACCGCTGCCGCCCACGGCACGGTGACGATTGAGAACAACACGCTCGTCTACCGCCCGAACGCGGGCTATGTCGGCAGCGACACCTTCGACTACACCGTCACCAGCGGCGGCAAAACCGAAACCGCGACCGTTACCGTGGACGTCACCAACGTGGCGCCGCGTCTGACCAGCGTACCGACGATTTCCACGCCGGAAGACACCACGCTTAACAGCACTGCGGCGCAGAACCTGCTGACTAACGCCCACGATGACGATGGCGACGCCCTCGCCGTGACGGAGTTTACCGTCGGCGGCACCCGCTACCTCGCGGGCGACACCGCGACGCTGGCAGGCTATGGCGATTTGACGATCCGCGCCGACGGCAGCTTCACCTTTGTGCCAGTGGCCGACTGGAACGGCGTGCCGCCTGCCGCGACCTACACCATCAGCGACGGCAAAGACGGCGGCGTCTCCACCGCCACGCTCGCCTTTAGCGTAACGCCGGTGGCGGACGCGAAGGACGATACGGCCAGCACCCATGCGGGTGTTGCGGTCACTATCGATGCGCTGCATAACGACAGTTTCAGCAATGCCGACAAAGCGATTATCGATGTGGATCAGGGCCAGCACGGCTCGGTGACCATTGAAAACGGCCAGCTGGTTTATCGTCCTGTGGCAGGCTATGTCGGCCAGGATACCTTCACCTACACCGTGGAGAGCGGCGGCGTTCGCGAAACCGCCAACGTCACCGTCACCCTGACCAACAGCGTGCCGGTCGCAACGGGCGAGACAGTGGCTTCGCCGGAAGATTACGAGGCGCGCGGCGACCTGCTGCTCAACGACCGTGACGCGGACGGCGATCCGCTGTTTATCGCGGGCTTCACCGTCGGCGGCCAGACTTATCAGCCGGGCGATACCGCGCGGCTCCCGGGCGTCGGCGAGCTGACCATTGAGCGCAACGGCGGCTACCGCTTTACGCCGGTGGCCGACTGGAACGGCACGGCGCCAGTAGTAACCTACACGGTCAGCGACGGCAACGACGGCGGCACCGCTACCGCGACGCTCGCCATCACCGTCACCCCGGTAGCGGACGTGAAAGATGACAGCGCCACCACCCACGCAGGCGTGCCGGTGACGATTGATGCGATCGGCAACGACCGCTTCGTTAACCCGGACCAGGCCATTACCGGCGTGACCCAGGGCGCGCACGGCTCCGTCGCTATTGAAAACGGGCAGCTGGTTTATACGCCAAACGCGGGCTACGTCGGCCAGGACACCTTCACCTATACCGTCACCAGCGGCGGCGTCACCGAAACCGCCGCCGTGAGCGTCGTGATGACCAATACCGTGCCGGTGGCCGACGGTGAAATCGTCACCACGCCGGAAGACACCGCTATTGGCGGCGAACTGCTGACCAACGACCGCGACCCGGACGGCGACCCGCTGCACATTGCGGGCTTTACCGTCGGCGGCCAGACTGCTCAGCCGGGCGACACCGTCCAGCTGGCGGGCGTCGGCGCGCTGACCGTTAACCGCGACGGCAGCTACCGCTTCACGCCAGTCGCCGACTGGAACGGCACGGCGCCGGTGGTGACCTATACGGTCAGCGACGGCAACGACGGCGGCACCGCTACCGCGTTGCTCGTTATCACCGTTACGCCGGTCGTGGATGTGAAAGATGACCGCGCCACCACCCATGCAGGCGACCCGGTCACCGTTGACGCGCTCGGCAACGACCGCTTCGTTAACCCGGACCAGGCCATTACCGGCGTGACCCAGGGCGCGCACGGCTCCGTCGCTATTGAAAACGGGCAGCTGGTTTATACGCCAAACGCGGGCTACGTCGGCCAGGACACCTTCACCTATACCGTCACCAGCGGCGGCGTCACCGAAACCGCCCAGGTCACGCTTGAGGTCACCAACACCCCGCCGGTCGCGGTGGCGGATAAAGCGAGCACCCTGCCGGAAACGCCGGTCAGCGGCAATCTGCTGACCAACGACCGCGACGCGGACAGCGACCCGCTGCACGTGGCGGAGATCACCGTCGGCGGCGCGACCTACGCGCCGGGGGACATCATTACGATCCCGGGCCAGGGCACGCTGGTGGTTAACCGCGACGGCAGCTATCTGTTTACCCCGGCAAGCGGCTGGTCCGGCTTTACGCCAGTGTTGAACTACACCCTGAGCGACGGCAACGACGGCGGCACCGCCACGGGCGAACTGCGCCTGCTGGTGAACCCCGTAGCCGAGGCGTGGGTGAAAGAGGCAGGTCTGGTCGATACGGCCAGCGGCGCGCAAACCACCACGGGCGCGATGGCCGTACTGTCGCTGGAGCCGGTGGAAAGCCTGACCATTGGCGGCCAGACCCTGACGCTTGCGCAGCTCCAGGCGCTGAGCGCCCAGGCGCCAGTGGATATCGCAACGCCGGACGGCGTGCTGTCGCTCACCGGTTTCCAGGTGGACGGCGAAGGCCGCGCGACGCTGCAATACCGCTTCACGCTGACCCAGGCGGTTAACCAGCCGGGCGAATCCACCACCCGCGAAGAGATTCGGTTCTCCGTCAACGGCCAGCAGACCCGCGCGCCGGGCCTGCTGCGCGTCAATATTCTCAACGACGCGCCGGTCGCGGCAGCGGACGACAACAGCATCGACCAGGATCGCGGCCAGCAGGCGGCGTCGGGCAACGTCTTTAGCAACGACGCTATCGGCGCAGACGGCGCCGCGGCGGGCGGCCCGGTGAGCGCGATTTCCTCCGTGAACCTCAACCGCGCGGGCGCGGTCGGCGGCGTAAGCCTGGGCGAGTTCGGCGCCCTGACGCTCGACGCCCGCGGCAACTACAGCTATGTGCTGAACCGCAGCAACAGCCGCGTGGCGTCGCTGGACGCCAACGCCACCCTGAGCGAGGTGTTCACTTACACCATTACCGACGCCGACGGCAATACCAGCCAGGCGCAGCTGACCATCGTTATTCACGGCGTGACGCCGCCGCAGTCGGTACGCACAGGCGATCAGCACTTCCCGAGCTACTACACCAACTACGAGCTGTCGCTCGATCAGCCGTATTCGCCGGGTCTGTTTATCCTGCCCGCAATCTACGGCTTGTACAGCGACCAGTTCTCTCGCAAGGTGGAGCTGAACCGCAAAATTACCGAGCTGGGCCGCGGCATGAATGACAACGGCACGCCGGTGCTGGAAGACGGCATTCTCTTTACCCGCTGGGTAAACACCACGCTGCAACGCAGCGTGGTGAACACCTTCGCCGCCACCGGTATCGGTTCGCAGCTGCTGGGCGATCACTTCAGCCACTTCTCGCTGAATAAATCCGTACAGCCTGCGCCCGTGCTGGAAAACGCGCCGGAACGTCCGCCGCTTAACGAGCGCATCAACGAAAGAACCACCGTGCAGCAGGAGCGCGGCGAGAAAACCCCTGATGCGAAGCAGGTTCACGCCGCCGCGCCGGGCGTGGTGATCGTGCCGCAAGCCGCCGCCCGACCAGGCGCGCCGTCACTGGCGGCGCAGGTCGACGCGCTGGCCCGTAACCGCGTCGCCGCGCCGGAACCGGTCACCGTGGGAGGCGCCACACCGCATCGTTAATCGCGCAACTCCAAAAACCTTTTACACCGGCGGCGCCGCGCCGCCGGATTGTTAACTCAACACTTTAAGCATAACAATGATGACGACTTTAACTGCCGTAACCCCGACTGCCGTACGTTCTGCGCCTCTGCTCGCCCCTGTCGCCGCACTGGTTTCCGCGCTGCTGTTAAGCGGTTGCGGCACCATTAAACCTGAACCGCTGACCCAGGATGAAATCGGCGCGCGCGTCAGCGCCGACCGCGCCGCCATGTACCGCGACCAGCAGCCGGTCTCTGGTCCGCTGACCCTGTCAGACGCCATGGCCCGCGCGCTGAAATACAACCTCGACTACCGCCTGAAGATGATGGAAACCGCCCTGTCGCGCGGCATCCTGGATATCTCCCAGCAGGATATGCTGCCGAAGTTGATGACCGATGCCGGCTACCGCTGGCGCGACAACGATTCCGGCGGCACCAGCGTCGGTATCGAAGACCGGGTCGTCAGCCTGCGTCCGTCCACCTCTGAAGAGCGCGAGCACCTGCTGGCCGACGCCACCTTCTCCTGGGACGTGCTCGATTTCGGCATGAGCTACTACCGCGCGAAGCAGCAGGCGGATAACGTCAACATCGCCGAAGAGCGTCGCCGCAAGGTATTGCAGAATATTGTCCAGGAGGTGCGCGACGCGTACTGGCGCGCGCTGGGCGCACAGCGTCTGCTGAGCGAAGCGCAGCCGCTGGCCGAAGAGATCCAGACCGCGCTTGAGAAAACCCGCGAAGCGGAGCGCGCAGGCATTCTGCCGCCGGTCGAGGGCCTGGAGTACCAGCGCGCCCTGCTCGACGCGGTGGCGCTGCTGAACCAGAAGCGCCAGGAGATGCAGATGGCGAAAAGCGAGCTGGCCGCCCTGCTGAACCTGCCGTCCACCACCGACTTCACCTTACAGGACGTCGCCAATCCGGCGCTTTCCGGCGTGCCAAGCCAGCTTGATACGCTTGAGCAGATGGCGCTGGAACGCCGCCCAGAGCTGCGTGAAGAAGATTACAAAACCCGCATCGACGTGCTGGAAACCAAACGCCAGATCGCCTCGCTGTTCCCGAACCTGAATCTGTTCGGCGGCATCAGCTACGACTCCAACAGCTACCTCTACAACAACAGCTGGGTGCAGGGCGGCGTGGGCGTTTCCATGAACCTGTTCAAGCTGCTGAGCGCGCCGGCCATCAGCCGCACCAACGACGCGCGCCTGGCCACCGACAATGCCCGCCGTATGGCGCTGAGCATGGCGGTGCTGACTCAGGTGCGCGTCTCGGTTGAGCGCTACAAGCTCGCGGTGTACGACTACCAGATAGCCCAGGAGTCCGCCCGCGTCGACCAGCGTCTGGCGAGCATCTCCCGCGCCGGTTCCGACAACTCGCTCTCAAGCGACCTGGAATCCCTGCGCACCCAGGCGCGCTCCATCGTCTCCCGCTTCCAGGAAGCCGCCTCCTACGCGCAGGCGCAGTCCGCCTATGGCCGCGTGCTGAACTCGGTAGGCATCGACCTGCTGCCGGAAAAGGTGACCAGCAGCGATCTGCCGACCCTGTCGCGTGAAATCAACCAGAGCCTGGTGGCGGGCGAGAAGCAGGTCTTCACCCAGAGCGCCGACGCGGTAGTTTCCCGCCATCCGGTCAGCGTCACCCTGGGCCGCCTGCCAGCGGGCGTCAACAAGAGCGCGATTTATCAGTCGGTCACCCATGTGCTGGCCGCCAACCAGCTGGTGCAGGGCAACGGCGCCGACAGCGTGAAACTGCAAATGAACCTCAACCTTGAACGCGCGTCAGGCTCGCAGCGCGGCGTGTGGGAAATGGCGGTCTATAACGCCCAGGGCGCGCAGGTCGCCTACCAGAAATACACCAGCTATCTGCCGAATGACGTCAACACCCGTTCGGTCAGCGCGCTGGCAGAAGCCGCCGCGCTCTCCGTGGTGTCCGACCTGCATAAAGCGGCAGGCGACACCGGCGTGATGACGGCAAGTAACCCTTAATAACAGGAACAGGTATGAACAACGTGAACGAAGGCTGGCGCAGCGTCCGCGCGCTCATGCTGCTGACGGGCCTGGCGCTGTGCGCCAGCGCCTTCGCCGCCGACCCAACCCCCGCTGCGGCGGGGGCAGTCGCAACGCCGGATGCGGCCGTTGCCGCAGCGCCTGAGAGCGCGCCTGACGCCACCGCCGACAACGGCGCCGCGCCGGTGCGTTTTCTGGTGATGGCCAACCAGGAAAGCCCGCTATCAAGCGTGGTGGCCGGGCGCGTGTCGCAGGTCAACGTTGAGCTGGGCGATACGGTCAAGGCAGGCAAACTGCTGGTGACGCTGGACTGTAGCGAGCTGAAAGCCCGTCGCGACGCGGCAGACGCCGAGTACAGCGCCGCGCAGATCAAATATGAAGCGAAGGCGAAATTGCAGGGTCTGCATTCCGCAGGCGCGCTGGAGGTTGGCCTTGCCGCCGCCGACGTGAACCGCACCCGCAGCCAGATCAAAATCTTTGAAGCGCAGCTGGCGCAGTGCCGCTTTACCGCGCCGTTCGACGGCCGCGTGGCGCGTATTTACGTCAAAGAGGGCCAGGGCGTCGGCGCAGGCGCGCAGGTTATCGATCTTGTAAGCAACGGCACCCGCAAGGCGCGCCTCAACGTGCCGTCAGGCTGGACCACCTGGCTTGCGCCCGGCGCGCAGCTTGACGCGGTGGTGGGTGAAACCGGCAAGCATTACCCGATGACCGTCACCCACATCAGCGGCCGCGTGGACGCCGTGAGCCAGACGATTGAGATTGAAGCGGAATTTGGCAGCGACGCCCAGGACGTACTGCCCGGCATGAGCGGCCGCGCGACGCCAGTCTGCCCGAAAGCGGCGGCGCAGTGCCAGAGCGGGACGACCAACTCGTGAGCATCGCCCTGTTCTATTCTCTCGCGGCGCGCGTGAAAGCGGCGCGCAGCCCCGAAGAGCTGGGTTTTGTGATATGTAACGATACCCGCTCGCTGGTGGAGTATCGCCAGGCGGCGCTGCTCGCCGTTTCCGCCACCGGGCGCGCCCAGCTTGCGGCGCACTCCGGCCTGAGCGACACCGACCGCAATACCCCCTACGCGCTGTGGCTTGCCGCCGTTGCCTGCGACATCGCGCCGCGCTGCGCCGCGCTGCCGGAAACTGCCCGCGTGATGCCGCTGTCGCCGGAAATGCTGAGCGAGTCGCTGGCGCGCGAGTGGGACGAATGGCTGCCGGGCCACGTCTGGGTGCTGGCGCTGACCGGCCCGGACGGCAAGCTGCACGCCCTGCTGCTGCTGGCCCGCGATACCCCGTGGCCGACGCAGCTTGGCGTCGAAAGCCCCGAATACGCCCTGCTCCAGCTGGCGAACCTGTACGGCTACGCCTGGTGGGCGCTGGTGGCGCGGCCTTCTCGCCTGCAACGGCTGCTGCCCGCCACGGTGCGCCGACGCGCGGGTCTCGTGTTGCTGCTTCTGCTGCTGGTTATGCTGATCCCGATTCGGGAATACACGCTGGTGCCCGCCGAGGTGATTTCGCTTAACAGCGAAGTGATCGCCGCGCCGAGCGACGGGGTGATTCACCAGATGAAGGTGCCGCCGAACACGTCGGTCGTGGCCGGACAGGTGCTGGCGGAGCTGGATGATACGACTCTAAAAAACCGTCTCGCCATTGCTCAGGCGGAGCTGGCGACCGCCACCGTCAATATGCATCAGGCGTCTCAGCAGGCGATTGAAGACCCGAACGCCCGTGCGGAACTGGCTCTGACCGAAGGCAAATGGCGCGAGCAAAAGGTGCAGGTTGCCTCGTTGCAGCGCGAGCTGGAGAAGCTGTCGATCCGCGCCCGCAGCAGCGGCGTGTTTGTCTACACCGACCCGGACGACTGGGCGGGCCGTCCGGTACAGACCGGCGAGCGCATCGGCCTGCTGGCGGACCCGACGAAGCTCGGCGTGCGCGCCTGGGCGCCTGCGGCGGAATCCACCAACCTGAACCCGCACGCGGCGATGACCGTATTTCTTAAGGTCGCCCCGCTGCACCCGCTGACCGCGCGGCTGGATTACGCCGGTTACGAGACGGTGGAAGCGCCGAACGGCGTCGCGAGCTACCTGCTGCGCGGCACCGTAACCGACCCGTCCAGCGCCGCCCGTATCGGCTTGCAGGGCACGGCCCGCGTCTCCGGCGACTGGAGCCTGCTCGGTTATCTGATTTTCCGTCGTCCGCTGGCGACGCTGCGCGCCTGGTGTGGATTCTGATATGCAAACAGCCGCGACGCTCCCGCCTGCGGGCGGGACAGCTCTTGCGCAGCCGCAGCCGCTGCCGCCGCTGCGCGACGAGCTAAAAATTCACCCGGCGGGCAACAACCGCGACGGCTCGCCCGCCTGGCATCTGGCCGACCCGGTGCGCAACCTCTATTTCCGCCTGGGCTGGCTGGAGCTGGAGATGCTGCGCCGCTGGCCGCTCGGCGCGCCGCAGGCGATTGCCGACAGCATCAGCCAGGAGACCACCATGACGGTGGACGAACAGGATGTGTTGCAGTTCCTGGGCTTTTTACAGCAGCAACAGCTGCTGCGCCGCGGCGCGTTCAAAGCGCGCGGCTCGCTCTGGCGGCGTATTCTGCACGGCTACCTGTTTATCCGCCTGCCGCTGGTGCGCCCGGAGAAAGCCCTGCGCCGCATGCTGCCGTGGGTGGAGTGGCTTTTCAGCGCGCCGTTTCTACTGCTGACCGCCGTCGCCGCGCTGGCAGGCGTCGTTCTGGCCGCGCGCCAGTGGGATAACGTCGAGGCCGCGCTGCACGGCGCCCTGAGCTGGAACGGGGCGCTGGCCTTCGCGGTGGCGCTGATCCTCTCCAAATGCTGGCACGAACTGGGGCACGCCTTTATGGCGACCCGCTACGGCGTACGCGTCGGCCATATGGGGGTGGCGCTGCTGGTGATGTGGCCGATGGCCTACACCGATACCGGAGAGAGCTGGAAGCTGTCGCAGTCCCGCCACCGGCTCTCCATCGCCAGCGCGGGCATTATGGCCGAGCTGATGCTGGCGGCCTGGGCGACGCTGTTCTGGAGCTTCGCGCCGGAAGGCAACGTTAAAGGCGCGCTGTTCTTTCTCGCCACCACCGCCTGGGTGCTGACGGTGGCGGTGAACGCCAGCCCGTTTATGCGCTTTGACGGCTACTTTATTCTCAGCGATACGCTGGACTACCCTGGCCTGCACGAACGGGCGGGCAACTGGGCGAAGCGCTGGCTGCGCTGGCACCTGCTGGGGCTTGAGGATCCGATCCCGGATAACGTCTCGCCCGCCTTTGCCCGCTTCCTCACCCTTTTCGCCTTCGCCACCTGGGTTTACCGGCTACTGCTGTTCGTCGGCATCGCGCTGGTGGTCTACAACGCCTTTTTTAAGGCGCTCGGGCTGGTGCTGTTTTTTATTGAGATAGTCACTTTTGTGGTGCAACCGATGTTTCGCGAACTCAAAATCTGGCGCGCGCGCCGCCGGGAAATCGCTCCGGCGCGCCTGCTGCGCCTTGTCGCCGTCGCACTCGCGCTGGGGCTTTCGGTCTTTCTGCCCTGGTCCGGGCAGGTCTCCCTGCACGGCGTGATGGAGGCGGGCGTGGCGCAGCCGGTTTACACGCCCTATGCCGCCCAGCTTGACAAGGTGCTGGTGCAGGAAGGCCAGCAGGTCAAGGCGGGCCAGAAGCTGTTTGAACTGGTGGCCCCCGTCCCGGCGGACGAGCAGGATAAGGCGCTGGCGCTAAGCCAGGCGTGGCAGACCAGCGCCCGCGGCGCGATGGCGCTCGATAAAAACGGCGCGGCGAAGCAGGTGGTCGCCGACCAGATGGCGCGCCAGTACGCCATTCAACAGCGGGCCAGCGCCGTTGAGCTTCAGCGGCTCCAGCTGGTGGCGCTGGAGGATGGCGTGGTGCATGACGTTGAGCAGACCCTGCGCCCCGGCAGTTGGGTCTCGCCTGGCACCCGCATCGCAAGCGTGATCGACACCCACCGCTGGCGCGTGAAGGCGCTGGTCAGCGAAACCGACCTGGCCCGCCTGCGCGACGGCGCGACGGCGCGGGTTTATCAGCAGGGCCGCTGGCAGCCGCTCGCAGGCGCGGTAGTGACCATCGACCACGACGCCATCCGCCGTCTGCCTAATCTGATGCTGGCGCAGAGTCACGGCGGCCCGGTGGCGCTGAACCCGGTTGCGCCCGCCAACGAACTCCGTCCCGCCGCCGTCTGGTACCGGGTAGTGATCGAAGGCATCTCCGCCGCGCCGGTCAGCAAAGAGCAACTGGTACGTGTTGACGTGGCGAGTGACCGCCAGAGCCTGGCTCACAGCTGGGTCAACAGCGTTATGCTGATGCTTATCCAGCAAACTGGCTTTGGTAAAGAGGGTTAGCGTGCGATTTTCGCGCCAGGCCGCCTGGCCTGGCGCAGGTTTTCTCCCCACCGCGGTTTTAGGTTAAACCCCGTTTCGCCAGAGCAAACTGGCACCTACGTTTTGTTAGTCTGTTCGGTGTTCTGCAACTGGACCCGGAGGTTATATTACTTGCAGGCGTGCAGCTGATGCTCGCAAGACTCGTTGGTTTCTGTTTCCGGAGGTGTGGTTATGCAAAAAATTGTCTGCAAAACGCCACGATTGTCATCACTGGCATGTCGAGTTGTTTCGGCCACGAGGCCGCCCTGCGGCTGGCGGAGATAGGTGCCAACGCCATGCTGGCAGCCAGACGGAACTGGAGGCGCTCGCCGCCGATATTGTCACGGCGGGCGGCAATGCGAAAGTGATCTGAAAATTACCGAACATTACACCGATACAGCGGGCTTCACTGAGCATGTTTTCACCCTGATGCATCTGCTGGGATTCGCTTTTTCGCCAAGGATCCGGGATATTCATGAGAAGCGGCTGGTTATTCATCAAAAGGCCGAGCGTTATTCCGGGAAACAGTCCGTCATATCAACAACCAGCCTGAATCTCAAAGACATTGAGGCGCGCAGGGATAAAATATTGTACCTGGCAGCCTCAATTAAACAGGGGATTGTCACCGCATCGCTGATAATGAAAATGTTAGGGAAGGTGCGAATAAGCAGGTCATTTCTTCCCAAGCTGACTCGCTGATTAAAATTTCGCGGATCTGGGCCGATTTTTTTCCCGCAAACACATCGAATCAGCCTATTTAGGCTATTTTTTCCACCATTTCTGGCGTTATTTCCGGTTTTTACTGAGATCTCTCCCACTGACGTATCATTTGGTCCACCCGAAACAGGTTGGCCAGGGTGAATAACATCGCCAGTTGGTTATCGTTTTTCAGCAGCCCCTTGTATCTGGCTTTCACGAAGCCGAACTGCCGCTTGATGATGCGAAACGGGTGCTCCACCCTGGCACGGATGCTGGCTTTCATGTATTCGATGTTGATGGCCGTTTTGTTCTTGCGCGGATGCTGCTTCAAGGTTTTTACCTTGCCGGGACGCTCGGCGATCAGCCAGTCCACATCCACCTCGGCCAGCTCCTCGCGCTGTGGCGCTCCTTGGTAGCCGGCATCGGCTGAGACAAATTGCTCCTCTCCATGAAGCAGATTACCCAGCTGATTGAGGTCATGCTCGTTGGCCGCGGTGGTGACTAGGCTGTGGGTCAGGCCACTCTTGGCATCGACACCAATGTGGGCCTTCATGCCAAAGTGCCACTGATTGCCTTTCTTGGTCTGATGCATCTCCGGATCGCGTTGCTGCTCTTTGTTCTTGGTAGAGCTGGGTGCCTCAATGATGGTGGCATCCACCAAAGTGCCTTGGGTCATCATGACGCCTGCTTCGGCCAGCCAGCGATTGATGGTCTTGAACAATTGACGGGCCAGTTGATGCTGCTCGAGCAGGTGGCGGAAATTCATGATGGTGGTGCGATCCGGCAGGGCGCTATCCAGGGATAATCGGGCAAACAGGCGCATGGAGGCGATTTCGTACAGGGCATCTTCCATGGCACCGTCGCTCAGGTTGTACCAATGCTGCATGCAGTGAATACGCAGCATGGTCTCCAGCGGATAGGGCCGTCGGCCATTGCCCGCCTTGGGATAAAACGGCTCGATGACAGCGGTCATATTCTGCCATGGCAAAATCTGCTCCATGCGGGAGAGGAAAATCTCTTTTCGGGTCTGACGGCGCTTAGTGCTGAATTCACTATCGGCGAAGGTGAGTTGATGGCTCATGATGTCCCTCTGGGATGCGCTCCGGATGAATATGATGATCTCATATCAGGAACTTGTTCGCACCTTCCCTAGCGCATTTTCATAATCCAAATAGGATTTGAGACGCCTACCCCTAGCCATGATCGTACCCTAAAAACGACATTGATACGTACCTATATGTGCATTTTATAGTCTCCAACCCTATAACCACACATTCAGTAAGTATACAACATTAGCGTCGTTTTTTGAGAATGGTTACAACTTTAGTGCTTTGTGTACAACTTTATTGTCCTCGGACACTGCCAGCGCCTGCGCACACGCCCAGGCACTTGCCCATGCCCACTGGAAGTTATACCCACCGAGCCAGCCGGTGACGTCCATCACTTCACCAATGAAATAGAGACCTGGCACGTTGCGGGCCTCCATCGTGCGCGAAGAAAGCTCATGCGTGTCGACCCCGCCGAGCGTCACTTCTGCTGTGCGATAGCCTTCAGTACCGTTTGGCTGGACGCGCCAGTGGGTCAGCGTTTCGACCAGGCTCTGCTGTTCACGGCTATTGAGCTGTTTGAGCGAGACATCCGGGATCTGCCCCAAAACCTGCAAACACTCCACCAGCCGTTTCGGTAACTGCATCGCCAGGGTGTTTTTCAGGCTTTGATTCGGGTGTACGGTACGTTGTTCGTTGAGGAATGCATCCAGATCGCAATCGGGTAACAGGTTAACCGCAACAAACTCACCCGGCTGCCAGTAGCTTGAGATTTGCAGCACCGCAGGGCCAGAGAGGCCACGATGAGTGAAGAGAAGATTTTCACGGAACACCGTACCGTCTTCCGCGGTAATCACCGACGGAACCGAGACGCCAGAAAGCGTCTGGAGCTGTTCCAGAAGCGGTTTATGCAGCGTGAACGGCACCAGACCCGCGCGTGTTGGCAGTACCTTCAGACCAAACTGCTCAGCAATTTTGTAACCAAATGGCGAGGCACCCAGCCCAGGCATGGAAAGACCGCCACTGGCAATCACCAGGTTATCGGCGCTGACGCTTTCACCGTTCAGGTGCAGCGTGTAACCCTGATCGTCGCGGGTCACGTCCAGCACTTCCGTACGCAGACGCATTACCACACCGCCCTTTTCACACTCGGCCACCAGCATGTCGACAATCTGCTGCGCGGAGTCGTCACAAAACAGCTGACCCAGCGTCTTTTCATGCCATGCGATGCCGTGCTTACCCACCAGGTCGATAAAATCCCACTGGGTATAACGCGCCAGCGCAGATTTGCAAAAATGACGGTTTTGGCTCAAATAGGCCGCGGGTTCGACATAAAGGTTAGTGAAGTTGCAACGCCCGCCGCCCGACATCAGGATCTTGCGGCCCGGTTTTTTACCATTATCCAGCAACAGCACACGACGGCCCGCTTGCCCGGCCATCGCCGCACAAAACATACCCGCCGCACCGGCACCTATTACAACGGCATCAAACCTTTCCACGTCAAAACCCTCTTTGTTAGTTGCCGCGGATTGTAAAGTTTCCTCTGTGGTCGCACCAGCGTAAATAACCCGGATTTCAGTCATTTTATTGAAAAATAAAATATATTTCTTTACCTTCCCCTGACAAAGCCGAAGGAATATCAAAAAAAAGCTAGATTTCACTTTGCCCGTTACCCGTTTGTCCTGGATAATGCGCCGCGTTCATGTCCTCAAAATGGCGTAACGTCCTATGCTACATTTGTTTGCTGGCCTGGATTTACATACCGGGCTTTTACTCTTGCTTGCTCTGATTTTTGTATTGTTTTACGAAGCGATCAACGGCTTCCACGACACTGCAAACGCAGTTGCAACAGTTATTTACACTCGCGCAATGCGATCGCAAGTCGCGGTCGTTATGGCGGCGGTATTTAACTTTTTTGGTGTCCTCCTGGGCGGACTGAGCGTTGCTTATGCCATCGTGCATATGCTGCCAACGGATCTGCTACTTAACGTTAGTTCTGGCCATGGCCTTGCTATGGTGTTCTCAATGCTGCTTGCTGCAATTATCTGGAACCTCGGTACCTGGTATTTCGGCCTGCCTGCATCCAGTTCTCACACCCTCATCGGCGCGATTATCGGTATCGGGTTAACCAATGCCCTGATGACCGGTACATCGGTTGTTGATGCGTTAAACATCCCGAAAGTGTTGGGGATCTTTGCCTCACTCATCGTTTCCCCTATCGTGGGTCTGGTGGTTGCAGGTGGATTGATTTTCATTCTGCGTCGTTACTGGAGCAATACTAAAAAACGCTCCCGTATTCACCTGACGCCGGCTGAGCGTGAAAAGAAAGATGGCAAGAAAAAGCCACCTTTCTGGACACGGATTGCTCTGATCCTTTCCGCTATCGGCGTGTCGTTCTCACACGGCGCGAACGACGGTCAGAAAGGCATTGGTCTGGTCATGCTGGTACTGATTGGTGTCGCTCCGGCGGGGTTCGTGGTCAACATGAATGCCTCCGGTTACGAAATCACCCGTACGCGTGATGCGGTGAACAACGTCGAAATTTACTTCCAGCAGCACCCTGAACTGCTGAAGAAAGCGACCGGCGTTGACCAGTTGATCCCGTCTCCTGACGCGGGCACAACGACCACACCGACGGAGTTCCACTGCCACCCGGCGAATGCAATTAACGCGCTGGAACGTGCGAAAGGCATACTGGGTGATATCGAAAGTTATGACAAACTTTCCGTTGAACAGCGCGGTCAGCTGCGTCGTATTATGCTTTGCATCTCTGATGTAACGGATAAAGTCGCGAAGCTGCCGGAAGTCAATGCAGACGACCAGCGACTGCTGAAGAAACTGAAAAGCGATATGCTCAATACCATTGAGTACGCGCCAATCTGGATCATCATGGCTGTCGCACTGGCACTGGGTATCGGTACGATGATTGGCTGGCGTCGTGTGGCGACCACCATCGGCGAGAAGATTGGTAAGAAAGGCATGACCTATGCGCAGGGTATGTCCGCGCAGATGACGGCGGCGGTCTCTATCGGTCTGGCGAGCTACACCGGTATGCCTGTTTCCACGACCCACGTACTCTCCTCTTCGGTAGCGGGTACGATGATTGTCGACGGCGGCGGTCTGCAGCGCAAAACCGTGACCAATATCCTGATGGCCTGGGTGTTTACCCTTCCGGCCTCCATCCTGCTGTCTGGCGGGTTGTACTGGATTGCACTGAAGCTGATTTAATCGGCTGAAGGCGACAAAAAAGCGGGTCAGGAAACTGACCCGCTTTTTTTTTGTGCTCAGTGCCAAATCATCAATGCAATCATACTGACCACGACCAGGCCACACAGCGCACTGGTCAGAATGAACTGACGACGCAAGCGCTCACAACGACGGATAAACTCTTCATCGTGATGGTCGCGGTAGCGCTGGTAATAGATATACCCCACCAGACGCATCTGTTTGCTGGGCTGTCCATGCGAGGTGAAGAAACCTCCACCGTCCACATACTGATAAAGCAACGGATCGCAACCACGAAGTACCACTAACAGCGCACGTAACGATGAGAAGTAGCGCGCCATATTCACTATGCAAACCACGCACAGTGCCCAAAACAATGCGACGGTGCTAATCATACATCCTCCCCGGCGTCCGCCCACGAAGCAAGGCTTCTGAGCTACCGCACCCAATGCCCTGACAGACAGTTCAGTGAAAGAATGACTCAAAAGTCGATCCGGTTCGCGTTTTAATATCCGAACGGCTCATTAAATAGTGTAGGAGATCCGTTAATTTTTTTGCCACAAGGTTAATCGTTATCAACACCAAAGCTTGAAAATTTTGTTTAACTGAGCCGTAATTAAGCATCAGACGACGGCTTTCCCTTTTAGTCATCGATAACTTAAGGAAGGAGTAACACTATGGCTTACAAACACATTCTCATCGCGGTAGACCTCTCCCCGGAGAGCAAAGTGCTGGTTGATAAAGCAGTATCCATGGCACGCCCATACAACGCGAAAGTTTCTCTTATTCACGTTGATGTGAATTACTCCGACCTCTATACCGGTCTGATCGATGTCAATCTTGGCGATATGCAAAAACGCATCTCCGAAGAGACACACCACGCACTGAGCGAGTTGTCCACCAACGCAGGCTACCCCATCACCGAAACCTTAAGCGGCAGCGGTGACCTGGGCCAGGTACTGGTTGATGCGATTAAGAAGTACGATATGGATCTGGTGGTTTGTGGTCATCATCAGGACTTCTGGAGCAAACTGATGTCCTCAGCGCGTCAGCTGATCAACACCGTTCACGTAGATATGCTGATTGTTCCACTGCGTGACGAAGAAGACGAGTAAGTCAAACCGTGCCCTCTCCCCAGGGAGAGGGCACGTTTGAAGACGTAGGCCGGGTAAGGCGAAGCCGCCACCCGGCTTTTTTTATTCCGGCGTACCGGAATAAATATCAAACCGGTGTCCTTTGGTCACCACCGCATTCGTCGTGGCGACGTCAGCCAGCGGTGGCGCATAGTCAGGGCGTTTCACGACGACCCGTTTTGTTGCTAACCGGCAGGCAGGCTCCAGCAAACCATCCGCGTCCAAATCCGGCCCCACCAGCGACTGAAACACACGCATCTCTTTCTTCACCAGCGCGCTTTTCTGCTTATGCGGGAACATCGGGTCAAGGTAGACCACCTGCGGGCGCGGGGTGATATCCGTCAGCGCCGTCAGGCTGGAGGCGTGGATCAACTGTAAACGCTCCTGTAGCCAGGAGCCGATTTCCGGGTCAGCGTAGCCACGCGTCAGCCCATCGTCGAGCAGCGCCGCGACCACCGGATTGCGCTCCAGCATCCGCACGCGGCAGCCCACCGACGCCAGCACAAACGCATCACGCCCCAGTCCCGCCGTCGCATCGACCACGTCCGGCAGATAGCTCCCCTTGATACCAACCGCTTTAGCGACCGCTTCGCCGCGGCCACCGCCGAACTTGCGGCGGTGCGCCATTGCCCCGCCAACAAAATCGACAAAAATCCCGCCAAGCTTCGGTTCATCGCGTTTACGTAATTCCAGATGCTCCGGTGTCATCACCAGCGCCATCAGGTTTTCTTCATCATGTTCCAGTCCCCAGCGGGTGGCCAGAACAGATAAGGCACCGTCTCCGGTGCCTGTTTCATCGACTAAGCAGATCTTCACGTAGCAATTAGCCTTTAATTCCGTAATGCTCCAGCATCGCGTCCAGTTGTGGCTCACGGCCGCGGAAGCGTTTGAACAGCACCATAGGCTCTTCGGAACCACCGCGAGTCAGGATGTTGTCGAGGAACGACTGACCGGTTTCGCGGTTGAAAATCCCCTCTTCTTCGAAGCGAGAGAAGGCATCCGCCGCCAGTACGTCGGCCCACAGGTAGCTGTAATAACCTGCCGCGTAGCCACCTGCGAAGATATGGCTGAACGCGTGCGGGAAACGGCCCCAGGTTGGTCCTGGAATAACGGCAACCTGCTTTTTAATCTCAGCCAGGGTTTCGAGGATTTTCGCCCCCTGCTCCGGGCTAAACTCGGCATGCAGACGGAAGTCGAACAGGCCGAACTCCAGTTGACGCAGGATGAACATCGCCGCCTGGTAGTTTTTCGCCTCCAGCATTTTCTCCAGCAGTTCTTTCGGCAGCGGTTCGCCCGTTTCAAAGTGACCGGAGATAAACGCCAGCGCGTCCGGCTCCCAGCACCAGTTTTCCATAAACTGGCTTGGCAGCTCGACCGCATCCCACGGCACACCGCTGATACCGGCTACGCCTGCGGTTTCGATACGGGTCAGCATATGGTGCAGACCGTGACCGAACTCGTGGAACAGGGTGATCACTTCATCGTGGGTGAACAGTGCCGGTTTGCCATTCACCGGGCGGTTGAAGTTACAGGTCAGGTAAGCAACCGGCTTTTGCAATGAACCGTCGGCTTTACGCATCTGGCCGACACAGTCATCCATCCACGCTCCGCCGCGCTTGTTCTCACGCGCATAAAGATCCAGATAGAAGCTGCCACGCAGCTCGTTTTTCTCGTCATATAACTCGAAGAAACGCACATCCGGATGCCAGACGTCGATATCAGTACGCTCTTTAGCCGTGATGCCGTAGATACGTTTCACGACTTCAAACAGGCCGTTAACGGCTTTGTTTTCCGGGAAGTACGGGCGCAGCTGCTCGTCGCTGATGCTGTAAAGGTGTTGTTTCTGTTTTTCGCTGTAGTACGCGATATCCCACGGCTGCAGCTCATCCACACCGCACTCCGCTTTCGCGAAGGCACGCAGCTGGGCCAGCTCTTTTTCACCCTGCGGACGGGCACGTTTGGCAAGGTCGGTTAAGAAATCGAGCACCTGTTGTGGGTTCTCGGCCATTTTGGTGGCGAGGGATTTGAAGGCATAGCTTTCAAAGCCCAGCAGTTGTGCCAGCTCGTGACGCAGCGCGAGGATTTCTGCCATCACCGGGCTGTTGTCCCATTTGCCCGCATTCGGCCCCTGATCTGACGCACGCGTGCTGTAGGCGCGGTACATCTCTTCGCGAAGCGCCTGGTTGTCGCAGTAGGTCATCACCGGCAGATAGCTTGGGATATCCAGGGTCAGCAGGAAACCTTCCTGCTCTTTGGCCTCGGCCTGGGCTTTCGCCGCCGCCAGCGCACTTTCCGGCATACCGGCCAGCTCAGCTTCGTCGGTAATCAGTTTCGTCCAGCCCATCGTGGCATCCAGCACGTTGTTGCTGTACTGGTTGCCCAGCTCAGACAGGCGCGCCGCGATTTCACCGTAGCGGACCTGCTTCTCTTTTGGCAGGCCAATCCCGGACAGCTCAAAATCACGCAGGGCATTATCAACTGATTTTTTCTGCGCAGTATTCAGCGATGCATAGTGATCGCCATCGCGCAGGTCGCGGTAAGCTTTGTATAACCCTTCGTGTTGACCGACCCAGGTGCTGTACTCAGAGAGCAGCGGCAGAGTTTGTTCGTAGGCTTCGCGCAGTTCCGGGCTATTTTTCACCGAATTCAGGTGGCTCACCGGGGAGAAAATACGCCCCAGCACATCATCCACTTCTGCCAGCGGCTGACACAGATTTTCCCAGGTGTACGGAGCCCCCTGCTCCACCACGCTTTCTACCGCCGCACGACAGCTGGCCAGCGATTGCGTCACGGCCGGGACAACATGTTCAGGAAGGATTTTAGAAAACGGCGGCAACGAAAAAGGCGTCAGTAATGGATTGGTCATAAACGCAGTCCTGTTGAATAAGATGAATGAAGCGCGCATCCGGCGCTGGGCATATTGATTCTAGAATGGGGTTAAGTGTAGTGAATTTCAATGCTAAGCGTGGCGGAAATGCGCCCGGTGGCGCTGCGCTTACCGGGCCTACGGGTAATCTGTGCCGTTCTGCTGTAAACTGTGGCAAATCGTCATTTCAGCGGAATATCATTACCCATGCTCAGTTATCGCCACAGCTTTCACGCAGGCAACCACGCCGACGTCCTCAAACACACCGTTCAGAGCCTGATCATTGAAGCGCTCAAAGAGAAAGATAAACCGTTTCTCTATCTGGACACCCACGCGGGCGCGGGTCGTTATCAGCTGAGCGGCGAGCATGCCGAGCGTACCGGTGAGTATCTCGAAGGGATCGCCCGTATCTGGCAACAGGATGACCTGCCAGCCGAGCTGGAACCGTATATCGGCGTAGTGGAACACTTCAACCGCAGCGGCCAGTTGCGCTACTACCCAGGTTCCCCGCTGATTGCGCGCCAGCTGCTGCGCGAGCAGGACAGCCTGCAACTGACCGAACTGCACCCGAGTGATTTCCCACTGTTGCGTTCTGAGTTCCAGAAAGACAGCCGTGCCCGGGTGGACAAAGCCGACGGTTACCAGCAACTGAAAGCCAAGCTGCCGCCGGTTTCCCGTCGCGGTCTGGTGCTGATCGACCCGCCGTACGAAATCAAAACTGACTATCAGGCCGTCGTGACTGGCATCAACGAAGGCTATAAACGCTTTGCCACCGGGACCTATGCTCTGTGGTATCCGGTCGTGCTGCGCGCGCAAATCAAACGCATGATCAAAGACCTGGAAGCAACCGGCATCCGCAAAATTCTGCAGATTGAGCTGGCCGTGCGCCCGGACAGCGACCAGCGCGGCATGACCGCCTCCGGCATGATTGTCATCAACCCACCGTGGAAGCTTGAAGCGCAGATGAACAGCGTACTGCCGTGGCTGCACAAAAAACTGGTACCAACGGGTATCGGTCATGCCACCGTCAGTTGGATCGTGCCAGAGTAATCACAGCCATCGGTGGAAACTATTGATTTCAGGTATACAATCGCGGCAATTCACGATTAAGGATAAAAGCTATGACTAAGCATTATGACTACATCGCAATCGGCGGCGGCAGCGGCGGCATCGCCTCCATCAACCGTGCGGCCATGTATGGCCAGAAATGTGCGCTGATTGAAGCCAAAGAGCTGGGCGGCACCTGCGTGAACGTGGGTTGTGTACCGAAAAAAGTGATGTGGCATGCCGCGCAAATCCGTGAAGCTATTCATATGTATGGCCCGGATTATGGCTTTGACACCACCATCAATAACTTCGACTGGGACAAGCTGATCGCCAGCCGTACCGCCTATATCGACCGTATTCACACCTCGTACGACAACGTGCTGGGCAAAAATAACGTGGATGTGATCCGTGGCTTTGCCCGTTTCGTTGACGCGAAGACTGTCGAAGTGAACGGTGAGACGATCACCGCCGATCACATCCTGATCGCTACCGGTGGCCGTCCGAGCCACCCGAATATTCCGGGCGTGGAATACGGTATCGACTCCGATGGTTTCTTCGAGCTGCCTGCCCTACCAAAACGCGTTGCCGTGGTTGGCGCGGGTTACATTGCCGTGGAGCTGGCCGGTGTGATTAACGGTCTGGGTGCAGAAGCGCACCTGTTCGTACGTAAACACGCCCCACTACGCAGTTTCGACCCGCTGATCGTCGACACGCTGGTCGAAGTGATGAATGCCGAAGGCCCAACCCTGCACACTCACGCCGTGCCAAAAGCGGTCGTGAAAAATGCAGACGGTAGCCTGACCCTGGAGCTGGAAGATGGCCGTAGTCAGACCGTCGATTGCCTGATCTGGGCGATTGGTCGCGAGCCTGCCAACGACAACTTCAACCTGGCCGTCACGGGCGTGAAAACCAATGACAAAGGCTATATCGTTGTCGATAAGTTCCAGAACACCAGCGTACCGGGCATTTACGCGGTAGGTGATAACACCGGTGCCGTTGAACTGACCCCGGTTGCTGTGGCAGCGGGCCGTCGTCTTTCTGAACGCCTGTTTAACAGCAAGCCAAACGAGCATCTGGACTACAGCAATATCCCGACCGTGGTCTTCAGTCATCCGCCCATCGGCACTGTCGGCTTAACCGAACCGCAGGCGCGCGAACAGTATGGCGACGACCAGGTGAAAGTGTACAAATCAGCGTTCACCGCGATGTATACCGCCGTCACCTCTCACCGTCAGCCATGCCGCATGAAGCTGGTGTGCGTTGGGCCAGAAGAGAAGATTGTCGGCATCCACGGTATTGGCTTCGGCATGGACGAGATCCTGCAGGGCTTTGCCGTAGCACTGAAGATGGGCGCAACCAAGAAAGATTTCGACAACACCGTGGCGATCCACCCGACTGCGGCGGAAGAGTTTGTGACCATGCGTTAACCGCTTTTCGTTGTCTGGCGCTTCACTCAAAAAAACTGGCCGTAACAGGCCAGTTTTTTTATAGGACTCGATAATTTAAATACAACACTTCATCATTCTGATGAATATAAAATTATCGCCACGCTTAAAAGGGATTGAGATGAAAGCGCTTATCGGTATCACCCTGCTTCTTTTCACTTTTTCAGCCTCATCATCCAATGACATCACCTTCTGGGATACCCCCCAGCACGGTGGAAACAGTTTTAACCGCCTGCCACCGACACAGGCGTATTATGAGGCGCTGCGCGGCTACGGCGCGACATGGGTTCGTCTGTCCTACGACAAATGGAAGCCAGCCGATCGTGATTTTCTCATGGGCAATGCAGACGGCTACCGCACGCTGCAAGCCGCCGATCTCGCCACCCTGAAAGCGTCCATCAGGCGGGCGCATGCCGCCGGGCTCAAGGTCGTCATTGCCCCGCTTTCCTTACCCGGTATGCGCTGGTCGCAAAATAATCATAACCAGTTCGATGACCGCATCTGGCAGGACAAAAAATACTGGCAGGAGGCGGCACTGTTCTGGCGCGATTTAGCGCTGGCGCTGAAGGACGAACCCGGCATTGTCGCCTGGAACCTGATCAATGAACCCGCACCGGAAAAGCAAGGCAAAATTAGCGAGCAAGCCTCCGCGGAGGCGCTGAAAACCTGGTATCAACAGCAGGCAAACACGGCACGCAACCTTCCTGAACTCTACAATCAGATTATTGCCGCCATCCGTCAGGTCGACGCGACCACGCCGATCATGGTCGACGGAGGCTGGTACGGCTCCGCGCGCGGCTTTTCTGGCTGGCCTGCAGCGCTTAATGACAAACGGGTTCTGTACAGCTTCCACATGTATGAGCCGTATGAATTTACCAGCGCCCCGAATGCGCGCCGCAAAGTGCCGTATGAGTACCCCGGCATGGTCACATTTGGTGGCAAACAGGTGAAATGGGATGCGGCAGCAATAGATCGCTGGATGAGCGCCCCCTTCGTCTGGGCTAAACAACACGGCGTTCCGGCAAACCGGGTTGTCGCCGGTGAGTTTGGCTGCGTACGCACGTTGCAGGGCTGTAAGCAGTGGCTGAGCGATGTCCTGACCGTTCTCGACAAGCATAATGCGCACTGGGCTTTTTATTCCTTCAGGGAAGATGCCTGGGATGCGATGGACTATGAGCTAGGCAAAAAACCGGTTCCGTGGTCCTACTGGAAAGCCATCGACGATAACACCCCTGATACGCTTGAACGCCACTCCACTGAGGAGTTTGAACCTATCAGCAGGCGTCTAAAACAAAGCCTTTAGGCGCGATGTTCACGATGCCGCTGTACCGGAAGGCATCGTGAACATACATCACTCGTTGCAAAACGAATGGTCTGAATTTTTTCTCCCGGATAGTGAGCCTCAATTCCCATTTGTTTTTGCATATCAATGAACTATAAAAAATAACGTTCACCACGCCGCCACAGCGAAATGTGATCAAGCGCACGTTTCACTCCCCAGACACCGAAGCGAATGTCTACGCTTAACAGACACCCGGAACAACCTGTCTATACGAACACACAACCGGAGGTCTTTATCACTATGTTCAGCCAGAAACTCCACGCTGCCGAAAACATCGAATTCGGGGTTGCAGAAGAGCTGCGTTACGAAACCGATCCCTGCGAGTTGAAACTGGATGAAATGATTGAGGCGGAGCCGGAACCCGAAATGATTGAGGGGTTGCCCGCCTCGGATGCCCTGACCCCTGCCGATCGCTATCTTGAGCTGTTCGAACATGTGCAGTCCTCGCGGCTTTTTACGGATAGCAAAACCTTCCCCGACTGTGCACCGAAGAAGGATCCTCTGGATATCCTGATCCGCTACCGCAAGGTGAAACGCCACCGGGATTTTGACCTGCGCCAGTTCGTGGAGAACCACTTCTGGATGCCGGAATCACTCTCGACCGAATATGTCTCTGACCCAGGGCTGTCGCTCAGGGAGCATATTGATAGCCTGTGGCCGGTACTGACGCGTGAGCCGCAGGATCATATTCCCTGGTCATCCCTGCTACCGCTGCCACAGTCCTATATCGTCCCCGGCGGGCGCTTCAGCGAAACCTACTACTGGGACTCCTACTTCACCATGCTGGGGCTGGCGGAAAGTGGTCGGGACGATCTGCTGAAGTGTATGGCGGATAACTTCGCGTGGATGATTGAGCGCTACGGACACATCCCCAACGGTAACCGAACCTATTATCTCAGCCGTTCTCAGCCCCCGGTCTTTGCCCTGATGGTCGAGCTGTTCGAGGAGGACGGCGTGCGTGGCGCGAAACGCTATCTGGAACACCTGAAAATGGAGTACGCCTTCTGGATGGATGGCGCGGAGTCGCTGCTGCTGAACCAGGCCTATCGCCATGTGGTACGTATGCCAGACGGCTCAATGCTCAACCGCTACTGGGATGATCGTGACACACCGCGCGATGAATCCTGGATTGAGGACGTAGAGACGGCCCGCCATTCCGGTCGTCCACCGAATGAGGTCTACCGCGATCTGCGAGCTGGCGCGGCTTCCGGCTGGGATTACTCTTCCCGCTGGCTGCGCGATCCCGGTCGGCTTGCCAGCATCCGCACGACGCAGTTTATCCCCATTGATTTGAATGCATTCCTGTTCAAGCTGGAAAGCGCGATCGCCAATATTTCGGCGTCAAAAGGGGATAAAGAGACCGCTGAACAGTTCCGCCAGAAAGCAGCCGATCGACGTGCGACGGTGAACCGCTATCTGTGGGATGAGGAGCATGGCTGCTACCGTGATTACGACTGGCGACGCGAAGAGATGGCGTTATTCTCTGCGGCCAGCATTGTGACACTGTATGTCGGTATGGCCACGCATGAGCAGGCAGAACGGCTATCTGATGCCGTTAAAGCGCGTCTGCTGACACCAGGCGGTATTATGGCAACCGAGTACGAAACCGGCGAACAGTGGGATAAACCCAATGGCTGGGCACCGCTGCAGTGGATGGCGATTCAGGGGTTCAAACAGTATGGCAACGACACACTGGGTGATGAGATCGCCTGGAGCTGGCTCCAGACGGTGAACCTCTTCTATAAAACGCACCACAAGCTGATTGAGAAGTACCACATCGCCAGCAGTACACCACGTGAAGGCGGTGGGGGTGAGTATCCGCTACAGGATGGTTTCGGCTGGACCAATGGTGTGGTTCGACGGTTGATTGGGTTGTACGGGGAGCCTTGACCCTGACCCTCTCCCAGAGGGTCAGAACCGGGGAGAGGGGAATATTAGCGAATCACCTCATAAATGGCAGTCTGAATGGACTGCCATTTTTTCGTGGTGGCATCCGGTTGTGACTGCGCACGGCGCGTTGCCATATCGGCATCATGCTGCTGGCGCTTCACCACGGCAGGCACGGTACAAAACGCTTTCAGATACTCTTTACGTATTGCAGTCAGAGATTCACCATCAGACATGGCGTGGCCAAGCGTATTGATAAAGCGACGGCACGGCTTTTCCTCCACCATGTTTTGCCGATAGTGCAGCATCAGTTCAAGCACGTCGTCATGCTCTGCCGACATCGCCTCTTCTGTCCAGGACAGCTTCCAGTCCATCCCGCCCTGTAAAAATAGCTGCGTTATGCGGGTGTCGTTGCGGTTGATGGCTGAACGGAAATTATTCTCGTCCCAGGTCACCCCCATGCGCGTTAGCGTCTCACGCGAGGAAGGTGTTTCGCGCATCTCCTGAGGCTGAGAGGTTTCTGCCGCATTCACGAGCGCTGGCTGAGGTTTACTGCTGCTGGTCACCAGCCAGAATCCCCCCACGGCAATCGCGATGATCATCACCCCAACTGCTCCCCATAACATGCCGGAAATAAGCTGCTCACGTTGTTCAGGCGTTCGGGGCGCGCGCTGGGTTGGCTTTTCAATCGTGTCGCGGACTTCAAACAGATCGCCGCCGGTAACCCGGTCCATCTTCTGCGCCTTTTCCCAGAAAGCATGCAGCTCGCTGGCATCCACCGCCATTAATCCCGCCGGGTTAATGCGCGTCCTCCCCTCTTCAAAAGCACGCTGCACGGGGCGGGTGATCTGTGCATAGTAGTTATCCAGCAGCAGGATCTGCGCCGAACTTAACGCCTGCTGTACGGTAATACTGTTGCGGATTTGCCGGATATCATCAAGGAACGTTTGCAATGTCTTACGCGGTTCAACCAGTAATGTCAGCATTGACGGGTCGCTAAACAGTGAGGCGTAATACCGGCTAAACTCCTTTTTATCCACCAGCATCTGCGCCAGCTCACTGAACATCATGCCGCTCAGGACATCGTTGATTTCGCCAAGCTTAAGCCAGCGACGTACGCGGTCAGCGTTAAACAAAGTCTTGAGATGGTTATTCAGCCGCACCTGATCGGGCCATGCCTGCTGGATAAGCCCTTTGATCATCAGTTCAATCGCACGCACCTGCTTATGTGCCTGCTGTTGTTGGATCTCATTACCGGGAGCCAGTTCGGTGCTGTAGGTCAGGAGGGGTTGCTGCAAACGCAGGTGTTCCAGTGCGTTCACAAAGCGCATCGCCGCAATGAGCTGATTTTCACTGACATCCTGCCCGCTTTCATACTGAGGAACCCGCTGCTGCAACAGGCGTAACTGCAGGGTAAACTCCGACATCTCAGCATCATTCAGGTTAAGTTGCTTCGCAACGGCAGTCCATCCGCCCAGCCCCAGACGGGCACTGTCCAGCTGTTCCAGAAACCAGCGTGGATCTTTTCCTTCAGAAGCATGTACATTCAGAAGAAGCAGTATCTCTACAGACGCCTGGCGAATGACGGCCAGACAGTGTTCGAACTGTTCGCGAATATGATGTGATGCGCTGAGAGTCATTATTTTCCTTCAGAGACAACGAAGACATCCGGGCCCGGCACGCAGCAGCCGTTTTTCTTTTATTTATACGCAGTTAAACATACCTGACTTTCTGTTGAAATAAAGTGACAGCTCTATAATCATTGAAAATGTCTCAGGAGAATCTGAATGCCTGCCTTCACGACCACACGCCTCACCTGCTCACCGCTGCAGGAACAAGACTGGCCCTTTTTTCTGGCCTTACAGCAAGACCCGGACGTTATGCGCTTTGTCGCACAAGACCGCCCCCTGGCCGAAATCCGTGAAGCGTTCGATTCTCGTCTGATGCCGTGGACACCAGGCTGCGCGCACTGGCTCTGCCTGGTGGTACGTGATACGGCGAGCCAGACGCCGCTAGGTGTAACCGGCTATATTCACCGGGAACAGGACTGCGCTGAAGTCGGTTTCCTCTTCGCCCCGGTAGCACAGGGGAAAGGTTATGGTTTTGAATCGCTCCAGGCACTATGTGATTTCGCATTCACTCAAGGCAACATCCGACGGCTGACCGCCACCGTAACGGCAGGCAATATCGCCTCCAGACGGTTGCTGGAAAAAGCGGGTTTTCAACCTGAAGGCGAGCTGCGGGAAAACTATTACCTTGCCGGGCGCTGGCATAATGACTGGCTGTTTGGTTTGTTGAAGCACGAATACCGGATAAATATTCGCTGATCAACGGCCATTTGGCGGATATTTCTCAGACTTCGTTTCCTCTACAGTAACGTTATTAAGAGGAAATGAATATGACTGGTCATATGCTGAAGATATCTTCTGCTGCCATTGCATTAATTAAAAAACAACAAGGACTCTCCCAGGAAAAATATCGTGATGAACGGGGGGTATGGGTAATCGGATACGGCCATGTCATCCGCGAGGGGGAAATTTTTCGTGGGCTTATCACACCTGCCCAGGCTGAACACTTGTTGCACGACGATATTCAATTATGTGAGGCGCTAATCGGTGAAAATTTTCCGCAACCCCTCACCCAACAGCAATATGACTCACTGGTGTCGACGATATTCAGCTTTGGCGGCACCTCCCGTCTGCCACCAGAGCTTCTTCAGGCCATCGCCCGGGTATAGTACATCGCGGCCTGCGTTCTGTTCTTAACATCCAGGCGGCGGAAAAGGGCTTCCAGGTGCGCTTTTACCGTTGCGGCACTGATGTTCAGAATGCGCCCGATCTCTTTATTCGACTCCCCAGCCGCCAGTAACTTCAGTACCTCACGCTGGCGATCGCTCAACAAGGAGAGTTCATGCTGATATGGCTGAGACACACTTAACCATTCGCAGGGGAAACAGACCATCCCCTTTGATACAGAGCCCAACACGGCGGAGAACATCTCCGGAACCGCGTTGCGGTGGACGATTGCCCTCACGTTACGCTGCATGAGCTGCTCTACCCATCTGACCTCTTTTTTCACCAGCATCATCACCACGCGCGTGGCCGGAAAGCGATACAGGAGCGCTTCCAGCAGAGCCATGCCGTCATCCTGAATAAAGCGTCCGTCAATCATGACGATAGCGGAAGGCGATGCGGATAGCTGCTCCCACAATTCTTCAGTCTGACTTGTGCCCGTAATATTTATTTCCGGAATACATTTTTGAAGGCTACCGATCGTTCCATGAATAAATATTGACTGCCTGTCAAACATGATTACTCGCATGGTTCTTTCCTCTGAGAATAGCGAGAAAATTCTACAGAGGTACTATTTAAGAAAAAACTCAAAGAACGGGTACGTTACAATTAACCGGGTGTTATTTAAATCTGGAAGGATTTCGACATACCTGATTTGAGTATATTCTGAAGAGGCTCCCTCCCCTTCAGACCCGATATCACAGGAACATGCCGCCTGACACTTCAATACGTTGTGCATTCATCCAGCTCAGTTTATCGCTGAGCAGCGCGGCAATGGCATCACCAATGTCGTCCGGCAACCCCACACGGCCCAGAGCCGTTTGTGAGGCCAGAAGCTGGTTGAGATCCGCATTGTCACGCACGCGTCCACCGCCAAAATCGGTTTCAATCGCCCCAGGGGCAATAATATTGACGGCGATCCCGCGCGCACCCAGCTCTTTTGCCTGATAGCGGGTCAGCACTTCCATCGCCCCTTTCATCGCCGCATAGGTACCAGAGCCTGGCTGAGTAAAGCGGGTCAGACCGCTGGAAACGTTCAGGATCCGTCCACCGTCGCGCAACAGCGGCAACAGACACTGCGTCAGGAAAAATGGTCCTTTGAAATGGATGTTCAGCGCGTCATCAAACTGGGCTTCCGTTGTTCCGGTATATGGCGCGTATAAACCCGTTCCTGCATTGTTCAATAAATAATCAAACGTATCACGCTGCCACAGGGCCTTCAGGGTGTCCTGTACCTGTTGGGCGAAAACATCGAAACATGAAATATCACCGACGTTAAGTTGCAATGCCGCAGCTTTAACACCTTTTCCCTGAATTTCATGCACAACATCCAGCGCTTCCTGCTGACTATTGTTATACGTCAGGATAATTCCCGTGCCGTCCGCCGCCAGCTTTAAGGCCGCATTTTTACCCAGACCACGGCTACCACCTGTCACTAATGCAATACGTTCAGTCATAAGAAACCTCAATTTGGCTGTTATGGAGATTGAGAAAGAGCTTATTAGGTGATAGAAAATCAATAAAGATAGCCATAAACGCTTCACTGTTTCATCTTGAACAACAATGAGCTTTTCCTATGGATAAAATTCACGCAATGCAGTTGTTTGTTCGGGTCGCGGAACTGGAGAGTTTTTCCCGTGCGGCGGAGACGCTGAGCCTGCCAAAAGGGAGTGTGTCACGTCAGGTTCAGGCGCTGGAAAACCGGCTGGGCACCCAGCTATTGCACCGCACCACGCGCCGTGTCAGCCTGACGCAGGATGGTATGGTCTATTACGAACGGGCAAAAGATCTTCTGGCAAACCTCGACGAACTGGACGGTATGTTCCAGCATGATCCCTCCAGCATCAGCGGACGGTTACGCGTTGATATGCCCGTCGGCGTTGCGCGAAATTTAGTCATCCCAAAACTGCCTGCGTTTTTACAGCAGTATCCCGGGATTGAGCTGGAACTCAGCAGCAGCGATCGTCTGGTGGATGTCATTCGCGAAGGTTTTGACTGCGTGGTGCGCGTGGGTACGCTGAAGGATTCGGGGCTTATTGCCCGCCCGCTGGGTAAACTGTCGGTGATTAACTGCGCCAGCCCGGATTATCTGACGCGTTTTGGTTATCCTGAAACGCTGGGCGATCTCGGTTCACACGCTGTCATCCATTACGCCGCCACGCTGGGTACCCGTCCGCAAGGCTTTGAATATTATAATGGCAGCTCAACGCAGTGGATTAAAACCGGCGGGGTATTGACGGTCAACAGCACGGAAACGTACCACGCAGCCTGCATCGCCGGGCTGGGCATTATCCAGGTACCGCGCGTTGGCGTGCGTGATTCCCTGCGGGCAAAAAAACTACAGGAGATCTTGCCGCAATATCGCGCAGAGCCGATGCCCGTCTCGCTGATTTATCCCCATCGTCGTAACCTCTCCCGCCGCGTGCATCTGTTTATGGAGTGGCTAACGGTGTTAATGAAAGCCTATGTTGATTAGGTGCAGGTTATAATTTCAAAAAGTCCTCACCAGATGAATAAGGAAACGCGTGTGACGTCGGAAAACAACCAGCAACGTCCCCCTCAGGAAATGGCCCCAGGTAAAGCCGGAAAAGCGCTTAAAACGGTCACCCGTACGGCGCAGAAAATTCAGCGTCGTCCCATGATTGCGCATCTGATACGCGCGACGGAACGTTTTAACGACCGCATGGGTAATCAGTTTGGAGCCGCTATCACCTACTTTTCATTTCTCTCCATGATCCCCATCCTGATGGTGTCATTTGCAGCCGCCGGTTTTATTCTCGCCTGGCACCCGACGCTGCTTCAGGACATCTTCGATAAAATCCTGATGAGCGTCAGCGATCCAACGCTCGCCGGCACGCTCAAAAGCACCATCAATACCGCCATTCAACAACGCACCACCGTTGGCCTGGTGGGGCTGCTGATTGCGCTCTATTCCGGTATTAACTGGATGGGCAACCTGCGCGAGGCCATTCGCGCCCAGTCGCGCGATGTGTGGGAGCGTACGCCGCAGGATCAGGAGAAAATTTGGGTTAAGTATTTTCGCGACTTTGTTTCGCTGATTGGTCTGCTCATCGCGTTGATCGTGACGCTTTCGATTACCTCTGTCGCCGGCGCTGCACAACAGTTGATTATCTCCGCGCTCTGGCTCGATGACATCAAATGGCTGAAGCCTGCCTGGCACGGTATTGGACTGGCGATTTCCATCTTCGCTAACTACCTTCTGTTCTTCTGGATCTTCTGGCGTTTGCCCCACCATCGCCCGCACAGGAAGGCCCTGATCCGCGGAACGTTAATTGCAGCAATCGGTTTTGAAGTCATTAAAATCGTGATGACCTATACCCTGCCATTGCTGATTAAATCCCCTTCCGGTGCAGCCTTTGGCTCGGTGCTGGGGCTAATGGCATTCTTCTACTTCTTCGCCCGCCTGACGCTGTTCTGTGCAGCATGGATTGCGACAGCACAGTACAAAAATGACCCTCGTATGCCGGGAAAAACGCACCGGTAATGGGGCCACTGGGCTGAAAACTTCAGCCCAATTCGCTATTTCAGCATATAAATCCAGCTCGTAACTTTTATTTAACCAAAAACCAGTTTTATTATCTAATATTTAAAAATCGTGAAGCATTTCATGGAAGTGTTTTTGCTGACCTGAACATTATCCGCTTTTTGTTGCTTTTATCGTCAATTCACGACTTTGTTACAGATTGAAATGTCGCTTTTGCTGTGCGTAATATGGCTTTCGTTCGTCAAAAAATAAGAAAATATTATGCAAGCAACAGCCACCACACTCGACGCCGGAGCGGAACACGTTCCGGTAAACTCGCGCAATAAAGTCGTCGTAGCATCGCTGATTGGCACCGCCATTGAGTTCTTCGACTTTTACATTTATGCCACCGCAGCGGTTATCGTCTTCCCGCATATCTTCTTCCCGCAGGGCGATCCGACGGCGGCCACGCTACAGTCTCTGGCAACCTTTGCTATCGCTTTTGTTGCACGTCCCATTGGCTCTGCGCTGTTTGGTCACTTTGGCGATCGCATTGGGCGTAAAGTCACTCTGGTGGCGTCGCTGCTGACGATGGGGATCTCCACCGTAGCGATCGGCCTGCTGCCAACCTACGAAGCCATCGGCATTCTGGCTCCCGTACTGCTGGCGCTGGCGCGTTTTGGTCAGGGGCTGGGACTGGGCGGTGAATGGGGTGGTGCAGCGCTGCTGGCAACCGAGAACGCCCCAGCGCGCAAACGTGCGCTTTACGGTTCATTCCCGCAGTTGGGTGCGCCGATTGGCTTCTTCTTTGCGAACGGGACTTTCCTGCTGCTCTCCTGGCTGCTGACGGATGAACAGTTCATGAACTGGGGCTGGCGTATTCCGTTTATTTTCTCTGCCGTTCTGGTACTGATTGGTCTGTATGTGCGTGTTTCTCTACACGAAACGCCGGTTTTCGCCAAAGTGGCTGCGGCGAAGAAACAGGTAAAAGTGCCTCTGGGTACTCTGCTGACCCAACACGTCCGCGTGACCGTGCTGGGCACGTTTATCATGCTGGCAACCTATACGCTGTTCTACATCATGACCGTCTACTCAATGACGTTCAGTACCGCCGCTGCGCCAGTCGGGCTGGGTCTGCCGCGTAACGAAGTACTGTGGATGCTGATGATGGCGGTTGTCGGTTTTGGTGTGATGGTGCCGATTGCCGGCCTGCTGGCGGATAAATTTGGCCGCCGCTCAAGCATGATTGTGATCACCACGCTCATCATTCTGTTCGCCCTGTTCGTCTTCCCGCCCCTGCTGGGCTCAGGTAGCCCTGCGCTGGTGATGGCATATCTGCTGATTGGTCTGAGCCTGATGGGCCTGACTTTTGGCCCAATGGGCGCGCTGCTGCCGGAGCTGTTCCCGACTGAAGTACGTTATACCGGTGCCTCTTTCTCGTATAACGTCTCTTCTATTCTGGGTGCATCCGTTGCGCCCTACATCGCGACCTGGTTACAGGCGAACTACGGTCTGTTCTACGTGGGTGTGTATCTGGCAGCAATGGCCGCGCTGACGTTGATTGCTCTGCTTCTGACACATGAAACACGGCATCAGTCGTTATAAACGCAAAACGGCAACTTCTGAGTTGCCGTTTTTTTCTTCCCGGATTACCCGTGATTCAGGTAAACGAGGCGCTGTGTCCGGTAATAGCGCGTAGAAACCACGAACTATTATGGGAAACAGCTTGTTTTACAACATGACGGTCACACTATCCAGGGTATCCATTGGAACCGGACGCGAGAGGAAATAGCCTTGCGCAGCGGCTGCGGGCGAGTTTTGCACATCACGCCACTCTTCCAGCGTTTCAACACCTTCTACAATGACGCCCTGACAATAGCGGTTCATCAACTGTAATAACAGCATGAACAGATTTCGTCCTTCCGGGGTCTGGCGCAGCATGATAAACAGATCGCGGGCCACCTTGATGTAGTCGTAACGCACTTCGCTGAGGGCAGAGAAGTTCGCCATGCCGGTGCCAAAATCATCCAGCCACAGCGGGCCAAATTCACACATCGAGGCAAACGACGAATCCTGCGGCAGGCGGACATGCTCCACCAGCTCAAAACGCATCCACGGCAGGGTGGCTATCAGTTCCTGTAATTTCGCATTCTGGCGTAATGCCATCAGGGTCGGGCCATCCACGTTCACCGAGGCAAGGATATCGTGTCGCTCGAAAAAGGCTTGTTTCGTCAGCAGCATGCGTAACTGCTCTTCCAGCACGTCCAGACGCTGGCGAACGGCAACTTCGGCAAAATAGCGATCTGGCGCGATACGCTGCGAAGGGTTCGAAGGGTGCGTAACGACCGTCAGAATTTCAATCGCCATCAGTCGACCGTCTGTGCGGTAGATCGGCTGATAGGTGTACGTTCGCTCACATTGCAGCCAGTAGCGATGCTCCTGCAAGTTCTCAATACTTGCCTCAGGCGTAGTGCTCAGCCGCTGGATAACCTGCTCTGACTTCATTTCAGATGTCCTGTTGTTGGGATAGCCTTTCTGGACTCGTCACTGGGTTATCGGCGCGATAATTGAGAACTTTATGTTCAATTCACCGGGAAAACGAAATTAAGATGACAGAAATGACCTGGAACACGCGCTGGCTCAAAAAAAATAATGGAACATTGTTTTAATATAGTTGACCACATAATTCACTCAGCGCAGACTACTGCGAATTACTCTGTTCAGGTTCACGATTATGTCTAAAAAAATTGCCGTGATTGGCGAATGTATGATTGAGCTGTCCCAAAAGGGCACGGAAGTCAGCCGCGGTTTTGGTGGCGATACCTTAAACACCTCCGTTTATATTGCCCGTCAGGTTAACCCCGATGCACTGAGCGTGAACTACGTTACCGCGCTGGGAACGGACAGTTTCAGCCAGCAGATGCTGGGATCATGGCAGAGTGAAAATGTTCAGACCTCGCTGATTCAGCGCATGGAAAACCGTCTGCCGGGTCTGTACTACATTGAAACCGACAGCACCGGTGAGCGCACGTTCTACTACTGGCGTAACGAAGCAGCGGCCAAATACTGGCTGGAGAGCGACGCCGCAGCCGCCATCTGCGAAGAGCTGGCGACCTTTGACTATCTCTATCTGAGCGGGATTAGCCTGGCCATCCTCAGCCCGGCCAGCCGCGAAAAGCTGTTGTCGTTACTGCGTCAATGCCGCGCCAATGGTGGCAAGGTGATTTTCGATAATAACTACCGTCCGCGCCTGTGGGCGAGTCGCGAAGAGACACAGCAGGTTTATCAGCAGATGCTGCAGTGCACTGATATCGCGTTCTTAACGCTCGATGATGAAGATGCCCTGTGGGGCGAGAAACCGGTTGATGACGTTATCGCACGGACTCAGGCAGCGGGCGTCAGTGAAGTGGTGATTAAGCGCGGCGCGAATTCGTGCCTGGTCGCCATTGCGGGTGATGCTGTGATTGAGGTTCCGGCGGTGAAACTGGCCAAAGAAAAAGTGGTTGATACCACCGCAGCGGGGGATTCATTCAGCGCGGGTTACCTGGCGGTACGCCTGACGGGTGGCACGCCCGAGGCGGCGGCACAGCGTGGACACCTGACGGCCAGTACGGTGATTCAGTATCGCGGGGCGATTATTCCGCGTGAGGCGATGCCTGCTTAACGAAGGTGCGGGCTGATGCCCGCACTCTTTCCCTCTCCCACAGGGAGAGGGTTAGAAGGACATTACTGCCCCTGCGGAATATCCGTCGCATCCGGGTGTAAATCATCCACCGCGGCAGGCTGTGTTGCCTTCGATAGCGGCGTCATAATCCCATCCCAGGTTGACTGCAATTCCTTCATGTCATATTCCGGCTCGCCTTTCGGCTGCAGCAGAATCAACGCCATATCCTGCGACAACTGCTGGCGTAAATCCTGATTCAACATATCGACGGTCAAACCGTTCAGGAAGTCCTGACGCAGCTTCTGATACTGCTCTGGCGCAATGTCCACAACCTGATTTTGCAATGAGCGAATGCGCTGGCTGATCAGAATGTCGGTATCGGCACGGGCATAGGTTGCAAACAGCTTCTGCAGCTCCAGTTTTTTCTGCGCCACCAGCGCGTTGAACTCGTCTTCAGACAGACCCTCTTTATGCACTTTTGCCAGTTCTTTGGCCACCACGCCCAGATTTGCATTCAGCTTATCGCCTGGCGATTCGACGTTAATGGCGCACTGCGCACGCTGGAACAGCACGCGGCAGTCAAAGCCCAGACCGATGTTCTTCACGTTGTTCTTACTGAGTGTCTGTTGAACATGCCAGAACAACGCTTCACGTGCCAGGTCGGCACGCCAGTAGCGCAACAGTGCGGCTGACTCGCGGATAGGTTGCCAGGCCGAGTCCCACATCACGGAGAGACGATCCTGGCGCACGGTATCTGTCATGATGCTGACAGGCTCTGCACGCAGCGGAGAGAGCGTCGGCACAGGGGCAGGCGTTTCACGTTTCCCTTTCAGATCGCCAAACGCTTTGTTGATCTGCTCAACCACCGCACGACTATCAACATTTCCGACCACAATCAGGGTCATCGCGTCCGGGGTGTACCATTTCTGGTGGAAGGCTTTTACCTGTTCACTATCGACCGGCTGTTTCAGCGGTTCTGCCGGGTCATGACCGAGCAGCGTTGAGCCTTTCAGGCGGTAGCGCCACCAGCCTTCTTTTGTGTCCACAGGCCAGGTTGCAACCATGTCGCTGTTGCTCAGCGCATAGCTGATACTTTCCGGCGTAATCGCCAGATTGCCAGTCGCATCAGAGAGATACGTCAGTGCTTCTTTTAGCAGATCGTTACGGTTATTCGGCAGGCTCAGGTTAAACATGGTGTAGTCATACGAGACCACCGCCGGTGGCAGCGGGCGCTTTGGGTCTATGGCCTGTTGCCATAATGAACGCACCTGAACTGCCTGCAAACTGCCGCTTTGGGTGAGCGCCAGCCGAGGAATAAAATGGCTAAAACCGGTCTGCAGAGAGCTTTCGGTGAGGGAGCCCGTATTCACAGACAGACGGATTTCAATACGGTCACTGGGACGCTGGGGAGTGGCTAACACCTGCCACTGAAAACCATTTGCCAGAGTTCCTTGTTGCCAGGCCGGGTCTGGCTGGAGCGCATCTGCCTGCACATAACTGGCTGCTACCATCATCAGCAAACCGCCGGTTAAGAGTCGAATTTTTGTGCCCTGCATGTGAACCCCTGATCAACATTCCTGGTTAAAAAGAGTGTCTCGCGACGCGCTTCACTCTAAAAGATGACGATGAAAACACGTCGATTAGACCGCGTGTTCGACAAAACGTCACGGTCAGAAGTGAAATATACCCAAAAAAAATCTTGTCGAATTATGACAGGTATGAGCAGTTATTATGCGCAGGAGCCCGCATCCCGACAAGGGAATACGGGCATTTATCAGGAGATTAAGAGGATAAACCTGTGGTTTTGCCGTCAGCCGGACGATTATTTAACGTGTCATTGAGCTTTTTGTGATCCAGCTCTTTCACCCATTTCGCCACCACCACCGTTGCCACACCGTTACCGACCAGGTTGGTTAACGCACGGGCTTCAGACATAAAGCGGTCAATACCGAGAATTAACGCCAGGCCGGCCACCGGCAGGTGCCCCACCGCCGAAATGGTCGCCGCCAGCACGATAAAGCCACTGCCTGTTACACCTGCCGCCCCCTTAGATGAGAGCAGGAGCACCACCAGCAGGGTAACCTGATGGAAAATATCCATATGGCTGTTTGTTGCCTGAGCGATAAACACCGCGGCCATCGTCAGGTAGATCGACGTGCCATCCAGGTTAAATGAGTAGCCCGTTGGAATAACCAGCCCCACCACCGACTTACGACAACCCAGTTTTTCCATCTTATCGAGCATACGCGGCAGTGCAGATTCAGAGGACGACGTGCCCAGAACAATCAGCAACTCTTCGCGGATGTAGCGGATAAATTTGAAAATGCTGAAACCCGCCGCGCGGGCAATTGACCCCAGCACCACCACCACGAACAGAATACAGGTGATATAGAAGCAGATAATCAGCTGACCCAGCTGCACCAGCGTACCCACACCGTATTTACCGATGGTGAACGCCATTGCACCGAAGGCACCAATCGGAGCCAGACGCATGATCATATTGATGATGCCGAAGATGACCTGCGAGAAGCTTTCAATCACGTTAAAGATGAGCTGGCCTTTGCTGCCCAGACGGTGCAGAGCAAAGCCAAACAGCACGGCAAACATCAGCACCTGCAGGATGTTTCCGCTGGCGAATGCGCCGATGACGCTACCCGGAATAATGTCCAGCAGGAAGGCCACAACGCCCTGATCCTTCGCCTGGTCGGCATAAACCGCGACCGCTTTGGCGTCCAGCGTCGACGGGTCAACGTTCATGCCCGCACCTGGCTGCACCACGTTAACGATAATCAGACCAATAATCAGGGCAATGGTACTGACCACTTCGAAATAAAGAAGCGCGACTGCACCGGTACGACCCACCGCTTTCATGCTTTCCATGCCAGCGATGCCGGTCACCACCGTACAGAAGATCACCGGAGCGATAACCATTTTGATGAGCTTAACGAACGCGTCGCCAAGCGGTTTCATTTGTGCGCCCAGTTCAGGGTAGTAGTGGCCAAGCAGAATACCGATTGCGATGGCTGTCAGGACCTGAAAGTAAAGGCTTTTGAAGAGAGAGGTTTTCATAGGGTGTCCTTGGGAAGAAAAACCACAGGCTTTATAAAGTTATGGTTAGCCTGCGGCTTTAAAATAACACCCGTAAAACATGACAGAAATAAACCAACATCAACTTTGAAACACAAATGTTAAAAACTTTGAGCTGACTCGCACAAGCCAGCAACAAAATTACACTTTTGCGTTATTGCCAGCGCTGGAAATATACCGTTGCTCAAAGACATCCGACGGGACGGCGCGAGCAAACAAAAAGCCTTGTCCACTTTCCACACCCGCTTCAGCCAGCCAGTCGCGCTGAGCTTCCGTCTCGATGCCCTCTGCAATCACATGCAGGTTGAGACTGCGTGCCATATGGATAATGGCCTGCACCAGGCTGCTGTCATCCGGCAGCCCGTCAACAAAAGCTTTGTCAATTTTCAGGACATCCACCGGCAGTGTTTTCATGTGCTGGAGCTGACGCAACCCGGCGTAGCCCATGCCAAAATCGTCCAGCGCAATACGAATACCGGCATTTCGCAGCGGTTTCAGGATCGCGACCGCCTCATTCGGATCGTCAATGCGACGGCTTTCCGTCACTTCCAGAATCAGCGTATCGGGCTGGATCCGGTAACGATGAATCAACTCCAGCATCTCAGAAACCATCGTCGGGTGCATAAGCTGCAGGGCTGACAGATTCACCGACAGCGGCAGGGTCACGCCACGCGCCTGCCAGGCGGCAAGCTGGCGGCACGACTCCTCAAGCACCCAGTAGCCTACGGTAACCATCAGGCCGCAGGACTCGATACGCTCGATAAACCCTTCAGGTAGCTCCCACGAGCCATCCGGCTGCTGCATACGCAGCAACGCTTCGGCACTTTTAACCTCGCCCGTCAGCAAATTCACCTGCGGCTGCATCCAGATGGCAAACTGGTGGTTATCCAGCGCGGTGAGAATATCGCTCTCTTCGGTCAGGCGCTGCTGCGCATTTTCCATTTGCTCCGGGTCGAAGAACTGGATCTGGTTTTTCCCTTTGCGGCGGGCAGTCTGGGCCGCCGAGAACGCGCGACGGTAAAGCTGTTCTGCCGTCAGGTCGCCGTAAAACATCGCAATCCCGATGCTGGCGCTCGGACGAAGCTGGATACCCTGAACCGGCAGCCGCTCATTAATGACAGTGAGCACTTGCTGACCTAATGTGACGGCATGCCACGGCTCTTTCACACCATGAGCAATAATCACCAGGTCATAACCACTCACCTGGGTCAGTACCATGCGCGGTGCCAGGACGGATTTCACTTTTTCCACCAGCGTCAGCAACAACACTTCGCGCTGGCTCTCTTTAAGCACACCCGCCGTATCCTGCAGGGTTTCACAGGCAACCACCATCAGCGCCGTTGTCTGCTGGCGGGCAACAGTCTGCTCCAGCAGCGCCATCAGAAACGCTTTGTTGGGTAACTCCGACACCGGAAATCGCGTGGCGCTGCTGTTTAACTCGTCCTGCTGACGCAGGATGCGCTGTTGGTTGATATTGTAGCTGCGCACCAGCATGCCTATCTCATCGTCATGATGAAGGCGTGGCAGCTCAAGCTGGTGTCCCACCTGATTCTGTGGCGAAAGGTTATTCAGCTCCCTGGCGATGTGACGCAAGGGGTGAACAATCAACCGGTTAATACACCAGGTGAGCGCCACGCTCAGAATGAGCGTCAAAAGTAAGTAAGTAGTTACTAACGTAGCCACCCAGTTCATCACGAACTTATACATGCGGTATGAGTCCGCCTGCAGCACCAGATAAGCTAACGGCTGGGGGTTGGCTGGTCGTTCGAGCGAATAAACGGGTAGCGAGATTTGTACCGGCAGCTCAAACAGGCGCATAACCATCATTGGGACGGGCCGTTCAGGGATAAAACTCATCCGCAGTGCCTGGAACTGGTTAGGTAACACCACATCCGCCCGGCTGACAATACCGGCAGGCTGAATGCGTTTTAAAATACTTTCCGCTTCGGGGATATCCCCTTTCAGGATAGAAGCTGAGAGTGGGCCGCGCACCGAGCGCGCAATACTTTCTAATTGCGAAGCCGTGTTATAGCGATTCTGCTGTACGGAATGAAACAGCAAAATAACGCAGAAGAGGAATACAAACAGCATCGTGACGGCAGAAACCATCGCCATCTGTTTGATCGTTAAAGAACGGCTGACACGCAAAATGACTCTCCACAAAACTCGAAGCGCAAGGCGCACCAGGGGGTAAACCTGGTGCGCCTGAGTATACCCGATTGCTACACTTTTTAGAGAGCCTTACACATGGATTAAGCTAAATCTGATTACCAGTCTGCGTACGGTATGAGCGGTTGCGGCGGTAAGTCCATATCGCCCTGCCAGCCCGCTGCGGAATAACGCACATAGAGCAGCGCATGGCTCGGGGTGTAATCTTTCGCTTCCTGAATATCAACACCGAGACCGACAAACCAGTTGGAGGTCACACGGCGTTCAATGATGGCTCTTGCGGTATAACCGGTTCCTGAAGAACTGCTGCCCGTTTCCATCACCCCCCTGTCGGTGTAACGACCAGGCTCATCGGTTGGGATCAGCCCCTGAAGCGGATAACGCAGCACATCGTCAGTTTTTGAATGCGACCACGACACGGAGCCACCCAGTTCCCACGACCAGTTCTCAGTGCGTTTCCGCCAGGTCACCGGTAATGCAAAGGAGACATACTCCTGCGGGCTATAATAGCCGCCCTGTCCCAGGGTATAGCCGCTCAGATCTTTGTCATAATGCCAGAGCATGTTAGTCAGGCCGGCTGTCAGGCGCTCATTATTTTGATTAATGATCTTGTAGTAGTAACCGGTCATCCAGCGGACGCGCCAGTTATCTTCCACATTTTTACCCGTCAGGCTGTCCGCGCTCAGGCTTGACCAGATACCATTCGCCTCACCTTTGTCATAGCTTATGCTCACGCCACCACCGGTTGCACGTACGCCGCCCCATGTGGTGTCCGTATTGGAGTCATGCTGACCGGCAAAAGCCAGCACGGAGCTGGAAATTGGGCGACGATGGGCATTAACGGTATAGCCAATTGGGCCCAGGTCATTGCTATAGCTCAGGCTGCCAACAACATCCACCACATCAAAGCCCATCGGCGTCGTACCGATGTCCATCGCCCAGGTTTTGTTCTTCCAGCCTACGGCGATGCTCGCGCCATTTGCCGACTGATTAGTATTGCCATGACAAGGCGTTTCCGCACAGGTACCCCATTTAGGATCGTATTCCCCGTTTTTGGTGGCAAACGAACCGGCATCCATATTGACCAGGTCACTGCGGAAGAACATACGCCCATCCGCCAGCGGTGCATCTGCCTGCAGCATAGTGGTATGCGCTTTGAGGTCGGAATATCCGCCCGTGCCGCTTGAACCCCAGTAATCGTGTTGCAGCGTGACGTTAACATCCTGCTGACGGTACAGATCACCGGCATCGCTGCGTACGCCGCGCTTCAGCCAGTCATCTTTCTCATCATTTCGTGTCAGGCGGGTAAAGCTGTCATTGTCAACCGGACGCGTGGTTGTGATACCGGACGACACCATCGCATCTTTATACGTTTCCAGCGCCTGTTGAGGCTGGCCGTTTTGCGCCTGGAAACGCGCCGCATCACGTAACACCAGCGCATTTTCCATAGAAGCGGGCTGCGATTTGGCCTGAGGGATGATTTTGCTGAACGTTTGTTCTGCGGCGGCAGAATCGCCAAGACCCGCCTGCGCCATCGCCACCCGGCGCTGCATGTTGAGTGACAACGGCTGGCCATGCTGTGCGGCAGGCAGTTTCGCCAGCTCTGCACGCGCAGCGTCTTTATTGCCTTCAGCAATATACACTTCGGTCAGACCGAGGATCGCATCTTCGTTTTGCGGCTCACGCTGTAAAACGGTGCCGTAGGCGGTTTTCGCGGCCTCGCGATCGCCACGCTGCTGTGCCCAGTCCGCAAGCGTTAAATCAATACGGGTGGAAGCCGGTTGCTGACGGAGCATATTCTCCGCCTCCTGCTCCTTACCGCTATCCCGCAGACGGTTCGCCGTTTCCAGCACCTGATTACTTTGCAGGCGATCGGCCAACTCCTGAATATTGCTGTTCCACTGGCTACGCGGCAGCTTGTCCAGATGTGCGAGCGCGGCTCTGTCCTGATCGTTACCCGACAGGTAAAGCCCGTTTGCATAGACCTGATCCGGGTCGGACGGTTTTTGGCTGGCAAGCTGACGCATCAGGTTATCCGCCTGGCTGCGCTGGCCTGCGCTATAGAGATCGCGCGACAGACGGTAGGTTATCCACACATCTCCGGGAGAGAGCGCCAGACGACGGCGCTGAATTTCTGCGGCCTGAGCGTATTTTCCCTGGTTTTCCAGCTGTTCTGCCTGGGAAGAGAGCTGCTCGTTGGTCAGACTACGTTCAATATCATCAATACTGCGACGCTGGCTGGCAGACAGCGACTGAATAAACTGTGAGGCTTTCTCCGGGGACTGCGCGCGATAGATATTGGCAAGGCCGCGTACCGCATTGCTGTTACCGCTGTCCATACGCAACGCCTGACGATAATAGCGCTCGGCAGCCGCATTATCTTTGCGCGCCACCGCGACATCGCCCAGCCCCAGCACCGCGTAGCTGTCGGTATTGTCGATGTTACGCGCCTGCTGATAGTCACGCTCCGCCTGTGCAGGGTTATTCGCCTTGAGCGCGGCGTCACCCTGCTGGATAAGCAGCCAGTAGCGGTTAACCTTCAGCAGACTATCCCATTTACCCCGGTTATCACTCTGCGGATCGAGGGCGATCGCCTTTTCAAACTGAGCGACCGCGCGGGCACGATCGCCTTTCTGCGAATACGCCTGGCCCAGCGCGCCAACGGCTTCACTGTCGGCATGATTCGCGCTGACCGCTTTTTGCAGCTCTGCCACCGCCTTACCGCCCTGCCCGGCATCGACGGCTGCTAATCCTTCCGCTTTTGCACGGAACGCTGGATCGGCGAGCTGTTTTTGCTGCGCTTCAAGCTGTGAACGCGCCGCCGCCACGCTATCACCGTCACTAAACACGCTCAGGTATTTTTGCAACGCGCTAACGCTGGCGCTGCTGGCTGGCTGGTCTTTGATCTGCTGATACCACATATCAGACGCCTGGCTACGGCCACCGTTGGATTTAGCCATCTCCCGCAGCACAGCAAAGCCTTCATCACTGCGTCCGCTCTGGAACAGTAGTTGCGCCAGCGTCGCCTGCAGTTGCGTATTGCCGGGGCTACTGGCATTGATTTTCTTCAGCTGGTTAATGGCCGAACTGCGGCGAGCCGGGTCTTTCGCCACCACGTTCCAGTATTCTGTCGCCAGATCGCCGCCAGGCGGGTTTCCGGCAAAGAGCTTGTCATACGCGGCAATCGCTTCCTGGGTGTGACCTGTCGTGGCCAGTAAACGCGCCTGCTGTAGCGCCTGACGACCATCAGGGGTGGAAAGCAGCATCGTATTGCGCGACGACTGGTAGGCACCGGAGCTCGGCGCAATCCCTTTCAGACGATCCAGCTCTTTTTGCGCACCGGCAGTATCCCCCTGACGCAGCAGGTAACGGAAGCGTGCGGCAATGACGTCAGGGTTGTTCGGGTCAATCAGTTCAAGACGATAGAGCGACTGACGAACCAAATCCTCGCGCTGCGTCGATTCTCCCAGACGTACCTGTTCCAGCAGCTGTTGCTGTTGCGGGGAATTCGCGGCCTGAGCCAACGGCATCAAAGCCAGGCCAAGCGATAAACTGAGTAGATTTAATGTGAACTTGCGCATTCCTGGCCCCAATCCGGTATTAATTCACCTTTTGCGGTGAAGCGAAAACGATGCTGATCCCATCCTTGTCCAAAGAGGGTCAGCACGTAGCTGTAATAGGCATTTTTATCGGGAAAATGGTCTGCAACACGCTGGCGTTGTGCCGCCTGCGCGTCACGCTTTTGTAAAAAAGGTAGCAGTGAGGCGGAAAAACCAACCGGGCCTTTGCCCGTATGTTTCCCGCTTGCCACATCCACTTTCTCCGGCGGCACACCTTGTTTCGTTGTCATTGCGGCCATCGGCTGTAAACGCGCCAGCAACCTGGCCTTCTGTGGGTCCTGATCGCTCATCATGCCCACCCAGAGGTAGACACGGATGGCGTCGTAGCTGCCCACCAGCGATTTATTCTGCTTTAACTGCCAGCCTCTGTTTTTCTGATATTGCACCCAGTCCGGGGAAAAACCTTTCGGCGCAGTCTCCAGCAGTAAGCGCAGGTTCGTTTCACGAAGCGTGGTCCACGGGGCACCAAAACGCGTGAAATAGCTCGCCAGCTGAGGGGGAAGATAGCTGGGGTTAAAGCGCCAGACATGTGCCTCGGCAAAGCCGACTTTACCCGGCAGCAGCATCGAGCCAAGCCCTGGCACTTTCACCACTTCCTCGCTGACAATGCGCTTAAGTAATGCCTTGCCTGTGCGGGTGTAGTCCGGATGTTTCCATAACCGACCCGCTTCGAGCAGTGACCAGGCAATCCAGATATCAGCATCCGACGCGGAGTTTGTATCAATAATCGCCCAGTTTTCTTTGTCTTTCTGCCCCCATAACCAGGCCGGCAGATGGTCGTGTAAATTCCCCTGGGCAAGATTGTCGCGCGTCCATGTCAACAGCAGGTCAAACGTCTTACGGTCATTCGCTGCCAGCGCAAAGAACAGCGCATAGCTTTGCCCTTCAGATGTACTAATTTTGCGCGTGTCACTGGGATCAATGACACGCCCGCTTTCACTGATGTAGTCCTGTTTAAACTGCTCCCAGGCAGGCCAGGTGCAGGCGGCGCGAAGACTCGTCGTCGCCAGCATCAACGCGGCTAACACACACCAGTGAAAGGCTTTCATCACATCTTACTCACGATCCGGGTTCAGGCGACGACGACTGATGATTCGCAGCAGACGCCACAGCACCCATGCCAGCAACACCACGCTCACTGCAGCCAGAATAGCCAGCAGCACCGGATGGTTAGCCAGGGCATACCACAGACGCTCGAACCACGGCAGATGACCCACATAGTAGACATCGCCTACGCGCAGGCTGTTGACCCCCGATTCACGAATGATCGCGACCGAACCAAACATAGACGCACGCTTACCACTGTCATTCATTGCATTGTTAAGCAACGTATAACCGCGTGGGCTATCCGCCAGCAGTGCTACCACGCTACGCTGGTCGTTGTAAGGTGACTGGAAGCCAACAACCGCAGCCATCGCCCCCTGAGAGGTTACCGTCGTTTGTACGCTGGCCTGACGATCGTTGGAATCCGGCATGATGCTCGGGAATTCAGTCTGACGCAGCGGTGTGTTAACCCAGGACTGGGTCGCCTTCACCAGCAAGTCGACGCGTTTTTCATCCTTCAGCTTATCCGGGATGCTCCCGATCAGCATGATGTCGGCATCTTTGTTCTGGATCTGGCTACCATCGTCGGTCAACGTGACGTTAATCGCCGGTAAGCCCGTTTGCGCCCCCATCGACGCCATTGTGTCCAGCAGGGTGGTAACCTGAGCTTCGTTTGGCGCTTTTGGCATCACAACAATGGATTCAGACAGGTCAGCCATGCGGCTGAACGGGAAGCTGGCATTAGCAAACGCACGCAGATCCGGCATCGCAAGGAAGTGATAGAACTTCGAGAAGTCGATGGTCGACTCGTCACCAATCACGACGTGGTTCTGCACCGGCTGGAAGGTGATGCAGTTGTCCGCCGAACCGCCAGGCATCGGGTTCATGTACTGGAAGTCAAAGCGCAGCTGGTTCACCGCACCCAGTTTCAGCGCCGGAATAGAGACATCGGTTTTACCATCCAGCAGCCCCTGCAGCACCGGCAGACGCAACATCAGCTGGTTATTATCCTGAGTGCTGATCAGACCGAAGGATTGCAGGAACTGGTTGTTCAGGCTGATATCCATGCGCGAGCTATCTTTGGTGGCTGGCGCGGTATAACGGTACTTCAGATTGATGTCGATCCCGTTCGTGTGCAGCAGATACAGATCGGGCGGTAGATTCAGTGACAGGTTGACAGGTGCAGGCTCAAGCCCCGTCGACTGAAGTTGTTCTTCATAGGTTTTCAGCTCACCAAAGGTGATTGCACGATCGGTACGCACCCAATTTGGCGCATCGTAAGGCTTACGCGCCAGCAGTGGCTTCACATCATCGACAACCACACTGGTACCACGGAACAGGACATTACCCTGCGCAATCCCTTTTGCTGCCTGCACCAGATCTTTATCATCACGACCAAACACCACCAGCAGTTTTACGTACGGGTTGTCAGGGTGGCTCATGATTTCAACCGTAGGGGCTTTCACGTCCGGATGATCACGCAGGAAAGAGGGACGTTTGTCATTGGTCGCAAAGACCACGGCATTACGATCCGGCAGTTGATCAAACACCACCGGGAAGTTTTGTCCGCGCCAGGCGGAGCGGGAGCCAAACCACGATGCCACAATGGTGGCCGCCAGCTGTTGTGTCACGTCCGGAGACGCCGCGAACACCACCGGCAGCGTTAACTGACGGTTGTCACGAGGATCAAAGAACGGGATCGGGAACGACGAGAGATCGTTTTTCAGCGACAGCGACTGGTAGGTCATCTGCAACGATGAGTTACGACCCACATCCACCCACAGCGTGCTGCTGGCCGGGTTTTCACACACATCACGGTAGTGACCCACGAACTCCAGCCGGACACGGTTAAAGTCGGTGATAAACAACGGGTTGATTGGCACCTGTGCCAGCGTTTTTTTACCCAGCTGTTCTTTCGTGACAGGCAGTACGTCCATCAGCTCGTCATTCAGGTAAACCTTGAGCTGCGATTGTACTGGCAGAAGCGCCGGAGATGGCGTGTACTCGAGATTCAGCATCGCCTTCGATACGACTTCATCGCTGCGCATGCCAAACTCAATGCCACCATCAGGGTTGATGCCACGCAGCACCATGCTGCCCGGAGGTGGGGCAATCTGGGCAAAGGTCAGCTTCACGTCCCGCGACGGGGCATTTTCCGCGACAACGGGCGCGTTAGCACCACGGACTCCCGGCATAACCTGCCCGACGACGCTCTGGTCTGCCGACAGCGTGTTCCCCTCCGCAGACAAGTTCGCAGCAACGTTCTCCGTTTGACCGGATGCTGCTGTGACCGCAACCACAGGAACCGTTGAGGCAGCCGTGGCTGCTGCGTTTTCAGGCGCTGCGTTAGCCATTGTTGCGGGGAGCGCACTCATCCCCATTGCCACTGCACATAACCAGGAAAGTTTTGTTTTCATCGCGTTATCATCATTGTTGAGCCATAACCGGGTCCGCCTGCTTCGCCTCATCCCGCTCAGGACGACGAGGAATGAACGACACGACCCAGGAAACCAGCGAAGTAAGTGTCCGGAAAATTAATTTCACCGATGACGGGGCAAATTCTGCAAGGTGACGATAGCCACGGAACCCCAGCTTCAGAATATCCAGCAGGCTTTCCAGAGGTTTATCTTCCGGGAAGCTGTCCTGCCAGAGAGCCCACGTGTCCGCGCGGGCAAACGTACACTGCACAAAATCAATATGTTGCTTCTTGGTCAGCGGCATCAGCTGCAGACCGACTTCATTGCCTAACACACGCACAACCTGCGTCGGGAAGACATACTCTTGCTGACCACGCTTGAGCAGCAGGTTAACTTTCTGCCCCTCCAGCACCTTCGCCTGACCGTTGATTTTGATACCCAGACCACCGTCCGAGAAGTCATGCACGGTACAGGAGAAGAGATGGCCATCTTCACGGGCTATCGCCGCAGGCATGCTGATTTCAACACGATGCGCGCGACGTACCTGTTTGCTTTCCACCGACACCGCCACCGCGCCGCCGAGGATAATCAGGTTGTAGAACACCCATGCCATACTCACGAATACCGTCAGGATCTCGTTTTCAGGGCCGTAGAAGTAACGCCAGACGCCGGCAATGACGCCAACGATATTGAGCAGTACGAGGAAGATGTACGGACGGGAGATCACCCAGTCGACATACTCTTCTTTCACCAGGCCACCTTTCGCGGTGACGTTGAATTTGCCTTTATGTGGATTAATCAGCGCCACCATCGTTGGCGGTGCGATATACCAGGCCAGCACTGTTTCGTAGATTTCACTCCAGAACGAGTGGCGATATTTGCCCTGAATCTTCGAGTTCGTCAGGCTCGCGTGGATCATGTGCGGCAAGACAAACAGCGCAATCATCAGCGCAGGCGCGTAGATGATGTAAGCATGAAGAAGCAGGAACGCCAGCGGCGCGGTCAGGAAGATCAGCCGCGGAATACCGGATAAGAAGTGGAACATGGCGTTGACGTAGCACAGCCGCTGCGCCAGCTTTAACCCTTTCCCAAGCAGCGGGTTATCGAGACGGAAAATCTGTACCATCCCGCGAGCCCAGCGAATACGCTGGCCGATATGCGCCGAAAGTGACTCCGTTGCCAGACCTGCTGCCTGCGGGATCCGCATGTAGGCAGAGGTATAACCGCGACGGTGCAGACGCAGTGAAGTGTGGGCATCTTCGGTGACGGTTTCGACGGCAATGCCACCAATTTCATCCAGCGGTTTGCGGCGAATGACGGCACACGAACCACAGAAGAAGGTCGCATCCCACATGTCGTTCCCGTCCTGTACCAGACCGTAGAACAGCGTGCCTTCGTTTGGTGTTTTACGGAAACGGCCAAGGTTACGTTCAAACGGATCCGGCGAGAAGAAATGGTGTGGTGTCTGCATCATCGCCAGCGGTTTCTCTTTGAGGAACCAGCCCATCGTCATTTGCAGGAACGAGCGCGTCGGCACGTGGTCGCAGTCAAAGATGGCGACAAACTCCCCTGTGGCATATTTCAGCGCGTTGTTGATGTTCCCGGCTTTCGCGTGTTCGTGGGTGGTTCGGGCGACATACTCCACGCCCACCTCTTCCGCAAACTGGCGGAACTCTTCGCGGCCACCGTCATCAAGCACCCAGATTTTGAGTTTATCCTTCGGCCAGTCGATGCCCAACGCCGCGTAAATCGTGTTCTTCACGACGGTCAAGTCTTCGTTGTAGGTCGGCACAAAGAGATCGACAGTCGGCCACAGCGACGTATCTTTTGGCAACGGCACAGGCTGGCGATTGAGCGGCCAGACCACCTGGAAATAGCCCAGCACCAGTACAATCCAGGCGTAGGTTTCTGCAAACAACAGCACCAAACCACACACCAGGCTTACCGGATCATCCCAGTTCAGCGTCGAGGTATAACGCCACCAGATGTAGCGACAGGAGACGGTCAGCGACAGCACGATCAGCATCAGAGCGGAGAAGCGCCCCGGGATACGTCGCACCAGCAGCGCCACACCCCACAGCAGGATCAGGAAGGTGAACTGCGCCAGAGGGTTAAAGGGCTGAGTAATACAGACCAGAGCCAGAATGAGCGAGAACACCACGATCACGCCGAGGATAAAACGCCGCAATCCCGGATGCAGGTGCCCGAGTTCTTTGTGGTTATCCAGGTGACTGGTGCGATCGCCGACACGGTCGGGCAATTTATCCAGCCACTGGTGGTAGCGTTCACGTAATTGATGGGCACGTTCGAAGCTGCGCCAGCGTGTGGACTTGTTGTCCGACTGGGGCGTGGTCGCCACCAGCCAGATAGCCTGAATAAGATAACGCGCCGGATCTAATGGCCGCGGTCTGTCAGGGTTAATATGCGGATAAAGCTCACTGTGCCGCGCACGAATACGCTGCCAGCGAGGGTGTTCGAGCGGAATGAACATCCAGGCCAGGATCATCCAGAAACAGCCGAGCGTGGCGCTAAACCATGAAGCACCATGCCGACGGTAATGCCGGTAGCGTTCGCTTAAACGCGAACTGACCGGCGGGATGAGTAACCAGGTGGACAGACGGCTCATACGGAACTCCCGGCTGGCTCCGCCCCGGTGGCGAAGTGCAGCAGACACCAGTTCGCCAGCGTCAGAACTTCTTCTGCCGCCAGTGAATCGCTACGGTATTCGCCGAGTGGCTGTTTGGAAGCGAGGCATTCGGCCATCCCCTCATCACGGTGAATCACCATCGGCAGCAGGTGGCGCTGGCTTTGCAGCCAAACCTGGTACAGGTCGTCCTGCACCTGGCTGCCAACGCGTAAATCGTTAATCAGCAGATGGGGGTTTTTGGGCAACACTTGCTGGTGCAAACGGATATGGCAATTTGCATCAACGTTCACAATGGACAGGATATGGTCACATTGCGCGATAAGCTGACGCGTGAGCGGAGCGTAGCCATGCGGCAGATCCAGTAAAATCCACTGGTAATGGCCTTTTTCTTTAAGGCGCTGCAGGGCGTGGATAAATGCCTCCAGTGTGGGCTGGTTTGCGTAGTAATTCTCACGCTCATCGATGGTCAGTTGCCCGAAAGGCAGCAAGTCGAGCTGAGAGGTATAGCGCAACCCGGCATCTCGCCAGTCTTTACCATCCAGCAACGCACGTGCCCAGCCTCCCTGATGAGCGAAGTCAACGTTGAAAGACATACGCAGCAAATTATTCGGGCAGGTATCAATAACCAGCACCGACTCGCCTAACAGCTGTAATGACCACGCCAGCGCCGCGGTAATGGATGTTGTACCCACTCCCCCACGGACGCCCTGTAATCCGAGTATGGCCATCAATGGCTCCCTTATTGTTGTTGGGCTAATTCAGCTAAGGAAGGTGCGAATAAGCAGGTCATTTCTTCCCAAGCTGACTCGCTGATTAAAATTTCGCGGATCTGGGCCGATTTTTTTCCCGCAAACACATCGAATCAGCCTATTTAGGCTATTTTTTCCACCATTTCTGGCGTTATTTCCGGTTTTTACTGAGATCTCTCCCACTGACGTATCATTTGGTCCACCCGAAACAGGTTGGCCAGGGTGAATAACATCGCCAGTTGGTTATCGTTTTTCAGCAGCCCCTTGTATCTGGCTTTCACGAAGCCGAACTGCCGCTTGATGATGCGAAACGGGTGCTCCACCCTGGCACGGATGCTGGCTTTCATGTATTCGATGTTGATGGCCGTTTTGTTCTTGCGCGGATGCTGCTTCAAGGTTTTTACCTTGCCGGGACGCTCGGCGATCAGCCAGTCCACATCCACCTCGGCCAGCTCCTCGCGCTGTGGCGCTCCTTGGTAGCCGGCATCGGCTGAGACAAATTGCTCCTCTCCATGAAGCAGATTACCCAGCTGATTGAGGTCATGCTCGTTGGCCGCGGTGGTGACTAGGCTGTGGGTCAGGCCACTCTTGGCATCGACACCAATGTGGGCCTTCATGCCAAAGTGCCACTGATTGCCTTTCTTGGTCTGATGCATCTCCGGATCGCGTTGCTGCTCTTTGTTCTTGGTAGAGCTGGGTGCCTCAATGATGGTGGCATCCACCAAAGTGCCTTGGGTCATCATGACGCCTGCTTCGGCCAGCCAGCGATTGATGGTCTTGAACAATTGACGGGCCAGTTGATGCTGCTCGAGCAGGTGGCGGAAATTCATGATGGTGGTGCGATCCGGCAGGGCGCTATCCAGGGATAATCGGGCAAACAGGCGCATGGAGGCGATTTCGTACAGGGCATCTTCCATGGCACCGTCGCTCAGGTTGTACCAATGCTGCATGCAGTGAATACGCAGCATGGTCTCCAGCGGATAGGGCCGTCGGCCATTGCCCGCCTTGGGATAAAACGGCTCGATGACAGCGGTCATATTCTGCCATGGCAAAATCTGCTCCATGCGGGAGAGGAAAATCTCTTTTCGGGTCTGACGGCGCTTAGTGCTGAATTCACTATCGGCGAAGGTGAGTTGATGGCTCATGATGTCCCTCTGGGATGCGCTCCGGATGAATATGATGATCTCATATCAGGAACTTGTTCGCACCTTCCCTAATAACGGCCAGCGTTTAATAGCCGCGGCCAACTGTTCCCGCTGGGAAATATCGGTGTAATCTATTTCAGGCAATGAAAAAGCCTGCGTCAGCGCCAGAAAATCATTTTGGAATGTGTAACCCAGACTTGAGTCAACGGGTGTTCCAGGTTCGTTATTATGCATTTTTTTTCATCCCTTTGAGTAAAGCCGCAAGATCAGATGTCGCGAGGCTTCCTGCCCTATGAATTTTCGTTTACATGCTAAATCTGATGTTCTTTAATTTCAATGTTAGGTTTATTTCTACGCTTTCGCTAGTAAACTGAGATACAGATAAATTAAACGAAAAGAGGGACACCGTGAACTCCATATTTTCTATTGGCATCCAGTCATTATGGGACGAATTGCGCCACATGCCAGTCGGAGGAGTCTGGTGGGTGAATACGGATCGCAATGAAGATGCTATCCGTCTGGTAAACCAGACAATTGCTGCACAGGACAAGGATGCTCGCGTGGCAGTCATTAGCATGGGCGAAGAGCCTAAAAACATCATCGAGCTTGAAAGCGATCGTGGACCGCAGACCGTAAAATTATTTACCATGCCCGCGAAAACCGATGGTCTATACTTTATGACTCGCGACGTCCAGTGCTCTATTGACCCTGATCACTATCTACTTATCCTCAAATGTTCTAATAACGCTCTGCAAAATATCCCTGTTGAAAAACTGCTGCACTGGCTGGAAAAAATCAATAAATGGGCAAAATTTCAAAATTGCACACTATTGGTCATCAACCCTGGCAGTAATAACGACAAGCTCGTCTCGCTTTTAATGAGTCAATATCGCTCCCTCTCCGGGCTGGCAAGTATCCATGACCAGGCGGACAGTTATCTCTACGACGTTGCATTCTGGTGTAATGAAAAAGGGGTGAGTGCCAGACAGCAACTGACGCTCAAACTTATTGAGGGCGAGTGGCATCTCGCACGCCTTGAAGAAACCGTGGTTCAACCGCGCAGCGATGAAAAACGCATTCTGAGCCATCTTGCGGTATTAGAAGGCGCACCCGCGCTTTCTGAAAACTGGTCACTGTTTGAAACCAACGAAGCCCTGTTTCATGAAGCCCGTACCACCCAGGCAGCAACCATTGTTTTCTCATTAACGCAGAATAACCAGATAGAAACACTGGCAAGACAAATTCACACCTTACGCCGCCAGCGCGGCAGTGCGCTAAAAATTGTGGTGCGCGAAAATAATACCAGCCTGCGTGCCACAGACGAGCGCCTGCTGCTGGGCTGCGGTGCGAATATGGTCATACCGTGGAATGCCCCGCTGTCACGCTGCCTGACGCTTCTCGAAAGTATTCAGGGTCAGCAGTTTAACCGCCATGTGCCGGAAGACATCTCCACGTTGCTCTCTATGACCCAACCGATGAAACTGCGCGGATACCAGAAGTGGGATACCTTCTGCGATGCCGTCGGCAACATGATGAACAACACGTTGCTTCCGGCAGACGGGAAAGGGGTAATGGTGGCTCTTCGTCCGGTACCGGGTATCCGCGTTGAGCAGGCACTGACCTTGTGCCGCCCGAACCGCACCGGGGATATCATGACGATTGGCGGCAACCGTCTGGTTCTGTTTTTGTCATTCTGTCGAATCAACGATCTCGACACCGCGCTGAATCATATCTTCCCTCTGCCAACCGGAGATATATTCTCGAACCGTATGACCTGGTTCGAAGATAACCTGATCGCTGCAGAGCTTGTTCAGATGCGCACCCTCGAACCTGAGCACTGGGTTAAACCGCTCCCTATGACCAGCAATTTCAAACCGGTTCTCAATGCTAAGCATGACGGACATGTCTGGCGTCGGGTGCCAGAACCACTTCGCTTATTACCAGAGAACGGGGAGAACGCATCATCATGAATATCAGCGATATCATTCAACTGGTCGTATTTTGTGCGCTGATCTTTTTCCCGCTTGGTTACTATGCGCGCCATTCACTGCACCGTATTTGTAATACGGCCAGAGTGCTGTTTGTAAGACCACGCTACGTTAAACCAGCCGGTACACTGACACGGAATTCACACTCCAGGGCAAATCGAAAACATGACTAATTCTACCTATACCGCTTCGGCACCTTCGCCGCTCTGGCAATACTGGCGCGGCCTTTCCGGCTGGAACTTCTACTTTCTGGTGAAGTTTGGCCTGCTGTGGGCAGGGTACCTGAACTTCCATCCGCTGCTCAACCTGGTGTTTATGGCCTTCCTGCTGATGCCTCTGCCAAATATCAGGCTGCATCGCCTGCGCCACTGGGTTGCCATCCCGGTGGGCTTTGCGTTGTTCTGGCATGACACCTGGCTACCGGGGCCGGACAGCATCATGAGCCAGGGCTCACAAGTTGCGAGCTTTAGTTCCGGCTATATCGTCGACCTGACCGAGCGTTTCATTAACTGGCAGATGATTGGCGCGGTGTTTGTGCTGCTGGTTGCCTGGCTGTTCCTGGCGCAGTGGCTTCGCGTCACAGTGTTTGTCGTCGCCATTATGGTCTGGCTTAACGTGCTGACGCTGGCAGGGTCGAGCTTCTCCCTGTGGCCCGTTGGCCAGCCGACCACGACGGTCGCCGCCACGGGTGGCGCTGCGGCAGCAACCATTGCGACAGCAGGTGATACACCTGTGGTGGGAGATATCCCAACGCAGACCGCCCCACCCACCTCTGCCAACCTGAACGCCTGGCTCTCCAGCTTCTATACCGCAGAAGATAAGCGCCAGACCAAGTTCCCGGATGCGCTGCCTGCAGATGCCCAGCCGTTTGAACTGCTGGTGATCAACATCTGTTCTCTCTCATGGGCAGACGTGGATGCCGCCGGTTTAATGTCGCACCCACTGTGGTCACGCTTCGATATTCAGTTTAAAGATTTCAACTCCGCCACGTCGTACAGCGGCCCGGCGGCGATCCGTCTGATGCGCGCCAGCTGCGGCCAGCCATCGCATAAGAACCTGTATCAGCCAGCCGGCAACCAGTGTTATCTCTTTGATAACCTGTCCAGACTGGGCTTCACGCAGCACCTGATGCTGGGTCATAACGGCCAGTTCGGTGACTTCCTGAAAGAAGTACGTGCAGAAGGTGGAATGCAAGCACCGCTGATGGATCAAACCGGTCTGCCGGTGGCGCTGCTGGGCTTCGACGGTTCGCCAGTTTATGACGATACCGCCGTGCTGCAACGCTGGTTGCAGACCATTGAAAAAGACAGCAATCCGCGCAGCGCGACGTTCTATAACACTCTGCTACTTCACGACGGTAACCATTATCCTGGCGTGAGCAAAACGGCCGATTACAAGATTCGTGCGCAGAAGTTCTTTGATGAGCTGGATGCATTCTTCACTGAGCTGGAAAAATCAGGCCGTAAAGTGATGGTGATTGTGGTGCCGGAACACGGTGGCGCGCTGAAAGGTGACAGAATGCAGGTTTCTGGCCTGCGTGACATCCCAAGCCCGTCCATCACCAACGTACCTGCCGGGGTTAAATTCTTTGGCATGAAGGCTCCGCATCAGGGCGCGCCAATTGAGATCACTAAACCAGGTAGCTACCTGGCGATTTCAGAGCTGGTTGCCCGAGCAGTAGACGGTAAGTTGTTTGTGGAAGATAACGTGAACTGGAATCAGCTCACCAGTGGCCTGCCGGAAACCGCAGAGGTTTCAGAGAACGCCAACGCGGTGGTGATTCAGTACCAGAACAAACCGTATGTTCGTCTGAATGGTGGAGACTGGGTACCGTATCCGCAGTAACTCACTTACCCTCTCCCATAGGGGAGAGGGTATAACGGGTGCCAGTATTATTGCTCTGCGAGCCAGACAAGCATCTTAAGACTCGCGGAGTAATAGTCATCTTTGGCGGTGATTTCGGGTTCTCCGGATGACTGCCCCATCGTTAAATCACGTACTGCCAGCAGCCCCCCTTCCATCATGTAAGGGGCATACTCATTCGTTGTGACATTGACCCATGCCGGGGTTTGCTCCCGGGAAAATTGATTAAACCAGGTACGCCATGGGGTTAACAGCTGACTGTGTTTATCCGACCAGGCGACATACAGCGGGATTCTAATGGCATCGTAGCTCATGCGCGGTGGCCAGGTTTTGGCGGGTTCCAGCTTGCCACCCGCTTCCAGAGAGACCCAGTCAGTCGGCAGGTTAGCTTTACCCGAACCCATTTTCCCCAGCAGCCGTTGCCCATCCAGAATCAATTCGCGCCAGACCTTCTGATGGCTACGGTCTGCAAATGCCTGCCAGGCCGGGAACACGAAATAGGAAGGGTTAAGCACCACTTCGCTGTCCAGGTTAAATCCCTGCACACCGGGTAGCATCACACGGTAACCCGCATAGCGGATCATATTGTGAGCAATCAACGATTTCGTGATGGCATCCGATGCAGTACTGTAGCGCTTGTCATGCCAGCGTGTATCCGCTTTTAACAGCGCCCATGCAATCAACACATCGCCGTCAGAAGCGTTGTTTTTGTCGGCAACCGGGTTCGACTCTCCGGGGTTATAACGCCAGTAAAACAGACCGTTCTCTTTGTTCTTCAGCGTGCTATCAGTCCACTGCCAGAGCTTATCGAACGTGGCTTTATCGTTGTTTGCCACCGCCATCAGCATGGCGAACCCCTGACCTTCCGTATGCGAAACGTCACCATTGCCGGTATCGACAATCCGGCCTTCCGGTTTGAAAAAGCGTGTTTTATAACTTTCCCAGGCCTGACCCGCCTGAGAGAGAGGAGAGAACAGCAAACTCATCATCACAGCCAGCGTGGCACATATGGGTTTTCGCATAATTAACTCAATCCGGTTATTCAGCACTTCGCAGTGAAATTTCACCACCTACCCACGGCTTGATCACGCCATCCTGCTCCAGGAGCAATGCGCCCTGTGTATCAATGCCACGGGAGGTACCGTAGATTTCTTTATCACCAATCAGTAATTTCACCGGCCGGTTGATAAAGTTGTCCAGCCTTTCCCAACGCGACAGGAACGGTGCCAGCCCTTCCTGTTCAAAGAGAGACAGAGAGCTGCGTAGTTCTTTAATCATACGCACGGCAAGGGTATTACGATCGATGGTGATCCCCGCTTCCTGCAGGTTAGTCCAGGCCTGATTCACGACGTCGTTCTGTACATTACGCATAACCATATTAAGGCCAGCACCAATTACGATCTGCGCAGCATCGCCTGTTTTTCCTGTCAGTTCGACGAGAATACCGGCAAGCTTACGGTCGTTCAGATACAGATCGTTTGGCCATTTCACGCGTACGTTATCAGCCCCCAGGTCATGCAGGACTTCCGCCATCACAATGCCGATCACCAGGCTCAGGCCAATGGCGGCAGCTGGCCCCTGCTCAAGACGCCAGAACATGGAAAGATAGAGGTTGGCACCAAACGGCGAGAACCACTTGCGGCCACGACGACCACGCCCGGCCTGTTGATACTCGGCAACGCAGGCATCGCCCGACACCAGATCACTCAGTCGATCCAGAAGATACTGGTTCGTCGAGTCAATCACTGGCAGTACGGCAACGTTTCCTCCTACCTGACGGCGGATCACCTCTTCGTTCAGTAACTGAATCGGCTCCGGCAGGCTGTAGCCTTTTCCGGGAACCGTGAATACATCAACCCCCCAGTCGCGGAGAGTATGAATATGCTTATTGATGGCGGCACGGCTCATGCCCAGTTGCTCACCCAGCTGTTCACCAGAGTGAAACTCACCATCAGCCAGGATACCGATCAGGGTTAAGGGGATGGTATTGTCCTTCACGCGATGGTCTCCACGGCATTAACTTCACCCGTACGGCCAATAAAGCGGACTTCTGGCTCCAGCCATACGTTAAATTTTTCGCCCACGCGCTGACGCACGTGATGAGCCAGCTGTACCACATCATCGCTGGTTGCATTGCTTTGGTTAATCAGCACCAGTGCCTGCTGACGATGAACGGCTGCACCACCTACTGAGGTACCTTTTAACTGGCATTGATCGATAAGCCAGCCTGCGGCCAGCTTCACGCTGCCATCGGCCTGAGGGTAATGAGGTGCTGCTGGCCAACCTGCGAGAAGTTTTTCCGCATTTTCGCTGCTGATCACCGGGTTTTTGAAGAAACTTCCTGCATTTCCGTTCACTTTCGGATCAGGAAGTTTAGTCATTCGCATATGGCAAACCGAGTCAAAAACCTCACGGGCAGTAACTGTTGTCGGATCAAAGCGCGTTAAATCGCCGTAGGTCAGAACAGGTTTCCAGCTTTTTGACAGACATAAACCCACGGCCACAATCACGTAGCGATCCTGATACTCATGTTTGAAAATACTGTCACGGTAGCCGAAACGACACTGTTCTGCCGTTAAGCGCAGAGCTGTTCCGGTCGCCAGCTCAATACAGTCGACATATTCACAGACGTGTTTTAGTTCGATGCCATAAGCACCGATATTTTGAATAGGTGATGATCCAGCGCAGCCCGGAATGAGGGCAAGGTTTTCCAGGCCCGGCATTCCTTTTTCGAGGGTATATTGCACCAGATTGTGCCAGTTTTCTCCGGCACCCACGCGCAGATGCCAGCTATCGGCACTCTCTTCAACATCAATTCCCATGATGCGGTTAACGATCACCGTCCCCGCAAAATCATCAAGAAACAGGACATTACTTCCTTCACCCAGAATCAGTACGGGTTCGTCGTTTTCTGTTGCGCTTTGCCATGCATTCAGCAGTTGCTGAGCAGTATCGGCACGTACAATTTGATTAGCATTCCGTTGAATACCAAAGGTATTCCAGGGCTTAAGGGAGTGGTTCATAGACGCTATCCTGATGCAAAAACGCAGTTAGTTTACCGTATAAGCAGGAAGTTGGGGTGATTAGTTTGTGGGGGTATTCTGTAGCCTGGGTCAGGTGCAACCGCCGCCGGGCATTTTAAAACACGCAAAGCAAAAAACCCCGCACCTTCCGGTACGGGGTTCTTCTTAATTGATGCCTGGCAGTTCCCTACTCTCACATGGGGAGACCCCACACTACCATCGGCGCTACGGCGTTTCACTTCTGAGTTCGGCATGGGGTCAGGTGGGACCACCGCGCTAAAGCCGCCAGGCAAATT